>Ga0065709_1005884_pt1 | contig 71971 bp, 52 predicted proteins | sample Hoacrofraction14_2_FD_59096 | JGI IMG/M metagenome (GOLD analysis project Ga0065709, IMG submission 59096) | Hoatzin crop microbial communities from Cojedes, Venezuela, sample from fiber fraction 14 v1 | ecosystem: Host-associated > Birds > Digestive system > Esophagus > Crop | place: Venezuela...
TCCATTCGTTCTATTGCCAGAGAAATCGGCTGTTCTCCGACAACTGTATCGAATGAAATCAAACGAGGTACGGTACCCATGTATAACGGCTCTGTACGTCGTTATAAAGCNAAAGCCGGGCAGGAAGCCTACGAGGTGCATAAAAGCTTAAGTGGCCGGCATTACGACTTCATTTCGAAGTCGCGNTTTATGAGTTACGTTTCAACACATTTCTTCGAAGACGGATGGTCTTTGGATGCCTGTGTTGGAAGGGCATTGATATCAGGTGACTTTGATAGGTCAGAAATCGTATGCGTTAAGACTCTATACAACTACGTTGACCTTGGTCTTATCGATATCAAAAACCACAATCTTCCTGAGAAGCTGCGCCGTGCTCCTAAGAAGAGAACTAATAGGACAAACAAGCGCAAGCTTGGCAGGAGTATTGAGGAACGCTCGGATGATATCAACACCCGAGAAGAATTCGGTCATTGGGAGTGCGACCTTGTCATCGGTTCCAAAACTAAAGACGATGAAGTCTTACTAACCATGCTGGAACGTAAGTCCCGCGAATTCTTAATGATTCCTCTGGCTAATAAAGAAGCATCGACTATCATCGAAGCATTTCTTTCACTTAGAAGCCAGTATAGTGAGCACTTCGATGAAGTGTTCAAAACAGTAACAACCGACAACGGCTCAGAGTTTGCAAACCTTTCGCAACTTGAATCCGTTGCTAAGACGCTCGTGTATTATGCACATCCCTATTCTTCATACGAGAAAGGATCTGTAGAGCGTCACAATGGTCTTATACGTAGATTTATCCCCAAGGGTATGCGTATAGACCAGTTATCAACACAGGCCATTGCTGATGTAGAGACCTGGTGTAACAGTCTTCCTCGTAAGCTTTTGAACTACAGGACACCGGATGAAATCTTTGAGGAAGAGTTAGATAAAATCTATCAGTTAGATGCAGCTTGATGGGGTGTCCAACTTATTATTGCAATTTACGGCCCAAAATATTTAAAAGAATACTTGACTTTAAGTTTAGTATTAGTATAATAGCTAAGGCGTGTAATTTTATACCTGAAGTTTAGTATTACAAAACCAAATCGGGAGATGGAATTATGAACTTAGACGAGAGTATCGGAGAGAAGATACGAGACCTTCGTAACAAGAACGGTCTGACACAGGAGGAGCTGGCTGACAGGACAGAGCTTACGAAGGGATTTATATCCCAGCTCGAGCGCGGACTATCATCGGCATCAGTTGCCACACTTTCCGATATAGTGACGGCACTCGGTACAAATTTGTCTGACTTTTTTAAGGCTGAGAGTGTCGGGAAGATAACATTTAGCGATGAGGATTACTTCCTTAAGACTGATGAGAGCGGCAACACGACTGAGTGGCTTGTACCGTCGGCACAGGGGATGAGTCTCGAACCGATAAGACTCGTGATTAAGCCTGACACAGCAACTCCCGAGGACAGTCCTCACGAGGGTGAGGAGTTCGGATATGTGGTGCAGGGAAAGATATATGTGCACTACGGCGATAAGGTATACAAGGTGTCCAGGGGCGAGAGCTTCTGCTACAAGTCGGACAGAGTGCACTTCCTCTCGTCGGCATCTAAGAAGGACAGTGTGGTGCTGTGGGTCAGCTGTCCGCCGTCGTTCTGATGTGAGATGCGATAAGATGCAGCACGCATGCAGTGCGGAAGGCTCGTGTTTTGCAGAAAACCTGTGTCTTGCAGAAGACTCATGGCTGAAGGTGAATATAAGTTTACATAAAATACACATGTTTAAAGAATATAAGCGAGGTCATAACAGTGAATCAGGAACCGCTGCTTAAGCTTGAATCTATAAGTAAGAGCTTTGATGATAAGGAAGTCTTAAAGGAGCTCTCACTCGATATATATAAAAATGAATTTATAACTCTTCTCGGTCCGTCGGGCTGCGGTAAGTCGACGCTGCTTCGCATCATAGGCGGCTTCACGACGCCGGACGAGGGAAGGGTTTACTTCGATGGTGAGGATATAACGAATCTGTCTCCCGATAAGAGACGGCTTCATACAGTATTTCAGAACTACTCGCTGTTTCCTCACTATAATGTCCATGACAACATAGCCTTCGGTCTGAAGCTTAAGAAGAAGGACAAGGCTTATATAGAGGACAAGGTGAAGTATGCACTGAAGCTTGTAAATATGGAGGGCTACGAGAGACGCCGCCCGCAGTCTCTGTCCGGAGGACAGCAGCAGCGTGTGGCCATAGCCCGCGCTATCGTAAATGAGCCGGAGGTGCTTCTTCTCGATGAGCCTCTCGGCGCACTCGATCTCAAGCTTCGCCAGGAGATGCAGCGTGAGCTTATGAGGATTAAGCGTGAGGTCGGCATAACATTTATATATGTTACACATGACCAGAACGAGGCGCTGACGATGTCTGACCGTATAGTCGTTATGAATCAGGGAATCATCCAGCAGATGGGTACTCCGAAGAGTATATACGATGAGCCGCAGAACGCTTTCGTTGCAGACTTCATCGGCAGAAGTAACATCATCGACGGCATCATGAGACGTGACTGCGTGGTTGAAATACTCGGTCGCGAGGTGGAGTGCGTTGATACAGGCTTCGATAAGGATGAGGCAGTCGATGTGGTCATAAGACCGGAGGATCTCGGTATCGTGGCTGCGGACAGTGGCTTCATAAACGGAACCGTGTCGGAGTGTATATACGAGGGTGCTTACTATGATATCTCTGTCAGGACGGGTGACTACGAGTGGTCTATACAGAGCGTAAACCCCGCTGCACGCGGCACGTATGTCGGACTCGGTATCCTGCCGGACAACATACAGATTATGCACAAGCCGAAGTCAGCTGATGAGGAAATCGTCAAGGAATGACTATCGTGAAGGAGTAATCAGTTACCTGCGATTGTTCAAATTGCAGCAGTAAAGCCGGGGCAAGTGTAGCTGTTATGTATAGGATGTAAGGGACGGGAATTAGCTGCATAGCCGGATGGTAAATTCAGATTATTATAGGGTAGATAAAAGGTAAGGACAGAACTATGTCAGGTCGTATAAATAAGAAGACATCACTGTTAGCCGCACCGTATCTCGTATGGTCAATAGGCTTCACGGTGATTCCTCTGATTGTGATAATTAAATACGCATTTACGGATACATCCGGAGCCTTCACACTCAGCAACATCGGCGCGATATGGGAGCCGATAAACCTGAAGGCCTTCCTCTTCTCACTGGAGATAGCGCTGATATGCACGGTGCTCTGTATCATGCTTGCATATCCGCTCGTTATGGCACTTAGGAGACTAAACATGTCGAGAGGCAGCTTCGTGCTGTTCTTCCTGATACTTCCGATGTGGATGAACTTTATCCTGCGAATCCTTGCGTGGCAGATGATACTGTCGAACAACGGCATCCTCAACTTCGTGCTCTCGAGCCTCGGACTTGCGCCCGTGAAGATAACGAACACCTGGATAGCTATCGTGATAGGAGTTGTCTACGACTACTTCCCCTTCATGATGCTCCCCATATATACAGCCGTTTATGAAATCCCCGAAAATGTAATCGAGGCCGCAAGGGACCTCGGAGCGAATACATTTACGACCTTCAGGAAGGTAATCTTCCCTATGTCTGTGCCGGGACTGAAGAGCGGTATTACGATGGTTTTTGTGCCGTCGATGACAAGCTTTGTGGTAGCCGATATCCTCGGCGGCGGCAAGCTGCAGCTTATCGGAAATATCATAGAGCAGGAGTTCACACGTAACAGTAAGTGGAATCTCGGATCGGGACTGTCGGTTGCACTGATGATATTTGTGCTGATCAGTATGGCATTTACGGTGAAGAGTGATAGTGAGTAATGCTGAAGGGTTGGAAAGTACCGGGGCACGTGCTGCCGGAGAAAAAAGCAGTGCATTGTGTGATGCAAGGTAGATAAATATATGAACAAGAAAAGCTTCAAGGACAAGTTAATAGATTTTCTGTGTCGGTTTTACTTTGTGCTGATTATGATATTTCTGTATATACCGATTGCGGTACTGATAGTGCTGTCGTTCAACAATTCACGCTCGCGTGTGGTCTGGGGTGGCTTCACACTTGAGTGGTATGCGAAGGTATTTCAGAATTCCCAGATTAAGGAGGCACTGATTACGACCGTGCTGCTGGCACTTCTGTCATCATTTATCGCACTTGTAATCGGACTCTTTGCGGCACTCGGCATATCCGCCATGAGGCGCCGTGACTATACGATAATGATGGGACTTACCAACATTCCCATGCTGAATGCGGACATAGTAACGGGTATAGCGCTGATGCTGTGGTTTATCAGATTCACACCGCTTTCCTTCGGAAGCGTGCTGATAGCGCACATAACATTTAATATACCCTATATCATACTTGCTGTGCTGCCGAAGATAGATCAGATGAATGTAAGTATCTACGAAGCAAGCCGTGACCTCGGTGCGAGCGCAGTGTACGGCTTCTTCACCATGATTATACCGCAGCTTATGGGCGGTATTATATCGGGCTTCTTCATGGCATTTACCATGTCGATGGATGACTTCGTGATTACGTACTTCACGCGCGGTGCGGGTATAAATACCCTCTCCACGATGATATACGGCGAGATACGTAAGGGTATCAAACCGGAAATGTATGCGCTGTCAACACTGATATTTATAACAGTTCTGGCGCTGCTGCTGATAGTAAACTTCATCGGCAAGAAGAAAAACAAGCAGCTGATTGATATTTAGGCGTGTGCCAGGAGTGGCATGCAGCCTTAGAATATATATGAGGAGTGTAAAGTTATGGTAAAGAGAAGTGGTTTCAGGAGTTTCGGCAGGAGAGCTGCTGCGGTGGCGCTAAGTACGTCTATGGTGCTCGGTCTTACGGCATGCGGAGGAAGTGAGTCATCGACAGATACGGCATCGAGTGATGTTACACTGACGGTATTCAACTACAGTGAGTACCTCGATCCCGATGTTATAGATATGTTCACCGAGGAGACAGGTATCGAGATAAACTACGAGGAGGCACTTACTCCCGAGGATCTCTACACCAAGTATAAGTCGGGAGCTGTGCAGTATGATCTGGTATGCTCATCAGACTACATGATGGGACGTCTCATAGCAGAGGGAGAGCTGCAGGAGATAGACTTCAGTACATTTGAGTATAAGGATAATATCGGTGATAAGTATTGGGAGTTCTCACAGGCGTTCGATCCTGAGAATAAGTACACTGTACCTCACTTCTGGGGAACCATCGGTATCCTCTACGACACGACGAAGGTCGACGGAGAGATAGACAGCTGGGATGTACTCTTTAATCATGAGTACGCCGGTGACATCATCATGCAGAACAGTCTCCGCGACACCTATATGATAGCTCTTAAGTATCTTGGTTACTCACTGAATACCACAAACGAGGATGAGATAAATGAGGCTCAGGAGCTTCTCATAGCACAGAAGCCCGACGTACAGGCATATCTCGTGGATGAGGCACGTGATGAGGTGGTAGCCGGAAATGCAGCGATGGCTGTTGTATACTCCGGTGAGGCATATCTGGGACATCAGTATAACGAGAATCTGAAGTACGTCGTACCGAAGGAGGGCTCGAACGTATGGATAGACTCCTGGGGTATCACGAAGGACTGTCAGAACGTAGAGGCAGCTCAGCAGTTTCTCGACTTCCTCTGTCGTGAGGATGTGGCTATGATGAACTTCGAGTATATCTACTACTCAACTCCGAATGAGGCTGTTATAGCAGCGCTCAGCGACGAGGACAGAGCTGATGAGTCGCTGGTTCCCTCTGACGAGTCAACAGCTAACTGTGAGGTTTGTACGCAGTCGGATGAGGAAACAAATGACCTTTACAGTGAGCTGTGGAAGGTATTGAAATCCAACTAAAATCCAACTAAAATCTAATCAGTAAGAAATGTTTTGCCGGCATGGTGTATCTCGGATGCATAGTGCCGGCAAAGTACGACTATAACACCGGAGACATATATATGTATCACATACTGACAGGAGAGGATATAGATACGTCCTTTCTGAAGAAAATCATGGAGCTTGATGCAAGGGTATATAAGCCTGAGTATATCGGAACCCTCGAGAACATGGAGAAGAGATATCTCCATGAGAAGAGGTCATTTGTTGTGCTCATGGATGAGGCGGATAATCTCGCCGGATATATCAATTTCTTCCCTGTGACGGATGAACTGTGGGATGAAATCGTCGAGATCGGCATGGATATAAGGGATGACGATATCGATATAGATAAGGTCGAGATAGAGCCCTTCTCCACGGAGCATGATAACAGGCTATTTATCATTTCCATAGTTATAGATCCGGACTACAGGTCCGATAAGAGAGCGGTTATCACTCTGACGGACGGCTGGATACAGTATATGAACGAGCTCGAGGGTCGAGGCTATCATATATCGGGTATATCGGCAACCGCTGTATCCGAGGGCGGGCAGAAATTCCTGAGAACCCGTAACTTCAGACTCTACAGAGAGATAAACGGCGGTGACAGAGTATATGTATGCGACAGTGTGTATCTCGAGAAGCTGCTAAGGTCAGAGTACTACTATAAGACATATAAGCATGATGCATATATCATCATGCCATTTGCAGATAATGAGCAGAACGACGGACTCTCGAAGCTGCGAGCACTCTATACCGGTGAGATACCGAGGGTGCCGGCGGCTCTGAGGGATGAGATAGATGCATGTATCAGATATGAGTGCAGTGCGGAGATAGGCGAGAATATAGAAAACATCTACCTCGGCGAGTATATGTTCCTGCACACCAGCGATGAGTATCCGGAAGAGGACGAGGAACTCCTGTGGCCGGACATCATGGGTGAGGAGAAGGCGCACGTATTCCTGATAGCCGATGAGAGGGCTCATCTCTATAATGTTCTGATATTTATAGCAGACAGTAAGTACTCGGCGTCTCAGGTGGCAGACCAGATAAGTCAGAAGTATATCATGCTGCGTAAGCCTGTGTATGAGGATGGCGGTCCGGACAGCGATGTAAGTGTGCTGACGCGTAGGACAGAATTCCCGGAGATAAGGGATGAGAGAGACTCTGCAGAGGAGGCACGCGGCGTCTATAGGTACAGGAATCTCAATGAGTGGATGCTGAGTGACTACGGTCTCATCAGTATTGGTACCGGTAAGCTCCTACTGTGCATGTCGAAGCTCCCGTCTATTGAGGGTGAGATGACAAATGTCATGGCCGGCGAGACATGGCTGTCGTATCATCAGGATTTCCGTATAAATGCGAAGCAGCTGCAGGATCTGGCATCCTATAATCGTGCTATGTATGACTACTACGAGGCTTATATGTCGGAGCGCGTGGTTGCATTTGTGCTTAAGGACGATGAGCTGTTCTCGGATGACTCGGAGGAGAAGATGCTTAGCAGGATACAGATAAGTGCCACGTATGCGTTTATTATGGAGATTACAACATTTCAGAATACGGCGCTCAGGAAACTCAACATGAAGGTTGCTGCGGCACTGACTCAGGATGGAAATGTCTCATACAACTACATAAGTAAAATCTATAAGGACTACGTCGGCACGCTGAAGTATGGCAGGCTGTATAACTACCGCTACTACGGCACGAGGCTTGAGGCTGAGCAGATTAAGGAGGCCTTCGAGAACGATGAGCTGATGGATGAGTATGCGGAGCAGCAGGAGTTCCTGCAGCAGTTCGTTGAGCTGAGTAACGCTCAGACGGATAAGTCGACATCATTTGTGATAAATGTTGTCGCTATACTGCTTGCGATAATGAGTGTTCAGAGCCTCTTCGTGGACTGGATCAAGGATCTGTATCTGAGATTTGATATACCGTTGAGTGGTGCCGAAGATACGTTTAATGTAATACTGATAGGCGGTATCGGACTGGTGGCGCTTCTCTGGTTTGCTCAGCATGAGAAGGGTAAGTACGAGAGAAAGCAGAAGCTGCTGAGACAGTACGAGAGGGTTATCAATAAGGATGTAAGTAAGTTCAGTCGTAAGGACGAGTGATGGGAGCTTTCAGTAATCAAGGTGGCTGATATGATAAAACTATGGAATAACAAAGTGTTCTGGACAGCAGTTCCGGTTGTGGCAGCACTTCTGCTGTCGTTTGTGAGACTGATACATCTGGGAGAGGGCGGAGATGTAACATTTCTCAGTATGCTGGTGCTGTGCCTGGTCGGATATTACTACGGTCCGGTGTACGGCTATGTGTCGTGCTTAGTGTTCGGCGTGGTGAAGCTGGTACTGGATATGCACTACGGTCTGGCACTGCCGGAGAACCTCGTGGCAGAGTCCTGGGACTATATCCTGGGATACGGACTGCTCGGCACTGTGGGGCTTCTGACAAGTATGCCGGAGAGGAAACTCACCTTCAGACGGGCCTTTACTGTGGCGGCGGGACTGAGATTTATAGAGGGCATCTGGAACTGCTATATCTTCTATGACCCGCAGGGCAGAGACCCGCTGCAGAACCTCTGGTATAGCGTCATGTATGCATTCGGATATATAGGTATCGAGTATGTGCTGTCAGCAGTACTGCTGATGTTTCCGGTGGTTGTTTCGTCTATAGATTTCTCGAAGCATGTGGCGACAACTCCTATGGAGAGAAATATAAATTTCCTGTAGCATCAACTATCGTGGAGTGATGCGGTTGATGTACTAAATGTAAAGTAGTCGGGAGGGATAACGATTCCTTCCCGATTTTTTGTTGTTGCAGTTCTTTTTTTATGATGAAGTTTAAGATTATGTATGTTATAATTCGCTTTGTATGTGCATTTGACGATGCACGTTTTGTGATGCATTAAATCAGTTACGGTTATATATAATTACGAGGATATAATCTTGAAGAAGAAAAATTCAGGCAAATCAAATAATCAGAATGTGACTGCCGGAGACAAGCCGGCAGAGAGTACTGTGGCAGCAAATACGGATGCTGTGGCAGAGGCTGCGGATGATACCGGAAGCAGTACAGCTACCGGAGCAATCAGGCCGGATAGATTATCGGATCAGGCTGTCTGCGGTACAGAGCGGGAGATAGCCGAGGATATCTACGGTGATATGGGGATATCCCGCAGACACAGGTTCAGCAGCGATGACCTGCGTAAGGCTATGACACTTGCCATGGCACTATGTATAGTAGTACTGTTCTACCTGTTACTGGGTAAGATCGGTATATTTGTAAGTGCAGTGAAGAAGCTGCTGTCGGCTATGTCAGCAATTATAGTTGGAGCTATCATAGCATTTCTGCTTAATCCCGTGGTTAACAAGCTGCGTCTTTGGTTTGTACCGTTTATGACGAAGCATACGAGGTGGAAGCCGAGGACCATCAAGAAGGTAAGTGATATATCATCCATCATACTTGCCATGCTGGGCTTCCTGGCGATACTCACGGCGATTATCATCATGATAGTACCTCAGCTGAAAGACAGTATCATCAAGCTGTATACAAATCTGGAGACATACTCTCAGAATATTCAGAGCTTTGTGAACAAGCTCCTGAAGAACTACCCCGAGGTAGAGGAGGTTGCCAGCGAGTATCTGAATGATATAAACACAACCATCATGAACCTTTTCTCTGAGAAGGTTATACCGAATATCGACACCATAGTCAGCAAGGTTTCCGAGGGTATCGTGGGCGGCGTGAAGTTTATACTGAACTTCATCGTCGGCATCATAGCAGCCATCTACATACTGCTCAGCAAGGAGGTCTTCGCCGCACAGGGTAAGAAGGTTATCTATGCTGTATTTGACAAGAAGAACGGCAATCATGTGCTGAAGGCGGTTGAGTATGTCGACAGTGTATTCGGTGGCTTCATCATAGGTAAGATCATAGACTCCATGATAATAGGTGTTATCTGCGCCATCTTCTGCGGTATCGTAAATATGCCCTATGCAGTGCTGATAAGCGTTATCGTCGGAGTGACGAACATCATACCATTCTTCGGACCATTTATAGGAGCCATACCGTCAGCTTTTCTGGTACTGGTTGAGAGCCCGAAGATGTGCATCGTGTTCATCATATTTATCATCATCCTGCAGCAGCTTGACGGAAATGTTATCGGACCGCTTATACTTGGCGACTCCACGGGACTATCGGGCTTCTGGGTGCTCTTCGCCATACTGGTCGGCGGAAACCTGTTCGGCTTTGTCGGTATGGTAATAGGCGTACCGCTCTTTGCATGTATCTATACACTGCTGACACTGCTGCTGAGAGACGGTCTGAATAGGCGGGGGCTTGATAATACAACCGAGTACTTCGTGGCACTACGGGGCTTCGATGATGACGGCAATCCCATCCGCGGACCGAAGCCCAAGCATGAGTCGGCACGCGCCAGGAAGAAGAGGCGCCGCAGTCAGGTTAAGCTCAACCACTCGATGGAGGTTGTGAAGGGGAAGGTACCGCACATAAACAAGAAGTCTGAGGACGACGAGCAGGGTGATAAGAAGTAAAGAGTGAAGTACACTTCCGTGCGGTTAATTGTTGTTAACATAAAAACATCGCCCGGAGATGGTATATAAAGAAAAGAAGTAAATGAAATAATATATTTCGGAGGAAAACTATGGCACAGTATAATCACAAGCTGATTGAAGTAAAGTGGAATAAGAAGTGGGAGGAGCAGCCCATAAATGTAGACGACGGCAAGAAGCCGAAGTACTACTGTCTGGATATGTTCCCGTATCCTTCTGCAAACGGTCTTCACGTAGGACACTGGAGAGGCTACGTACTCTCTGATGTATGGAGTCGCTATCATCTGATGAAGGGTAACTACGTAATCCATCCCATGGGCTGGGATGCCTTCGGACTTCCCGCAGAGAACTACGCTATCAAGAACGGCATACATCCGTCTATATCAACAGCCGCAAATGTAGCCTCCATCAAGAAGCAGATTAAGGATATCTCCGCTATCTATGACTGGGATATGGAGGTTAACACAACCGATCCCGACTACTATAAGTGGACACAGTGGATATTTGTTCAGATGTTTAAGCATGGTCTTGCCTATGAGAAGGAGATGCCTATCAACTGGTGTCCCTCATGTAAGACAGGTCTTGCCAACGAGGAGGTTAAGGACGGCAAGTGTGAGCGCTGCGGAGCTGACGTAACGAAGAAGAATCTCCGTCAGTGGATGCTGAAGATTACAGCATATGCAGACAGACTCCTGGCTGATCTCGATAAGCTTGACTGGCCCGAGAAGGTTAAGAAGATGCAGACCGAGTGGATCGGTAAGTCACAGGGGGCAGAGGTTAACTTCCCCATAGAGAACAGTGACGAGGTTATCACGGTTTATACCACAAGACCCGATACCCTGTACGGTGCTACATTTATGGTGCTTGCTCCTGAGTCGGAGATAGCATCGAAGCTTTACACACCCGAGACAGAGCAGGCAGTTAAGGACTATATATATCAGACGTCTCTTAAGTCATCCATTGACAGAATGGCTGACAAGGAGAAGACCGGTGTATTCACAGGTATATATGCTGTCAATCCTCTCAATAAGGAGAGAGTTCCCATCTGGCTTTCGGACTATGTACTTGCTGATTACGGTACGGGAGCTATCATGTGCGTACCTGCTCATGATGACAGAGACTTCGAGTTCGCTAAGAAGTTTGACCTTCCGATAATCCAGGTTATCGCTAAGGACGGAGTAGAGATAGAGGATATGCAGGAGGCATACACAGAAGCTTCCGGTATCATGATTAACTCAGGTGAGTGGAATGGTATGGAGTCATCCGTACTGAAGAAGGAAGCTCCGAAGATGATAGAGGAGATGGGCTACGGTAAAGCTACCACCAACTATAAGCTTCGTGACTGGGTATTCTCGCGTCAGAGATACTGGGGCGAGCCTATTCCCATCGTTCACTGTGAGAAGTGCGGCTGCGTGGCTGTTCCCGAGGAGGAGCTGCCTCTCAGACTTCCCGACGTAGAGAAGTACGAGCCGACAGGTACAGGTGAGTCACCTCTCGCAGCTATTGAGAGCTGGGTTAACTGCACATGTCCTCAGTGCGGCGGTCCTGCTAAGCGTGAGACCAACACCATGCCTCAGTGGGCTGGTTCATCATGGTACTTCCTGAGATATGTTGACGTGCATAACGATAAGGAGCTTGTATCACGTGAGAAGGCAGATAAGTACCTTCCCGTTGATATGTATATCGGTGGTGTTGAGCATGCGGTGCTTCACCTGCTGTACTCGAGATTCTGGACCAAGTTCCTCTATGATATCGGAGTAGTAGGCTTTGATGAGCCGTTTAAGAAGCTCTTCAATCAGGGTATGATAGTAGGTCGTGACAAGACGACGGGTGCCGTCACAAAGATGAGTAAGTCACTCGGAAACATAGTTTCACCTGACGACATAGTAGAGAACTACGGCTGTGATACGCTCAGACTCTACGAGCTCTTCGTAGGACCTCCCGATGCCGATGCCATCTGGGATGATGCGGGTATAGACGGTATCTACAGATTTATCAAGCGTTTTTATACGGTAGTAGAGGAGAATATAGCTAAGGATGCTCCCGAGACACCTGAGACACTGCGCCTCAGAAACGGCCTCGTTAAGGATGTAACACAGAGGCTCGAGGCATTTACCATGAATACGGTTGTGTCTGCATTTATGGAGTATAACAACAAGTTCGTGGCACTCACCAAGACAACCGGTGTAGATAAGGAAACTCTGAAGGTTGCTGTAAGGCTTATAGCTCCATTCGCACCTCATCTTGCTGAGGAACTCTGGGAAATGCTTGGCGGCAGCTACAGCGTATTCGATGCAGGCTGGCCTGAGTATGATGAGCAGCATCTTGTAAAGGATGAACTGACCATCCCTGTACAGGTATCCGGTAAGACGAGACTTACAATCAATGTACCGGCTGATATGTCTAAGGACGATATCATAAGTGCTGCCAAGGAGGCACTTGGCTCGAGACTTGAGGGTAAGACCATAGTTAAGGAAATCTATGTACCGGGTAAGATAGTAAATATAGTGGCAAAGTAAATGTATAGCAGACTACTGGCGCGAAACCTAATCATGATGCTCCTCCCGATTATCATCAGTATGTCGGTGTTGGCGTATGTATCATACAGAGTGCTTGAAACGGATGACTTCCGTGTGTACTATCTGAATGATGTGGAGGACATCGAGGACTACTACAGAGATAGTAAGACAAATGTATATATGAATGCGTCTGTTCTGAGATATCTTGAGAGGGCAGGCTTTGAGTCGAGAGCCGGCGATACCGTCAGAGGTGAGTACTACTACATGTTCGACGACTCGTCCCTCATGATATTTCTGATAAAGACCGGAGATCATGATGACTATATATATGCTAAGCTTGTGGTCGACGAGCCAACTATAAGCTATATGGAGAGTGAGTACCTGTCCTCCATAGACAGTGACATCATAGATATAGACGGATATATAAGCTCATATATCGTGAGCGAGCCGGACTTTCCTATGGTGAAGATATATGGTGTGAAGGCGGTCTTCTATGCAAGCCTGGTTACCGCTGTATGTATGTTTATATATATGGTTGTGGCTGCATTTATACCGGTGCTCAACTTTGAAACCGGAAGACTTCGCAGGCTTGGTAAGAGGTCACACATTATACGTGAGCTCAATGAGGAGATGCGTGCAGAGGATGTAATCGTGGATGGCAGAGTGATAACCACACGAAGCTATGTGGTTACGGTTATGATATCCGAGATAATCGTCGAGAGGCGGCCGCTGTCAGACTCTATGATGCTGGAGCTGCTCGAGAGTGCAAGCAGTGGAGCGTTAATCGGTGACAGCGTGGATACTGAGACAGACATATCGGAAGATGAACCGCACATGTCACAGACAGAGAATGAAGAAACAGACATGCCGGCAGATACAGCAGCTGAAACAATGAATGAGGTTACAGATGCTGTGTCGGAGGATATGCTCGAAGATATGTCGGATGAAGCTTCGAATAGTACGGATGATGAGCAATAACAGAATATGCCTGTGACAGAAAAGAGAGCCCACGGGCTCTCTTTTAGTTATTCGTGCAAATAAATCTTGCAGAAATATATAAAAGTTGCCGCCATATAACACGTGATGTGATGGCGGCAACTTATGTTTCAATGTGTAACAAAAACTTAGTCCATAACGATGTTGTTAACTGTATCCTCTATCTTCTCCTCAGCAGCTGCGGCAGCATCCTTTATATCATCAGCCTTATCAGCAGCGGCGTCCTTGATGTCATCAACCTTGTCAGCTACAGCATCCTTAACATCATCAACCTTATCAGCTACAGCATCCTTAGCGTCCTCAGCTGCATCCTTGATAGATACATAATCCCTGTCATCTCCGCCGATGATTATCTCATCATCCTCGAAGATATCATCTGACTCAGCCTTCTTCCATGTCTCAGCCTTGTCCTTCAGATCCTTAGCTGTGTCCTTAGCCTTGTCCTTCAGGTCATAGGCTGTATCCTTAGCCTTCTTTGAGTACTCCTCAACCTTTGAGTCGATGTCGTACTTGCTGTTCAGATCCTTATACTTTTGTGTACTCTGTATCTCGTCCTTGAAGAGATAAGCGATTCCAAGTGCTGCGCCTGCAGCAACGATAGTTGTGCAGAGTCCCCCGATTAAACTGTGTCTTGCCATTATAGTATACCTCCATAAGATAGTGTTTAAAGCTACGTTTCATTTTATAGCATATATCCTCAAAAATCAACGGCATTTGAGGGATTTTGACTTTTAACAGGGTGTGACATATAATTAGCTTCGTGGCTTTGAACTACATGAATCAGAACTTAAGGAGTACCTGGATGAACGTAAGGGATATAACGAATGAGAAGAAGGAGAAGCTTGCAGCTGAGAAGGTGCTGCTGGACAGACGCTTTACGGTGATATCTGTGCTGAGAGTGGCGGCATTTCTGGCGGCGGTTATACTGTGCTACATGGGCTTCTACTATGGTAAGGATATACTCGTGGCTGTGGCGGCGGTGCTGGCTATACTGTTTATATATCTGGTGAGAGTGCATGAGAGCATGAATAACAGGAAGCTTCATATAGATGCTCAGATGGATGTGCTGTCGAGATATGTTAAGAGGACAACTGATGAGTGGCATAGCTTTGAGGATAAGGGAGAGGGACTGTATACAGCTGAGGATACGGTGGTAACTGACCTGGATCTCATAGGCCCGAACTCTCTCTATCAGATGATAAGCATCGCTCATACCGATGAGGGAAGGAGCAGGCTTGCAGAGGTGCTGAGGCTGACACACCTTGGATTCGAAGATATAGCTGACAGACGCGAAGCGATAGGAGAGCTGTCGGAGAAGTTCGACTTTCTGGTAAGCTTCGAGGCGGCAACCGATGCAGTTATACGTAGGAAGAGAAAGCTGCCGAAGAGAGATGACGAGGTGCCTCAGGGGGATGAGTCCGCAGGTGATACGGAAGCTCCTGCTACACCTTCGCTTACCGAGTTCCCTATGTGGATGATGGGGGCTATGATACTTGTACCACTTATGAACATCCTTGCCATATGTCTCGTGATTGCAGGCGTCAGGAGTATATCATCCGTCTTTGTGACATTTATGGTCGGGCTCATGCTTACATGGGTTCCTATGGGAAGCTACGAGGTATATATAAGCTTCATAAATCAGTATGGTATAGCAGCAGGCGACTACCATAGGCTGCTCTCTATGATAGCAGATGAGGAGTTTATAAGCGGGATACTGAGCAGCCTTAGGACTAAGGTGACCGAAAGCGGAGGACTGCTCGGTTCACTTGTAGGTCTCAGCAGACTCTTCGATATAAACAGCATATCCTTCAACCCTATAGTGCATATGCTGCTGTCAGGATTTCTCGGCTGGGACTACTATATGGCATACCTTGCATACAGATGGAATAAGAAGCATGAGGGTGCCTTCGACAGATGCGAGGGTGTCATAGCTGAGTTCGAGGAGCTCAGCTCACTGGCAGTACTGCCGATAGTCAGGAGAACATCGCAGGCAGTGGTGACACCCACAGTCACAACCGAAGGCAGCGTATCGGGATATGCGGACACGGTAGGACAGGCATCCGGCGGAAAGGCAGGGCAGAGATCACAGCAGGTCGACGTCGGACAGGCAGATGTCAACGTAGCGGTACGGTCGTACAACATAGTATGTGAAAACATATACCACCCCCTCATAAGCACAGAGACTGTGGTTCCGAACAGCGCAGAGTTCGGCGAGAGGATAACCGTTATCACAGGCTCGAATATGTCCGGTAAGACAACATTTCTGAGGACGGTTGCTATAAATATGGTGCTTAGCTACATCGGTGCGGCAGTGTGTGCAGACCGCTTCGAGGTGCCGTATATGAAGATATTTACGTCTATGAGAGTGACCGATGATGTGGCGGGAGGTATATCGACCTTCTACGCTGAGATACTCAGAATCAAGAGCATGACGGAGTACATCGCGAGAGGCGAGAGTGTACCTGCTATGTGCTTTATCGATGAGATATTTAAGGGTACTAACTCTGCCGACAGAATTGTCGGTGCGACCGAGGCGATTAGGAAGCTGTCGGAAGGTAACAGCATGGTGATGGTTTCCACGCACGACTTCGAGCTGTGTGATATGAAGACAGCAGACGGTGTGCCTGCCGATAACAGACACTTCGAGGAGCACTATGTGGATGATAAGCTTAGCTTCGACTACAGGATAAAGGACGGCAGATGCACTACGAGAAATGCTATGGCAATTCTCAGGATGGCCGGGCTTGTCGGAAATAGTTCGGTACAGTAGCGGCTACACCAGGTACAGTCATAGGCGAGTGTGAATGTACAACTGCTTACATAAACCACCACCCACAAGCGTGCATGCATGGTCATAGCAAGGTTTACATAATCATAAATTTAGTAAATATTAACAACTTTTATTATTTATTTCTTACAATCTGACGTTGACACTAATTTTTAATTAATATAAAATTAACTATAAGTGTTTTAAGAAACTTAGAGGAGGTAGGTAAAATGGCATTACCGGCTAACATAACGGGCAGTGATAACAATGTTCTTTCTATCGCAGCTTCTAATAACAAGGGCTTGCTTATCAGATTCCTGAATGAGCAGGTTGAGGACGGATTCTACGCACTTGTTATAGACTATCTGAAGGATAGCAACTTCGACCTGAAGAACATGAGCGTTGATGAGGAGGTCAAGTCACAGTGTACTAAGCTGTATGAGCTTGGCGAGTTTGTTGATGAGAACATCAAGGCGAAGGAGAGATATGAGATTGATGAGTGGATAGAGCCGCTCTTCAAGTTTGTATATGGCGATATCGATCCGTCCGACATAGACGCACCCATTAACACAACAGGTATATACAGGTACAGCGTATGGCTTATATATCTGTATCAGAGAGAGAAGTTCGGAGAGGCTATGCGTCTCATAGGCGATCGTATAGCACCGCTTCTTATAAATGTAAGCTATCAGATACTTGAGGATGATGAGAGACCGAAGAACTTTGACAAGGCTCTGCTCGGATATCTGGACCTTATAAATGTTGTAATGGAGATGGGACTTCCCACTTCACTTGCAAACTCCGATGCATACCTTTCCAACCTGGAGGTTCTCTACGATTATGTAGTTGAGGATCCTCATGTAGGAAACGATTACAAGATGCAGCTTTCAATCGGACTCTTCAATACATTTATCGCTAATAAGGACTACAACAAGGCATTCGAGTTCTACGGACTGAATGCTGAGTACATCCCTATCGATAACATGTCCGTATATGAGAGCTTCAAGGAGCTTATCAGAAACGTAAACAGCACACAGGATACAAACGTACTTTCCAGAAATGTACTTACTGCTATATCCAAGCAGGAGCTCTACAACAAGAGAATAGATAACCTCATCGTTGAGGTATCTGCATTTGTTAAGAAGGTTTATCTGTACCTGGAGAATGAGCCCGAGATGAAGAAGAACCTTCAGATACTCGGAACCGGCTCACAGCTCTCAAACAAGACAAATGTCTTCGAGGGACTCTATGAGTATAACCTGGTATTCTATGAGTGCGGTATCAAGGAGCTTGTTAACTCAGACGTTTCAGGACGTACCTGGGAAGAGAAGTATGAGATACTTGAGAAGCTCTATACTACACTGAACGTTGTATTTGACGGATACAATGTATACGAGCTTTCGAACAGAATAGAGCATCAGTATGTAGAGATTACATGGATTAACGACTATGTAAATGCCAATCCTTCACTTCTGAAGATGTTCTTCAGCATCAAGGAGAAGATTAAGGCATTTAAGGTTCGTAAGAATGCTATCCTTGAGAAGTCTAAGACAAACTACGAGATCAAGCAGATGATAGATGATCGTCAGAAGGCACTCGTATTTATGGCTGCAGAGGATATGGTTGTAAACGGTCTCAACGGCAGAAAGATGATTATCAACAACGACTATGATCCTACCACTGCTGAGAAGTATCTGGTTAAGACATATGCTGAGATACCTGTACCTGCTAAGTATAAGAAGGAGGAGACATCCGGTGGTGTCGGAGGACTCTTCGGTAAGAAGTCAGCGGCTGCTATGGACAGCGACCTCAGGAAGCTTCTTGATGACAGCAAGATAGAGGAGATGTTGCTTAAGTCAGAGTGGCTTTGGAATCAGCACTCTACAAAGGGACTTCAGGAGCCCTCGGCTGAGGAGGCAACCTATGCAGTTGTATGTATCGTAAAGGCTATAGAGAAGCTGCTTGATAAGAAGGCAGGCGGATCTACTGCAAAGGCTGACGCTACACCTAACAAGAAGGTTATCATCACAAAGACCGGTAAGGTTATAGAGCTTTCAGAAGAAGGCACACAGACAGCCAGCGGCTCTAACATACAGGCTAACACATCAGTTGTAGAGAACATCAACAACATACAGACTATGCTTAAGGATAAGACTTCTACAAATGTTGACTACGTAAAGGATTACGTAAATGACTGGATAGATTCTCTTATGAAGGCTAAGTTTGATATCGACAACATGCTTTCACTGTATGAGGCTGAGGACCTTCGTACGAAGTCACTTATCGTGCTGAAGAAGCTTAGAGCAGACATGCTGTAAATCAGACAATCTACTACTTTCTTTGAGAGTATGAAAAATCTATAAATCCCAAAAAGGGCTGTCGCATATGCGGCAGCCCCTTTTGCTTGTGTTAGGATGTATAGTCAGATTTCATGATGTGCTTCTTTAGATATGCCTTCAGTATCGGTTGTTCGAGCACCCGCTTCAGTATGATATGCGGTTTCTCCTTCTTACTGATGATCTTAACGAGTATGCTGTGTATGCCTGCTCGGTTGGCTCCCCAGATATCAGTGAAGAGCTGGTCGCCGACGAAGAGAGTGGTATCAGCAGTGGTGCCGAGCAGCTCCATGGCCTCCCTGTAGCCGCGTGCCTTAGGCTTGCCTGCCTTATAGATATAATTGGCACCGACGGCTGCATTAAAGTCTGCCACACGCTTCTCATCGTTATTGGATACGAAGCATACCTTAAAGCCTATATCCATAAGACCCCTGAGGAACCGGGTGGAACGTTCGTTTGCCGGTGCATCATGCATGACGAGTGTGTTATCTATATCGAAGAGTACAGCCCGGTAGCCCTTTCTGTAGTACTTTTCAAAGTTTATGGCATATGTGGACGAGTAGTACTCATCCGGATACAGAAAATGTCCCATGGTGTGTTACTCCTTTCTATACTAGTTTATATGCGATGATACATATGTGTGGTGATGAATTATCATGCAGAGCAGCGCATTATATATCACGGATAGTGGTGTATTTCGACCGGTGTATCTCAGTGGAAGAAGTCATATACTGCCTGTGCGGCTGCGACTGTCATGCCGGGCACGGATGCAAGCTCCTCAAGACTTGCCTGCTTGATAGCGTCAGCATCCTTGAAGTGTCCGAGCAGAGCCATCTTACGCGATGGACCTATGCCCTGTATATCATCTAACACGGAGTGTACCATTTCCTTACTTCTCAGCTGTCTGTGATATGAGATGGCGAAGCGGTGTGTTTCATCCTGCAGCGCCGTAACCATATGCATGGCTTCGCTTCCGGCGGGGAAGTCGACTACCTTGTTTTTGTAGTATAAACCACGGGTACGGTGGTTGTCATCCTTAACCATACCGCATACGGGTATATCGAGTCCCAGACTGTCCAGCACCATTTCGGCTATATTTACCTGACCCTTGCCACCGTCCATCATGATAACATCCGGATGTGGACCGAGTGTATCACTTGTGAAGCGCCTGGTCAGTACCTCTTTCATAGAGCCGTAGTCATCATTGCCGAGGTCGGATGAGAGCTTGAACTTTCTATAGGAGGTGCGTCTCGGTGTACCGTTCTCGAAGACTACCATAGAGGCTACACTGTTATAGCCGGAGATATGAGATATATCATAAGCCTCCATACGTGATGCAGACGGTATGCCGATTTTATCAGCTATTTCCTTACATGCACCGATGGTACGTTTCTCACGCCTCTTGATACGTTCGATATCCTGAGCAAGTACGAGATCAGCGTTCTCCTGAGCGAGCTTTACCAGACCCTTCTTCTCACCGCGTTCGGGGCGCAGCAGATGACACGGACCGTGTCTTCTGTCTGAAAGGTAGCTCGTGATGAGCTTGGCATCATGTATCTCTATGGTTGTGAGTATCTCTCTCGGTATGAAGGGAGTGGTACTGTAGTACTGCTTGATAAACTCTGTAACTACATCTGAGTCGGACTCATCATGTTCCGCTGACATATGGAAGTTGTCACGACCTATGAGGTTGCCGCCTCTGATAAAGAAGATGGATACCACGGTATCATGCTCGCCGCGGGCAATGGCTATGATGTCCCGGTCATCGGAGTCTGTGCTTGCCGCGAGCTGTTTATCCATAAGAGTTCTGACACTTTGTATCAGATCGCGTGTCTCTGCAGCATCCTCGAAGCGCATCTCCTTAGCTTCCTCGGTCATCTGACTGGTGAGACGTCGTACTATCTCCTCGGGGTGACCATTCAGGAAATGCCGTGCCTCGTCTATGCTCTTACGGTAGTCCTCCTTCGATATAAGTCCTGCACACGGAGCGCTGCACTGACCTATCTGATAGTAGAGACACGGACGCTCGCCGGTGCGAATGCACTTATCTATGTCCTTGTTGCAGTTTCTGATTTTGAAGAGCTTCTGCAGCAGAAGGATGGTGTCCTTCACTGCCTTCCTGTCGGTGTAGGGACCGAAGTACTCTGACTTGTCACGTGACATACGGTGAACCATACGTACAGTGGGGAAGTCCTGACCACTCGAGATACGTATATAGGGATAGCCCTTATCGTCAGTCATGAGAGTGTTATACTTCGGACGGTGACGCTTGATGAGGTTACACTCGAGTACCAGGGCTTCGAGCTCTGAGCCTGTGATTATATATTCAAAGTAAGCAACCTGTGATACCATGCGGGCTATCTTTGGTGAGTTGTTGTGACCGTAGCCCTTACGGAAGTACTGACGCACACGATTATGCAGGTCGACAGCCTTCCCGACATAGAGAATCTCCTCGGTGTCGCTGTGCATGAGGTAGACACCGGGGGAGTGCGGAAGCTTCTTTAGTTCATTTTCGATATCAAACTCCTTCATAGCCGACATTTTAGCACATAATCAGAATAATTGAAAAGGTATCGCGGCTATGATAAAATCAAAGAAGTGCTTTCGGGTTTTTAAAGCTGAGGTAAGCGAGAGTGATCGAAAATACTCGAAAGCTTAGAGATGAAAAAAATACGGGGGACATATATGAACGAGGAGTACAGTATCACAGTCACCGAGTTCATCAAGAAGATGAATCTCAAGAACTACACTCCGGATATAGACACGGATAAAATCCTGATTACAGATCCGGACATCAACAGACCGGCGCTTCAGCTGGCAGGCTTCTTTGAACACTTTGATACGGCGCGTGTGCAGATATGCGGAAATGTGGAGCACGCGTATCTGGCTGATATGCATACGAGGGAGGAGAATATCGAAATATTTGATAGACTCTTCAGCTTTCCTATACCATGCCTTGTCTTCTGCCGTGACATAGAGCCGTATGACTTCATCGTGGATGCAGGCAGGAAGCATGGTATACCGGTGCTCTCGAGCGATGCCACAACATCGAGCTTCGTGCATGAGACGGTTAGATGGCTTCACGAGGAGCTGGCACCGAGGATTTCCATACATGCGGTACTTGTCGATGTATACGGCGAGGGTGTCCTGATAATGGGCGACAGCGGTATCGGTAAGAGTGAGGCGGCTCTGGAGCTGATAAAGAGAGGACACCGACTCGTTGCCGACGACGTGGTGGAGATAAAGAAGATAAGCGAGGATACACTGATAGGTCAGTCACCTGAGATAACGAGACACTTCATAGAACTGAGAGGTATCGGTATCATAGATGTTAAGACTATGTTTGGTGTAGAGTGTGTCAAGCTGTCACAGCAGATAGACCTGGTTATCAAGCTCGAGGAGTGGGATAAGGATGCTAACTACGACAGACTGGGACTCACAGATCAGTATGTGGAGTTTCTGGGCAATAAGGTAACATCACACTCGATTCCGATTCGCCCGGGACGAAATCTGGCTATTATAGTTGAGTCTGCAGCGGTAAACCACAGACAGAAGAAGATGGGCTATAATGCGGCACAGGAGCTCTATAACAGAGTCACGAGGAATATGCAGTCATAGCGTACAGTGTGATGGTGCAAGTATGGCAGGTCATGAGTTAAGGTTGATTGCGAGTAATCGCTTCTGCAGGTAATGAATAGAAAATTTACAAGAGGAGGGTATAGAAGTGGCAGATTATTTATTCGGAGTAGATATCGGCGGTACGACAGTGAAGATGGGACTCTTCACTATGGAGGGAGAACTGAAGGATAAGTGGGAGATAGTTACGAGGAAGGACGGCGGCGGTGAGCTGATACTTCCTGATATCGCAGAGTCCATCAGACAGAAGATGGCAGAGAAGTCCATCGAGAGAGAACAGGTGAAGGGTATCGGTATGGGAGTCCCCGGACCTGTAAGAGATGACGGCACTGTAATCAAGTGTGCAAATCTCGGCTGGGGAGTATTTAATGCAGCTGAGAAGATGTCGGAGCTTATGGAGGGCATGCTGGTCAAGGTTGGTAATGACGCAAATATGGCGGCACTCGGTGAGTACTGGCAGGGCGGCGGCAAGCAGTACTCGAGCATGGTTATGGTAACGCTCGGTACCGGAGTCGGCGGCGGCATCATCATAAACGGCAAGATGCTTGCAGGGACAAACGGAGCAGGCGGTGAGATAGGACATATCACGGTTGACTTTGATGAGACAGATGTCTGCGGCTGCGGCAAGCGGGGCTGCCTCGAGCAGTTTGCATCAGCAACAGGTATCGTGCGTATCACGAGGAAGGCACTGGCTGAGTCAAGTAAGCCCTCGAAGCTGAGAGAGATAGAGCTTACTGCTAAGGATATATTTGATGTAGCTAAGGACGGAGATGAGCTGGCACTCGAGATGGTGGAGACACTGGGACAGAAGCTCGGCTATGCGCTCTCTATCGTTGCAGATACCGTGGACCCCGAGGCCTTCGTAATCGGCGGCGGTGTGTCACGCGCCGGCAGCATCCTGACGGAGACCATCGGCAAGTACTACAGGGAGTACGTATTCCATGCATGCCGTGATACAGTCTTCGAGCTTGCAACTCTCGGTAATGACGCAGGTATATATGGCGGAGCCGCAGCGGTTACTACAAAGTGACGGAGTTAAAACAGATTTACGCACGCGGATATACACCTGAGCAGTTGGAAGGAATGTATGAAAATCTGAGGACACATACATCACTTCCGGAAGCAGTACTGAAGATTGTTGGAGGATGATAGCGTGGAGTGGTAGAAGGATATTGGAATTATTCTAAATAGTAATGAGGAGTCGCTTCGGCGGCTCCTTTTTCAGTTTACTGAGATTTTTGTGATCGCATCTGTGATACTGAAGTGCTGCAAAAGTTCACATAGTTTACATAAATTTGATATTGATTTCAAAATTTCGCTAATGTATAATTTCAATAATTATACGTTAATGTGGTCTTAGTGTGCCTTGATGACACAACGTATATGTGTGTATATGTTGTATATGTTGTATATATATAGAAGACATATAGATAGACAGGAGCTTAGGATGGCTCTGTGGGGTAAAATATACGATTAGTATGAGGGGAGAGAGAAATGAAAAGTAAGAGAGTGTTTGCATGGTTAATGGTACTGTTTATGGTACTGTCACTTGCTGTATCAGGCTCGACAGGTGTGCGGGCGGATTCAAGCGGCCTTGCCGGAGATAACGGAGTTACGGTTACAAATGTAACTGTCAATCCGTCGTCAGGTGATATAGCTAACGGCTCGACCATATCCATAAGTGTCGACTTCGAGTTTGATAACGAGACTGACTATGACACCAACAGTACCATAGTTATCTCTAAGTTTATCGGACTGTCTGTCACAACATCGGTTGAGAACCAGGAGCTGACAAATTCCAAGGGCGAGAAGATAGGTACCTGGAGTCTTGCAAGTGATGGAACTCTTGTTATAAAGCTGGATACCAGTCTTGAGGCAACTCAGACCTTCCTTAAGGAGCAGAACAGAGCCGGAAATGTAACGATGAACGCAACCATCGATACCTCGGGTGATGATACCTCGAAGACTAACACGGTGCAGCATACCATTAAGATTGGTGATACCGAGTACACCTATAATGTGGTATACGGTGCAAGTATGATCGGTACGCAGAAGACCGCAGGTACAGCAACAGTTAATGACGACGGAACAATCACCCAGACCTTCACTGTTGTGCTTACCGGCTATAATGGTGATGCCACCATAGAAGGAGTTTCCGATTCCATGCTCAGTGGCAGCTCCTCTGATATAGACACCTCCAAGACATCTTCCATTACGGTTTCTACCACATCAGATATAAGTGTTGCTTCCTCATACTCATCGCTTGACGATGTTGCCGCCGCTCTGAACGGTCAGACTCTCAGCACCGGAGAGACAGTAACCATAACCTACAGCGTTACAACCAAGTCAGATGATTACTTCAATCAGGAGGTAAATACAAGCAACTATTCAAATAAATTTACAACGACCTATAAGAATAATGACGAGACAGATACTACGCCGCACACCTCAGAGGGTACTGCGACTATTACTGTCGACAAGCCTTCACTGACGAAGACAGGTGTCATCAGTGATGATGGCAAGACGGTTACATGGACGATTACAGCAAAGAACGTAAGCGGCTATAAGCTGGATCTCTCGTCTATCAAGGATACCTATGATTCAAGTCAGATGACCTTTACCAAGCCTTCAAGCGGAACGGTAGAGGAATATCTCCAGAATTCATCGAACTGGACTACTAATTCCGATGGCACCATGACGGCAACTGTTGTTGCCGAGCTTAGTGATGCCGTAACAAGCTCAATTGCTTCGGTCGATGTATCTAACACCGTTACAGGTACATTTAAGAACGGTGATAATGAGGTTGGCTATACCGGTACGGGCGTTGTCGGAACACAGGCCCACAGAGTCGGTAAGGAGTATAAGGGTACCGAGGGCGACCTGCTTCACTGGCAGGTGACCATAGATCTTACCGGAATTGATAAGAGTGAACTGAAAAATATCGTTCTGAATGACACGACAAGCGGAACGGGCTCATCTCAGGTCATAAAGAAGGTTACGATTAACGGAAAAGATGTAACAATATTTGATGCTGATCAAAAGGGAGTGAGTCCCTATGATTATAACGGATTCAATACCACATATACGTTGTATCAGACTAATAATAACAGTGCAATTAACCTTACACTGTATCAGTCGGGAAACTCGGATGACATTGCCGAGACTCTCTACAAGAGCTATGCCGGAGGTAAGCTTATACTCGATGTATATTCAGAGGCAACTACGACTTCAAACTCCGGTGAGTATGTAAACACGGCTACTGTTCAGGTTAACGGAGAGTCATCAACAGATACAGCTTCCGAGCCGTTCCAGGTATACAACGCTCTTGCAAAGCTTCCCAGCACTATGGGAACTGTAGTCGGATGGAACTCAGATAAGAGTGAAACCAGTGGCAGTGAGATTCCGTTCACTATATACGTTGATTTGACACTTCTCGAGGACGTACTGAAAGACGGATACTCAATAGTTATAAATGATATTCCGGGTGAGACCAGCGACGGCGATGATAAGTTTACCATCGATAAGTCAACTATAACCTGGGGATACTATGCATCAAGCTCAGGATTTTCATGGATGCCTACCTATGGAAGCAATCAGTCATATAACTATGATGATGGTTCTGGTACATCAACATCCACCAATATTGATACAATACTGGATGAACTGAAGAGCGCAGTCACAGTATCGCCGACTGCATCGACAGGAACTGATACCGATCTTAAGTACACTATTAAAATTAATGATTATTCTAAGCTGCAGAGAATTATAGCTGCTTTTAAAAGTAGTAAAATGGATGCGGTTATAGCACTTTCATATACAGCTACTCTTACAGATGACTACATAGAGTCTGTTCAGAGTGGTGATACAACTTCAGATACTATATCCAATAAGGCTACTGCATCTGTAGAGGGTGGTGATGACTCGGTTCCCATACAGCCTTCAAGTACAACGACCACATTTATACCGGATGACCTTATAGAGAAGACCGGTAGTCAGGTCGGCGATTCGAAGGATGTGCAGTATGAGGTTATACTGAATCCTTACATGCTCGACCTTGATGAGTCGAGTGATGCGATAACTGCTGTGGATGAGCAGGGAGATGCACTTGTATATGACCTTACCTCAATAGTTCTGTATAAGTACACAGGTGACGACAGCAGTGCTGCATATGCATCTGACAGTGACTGGACAGAGATGACTGCCGGCACGGATTATAAGATTTACTATGACGCAGATTCGAATAAGCTGACACTTACCATACCTGATGAGACTGCAATCAAGCTTACATATGTATCATCTGTAAATGCGCAGCTTAAGACCAGTGATTCGAGTAATAAGCCTGAAACGAGTGAGGTTACAAACAGCTTCAGCCTTACAACCTCGAGCAAAACCACAGAGGTTGACAATACGGATGCTTCATCGGTGGATACATCATCAATGGGTACTGTATGGAGTGATACAGGAACACTTAACCTGTTCAAGTTTGCCAACCAGGGCGGACTGAAGTCACTTAACGGTGCTGTATTTAAGATGCATCAGTACGAGGTGAGTGTTGACTCATCCGGTAAGGTTACATATACAGAAACCACGGCTAATAAGTTCCCTATATCATTTACCTACGGAACCGGCTTCTCGGTATCAAATGTTCCCTGCGTAAATAAGAGTGGTTCAGCCAAGACGACAAAGGTTACGGGAACCTACAATTCTGATACAGGTGTATACAAGGTCAGCGGACTTCCTATCGGGTACGTATATGCCTTTGAGGAGGTTACACCTCCCGATGGCTATAAGCTTCCTGATAACTCAAGTACGTTTGATGGAATGTATAAGGTAGCACTTTACTTCGATAATCAGGATATCAGTGCGTACGAGGCATCCTTTGAGTCTAACGGTATTACAACAAATACCGAGGAGGTTAGTCAGCTCTCCATCGAGAACGACGAGGGCGGTGAGATGTCTGTTAAGAAGACATTTGTAGATGCACCCGCAAATATGACTATCACACAGAAGAATGCTATAACCTTCACTGTTACCTATAAGGATGAGGATGGCAACACATCGAATCCTTCACTTACAGACGAGGACGGAAATACCTTCGCAACCGGTGTCTTCTCATATAAGGATATCGGAACCGATGGCGTGATAAACTTTGTGGGACTTCCCTTCGGTACATATACGGTTACGGAGACTATACCTTCGACGAGTGACGTGGATGGTTATAAGGTTACTACAACCTATAAGGTGGACAGCGGTACTGCTAAGACCACCGCACAGGAGGCTACGGTCAGCTCGACCAGTAATCCGACAGTTACTGTTACCAATACCTATAAGAGCAGCGTGGGTAACCTGTCTGTATCTAAGACTATAGAGACAGCGGGTACGGCGACGAGCCTCCCCTCGACAGCATCGAGCCAGGAGTTCTCGGTAGTTGTAACGCTTACCGACTCAGACGGAAAGGCTCTCTCGGGTACTGCAACCTACGGTGACACTACATTTACGAACGGTGTTGCAACTGTAAAGATTAAGAACGGCAAGACGATAACCTTTACGGATATACCGGCAGGCTATAAGTACTCGATTTCAGAGAGTGACTTGACTGATTCTCAGACATCAGCCGGCTACTCAAAGGGCACCGTGACGGATAATGGAACCGGAAGTATAGTCAGCACTAAGACATCGTCAGTAAGTGTCACGAATAAGTATACAGAGGCTACGGCTAAGATATATTTGAAGAAGGTTGGAGAGAGTACAACGACTGCAGTTAAGGGCGCTGTATTTACGGTATACTCCGATGCGGCATGTTCGAAGGCTGTTACTAAGCTTACAACCGGCACAGATGGTACGGCATCATATACGATATCGGGACTGACGAACGGCACATATACATACTACCTGAAGGAGACAAGTGCTCCGGCAGGCTATAAGGTGGATTCTACAACTATATACAGAGCAGTGATAACAGTATCAGGGGATACTGCCACTGTTAAGTACTACAAGGGCAGCACGGGTACTACGGCTGCTACTACAACTGAGACAAGCACTATAGAATATCTGCAGGCATCGGATGAGGAGATAGCTGTATCCCTCAAGCTTACGAAGTATGACTCGACAGGCTCGACCAAGTCTGCTCTTGCGGGTGCCGGCTTCACTATCTACAGTGATGCGGCTTGTACGAAGGCTGTATCGACTGCAACCACAGGCACTGACGGTACGCTTACCTTCACCGGACTTGCGGCTGCAACAACCTACTATATAGTTGAGACTACCATACCGAACGGCTATTCACCGGTTACCACAAGCTCGAGCACGACACTCAGTGACGGACGAGTGGCTTATAAGGTTACGACCTCCAAGGCCGGAAATGTGGATATAACCGATACAACCGAGGTAAGCAATGTTAAGCTCGGACAGCTTACAGTAACCAAGACCTTTAAGTTTGTAAACGGCATAAAGGATACCTTCTACGTAGCTCTCTTCGATGACGAGGCAGGAACTGTAAGATCCAAGGATGTTGACGGTAAGACACTCAGTGCGGCTGCGATTTCAAGTATTACCGGTACAGAGAGCGGTGCCACAGCTACAGCAACTATCACCAACATACCGGTTATAACAGGCAAGACCTACTATGTATATGAGGTTGCATCGGCTAACAGCAGCTCGAGACTCTATACTGATGACACAACACCTGTGCTCAGCGCTACCGATGAGAACGGTAAGCCCTATACCTACAGCATAAGTTATGACAGCATAACGGTATCGAGCTTCACCTACAGCAGCTCAGCCGGCACAAATACAGCAACGGCTTCACTTACGAATGAGGAGGAAACCGGAAGTATAAAGATAACAAAGCTTGTGGAGAATAAGTCAGACGAGACTTCGATACCTGATGCTTATCAGAATGAGATATTTGAGGCGTCTGTCGATGTGAAGTACAACGGAACGGCAGTTACAGGTGCAGATACGTCAGATAGCAGCCAGCCTGAAGGTGAGTCAATCATAAAAGATGGCTCTCTATACAAGGGTAAGATATCTACAAAGTATACTATAGAGCTTGATAACCTCCCCATAGGCTCGGTATGTACTGTTTCAGAGATACTGACAGGAGGAAATCTGGAGCATGGCTACTCGGCATATCAGATCAAGGTTGGTGACGAAGTAGTAACCAACGACAACACCTCCGTAACAGTTACATCTAATAAAACAAATGTTGAAGTGGTTATCACCAATGAGTATACGGGTTACAAGAGCGTGGAGGTGCCGCTCAGCCTTACCAAATCGCTGGAGGATGCGGTAAGTGAAGAGAAGGTAGACTTCAGCGCAGGTGACTTCACATTTGTGGTACTGGACGAGAACGGTTACACACCTTTTGTAACAGAGTATGTAAACGGTAACGATAAGAATAAGGATGAAACTTACGTATCACTCGGCTCGTATACATACGGTAACTCAGATAAGTTTGCTGATACCGAGAATACGACTACATATACCTACTATGTATATGAGAAGGTGGAGAACACAACCACATATAACTATGACACAAGCGTGTATAAGGTTACGGTAACTCTTACGAGATATCCGGAAGCGTCACCTAAGTATATAGAAGCTAAAACTACATATAAGAAGTATGGCAGCAGTACTAAGACGGATCCCTCAGAGGCTATAAAGGAAAATCTGGGTACGGCAAAGGCTGATGCTGAGATAGGTACAGAAGATTTGGAGATGACATTTGATAATACGGTTAACTCCTCAAGCCTGAAGCTTACTAAGAAGATTACCGACAACACAGTTAACGGTATTACGAAGTCAAGCTACAAGGCGCTTAAGTTTACTGTATATGAGTCAGATGAGGATGGCGCGAAGGGTGATGAGTACGGAAGTGTAACACTCGGTAAGACGGTTACAGGAAAGCTCAGCGCGGATGATATAACGATTACATCAACAGGTGACTCAGCTGCCGGATATACGTACACGGTAGAGGTGGAGAATCTCCCTGCGGGATACTATATAATCGAGGAGTCTGAGAACAAGATATCAGGCTACAGTCTCGATGAGGTTACATCTCAGATAGAGGGCAGCGTGGCAATCGAAAGTGCTACCTCAGAGGCAGCGGAGTTTGCAGCCGGTGAAGAGGCAGAGGTTATCTATACAAATACCTACAGTGACTACGAGGCTGACTTCGTGAAGAGAGACTCATCTGATGATAAGCCCGTTGAGGGTGCATCGCTTCAGATACTGAGAGATGGTAAGCTGGTTGATGAGTGGACCTCGGGCTCGGAGAAGCATACGGTTACGGGACTTCTCTCGGGTGTTACATATACATATCACGAGGTAAGTGCACCGGACGGATATACGACAGCCGAGGATATAACCTTCGTTATAGCTGAGGATGGTAAGATTACGGTTACTCCTTCGGATAACTACGATGATGACTATGATGTAATAGTTCTCTATGATGACAAGACGGTGGCAAGATTTGCCAAGGTTGCTGCCAATGCTACATCCACATACCTCGAGGGTGCAACGCTGAGGGTTACCGACAGTGCCGGAAATGTCTTCGCAGAGTGGGAGACAACGGACACAATATATGAGGTGTACGGACTTGAGATAGGTGAGACATATACTCTCAGCGAGCTCAAGGCTCCGACGGGATACGGACTGGCCGATGATATAACATTTAAGATAAAGGCTGACGGAAGTATAGACTGCAGCAGTACGAAGACGATAGGTGATGTAGTGGTTATCGTCATGGAGGATGAACTGCAGAAGTCACTTACCGTTACGAAGAAGTGGGTTGATAACAACGATAACGATGGTACGAGACCTGCCTCGATTCAGGTATATCTGAGAGGCAACATGAAGCTCTATGGCACAAAGGTTACTCTGAGTGCTGCTAACAACTGGACATATACATGGACGGATCTGCCTGCATATGACAGCAGCGGAAAAGAGGTCGAGTATCTGGTATATGAGGTTGAGGTTTCCGGCTATAAATTTTCGGCTACAGCAGATGAAAATTCCGGATGGCTTATAACCAACACCCATGATGACAGCACTGTGGACGTATCCGGAGTGAAGACCTGGGATGATGGCAACAATCGTGATGGTCTGAGACCTGACAGTATAACTGTTAATCTGCTGCGGGATGGTACGGCAATCGACCACATGACGATTACAGAGGCAGATGACTGGAGCTACTCATGGACGGGACTTCCCAAGTATCATGAGGGAATAGCTTATAAGTACACTGTGACTGAGGATGCTGTATCGAACTATAGCTTCTCGAGAGGCTCTGACTACGATATAATCAACACCTATGCGCCGGGTACAACAAGTGTCAGCGTAAGCAAGGCATGGGTTGATGAGAATGATATAGATGGTTTCAGAACCGACAGTATCAAGGTTCAGCTCTATGCGGACGGTGTGGCATACGGAGATCCTATAACACTGAATGCTACTAATAAGTGGACATACACATGGACCAACCTGTACGAGAAGAGTGCGGGCAGTACGATAGAGTACACAGTAGATGAGGTAGAGGTTCCGACGGGCTATACGAAGGCTATCACGGGAGATGCTACGAAGGGCTATACCATAACGAATACACATAAGCATCAGGTAATAGCTATATCAGGTACTAAGACGTGGGATGACGGCTCTGATCAGGATGGCAAGAGACCTGAAAGTGTAACAGTCAGACTGCTTGCCGACGGTAAGGAGGTTGCGAGCACTACTGTTACAGAGAAGAGCAACTGGAGCTACAGCTTCACGAATCTGTCTAAGTACAGTGATGGTAAGGAGATAAAGTATACCGTTACAGAGGATGCGGTGGAGGACTACACCACTACCGTGGACGGATATGATATAACCAATACCTATAAGCCGGGTAAGACCAGTGTAACGGTTACCAAGGCATGGGAGGACTTCTCAAATCAGGACGGCAGAAGACCTGAGAGTATCGAGGTACAGCTCTATGCTGACGGTGAGGAGTATGGTGATGCTATAGAGCTTAGTGATGATAACAACTGGACATATACATGGAGTGAGCTTGATGAGTACAACAGCGGCAACAAGATAGAGTATACAATCAGCGAGCCGGAGGTGCCCGCAAGATACATATCAAGTGTGACAGGCTCAGCCGAGAAGGGATATATAATCGCTAACAACGAGGTGTATGTATCTGTTAAGAAGGTTGACACAGGCTCGGGTGAGGAGCTTCCGGGTGCTGAGATAGTTGTCTATGACAGCGAGGGAAATGTAGTCGATAAGTGGACATCAACCACTGAGGCACATATCGTGACAGGTGTGGAGCCGGGAGGTACATATACTCTTGTGGAAACTGTTGCACCGGATGGCTACGGCATCACGACAAGCACTACATTTACACTGGATGAGAACGGAAATGTTGACAGTGACAAGACCACGGTTAAGACTGATGACTACGGAAACCTGCTCGTAGAGGATGACCTCATCGAGATTAAGATAAGCAAGGTTGACGTTACTACTCAGAAGGAGCTGCCGGGTGCTCATATACAGATTATAGATAAGGAAACAGGTAAGGTTGTTTACGAGTTCAACTCGACCGAGGAACCTACTACAGTTACCGGTAAGAACGGACTCAGAGCCGGCAAGACCTATATCCTGAGAGAGACGGTTGCTCCGAGCGGCTACAGCCTCACTACCGATACCGAGTTCTATATAAATGAGTACGGTAAGCTGGATACGACTCCTGAGAAGACAACGGCCGCTATATCTAACGAGGGCGTACTGCTTGTGGAGGATGCACTGCTGACTACAGAGTCATCGGTTGCAAGGAGTACTGTTAAGACATCTGTTGCTACAGGTGATAAGGTTCCGGTTTATCTGGTAATAGTTATACTTATAGTTGCCGCAGCAGGATTTGTCCTGATGCTGGCACTGAAGAGAAGAAACGAAGAGGATGACAAGTAGCCGAAAATCGGCGTAGATATCGGGTAAAGATTGTAAAAAGTACTCGTTGAAAAATATGTCTCCGTAATGTAAGGTATAGAAGGCGTTTGCCCTATATGTTACAGTTACGGAGACTATTTTTATGAAGATATATGAGAACGAACCCATGAGTAAGCATACGACCTTCAGGACGGGCGGACCGGCAAGGAGGTTTATAGATATAGAGTCGGTGCAGGATCTGGTGGAGCTGCTGGTGGATGGAGCTGCTGAGACAGACAATGCAGCAGCAGAAAATATGGATGTAGCAGGTGATACTGCAGTGGCAGGAGATGCAGCTTCAACAGGCACTCGGAGTGATACATGCGGAGACATATATATAGTTGGAAACGGCAGCAATCTGCTGGTTTCAGATAAGGGCTACGACGGAACGATAGTAAGGCTCGGTGACTCCTTCGCTGATATAAGTGTTGACGGAGACGGGATATATGCCGAGGCGGGGGCGCTCTTATCGAGAGTTGCGGCTGTGGCGAGAGATAACTCTCTTACAGGACTTGAGTTTGCTGCAGGGATACCCGGCTCTGTAGGCGGCGGCGCATGTATGAATGCGGGTGCATACGGCGGCGAGATGAAGGATGTGTGCGAGTATGTTGATGTGCTGATACTCGGAGACACTGCAGCTGATATACGTGAGGTCTGTGGTACTGATATAGATGAGTTGGATGATGAAAGTAACAGTGACGCAGCCTATACTTTGGATGAATCCGGCAAGGCATACCGCCTCTGCAGGATAGCTGCAGGTGATATGGACTTCGGATACAGACATAGTATAGCGTCGGGCGGTGATGTGATAGTGCTCGGGGTGATGTTTAGGCTTATGCGTGGTGACAAGGCTGAGATAGGTGCACGCATGAGAGAGCTCTCTGAGAAGAGAAGGAGTAAGCAACCACTTGAGTATCCGTCGGCAGGCTCTACATTTAAGAGACCGGAAGGGTACTTCGCCGGTAAGTTGATAGAGGATGCGGGACTAAAGGGCAGGCGTGTGGGCGGTGCTATGGTAAGTGAGAAGCACAGCGGTTTCATCGTAAACTATGATGGTGCTACGTCGTCTGACATATATGAACTGATACAGATTGTACGTGACGAGGTGAAGGAGAGCTTCGGTGTCACGCTCGAGCCTGAGGTCAGAATTCTCGGGGATTTCAACGGTTAGTGATAATGCAACTAAGATATAGGGACAGGACATTACGGATTGGTGTTAGGTACGGAGCCTGACTGAGAGAAAGATTAACTATAAGAGGATGACTTGATATGAGATTTATAATAGTAACCGGCATGAGCGGTGCAGGTAAGACTACGGTACTGAAAACACTTGAGGACGCGGGCTTCTTCTGTGTCGATAACCTGCCGGTTATGCTGCTTAACAGATTTTCAGAGATGACACGTGACAGTAACTTCGCTAATGACAGGGTGGCCGTGGGTATAGATATCAGAAGCGGAGAGAGGCTGAGTGAGCTGGGCAGGATACTCTCAGACATGAAGGATGACAAGTTCGAGTATGAGATACTCTTTCTCGATGCATCGGACAAGGTGCTGGTTAAGAGATATAAGGAAACCAGACGCGAGCATCCGCTGCAGCATGGTTCTATGATAGAAGATGGTATTCGCGAGGAGAGACGCCGTATAGAGTTTCTGAGACAGACGGCTGACCACACCATAGATACCACGTCGCTCAGAGCGAAGGACCTGAAGGCAGAGATAGATAAGCTGGTGCGTGACGGAGCCGACTACAAGAATATGATCATAACAGTCATGTCATTTGGCTATAAGTTCGGTATACCGGCAGAGGCAGACTTCGTGTTTGATGTGAGATTTCTGCCGAATCCGTACTATGACGTAAATCTCAGACCGATGACCGGAAATGACAAGGAGATACAGGACTATGTTATGTCTGATGCTGACTCGGAGAGGTATCTCACAGGTGTAACGGAGCTGCTGAAGTTTTCGGCAGATAAGTTTACCGCAAATGAGGACAGACACAGTCTGGTGGTTGCGTTTGGATGTACGGGAGGCCGTCACAGGTCGGTAACCATGGCGAATCTGGTGGCTGAGAGACTGAAGAGTTCACCCTACTCTGTGAGGGTTTATCACAGAGATATGGGAATAGATGCATACGTGAAGGGTGAGGTTTGATGTCATTTTCATCGGACTTAAAAACTGAATTATACGGCAGGCAGGAGAAGGCACTGCACTGCAGGATAGCTGAGCTATCAGGGATTATCTCGGTCAGCGGACGTGTGACGGAGGACGGAGCATTTGTCATAAGAGTTGATGGTGAAGAGATAGAGAGTAAGGTAAGGCTGCTTATAAGGCAGATATTCGATGATACTGACGGTCTCGAGCTTGAGAGCGGCGGCAAGCACCATAGAAGACTTGTAGTAGAGGAGAGCCTGCGACAGAAGATATATGCGACGTGTAAGGTCGTACCGACTGACAGTGCTCATGTGAGAGTGCAGAGGATAGTGACGGAGAGAAGCTGCTGCAAGAAGGCATATATACGCGGTGTATATCTGGCAGGAGGCTCCATGTCGAACCCTGAGAAGGCTTATCAGCTCGAAATTTCGGTCTTGTCAGAAGTGGAAGCCGGGCGTATACTGAGTGAGTTTAGTACATTTGGCATAGAAGCAAGGTATATACAGAGAGGAAACCGCTTTGTTGTGTACATCAAGGACGGCGATGCGGTGGCAGGAGTCCTGGGACTGATGGGTGCCACAGGCAGCCTGATGGACTTCGAGAATGCGAGGATTCTGAGGGGCATCCGCGGTGATATAAACCGTGAGGTTAACTGTGACACGGCAAATATAGCCAAGACTACGAAGGCGGCAGGTCGGCAGATAGAGGACATACGTCTGATAGAGGAGACCGTGGGACTGGATAGTATAGACACAGAGCTCGCTGCAATCGCGAGAGTCCGCATGGAGTATCCGATAGCTACTCTGGCAGAGCTCGGTAGTCTGGTGACACCGAAGATAGGTAAGTCAGGCGTGAGTCACAGGCTGAGGAGAATATCCGATATAGCTGCGAAGCTGCGAGACTGCGGTCAGATGTAATCATATAAATATGTATATCTATAGAAGGAGAAAGCAAATGACATCTAAGAAGTTTACCGTTAAGTTACCTAAGGCAAGTGATGCAAAGACAGAGGCAAGACCTATCGCCGAGATAGTTCAGACTGCCAGCAGATTTCAGAGTGATGTATTCCTCATTTCCGGATCTAAGAAGATAAATGCCAAGAGCATCATGGGTATGATGAGCCTTAAGCTTACGGATGATGTGGAAATCGAAGTTGAGACAAACGGAGAGGATGAGGAACAGGCTGCTGAGGCAATCGTAAAGTACATGAGTTCGGTTGCTTAGGGGTGTTATTTGTGATAAAATAAAGCATAGTCTGGCGTGGAGGTTATACTTATGGGATTTTTCAGTAATCTAATGGACAAGATTCCTATATTTTCAAGATTTGGTGGCAAGAGGGAGACTAAGAGTACTGTCGAGCTTCAGTATGACAAGGCTATGAATCTCCTGGATAATGCAAATGGTACAGAGGCTGTGCAGGTGCTCGAGGGCATAGCTGATATCGGTATAAATGATCCTATCTATAAGCAGTTCGGACTGGATGCACTTTTGGTTCTGAGTGAGTTGTATGAGAAGGGAAAGTACAGCAACGCTAAGGTCGACAAGGACCCGAACAAGGCTGCTTCCTACCTGGAGAAGTACACTAATCAGACAAACGATGCTGACAGCATGTACAAGTCTGCAAAGCTTTATCTTGAGGCTCAGAACTTCTCACGTGCCATATCGCTGTTTGAGAAGGCGGCAAACGGAGGAGTTAAGACTGCATATATGAACCTCGGTTCTATCTATGAGAACGGACTCAGCCGTATAGATGAGTACGGCAACAAGAGTGAGTTCGTGGTTCCGATAGATTTGGACAGAGCTATGTTCTGGTATAAGAAGCTTGCTGACATGGGCGATGAGAACGCTATGAAGGCATACGACAGAGTAGAGTATGCAAGTCAGCATACTGACTCGCTCGAGTTCGAGGAGAAGGATAAGCTCTATACAGAGATATCTGCCAGACGTAAGGAGAAGGGTAAGGAGCCGAAGTATAAGATAATCGACCCTGCTTCCCTTCAGTATCAGTATACATATGAGCATAACCAGGTTGACGGATATATACATAAGATTCCGAAGGACTGGGTTAAGACTATAGATGAGGAGACCGACGAGGAGTACTACGCACCGAGCCTTACGTATAAGGACTTCGCTATGTATGTAAGCTATGACAGTATCCCCAGAGAGTCTAAGAAAACTCTGGAGAACTACCTGAGATACTGCAACGATGCATTTGACGAGGAGCTCCAGCTTAAGTCATACATCACAGAGTATGCAGACGGTATCTGTACCACGTTCTATCATAAGGAGATGAATAAGGGTATCGTGACATTTGCCTTCTATCAGGGCAGACGTCTGGCATGTATGAGATTTGTATGTGCAACGATGGAGATAGTAGAGCAGTATGAGGAGATAATCTTCGAGACTGCGAACTCATTTGCCTTTGTAAATCCTACCCGTGTCAGTGATCAGAGTCTGAACAGGAAGGATAATCAGTACTACAGCGAGGCTATCTACTGCTACTATCTTGAGGACTATGAGGGTGCCATGACAAATGCTAAGCAGGCACTGAAGCTCGGCTCCATCAAGGCAAGCTATCTGCTGATAGACCTGTACTACGATAAGGATTCACCTTACCGTGATATAGATAAGACTATAAGCTATGCACAGCAGCTCTTCGAGGCTACGAAGGATCCTGATCTGGCATTCCTTATCGGAAATATATATGATCAGGAGAGAAAGGACTATGCGAAGGCTCTCAAGTGGTATGAGGATGCTCAGAGACTCGGTCATAAGCGTGTTCCCTTCTATCTCGGACGTTTCTACTACTACGGACTGCTGTCATCCGGACGTGATGCTGAGAAGGCTCTCAAGTACTTCAAGGAGGCTCAGAAGAACGGTATCACAGAGGCTGATGCATACATCAAGGATATACAGGACCTGCACGGTGAGAATCTGCAGAATGCTATAGATAAGTGGGAGAGAGCCGTAAAGGCCGGCTCCGCGGCTACGGCACTCAAGGTTGCACTTATGAAGCAGAGTCAGGTATTCTATATAGCAAATGACTACGAGGTCGAGAAGGCATTTCTCGAGGCACTCGGACTCGGCTCCACGCAGGCTGCGTATGAGCTCGGTAAAATATATGAGAAGCAGGAGCAGAATCCTGAGTTTACAGGTGAGAAGAAGTCACTGAAGTACTTCGAGAAGGCATTTGACCAGAAGTATGAAGACTTCGATAAGGAGAATCTCTTCAAGGTTATACAGTACAAGGAGGAGAAGGGGGCTACACAGGAGGAGCTTGTAAATCTCTACATGCAGAACGCATCTATGGCATATGTGCCTGCTGTAGAGAAGGTTGTGGATATGGTTAAGTACAGAACTCCCGCTGTTTCAGAGCTCTATAAGGTGCTTGTGGAGATAGCAGAGGGCGGTGATGACGCAGCCATCATATCCATGAATATGCTCGAGAAGGCGTACCCCGACCTTATCATCGTAGAGCCTACAAAGGACCAGAAGGTTATCGAGAACAAGTTCTTCAGACTGCTCGTACCGCGTGAGTGTACGGCAACCATCAACGATGACGGAGGTACCATCAAGATAGCAGACTCAATTATAGAGTTTGCAGTGGCTGAGCTGCCTATCAAGATAGAGGATGAGGATGACTACCTCAAGATATACAAGCTGATACTTTCTGAGTATCTGCCTAATCAGAATGCAGATATTATAATCGCTAACTCGCGTATGATAGGTTCCGGTATGAAGGAGTCTGTGGATAATGTACACTCCTTTAGTATCCTGCTTATAAGCTCGAAGAACCAGTACATCTTCAAGCTGTCATCTAAGGACAGACGTCAGATGATGCAGTACAAGGAAGAGGTTGTGAAGATATCGAAGTCGCTCGTAGAGTCGGGTGAGATATATGTATCCGGCGACGGTACAAGAAGCACCATCGGACTTTCCATGATGCTGAAGTCCAACGAGAGTGGATTCCTCTCAATCGGTATGGATGGCATGGATGGCGAGCAGCCTGCTCAGTCATCAGGTTCGGATGACTCGGCTACCGATATGAACGCAGCTGCTGCCGATGCGGCAGGTGCTGATGCATCAGATGCCGGTGAGGTCGAGGTTGTAGACGGTGAGGTTGTAGATGTTGTAGATGATGACTCTACTGAGAGTAAGTAGTAGTGAGATACATAGTAACAAGAAGCATAGCAGAGCTCCGGTTTTCCCCGGAGCTCTTCGTGGCTAACAGCTGCGGAAGGGGATGGAACTTATCCTACTGTAACTCGATATTTATAGGATGGTGAAGTGTATGACAGAACCGATAGCGTGTGAGTGCTATATGCGCAGAGCTATAGAGCTGGCTCTGAGAGGTACCGGTGCGGTAAATCCGAACCCCAGGGTAGGAGCGGTTATCGTGAAGGATGGTAAGATAATAGGTGAGGGTTATCACAGAAGATATGGTGACCTGCATGCAGAGAGAGATGCCTTGAGAGATGCAGCTGAGAGAGGCAGTGACGTGAGTGGTGCGGAGATATATGTCACGCTCGAACCGTGCTGTCATCATGGTAAACAGCCGCCGTGTACCGAGGCGATTATAGCGTCAGGTATCACGAGAGTTTATGTTGGTTCTGATGATCCGAATCCACTCGTGGCAGGTAAGGGTATACAGCAGCTGAGAGCTGCAGGGATAGAGGTATATGAGCATGTCTGTAAGGATGAGTGTGATGCTATAAACAGAGCATTCTTCCACTACATAACCTACAGTAAGCCCTATGTGGTATATAAGTATGCGATGTCACTTGACGGAAAGACTGCGCTGGAGAGTGGTGAGAGTCAGTGGATATCATGTCCCGAGTCGAGAGAGAGGGTTCAGGAGTTTAGATCTGAGCTGACGGGCATCATGGTCGGCATAAATACTGTACTTAAGGATAATCCTATGCTGACAAGCCGACCGGACACAGAGGTGTACACGGGTAATGTGCGTAATCCTGTGAGGATAGTGTGTGACAGCAGGCTTCGAATACCGGTTGACTGTAGGCTGGTGGAGACGGCAGGTGATGTCAGGACGATAGTGGCTGTGGCGAAGGAGTATGTGGATGCTTTGAGAGCATACAAATTCGGAGATAAGGAAGCCGAGGTTGGCATAACACTAAGCGATAGTGCAGTACAGTACAAGCAGCTCGAGGATAAGGTGAATATCCTGCAGCAGAAGGGTGTGGAGGTGCTGCAGGTGGAGAGTATGGATATGGACTTAGGCAGTGCATCTGAGGATATAGGAGTTGCTGTAGACAGCGGGTATCAGTTAGATCTCCCTGAGCTGATGAGGCGGCTTGGTGAGATAGGGATAGACAGCATCCTGCTCGAGGGCGGCGGTACGCTGGCGTGGTCTATGATGAGCCGTGGACTTGTGGATGAGATAAGGTGCTTTATGGCTCCTATTATACTTGGCGGCGAGAGGTCACTCACTCCTGTGCGTGGTGAAGGTGTCGGAGCTATGGATAAAAAGATAGGGTATAAGAGGGTGTCATGTGATACAATAGGGGATGACATTTACTCAGTTTACATAAGATAATAAGGCGAGTATGGTAATGTAGACTGTCTATACTGATGATAGGATAAAGGATATAAGTGAGGACAATATGTTTACCGGAATTATAGAGGAAGTAGGAAGCATAGAGAAGATAGTGCCGGGGACGAAGTCAGCGGTGCTCAGTATCAAGGCTGATACTATAATGAACGATGTAAGGATAGGTGACAGTATAGCAGTGAACGGCGTGTGCCTGACTGCACGGGAGGTACGGTCAAAAGGCTTCACTGCCGATGTGATGGCTGAGACACTGAGACGAAGCTCACTGGGGGACCTGAAGATTGGCGGACGGGTAAATCTCGAGAGAGCCATGCTGATGGGTGGACGCTTCGGCGGTCATATAGTATCAGGACATATAGACGGTACGGGCATCATAGATAACCTGAAGCGTGAAGATAACGCAGTATGGGTAACCATAGCATGTGACGGCAGGATACTGAGGTATATAGTTGAGAAGGGCTCGATTGCAATCGACGGAATCAGTCTCACCGTAGCATACGTCGACGATAGGTGTTTCAAGGTATCACTGATACCGCATACAGCAAGCGAGACTACACTTCTCTCTAAGAGGGTCGGAGACAGGGTGAATCTCGAGTGTGATATACTGGCGAAGTACATCGAGAAGCTTGCAGGTGGCGGTACCGTAGATGTGACGCCGGGTGGCGATGCGAGCGGTACATCCGGTGGTGCTGCAGGCACATCCCTCACCATGGAGACACTGCTCGAGAACGGTTTTATGTAATAGTTCACGAGGTGTCATGACGGAGTCTTTGTGGACAGGTTATAATATATGAATTGTCAACATGTTTTGACATTTATAGTGTATGTATGATATATAAATCATACTTCTACCTATATGGTAGGTTAAAATATGGCATCAAGGTGCCGGTTGGAGGGATACATGAAGGATTTTCAGTTCAACTCGATAGAGGAAATACTTGAGGATATGAGAGCCGGTAAGCCGGTTGTCATCCTCGATGATGAGAAGAGAGAGAATGAGGGCGACGTTATATTTGCAGCGGAGTTCGCAACTACAGAGAACGTTAACTTCATGGCTAAGTACGCACGCGGACTTATCTGCATGCCGATGGATGCAAGCTACAGTGACAGGTATAATCTGCCACAGATGTGTATAACCAATACAGATAATCATACGACAGCATTTGCGGTGTCGGTGGATCATGTGGATACGACCACGGGTATATCGGCTGAGGAGAGGGGACTCACTGCGAGGAAGTTCGCTGATGAGGGCTCTACGAAGGAGGACTTCAGACGTCCGGGACATATGTTTCCGCTTCAGGCTGTGCCCGGCGGAGTTATAGAAAGACCGGGACATACTGAGGCAACGGTTGACCTCTGCAGGATAGCAGGACTTAAGCCTGTGGGACTCTGCTGCGAAATCATGAAGGACGACGGCACTATGGCAAGACTGGATGACCTGATAGAGTTTGCCCGTGAGCACGGTCTCAGGATATCGACCATAGAGAAGCTTATAAGATATCGTAAGGAGCATGAGATATTCGTCGAGGAGGTAAGTCACGCTAAGCTTCCGACAAGATACGGTGAGTTCGTGATACACGGCTTCATAAATAAGCTTAACGGTGAGCATCATGTGGCACTTACGATGGGTGACATAGCAGATGGTGAGCCTGTGCTTGCCAGAGTTCACTCAGAGTGTCTGACCGGAGATGCCTTCGGTTCTGCTAAGTGTGACTGCGGTCAGCAGCTCGATGCTGCACTGAAGAAGATTGCGGATGAGGGTAGAGGGGTTCTCCTCTATATGAGACAGGAGGGCCGCGGTATCGGTCTTATAAATAAGATAAAGGCATACGCTCTTCAGGATCAGGGCTATGACACGGTTGATGCGAACCTCATGCTCGGCTTTCCGGCTGATGCGCGTGACTATACAATCGGTACACAGATACTTGTCGAGCTCGGTGTCAGGAAGATGAGACTTATGACCAACAATCCCGATAAGGTCTATGGACTCAGTGGATTCAATCTCGAGATAGTTGAGAGAGTTCCGCTTGAGATAGCACCGTCGGCATATGATATGTTCTATCTGAAGACGAAGAAGGACAGGATGGGACATATGCTGGATAATCTCGACTGAGCATGATGTGAAGAGGAGAGATGCCCGGCTATGTTATGCGGATGTAAGCTGTGTGGTGAGGCTAATGTGTGATGGATAACATTTGCATCGGGAGATTTTAAGATAAATTAGAGTTTATATATACTATAGGAGGCATATCATGAGAACAATAGAGGGAAATGTAGTAGGAAACGGAAGTATAAAGGTGGCAATCGTAGCAGCAAGATTTAACGAGTTTATAGTATCTAAGCTCGTGTCCGGTGCTGTGGACGGACTTGTAAGACATGATGTAAAGGAAGAGAATATAGATATAGCATGGGTTCCGGGAGCATTTGAGATTCCCGTGGTTACGAAGAAGCTTGCTAAGTCGGGTAAGTATGATGCTATAATCTGCCTCGGAGCAGTTATAAGAGGAGAGACAAGCCACTATGACTATGTATGCAGTGAGGTATCGAAGGGCATAGCTTCTGTATCACTTGAGGCAGAGATGCCTGTAATGTTCGGTATCCTGACAACAGATACCATCGAGCAGGCTGTACAGAGAGCCGGCACGAAGGCCGGTAACAAGGGCTATGACTGCGCACTCAGTGCTATAGAGATGGTTAATCTTATGAGACAGATTTAAGTATTAGGGATAACGTGTATGGAGATAGAGAGATACAGTATACTTGACTGCTTCAAGGTTTCACTGACGAAGCCGAAGAAGATAGTGGATATAAGTGAGCAGGGGAGAAGCGTGCTATATAGGTACGTGATATTTCTTGTGCTGCTTACGTCTATAGCTATGTATGTAATACCTGCGGTAGCAACAGTTGCGGGCTTCGGAGGCTTCAGGAAGCTGTTTACCGAGACTGTGCCGGAGCTGAGCGTATCGGATGGCACGCTTACGGCTGACAAGAGGTTTGAGATGGTGCTGTCGGGACTGCACATCTATATCGACACCACAGTTACGGATATCACAGCTGATGACCTTACAAGTCACGGAACGTATCTGGGAGTGACATCGAACAAGATATCGATGTTTACATTTACGGAGGGCTTCTCAGGTGACAGTATAAATCAGGTGTACTCACTTAAGGTGAGCGATGTACTGTATGATGGCTTTACGAACTCGGATTTGACCGGTGTAATACCGATTATATATATCGCGTACATATTTGTACTTGTGCTTGAGATACTGCTGAATGCTGTCAAGTATCTGCTGCTGGCACTTATATATACAGTGCTTATCACAACGTTTCTGGCATCGGCTACGAACAGGCACCTCGATACGGTTGAGTGCTTCCGTGCATCATGCTACGCATCCACATGGCAGATGCTGATAGTAAGTATGAATGCTGCGATGGCATATCCCGTGCCGGCTATATTTACGGTGATGGCAGGTGTTGCGGTATCTATCGGTATCATAACGTATGCCTTTAAGGGAGATGAGCTGAGTCGCGATGAAGATGAGTAGAGACTGAATGCCGTGAGTGGTGTGATGAATTGAATATGTAAAATATGTGGAATGCGCACCCCGGTGGGTGCGCATTTTTTGAATGATTTATATGAACTTCCGCAAAAATACAAAAATTGCGGAGGTTTATGTAAAAGAGAATGTATGTACGATAGTGGTACAGAAGATTCGGATATTAGAATAATCCGGATATAAATTCCGGTATCAGTACTGCCGGCATGGCGGAGAGCTCTGCGTTGGAGAAGCCGTCCTCGGATGTGACATCGCGAACCATGTAGGGCTCAGGCGTGTAGCTCTCGGCTGCCTCGAGTGACGGAAACTCTATCTCTGCATAGATAAGTCCCTCGAATCTGCCGTGGAAGATGTCGAGCTCGATGGTGAGACCGTCGACCGCGGGAATCAGGTAACGTGTCTTAGATATCAGGTTACCGGATACCTTGTCGGAGAGGTTCTCAAACTGCTCACGTGTGAGCGGCAGCTCAAACTCCTCGCGGGAGATATGACCATCGCCCTTTACGGTAAGGATGTATCGATCGTCGCATCTACGAATCCTGATTACAGGGCTGACTGACAGATAGCCCTGTGCTATCTCATGATGCGTATAATCTGCATAATCCTCAAGGGGATTCTTAACTAAAAACTTTCTTTCTATTTCCATATGCTATCACCTATATATCTATTATTACATGTAGTGCTCTGTGGAAAAGTACTATGCTAATGATAAGCTAATGATAAACACAGCACTGCGTACTCCACAAATAATTTACTGCTGCTTGATGGTTGCCGTAACTGTAGGCAGCATCTGCTTCTTACGGGATACAACACCGGGAAGGATAACGCTTCTGTGATCCTTCGAGGTAACACTGAAGCCGTTCTCGAGTATCATCTCGGCTCTGTCACCTGAGAAGATAACTGTCGATGACTCACGCAGTATGTTCGTCAGCATGACAAATATCATATCGAGCCCGTCCTTGTTACGTATACGCTCAAGCTCGGGCAGCAGCTTATCCTTGATGTTCATGAGCTCGTTACTGTCCATGGAGCTCAGCTGTCCGATGCCTATCATAGTGTCGCCCTCGGAGAACTTCTTGAAGTCCTGATGAACTATCTCTTCAGGAGTCTTGTTGCTGAAGTTACTGCCCGCACGGAACATTTCGTTTGCAAGCTCCTCCTCGTCTACACCTGCGATTGCCGCGAGTGCTCTGCCGGCGCGTCTGTCTATGTCCGTGCAGGTGGGAGAGCGGTAGAACAGAGTATCGGAAATGATAGCCGACAGCATGATTCCGGCCATATCCGGAGCTATGTCCACACCGTACTCGAGGTACATAAGATATATAATCGTGCACGACGAGCCAAGAGGCTGATTACGGAAGAAGATGGGACGGTTTGTACTGACTGTACCGAGTCTGTGATGATCGATAATCTCAAGTATCTCTGCGGTCTCCATACCATTTACGGCCTGGCTCTTCTCGTTGTGGTCGACAAGTATCAGTCGCTTCCTGGAGGCACCCAGGAAGTTTCTTCGGCTGACCATGCCGCGATATCTGCCCGCACTGTCCACGACCGGGAAGTACTTATGTCTGGTAGATGCCATAACCGGCTGGATGTCCTCGATATAGTCATCCGGTTTAAACGTCAGCAGATCCTCCGATACCATGAAGTAGCTGATGGGGATACTCTGATTTATAAGTCTTGCAACCGAAAATGTATCGTACGGCGTCGATATAATCCTGCAGCCCTTCTCGGACGCAACCTTCTGTATGGTCATCGGAACCTTGGCGCTTGCACAGATGATGATGCATGCAGCCTCCATCTCGATGGCACAGAGCTGCGACTCATATCTGTCCGCAACGATGACCAGGTCGCCCTTCTCTATGAAATCTTCCATAACATCCGGTGTGCCGGCACCTATCAGTACCTTACCCTCTGAGAAAGTACCCTTTATATCACCGACAACCATATCACCACCAACCGCATCGACGATATTCTCGTAGGAGGTCTTCGCCTTAGAGAGGGTGTAGGGGTCTACTGCACCCATGTACGACTCCATGATGTCGCCGGTTGTGAGGATGCCCTCAAGCATGTTGTTCTCAGAAACCGAGCAGAGCGTTACAACGCTGTTCTGCTTCATCGTGAGCCATGCGTTCTTCAGGGAAATGTTATCTGATACGCCGGCCAGATGGTTTATCTCCATATCACGAACCTGCGTTCTGACATCACCGATAAATCTCGGTGCCTTCATATCGAAGCGGTCCAGTACGTACTGTGTCTCACTGCTGATGTTACCGCAGCGGCGAGCCTCATACTTCTCGCTGTCTATTTTATTCTTAAGGTTAGCGTAGGCTATGGAGGCACATATAGCATCCGTGTCCGGATTCTTATGACCTATCACATAGACTGTGCGTTCGTTCTTTGACATGTGTACACTCCTTTGTAAGTCTCATCTATTAAGTAAAAATATGAGTAAAGCTATGAGTAAAATATAAGAGCCGCTCAGACTCTTAGTATGATGTAAGCACATAGGCTGTAATCATCGCAGCTCATAGGTGTTTTAAGTATATCATAAACGGAACATTCATAAAGACATTTTTTAGGCACTGTGATATAATAAGCGGTGGTTTTCTGCGGCTGAGTTAGCAGAATTACAGGCAGAGTAGCACTAATGAGTGTAGTTTGCCACAGCTACAGTGTAAAATATAAAGAAGAGGTACATAGATGTGAATGAATATCCGATAGGGTTTACAGATGATAACCGGGGCAGCGGAAATCAGGGCGGCGAGATGCCTGAGATGACTCCCGAGCAGGAGGCTGCGCTTGAGGCTGCACTTGAGAGAACAGAGATAAGAAAAGTAGAGGAAAGCACGGCTCAGCAGAGCGACCAGGGAGGGTTCGTAAGCCGTATCCCGAAGGTCGGTAAGGTTATAGGTATCATGAGCGGTAAGGGAGGCGTCGGTAAGTCGATGGTTACCTCTACACTTGCTGTGCTTGCTGCAAGATACGGACTCAGAACCGGCATACTCGATGCTGATATCACAGGACCGTCGATACCGATGGCCTTCGGTATCACCGAGAAGGCAGAGGCTACCGAGACAGCTCTCATACCTGTCACTACATCAACCGGTATAGAGATGATGTCCATCAACCTCCTGATAGAGGATGCGAGCGAGCCTGTCATATGGCGCGGACCGGTAATCGCCGGTGCAGTGGAGCAGTTCTGGAAGGATGTAGACTGGAGTGATCTGGATGTCATGTTTGTGGATATGCCGCCCGGAACAGGTGACGTGCCGCTTACAGTATTTCAGTCGCTTCCCGTGGACGGAGTTGTTATCGTTACATCTCCGCAGGAGCTTGTTGAAATGATAGTTTCGAAGGCTGTCATCATGACACGCAAGATGAATATCCCGGTGCTTGGACTCGTGGAGAATATGTCATACTTCGAGTGCCCCGACTGTCACAAGCGTCACGAGATATTCGGCAGAAGCAGGGCTGAGGAGATGGCCGCAAAGTACGGCATCCCCGCAGTAGCTAAGCTCCCCATAGATACATCACTTGCTGAGCTTTGCGACAGCGGAAGGATAGAGGCGCTGACACATAGTTATCTGGATGAGCTGTTCAGGAGTATTGTGGATTAGACAGTAAAGATGACTGAATAATTGATTTACATAATCACAGTATTGCAATGCGTATTTTTGTACATTTCACAGAAAGGAACGGTGACAGTATGAGCAAGGTATATGTTCTTTTGGCTGACGGATTTGAAGAGGTAGAGGGTCTCACGGTTGTTGACCTGTTGAGACGTGCGGGCGTAGAGGTACGCACCGTATCCATAAAGCAGGACGTGAGTGTCATGGGCTCTCATAAGATAAATGTTATCGCAGATACGACACTGGACTACATCCATGGAGATGCTGATATGGTGGTACTTCCCGGTGGACTTACAGGTACAAACAATCTGAAGAACTCTGCAGAGGTGGATGAGCTTATCAGAAGGTTCGATAAGGAGGGTAAGTACCTTGCAGCTGTTTGTGCGGCACCCACGGTGTACGGTGAGAAGGGACTCCTGAAGGGCAAGAAGGCAACCTGCTATCCCGGCATGGAGGACGGACTCGTAGGTGCAGAGTGGACAGAGGACTCCGTGGCAGTTGACGGAAACTATATAACAAGCAGAGGTCTCGGAACATCCATAGACTTCGCACTGAAGCTGGTGGAGCTTCTTGTCAGCAAGGATAAGGCAGATGAGATAGCTCATAAAATAGTGTACAGGTAAATATAGGATATATAAATTCGACGTGGAAATATAGTCAGAGTACTGCAAAGGGAGAAGTCCGGCACGGACTCTCGTGCAGGACTTCGCTGTAGTGAGGATAGGATATGCAGCCGATTAAGATAAAGGATTTTCTGGAAATAGTTGATGGCAAGCTTGTGACACCGGGCGATACCGGTATGCTGACAGACAAAGAGATAAAAAATGTAGCTATAGACTCGAGGAAGGTTGACCACGGTTCGCTCTTCGTAGCATTTAAGGGTGAGAGGGTTGACGCTCACAGGTTCGTACCCGGAGTTGCCGGTACGGTGGCAGCCTGTCTCATCGAGGAACCGCTGTCACGTATCGAGGAGCTGTCAGAGAAGCGTCTTCCGGTTGACGGAGCCTATATACTTGTAGACTCAACCCTGAGGGCACTTCAAAGATATGCGAAGTACTGCAGGTCGAAGTACACGCATCCCGTCATAGCTGTAACGGGAAGCGTCGGTAAGACTACAACACGTGAGATGATAACTCATGCACTCGAGAGCTCACTCAGTGTATTTCACACAGAGAAGAACTTTAACTCTCAGATAGGAGTTGCCCTGACACTTATCGATATACTCGATAAGCCGTCGGATGTGGCTGTGCTGGAGCTCGGAATCAGTGAGAGAGGCGGTATGGATAGCCTCACTGATATGGCCAGACCGAATATCGCAGTGGTTACCAGGATAGGAGTTGCCCATATAGAGTTTATGGGAACACGCGAGGGTATTCGCGATGAGAAGCTGCGTATAGCAGCAAGAATGGATGGCAGTCAGGACAGCCATGATGTGCTTTTCCTTAATTCTGACGATAAGCTGCTCTACGAGATGAAGGGTAAGACCGGAGTCAGCACATGCTTCTACGGAACGGATGAGAGAGCAGAGTACCGAGCAGAGGATATAAGGACCGAGGGTACAGTGACGACCTATAGTCTCGTGCACAGGGGTGAGAGGTTAGATGTCAGACTCTCCACACCGGGCATGCATAATGTTCTAAACTCTGTAGCCGCACTTGCTATATGTGACTATATGGGTCTGAACATGGGGCTTGCTGTGAAGTCCATGGAAAGCTTCGTCGGAGTGAGACAGCAGATATCGGAGACAAGGAGTCGAGTGACCATTATAGATGACTCATATAACGCAAGTCCCGACTCTATGAAGGCGGCCATCGATGTGCTCTGTAATATGGAGACCGGAGGCAGGAGGATAGCAGTTCTCGGTGATATGTTCGAGCTCGGAGAGAACAGCCGCCTGTATCATGAGGAGGTCGGTACATATATCGCATCGAGTAAGGTGGATGATCTGATACTTCTCGGTGACGAGTCAAGCTATATCGGAGATAAGGCATCCCGAAATACGGGAATCAGGATAAAGCACTTCAGTACAAATGACTTCGCACTTGACTATCTGAAGGACACTCTGAGAGAGGGTGACATAGTGCTGATCAAGGCGTCGAACGGTATGAAGCTCTATGATCTGGCAAGCAGGCTGAAAAACGAGCTGTAGAGAGTATAGATCCCGCACGCGGGAGTCAGGAGTAGGACATGAGTTGGAGAGACATAGTAAGAACAGTGGAGCCGTATGTTCCGGGAGAGCAGCCGGCTGACACAAAGGTTATAAAGCTTAACACAAACGAGAACCCGTACCCGGCAGCACCGGGAGTGAGAGAGCTGCTGGAGCAGGCGTCATCGGATAAGGTGATGGATGCACTGAGACGCTATCCTGATCCCACATGCTCTAAGCTCGTAAATGCACTCGCAGCCTATCACGGCGTGAGCCCGGACAGAGTATTTGTCGGAGTCGGCTCGGATGATGTGATAGCGATGGCATATATGACCTTCTTCGGTGGCGATAAGCCTGTAATCTTCCCTGACATCACATACTCCTTCTATCCTGTATGGGCTGATATGCTGAGAGTTCCCTATGAGACAGTTCCTCTCGACGAGGACTTCCGTATAGTGACGGATGACTATGTGGGAAGGGAGAACTCCGGTATAGTTATCCCGAATCCTAACGCACCCACAGGCAGACTTTTGCCGAGAGATGAGATAGTCAGGATACTCGATGCAAACAGAGACTCGATTGTGATAATCGATGAGGCATATATCGACTTCTCACCGGAGGGAAGCTCCGTGATAGACCTGACTGACAGCTATGACAATCTGCTGGTTACGAGAACCTACTCCAAGTCAAGGAGCCTGGCAGGCATCAGAATCGGCTACGCCATAGGCAGTGCCGAGATTATCAAGTACATGAGTGATGTGAAGTACTCATACAACTCATATACACTTAACTATCCGGCTATAGAGATAGGTACTAAGGTACTCGAGGATGAGGAGTACTTCAGGACAACCTGCGCAAGGATTGTGAGTACAAGAGAAAGATTTACGGGGGAGCTTTCGTACCTCGGCTTCAGGGTGATACCGTCGGGTTCGAACTTCGTCTTTGCATCACATCCGAGCGTACCGGCGAAGGAAGTGTTTGACAAGGCCCGTGCATGTGGCATATATTTTAGGTACTTTAACCTTCCGAGAATAGATAACTACCTGAGGATAACCATAGGCCGCGACGAGGATATGGACAGGGTGGTGGAGTTCCTGAGGGATTTCTAACGATTTTAACCTTTCACTTAGATCACATGTACAGATCACATATAGTAAAACTGAATATACTCCGATAAACGATAACAGCAGTCATATATTCTCTCTATATCAAAGAATAATCAGAGAATAGAGAGGTATAGATATGATAAATATAGAGATAGACAGAGACAAGATGCCTGAGAGGATATTTGCGGTGCTGGTTGGGTACGAGAGCTTTAAGAACCGTCTGGACGGTGTGCTGTACAGGCGGTACCGCGACTTTGCGGTTACACTCAGGTGGCGTGTTACGGTTGACGATATGGAGGGAAATGTTATCCTGACTGAGCAGCTCGTACGTGAGATGGGCTACTCCGAGGATGAGCTCTTCGATGCGGCTATCAGAAACTCCGAGAGGATGTTTCCTGCGGTGGTGCGTCCGCTGTATGACGTGGTAAATGAGCTGCACGGGATGTGCGGCGGAGATACAGATGAGTGCGAGTGCGGTGTCCCGGAGGTACTGTATATCAGTAACAGCAGGGGCTGCTACGGGGCCACGACACTGCTGTACGGTGACCTGCTGAGCCGTATATATGACAGGCTGCAGGGAGACTTCTACATACTGCCGTCGAGCATAAACGAGGTGCTGGCTGTGCCGGTGTCAGGCTGCGAGTGTGGAGTTGATGAGCTGAAGACCATGGTACACGATGTCAACATGGCATGTGTGAATGAGTCGGAGCTTCTCAGCTACTCGGTATATGTGTATCACGGGGAAACCGGCGAGCTCGAGGTGGCTGCTTAGATATGCCTGCGTGACAGGCTATGCGGTGCCCCGAAACCTCAGTAAAACAGAGGAAAAAAAGAACTCCGCAGGCATCAAAAATGCCTTGACTATGCGTCGAAACTTTGATAAAGTTTGTAAGGTGTTTGGATAACCGAACAACTGTATATTTATTTTGGAGGACATAGCAATGGCAAAGGGTACTGTAAAGTGGTTCAACAATCAGAAGGGTTATGGATTCATCACAGATGAGTCAGGCAAGGATGTATTCGTACATTTCTCAGGCCTCAACATGGAGGGATTCAAGACTCTTGATGAGGGCGCTTCTGTAGAGTTCGATGTAACAGAGGGCGAGAAGGGACCGCAGGCTACTAACGTAACCGTAATCAAGTAATTAAACTACTTGAGCAAGCAATAACTTTTAGATACAAGTACCTATACATTCATATATAGATATCAAGTTCTAATGAGTTATAAAGTCAGGAGAGATCGTGAGAACGGTCTCTCTTTTCTCGTTAAAATAAAGTTTCGATGCCGCTGCGGGGCGGCTTTTTTTGTTGTGCTAAGTCTGACATATGTTGTATAATGAGCCGTAGGCAGTTAAGCAATAAGTTTGCATGGAGGGGTTGAGATGAAGGTACTTGTGGCAGAGGATGATGAGGCAAGCGGAAAGTTTCTGACGAAGCTTCTATCGAGATATGGTGATGTGGTGCTGGCACACGATGGTGTGGAGGCAGTCGATGAGTTCGTGAAGTCGGTAACCGAGGGACAGGAGTTTGACCTAGTCTGTCTCGATATCATGATGCCGAGAGTTGACGGCTACAAGGCACTGCAGTCTATCAGAGATGCCGAGAGAAAGCTCGGTATATCCAGAATATCGAGATGCAAGGTCATCATGATATCTGCACTTGATGAGGACTTCGACGCTTCATATGCAAGCAGTGACTACGATGACTATATATGTAAGCCCATAGATATCATGAAGTTCGACTACATGATAAAGAAGCTGGGACTGAACGTATAGGAGCTGTATAGGCACTTCGGCGAATTGAACTGATATACAGGACGAAGCTTTGATTAGATATATGATTAGATATATGATTTTGGAAGATACACGATGGATGGTGGCATAAGTATATTTGAATATATGAGAGAGGAGAAGAAGTCTGAGTCTCCTCTTGCGGTGAGGATGAGACCTGAGAGTCTTGACGAGTTTGTCGGACAGGAGCATATCATGGGACGTGATAAGCTGCTGTACCGGGCTATCAAGGCTGACAAGCTCTCATCTCTTATTTTCTATGGTCCTCCGGGTACAGGCAAGACGACGCTTGCTCACGTGATAGCCCATACCACAAGCTCGTTCTTCGAGGAGATAAATGCCTCGACGAGCGGCAAGAAGGATATGGAGGAGGTGGTGAAGCGTGCAACGGATAATCTCGACATGTACGGCAAGAGGACTATCCTCTTCGTAGACGAGATACACCGCTTCAACAAGGCACAGCAGGACTTCCTGCTTCCCCATGTGGAGAAGGGTACTGTCATACTGATAGGAGCAACGACGGAGAATCCGTACTTCGAGGTAAACTCAGCCCTGGTGTCGAGGTCAACTATATTTGAGCTAAAGCCCCTCAGCATAGAAAATATAAGAACTATAATCGAGAGAGCCGTCTATGATAAGAAGAAGGGCTTCGGTGCATATAATGCATATATAGATGATGATGCTGAGGACTTTCTGGCAAACCTTGCCGAGGGAGATGCAAGGCGCGCTCTTAATGCTATCGAGCTGGGTATCCTGTCAACCGACAGGGATGAGGACGGACGTGTTCATCTGACACTCGGCGTCATGGAGGAGTGCATACAGAGACGTGCGCTTCGCTACGATAAGGACGGAGATAATCACTACGATACCATCTCCGCATTTATCAAGTCCATGCGAGGCTCAGACCCGGATGCAGCAGTTTACTATCTGGCAAAGATGCTGTATGCGGGAGAGAGCATAACATTTATAGCGAGACGCATCATGATATGCGCAAGCGAGGACGTGGGACTCGCCGAACCGCAGGCTCTGCAGGTTGCTGTGGCGGCGTCGCTCGCCGTGGAGCGTGTGGGCATGCCGGAGGCGCAGATTATCCTCGCAAATGCAGCTATCTATGTGGCGACAGCACCGAAGAGTAACGCCGTGGTAAATGCTATCTACAGCGCTACGGATGCCGTGAAGGAGCATAGTGATCTCAGGGTGCCGCCGTATCTATGTGACGCGCACTACAGCGGTTCGAAGGAGCTCGGTCATGTGGGCTACAAGTATGCACATGACTATCCGAAGCACTACGTCGATCAGCAGTATCTGCCGGATGGTATAAAGGATGCGGTGTTCTATGAGCCGTCAGAGAACGGTCACGAGAAGGATGTAATCAGCTGGATGAAGTATATACATGGTGAGGATGAGTGAGTATGGATAACGAAGCAGAAATCATAGATAATAAGAAAGCATCCCGAAGTCCGCTGTCACGGATGCTTGCAATCATCGGACTCATCATAATCCTGTGCTTCGTGGTATACATGCTGTACTGCATAGTAACAGGCAGTCCGAGGCTGCTCGCGTCGGTCGTATCGACGGTTATAGTATCGGTAGTCATATACCTGATACTGTGGGTATCGAGAGCATACAGCAAAAACAGTTAGAGGCACGCGCGTCTCATGATAAAATGTCTTTGACACATAATTTGTTATGTGTGATAATATGCGCGGTTGCAAAGAGCCAAAAGGACGAAAGCTCGAGTAGGGAGGAAGAAATCCTCCCTACTCGATTGTGAGTTGCTGAGAACTAATAAGCGGCCAAGTATAATGAAGTATATATACGGAGGATTTATAAGATGGGTTTACTTAAGGATTGGCGTGATCACGCCTACGGACTTGACGACAGAACACCTGAGGGTAAGCAGTTCTGGCTTAACTACTTCGGTGTAGAGAAGGGAATATATGAGCAGCTGCTGAAGGATCCCACGGTAGTGGTTAAGGGAACTATCAAGGAGTTTGCAGAGAAGTATGATACAACCATAGAGCTTATGACAGGCTTCCTCGATGGTATCGATGAGAGTATCAAGCAGCCGAACAATCTCGATGAGGCTGATGAGAACACAGAGGTAACTATCGATATCGATACAGAGAAGCTGTACATGAACATGGTAGGCTGCAACGCGGAGTGGCTGTACACACTTCCCGAGTGGGATGCTATATTTACACAGGAGAAGCGTAAGGAGCTTTTCAAGAAGGAGAAGACCTCTCATACAGTAGTTAAGGCTCCGAAGATCGGCAGAAACGATCCCTGCCCCTGCGGAAGCGGCAAGAAGTATAAGAAGTGCTGCGGAGCAAATGTATAAGCAGACATTTAAAGTGAATAGTTTGAGCGTGAATGAGTTTCCTATACGGTGAGTATAGGAGCTCATTTCGTCTTTTAAGAGGTTGAGTATATTATACTATACATTAAAGGAGTAAGTATGGCACTGAGTGAAGAGCAGCAGGCAGCTGCAGACTGGTTCGAGGGACCGCTGCTGGTACTGGGCACACCGGGCAGCGGCAAGACCACGGTTATAGTTGAGCGTATACATAATCTTATAGAGAAGTACGGTGTGAATCCGGGACAGATACTGGTCATAACATTTACGAAGGCGGCGGCTGTGTCTATGCAGGAGAGATATGCCGGCAGGTTTAGTGACGGAGCTGATGAGGTGCGCTTCAGTACATTTCATGCGTTCTACTACTGGATTATCAGGACTGCCTACAGGGACGGAGTGTCGGTCATATCTGAGACAGAGCGGCTGAATATCCTGAGGGGCATCCTTATCGGGATAAATCGGGATGACTACGATAACGAGGAGACACTGATGGCAGTGAGCTCTGCACTTGGCAGGATAGCGTCAGATATGATAGATATAGCTGACTATCATAGCACTGATATGGCTGATGCGGACTTCAGAACGGTGTATGAGTCATACAGGAGAGAGAAGCGTGCGCGCGGAGTGATAGACTTCGATGACATGATGGAAATGTGCTATAAGCTGCTGACCGAGCGTCCGGATATCCTGGACGTGCTGAGACGTCGCTACAGATATGTGATGGTGGATGAGTTCCAGGATACCAACAAGATACAGTACGAGATACTGAAAATGCTTGTCGAACCGGTCTGTAATCTCTTCTGTGTGGGTGATGATGACCAGTCTATCTACGGCTTCAGAGGGGCGCGCCCCGATATAATGCTGAGGTTCAGGCAGGAGTTTGAGGGTGCCGAGGTGAAGGCACTGTCACTGAACTTTAGGTGTCCGAAGGGTGTGACAGGTATATCGTCGAGGCTTATAAGCAGTAACAGAAACAGGTATAAGAAGGAGCTTAGGTCTGCTGAGGTAAACAGCGGACATGTATTCTATATCAGGACTGCTGATACGATGGCAGAGTATGGCGAGGTGATCAGGCGTATCAGAGAGTCGGCGGCGAAGGGTGTGCCGTATACCGAGATGGCGGTGCTGTATCGTACGAACAGGATACCGCAGAGGCTTATATACAGGCTGAGAGAGTATAACATCCCGTATGATGTAAGAGACGGTGTCCAGAATATATTTAAGGCGCCTTATGTGTCTCCGGTTATAAACTATCTGAGGTTTGCGGCGGGAGATCACTCGAGGAGTAACTTCCTGACATTTATGAATAAGCCCGTGAGATACGTGCCGAGGAAGCTGCTGGAGGATGAGACCATAGACCTGAAGCGTATGATAGTTATGGCTGATAAGGACTATCTCGTGAAGAACCTGATAGATCTGCTCGACCTGATGAAGAAGATAGAGAAGATGACGCCGTATGCGGCTATAAACTATATCAGGAAGCAGGGCGGCTACGACAGGTTTATACGTAAGACGGCACTTGAGAAGGGAATCGACGGTGATGAGATAATCGAGATGCTCGATGAGGTCATGTCTATGACGAAGGATATGGGAGGCTCTCCGGATGGCATAAAAGGCGGTGCAGCTGCTGATGGTGCATCTCAGGAATATATGGTTTCTGCGGACAGCAGCAAGGGTCATGCGACAGGCAAGACAGAGCTTGTACAGTTTATCGAGTGGGTGGATAATTTCGATGAAATCCTGAAGAGCACCGCATCAAGGTCAGGAGAGAAGACCGGCGTGCAGCTGATGACATTTCACGGGGCGAAGGGGCTGGAGTTTAAGGAGGTACATATCATAGAGCTTATCGATGGTGTGGTACCGTATAAGAAGTCCAAGACCTCGGCCGAGCTCGAAGAGGAGAGGCGTATGCTCTATGTGGGTATGACGCGCTCGAGCGGTGAGCTGTGTTTGTATGCTCCGAAGATGCGCGGCTCACACACATGTAAGGAGAGCCGCTTCATCACGAAGAAGGTGCTGAAGGGGTAATGCTGCGGAACTGCTACTCTGCAGTATAGTCAACAACCATATGAAATGCTATAATAAGCACCGCGGATTTATGACGCTTATAGCAGAGAGAAAGGATAGTCGGGATGACACTTGAAGAAGTAAGGAAGGAAATAGACAGTGTGGACAGCGAGATAAAGAAGCTCTTCGAGAAGAGGATGCTGCTGGCAGATGCGGTTGCACGTGTCAAGGCTGAGACAGAGGATGAGATATATAAGCCGGACAGGGAGAAGGCTATAATCGACAGGCTGAGTGCCGGTGTGGATGACTCTATCGTGATGGAGTATAAGGCTCTCATAAAGCGTATCATGGAGATAAGCCGTAAGTACCAGTATGGCAGGACACTGGAGCTAAGACCCGATGCACTGGTGATAGATACGGCGGATGCATTTGAGCCTGTAAGCGTGGGTATGCTTAAATCTGAGGTTTATATGAAGCCGGACAGGTCGGTGAAGGCCTATGACAGCTACGATAAGCTGGCAGATGCGATAGACGGCGGAGTGTGTGATGCAGGTACGGCAGTGCTTGAGAACATCGGCGTCGGTATATCGGACGGACTGCATGACTGCCTGCTCGACAGACACTTCTATATCAACAGGTGTGAGATTATAGATGATGACGGAGTACGCAGGAAGCTTGCAACCTTCAGCAGGAAGCTTGTGATAGAGCCGGAGCATAACAGGCTGAAGATAGCATTTGTATGTAAGAACCATAGCGGATCGCTGTCGAGTGTACTGTCTATGATATCGGATTATGGCGTGAACCTGACGGAGATTCACTCGTCACCGTTTGAGGCAGAGGAGTGGAACTATGTATTCTATATAGAAATGACGGCTAATCTCACGGTGCGTGAGGACAGGGCGCTGATATATCAGCTGATGAACGAGACTGATATGCTGGCGATACTGGGAAGCTATGTGTGCGGGTAATGAACTATGAGAAGACTACTGAAATATATAAAACACTATAAGGTGCAGGCTATACTTGCACCGCTCTTCAAGATGCTCGAGGCAACCTTCGAGCTCTTTGTGCCTCTTGTTATGGCACGGCTTATCGATGTGGGAATCGCCGGAGAGGATACCGGCTATATAGCAAAGTGCGGTGTCATACTTATCGCACTTGCACTGATCGGATATGTGACTGCAATTACGGCACAGTACTTCGCTGCGAAGGCGGCCATGGGCTTCGGACTGGAGCTCCGTCACGACCTCTTCAGGCATATCATGGAGTTTTCGTACACGGAGATAGATGGTATGGGTACATCGTCACTTATTACCAGGATGACGAGTGATGTAAACCAGATACAGACCGGTGTAAATATGATACTGAGGCTATTCCTCAGGTCACCCTTTATAGTTGCCGGTGCGGTCATCATGGCATTTACGGTGGATGTAAAGAGTGCACTTATCTTTCTCGTGGTGCTGCCGCTGCTGGTAGTGGTTGTGTTCAGTATAGTTATGTCAACCGTACCGAAGTACCGTGATGTGCAGAAGGGGCTCGACAGGGTGACACTTCTGACACGTGAGAGCCTGTCGGGTGCAAGGGTTATCAGAGCATTTAACAGGCAGGAGCGTGAGGTGGAGGACTTCGATACGGCGGCGGATGAGCTGATGGACACGCAGCTCGGAGTCGGCAAGATCTCTGCGCTGATGAACCCTGTGACCTATGTAATCGTAAATGTAGGTACGGCGGTACTTATCTACTACGGTGCAATCCGCGTCAACACAGGAAATCTGACGCAGGGTGAGGTAGTCGCTCTCGTTAACTATATGTCGCAGATACTGATAGAGCTGATAAAGCTTGCAAATCTCATCGTTACCACAACCAAGGCGATGGCATGTGCGGACAGAGTGGCAGACGTACTGGAGGCAGAGACTACGATGAAGTTTGCAGATAGCGAGACGGACAGCATTCAGCAGACTGCATATGAAGGCACTAAAGCCGGGGGTGCAGACGGCAGAATCGAGGTAAAGTCCGGCAAGAAGAAAAGCCGCAAGGCACGGAAGGCTGAGAGACTGGCTATGGAAGCATGCAGCAGTAGAGAATCTGCCGGAAAGAACAGTAGCGCAGCCGGAAGCAGTGGTGGAAAGAACAGGAAGTCATCAGTTCCGGCGGTCGAGTTCCGAGATGTCGCCTTCAGCTATGCAGATTCACCTGAGCATGCGGTGGAGGGGATAACATTTACGGCGAAGCGAGGAGATACTATCGGTATCATCGGCGGTACGGGCAGCGGTAAGTCGACTGTTATAAATATGATCCCGAGGTTTTACGATGCGACCGAGGGTAGTGTGCTGATAGACGGTGTCGATGTTCGCAGGTACGGTAAGGATGAACTGAGACAGAAGATAGCTATAGTGCCGCAGAAGTCGGTGCTCTTTAAGGGGTCGATTGCAGAGAATATCAGGTGGGGCAAGCCTGATGCGACCGATGAGGAGATAGCCGAGGCTATTCGTACTGCACAGGCTGAGGAGTTCGTAAGCTCCAAGGAGGGCACTGTTAACTATATGATAGATCAAGGGGCTCATAATCTGTCGGGCGGACAGAAGCAGAGACTCTGTATAGCGAGGGCTCTGGTGCGTCGTCCCGAGATACTGATACTTGACGACAGCTCATCGGCACTCGACTATGCAACCGACAGTGCGCTGAGGCGTGCGCTTCGGGAGAAGCTTGGCGGTACGACGGTATTTATGATATCGCAGAGAACCTCGACCATAAGCCATGCTGATCAGATAATCGTTATGGATGACGGACGCGTGGCAGGAATCGGAACGCATGACGAGCTGCTTCGTGACTGCGAGCTCTACCGCGAGATATATGATTCGCAGAACAGGGAGGTGACAGCATGAAAAGGATAATCATAAACCTGAAGAAGTACATGCCGCTTATGATTACGTCCATGGTGCTGGCTGTCATCACGGTTGCGGCACAGCTCTACGTACCCATCCTCTCCGGAAATGCTATCGACCTCATCGCAGCAGGTGCTGTCACGGAGGATGCAGATGCCGGTGACACTGTGAGCGGAGTGGATGCGCTCTACAGCGGACTCGTGGACTTAGACGGGATAGCCTCGATACTGAAGGCTATGGTTATATTTATACTTATAGCGGCACTGGCTCAGTGGCTCATGTCGATGATTAACAACAGCATCACCTACAGGGCAGTGCGTGATATGAGGACAGGCTGTTTCGGACACATGATGAAGCTGCCGCTCAGCTATGTTGACTCACACGAGTACGGCGATGTGGTATCGAGAATAGTTACGGATATAGATCAGTTCTCTGACGGACTGCTGATGGGCTTCACGCAGCTCTTCACCGGAGTTATCACCATCGTCGGAACGCTCGGCTTCATGCTGGCGGTTGATGTGAAGATAACGCTTGTGGTTGTAGTACTGACACCGGTATCACTGCTGATATCTTCATTTGTGGCGAAGCGTACACATGCCATGTTCCTGAAGCAGTCCGAGGAGAGAGGACAGCTCACAGGACTTGTCGACGAGATGGTCGGCAATCAGAAGATAGTGCAGGCCTTCTCATATGAGGGGCGTGCTGCAGAGAGGTTTGACGATATAAATGAGAGACTGACGGATGCGTCGCTTAAGGCAACCTTCTTCTCGTCTATCACAAATCCCTCAACGAGACTTATCAATAACACCGTCTATGCAGGTGTCGGACTGGTCGGAGCATTTGCCTGTCTGACGGGCAAGCTCACCATAGGACAGCTGACTATCTTCCTCAGCTATGCAACGCAGTTTGCCAAGCCCTTCAACGAGATATCGGGTGTCATGACCGAGATGCAAAATGCTGTCGCATGCGCTGACAGAGTCTTTGACCTGATGGAGGAGCCTGTGGAGGAGCCGGTGAGTGAGGAAACCGAAAAGGAAGCACTATCGTCGGCCGGGGCTGAACTTGCAGCTGAGGCTACATGCGGTAGTGAGAGTGGTCGCAGTGAGGTCGAGGCTTCAAAGGATGCAGCGACAGTTTCGAACAGTGCTGATAAGCAAACAGACGGAAGTGCTGAGTTAAGGCATGAGACAGAGAATTCTGCAGATGACGACAGGAAGATACTTGGCAAGGTTGACATAAATCATGTGCGATTCTCGTATACAGACAAGCCTCTCATCACAGATCTCGATATCCATGTAAAACCGGGACAGAGAGTAGCTATAGTCGGACCTACAGGCTGCGGCAAGAGTACCATCATCAACCTCCTCATGAGATTCTATGATGTGAAGGACGGCAGCATAGAGGTGGATGACTGTGACATCAGAGATATGAAGCGTCACACACTGAGAGGTAACTATGGCATGGTGCTGCAGGAAACCTGGCTCAAGAGTGCAACGGTACGTGAGAATATAGCCTACGGTCATCCTGATGCAACAGATGAGGAGATAATAGAGGCGGCGAAGAAGACACATGCACACAGCTTTATCAAGAGACTGCCGGAGGGCTATGACACTGTACTCTCGGAGGACGGCGGACAGCTGTCGCAGGGACAGAAGCAGCTGCTCTGTATTACGAGAGTCATGCTGAGACTCCCGCCTATGCTTATACTCGATGAGGCGACGAGCTCCATCGATACGAGAACAGAGCAGAGGATACAGAAAACATTTGCAAGGATGATGCAGGGTAGAACCAGCTTCATCGTAGCGCACAGACTCTCGACCATCAAGGAGGCGGATGTCATCCTCGTTATGAAGGACGGTAATATCATCGAACAGGGTAACCACGCGGAGCTCCTGAAGCGCGGAGGCTTCTACAGCAACCTTTACAACAGTCAGTTTAGTGAGTAAACTATAGTAACAGGGGTAAAATGTTCGAGATACGGGGTGAAGTGATATGAAGAGTATCAGTACATCAATATATACATTTGAAGAGCTTATAAAGTACAATTGTCTGTACATAGATAAAACAGAGTATATATATAAGCTTATCAGTGCGCCGAAGGGACAGTTCTTCATGGCAAGACCGCGAAGGTTTGGCAAGAGTCTTACTGTGTCGACGCTGGATGCAGTGTTCCGAGGGAAGAAGGCGCTCTTTGAGGGATTGTACATCTACGATGCTGCTTATGACTGGGAGGAGTATCCGATTATACATCTGGACTTTGGCAGAATAGTCATGAAGGATATTGACGAATTGAACCAAAATATCCTGGAAATGCTGAGTAGGATGGCTGTGGACTATGGTATAGAGCTTTCATCTGAGGATGCGGCGAGTGCATTTGAAAAGCTTATATATTCGATAAACAGAAAGTTTGACAAGGGGGTTGTTCTTCTGATTGATGAGTATGATAAGCCGATACTTGATCATATGAAGACACCTGAGGAAGCAGAGAAGTACAGGAGCTACATGGATTCATTTTATCAGGTGATCAAGGGATCCGAGGCTATGCTCAGATTTGTATTTATGACAGGTGTTACAAAGTTTGCGAAGGTATCTGTATTTTCTAAGCTCAACAATATAGAAGACATAAGCATGCGTGAGGACTATGCCGATATGCTTGGATACACTGACGATGAACTTGTATCATATTTTAGTGAGTATATAAATGACGCAGTAGATAGGCTCGGAGTGACACGTGACAAACTGCTGAATGAGATAAAGAGTTGGTATGATGGTTTTCGATTTTATGATACTGCAAGCTCAGTTTATAATCCTGTTTCCATAGGTATGTTTATAAACGGTGGGTACAGGTTTAAGAGCTACTGGTTCTCCACAGGAACACCGACATTCCTTATTGAGATGCTTAAGAAGAATCACCTGGTTCAGCTGGATTTCGAGAATGTAAACATATCGGAAAGTTCATTTGATACATTTGATGTAGCAAGACTTGCAGGCAGCAAGGTGACTGCAGATGATATGATTCAGCTACTTTACCAAACAGGATATCTTACGATAGACAAACTGGTGAGAAGTTCTCCTACGATAACATACAGGTTGAGATTTCCAAACAGAGAGGTGTCATATGCATTTAGTGAGAATCTTGCAAATGCATATGTTGAGGGTAAAGGCATAGTTTCGTCCTATGTCACAAGCCTTCTCGATGCTGTGGATGCGGGAGATACGGAGGCGTTTATAGAGGTACTGAAGGACTTCTTTGCAGCACTTCCGTATGATATACATATTCGTGAGGAGAAGTACTATCAGTCGATGGTATATGTTATCTGTAAGCTCAGCGGTATGGATATAGTTACCGAGGTTAAGACTAACATAGGTCGGATCGATGCGGTGCTTAGAGGAGTCGGGCATACATATATCATAGAGTTTAAGCTGAACAAGTCGGCAGATGAGGCACTTGAGCAGATAGATGAGAAGAAGTATACGGAAGGCTTTATCCTACCTGCATGTGACAGGGGAGATGCCATCCATAAGCTGGGTATAAACTTCTGCTATAGTGAAGGCGTGAGAAATATAACCGACTGGCGAGAGGAGATTATATAAAGAGGGATATATCCCGCAGGACATGTGCCTGCGGGATTTTTTCGCGGTAGGAGATTTATTTATATGCCTTCAATGTTTCTTCAATTTTCATGTTCTAAATTATGAAAAAGTAAAGCCATGTGTTTATATGGACATGTTTTAGGTATATCTCGCAGCATGTAATCCGGCCGATTTTCAGCTGTGGAAAATGCATGGCTTTCATAATAAAGGAGGGACATACAGATGAGAAGAAAATTTATCTCGGCCCTGGTGGTAGGAGGTATGGCACTAAGCCTGCTCTCCGGATGTTCAGCGGCTGACAGTACAGCGGAGGATTCGACAGAGGAGACTGCTTCGGCAGAGACTGAGAATAACACGGAGGATGAAGAGGTGACGGATGAGAGTTTAGCAGAAAACAGTAGTACAGAGACCGGTACATCGGATAGTGAAGCATCCACCGGTGACACAGCTGTAGGTGATGGCTCGGAGTCAGAGGAGAGTGACGCCATAGAGGAAGCACTGAACCTCGTAAATATGGATCAGGAGTGGACATATGACTCGTCGTCAGACTCATGGACGATGTCAATAGTTTCGACAGTTACAAATCCTGTAATAGAAGAGAAACAGGGAGTATCGGTAAATGTGCCCGGAGCATATGTAACCGGTATAGATACAGATGGAGACGGTGAGTCGGATGTGACCTCTGCTGATGCAGGAAGTGACGCCGTTCAGGGCTCACTTGTTATAGACTACGATGCAGAGATAACGAGCACCAACGGTCAGGTCTATACGGCAGCTACAGCTCCCGTTATAGTTAACACAGGTGCAGCGGGCTATGGCTCACAGGAGAACCAGCTCGCATCGTCGACCTATGCAGCAGAGGGATATATAAATGTTGCCTGCGGTAACCGCGGTAAGCAGGACAGCTATACAGATGAGGACGGAAACACGGTATATACAGGTGATGCTCCCGACTGCCTCGTGGATCAGAAGAATGCCGTTCGTTTTGTGAAGTATAATATACTACTCGGAAACCTGCCCGGAAGTGTGGACTACTTTGTATCTACAGGTGGATCCGGCGGCGGAGCACATGCAGTTATGCTTGCGGCAACATCTAACAACTCCGACTTCTATGACTACGAAATCGAGTGCGGTGCAGTAGGTGTGTATGAGAACTCTGATGGTACGTACTCTACTACAGTTACCATAGACGGAACAGACTATGAGATAAGCGACGGTGTCTGGGGTACGGTTGCATACAGTGCTATAACATCCCTGTCAGAGGCAGATATGGCCATGGCTATGGAGTACTACATGGACACAGACTATGACTTCAACACAGCATTTCAGGCACAGCTTGCAGAGTATCTGAGCGAGGAGTATATGGAGTATATCAACTCTCAGAATCTGACTGTGGATGAAGCTGCAGTAGGCTTCGACCTGGACGGTGATGGTGAGTTAAATAGTACAGTTGCACTTACGATAGAGTATGACGAGGAGCTTTACGCCGATACAAACGGATATGGCGGTACCTATATGGAGCTCTATCTTGCAGAGTTTACCGAGAATCTGCAGTGGTACCTGGATAACCTGGACTATGCAGAGGGCTGGACATGGTTTGATGAGGATGGAAATGCTCTGAGCGACGAAGAGGTTGCTGCTATGACATCTGAGGATAAGGCACAGGCTTTCATCGAGGGCAGATATGCCTCATCATCATCCGGAAGTGAGAGCGGAGGTCCCGGTGGTGATATGGGCGGAGGTCCCGGTGGAGATATGGACGGAGGTCCCGGTGGTGATATGGGCGGAGGTCCTGGTGGAGATATGAGTGGCGCGCCTGATATGGATGGAGAGATGCCTGGTGGCGATGCTTCAGATGGTGAGGCACCCTCAGGCAGCAAGTCAGACGAAAGCACTGCTGGTGACGAATCTGCAGCAGATGATGACGGCAAATCAAAAGCAGATTCGACAGATGATGACAGCACCACAGACGATGACCTGAACGGTCAGGACATGCTCGTAGGTACACCGGATGCGGGAACTACGCAGTCATCGGGCAGCTCGACAGATTCAGCAAACTACACAACCTATGAGGAAATGCTCGAAGCCTACGAGGAGGATATAGAGGCAGTTGAAGCAGGAGACGAGTACGGCAATAATCAGGTTGAACTTTACAATCCTCTCAACTATATTGGTGATGAGGATACGGACGGACCGACATGGGCACGTATAGTATGCGGTGCATCAGAGGGAGATATATCGATGTTTAACTCTCTCAATATACAGTTGGCATGGCTGTCAGCCGGTACAGATGCTACGATAGAGTGGCAGTGGAACGGCGGACATGTACCGTCGGAAATATTTGGTGAGTCGCTTGCACTGTATGTGGATCAGATGTACGGTGAGTATGTGGATGGAGCTGTAACAGGAATCGAGAAGGCTGCAGCAGAGCAGCAGACAGAGAACGGCGATGCAACTGAGCCGACAGGAACGGATATAAGCAGCTGGGTGGACTACAGTGATATCTCAAATGTATCGGTTACACTGGCAGATGCCATATCCTACAGAACGGCAGGTTCAAGCAAGGCAGTTCCCGGATTCGACGTAATCGACTACGGTCAGGAGGACTATGTATTCGGTAATGAAGAGAAGGATGCAAGGCACTGGAACAGAACACTGCTGAACATACTTGAGGAGCATGCGGATACACTGTCAGAGCTTTTTAACAGCGGAGAGTGATTATGAGGATTCTACTTGTAGAGGATGAAATCAAGATGGCGCAGGCGGTATCGGAAATCCTGCGCCAGGACGGATACGAAGTAGATGCATGTACAGACGGGGACAGTGGGGCTGATGCCTCACTGTCCGGTTTGTATGATTTGCTGATACTTGATATCATGCTGCCGAGGAGAAGTGGTCTTGATATACTCAGGGATGTAAGAAACAGCGGCAGTAAGGTTCCGATACTTATGTTAACCGCAAAAAGTGAGCTCTCAGATAAGGTCAGCGGTCTTGACAGCGGTGCAGATGACTATTTGACGAAGCCCTTCGAGGTGGAGGAGCTGCTGGCCCGGATACGTGCACTCAGTCGCCGCGGTACGGGAGCAAAGCCTGATGGCATGCTTAGAGCAGGCAACCTGGCACTATGTCCAACCACGGCTATCCTTCGAAATGAAGTCTCAGGCGAGGAGGTTCGTCTCAGCGAGAAGGAGCATAAGATCATGGAGTGCCTTATTAGCAGCTACCCCGGTATAGTGCCTCGGGAGCAGTTGGCGGTTAAGGTCTGGGGCTATGAGAGTGAGGCAGAGTATAATAACGTAGAGGTTTATTTAACATTTACGAGGAAGAAGCTGACATTTATAAGGGCAGACCTTGAGATAAAGGCTGTCCGCGGTATGGGTTATGAGCTAAGGGAGCGTAAGTGATTTGAAGACGGGACATGCAAATTATGGTGACGGAAGCTTTCGCAGAGCGAGAATCAGGATAACTGTTCTGATAGCATCTGCGATTCTTTTGCTGTTTGCCGTGACGCTGGCAGTTGTCTACTACTCGACAACGCACAGGATTGAGAAGAAGAACTATGAGATGATGGCGGTGTATGCGGCGAGCTACCTCGAGAACGGAAGCCCCGGAACGGGAGGAGTGAAGGGAGACATGAAGCCGGGAGGCGAACCGTCTGACACACTATTCTATGCGGTTGAGTATGACTCCTCCGGAGCGGTTCTCAGTATATCAAATGATGCGCCGACCATTCATACTAACGATGAGCTGACGGAGGCAGCAGAACTCGTACTGGAAGAGACAAAGGAGTATGGTATACTGACAACAGATGCCCGGAGCTTCGCATACCTGAGAACTGATGCAGATGACGGAAGAGTTCTGGTGGTTTTCATGGATAATCAAATCTATGAGACGGGAGAGCAGGTGCTACTTTACAACCTCATAATCATGGGATGTATCGCCATAGTTGTAGGATCGCTTCTTGCGTGGATTATGTCGGGTAAGTGTGTGCAGCCGCTGAGAGAGAGCTACATGAAGCAAAGGCAGTTTATATCCGATGCCGGACACGAGCTGAAGACTCCGGTGTCAACCATCGGTGCAAACGCAGAGCTTCTGTCGCGCGAAATAGGAGCAAATAAGTGGCTGGATAACATCGTAAGCGAGAACAGACGGATGTCTGTGCTGATACGACAGATGTTGGACCTCACGAAGATGGAGCAGACAGAGTTTGTCGGAGCAGATGTGGATATAAGTAGGATTGTGCGGGCGGAGGTGCTGGCATTTGAGGGACCTGCCTTTGAGAAGGGCGTTATGATAGATGCCGAGATTGAGGATGGAGTCATGGTCTATGGTGACGAGTCGCAGCTCGGACAGCTGGCATCTATACTGATAGATAATGCTGTGGACCACTGTCCAAAGGGTGAGACGGTCAGGGTGTCTCTCGGCAGGTTGTCGCGACGAGGTGCTGTGCTCACTGTACAGAATCCCGGTGAGGCGATAGCCGAGGAGGAGCGCGAGAAAATATTTGAGAGGTTCTACCGCTCGGATGTGTCGCGTACAGGTGACGGTCACTACGGACTGGGGCTTGCCATAGCACGCTCGATAGTTACAGCACATAAGGGAAGTATAACTGCTGAGAGCACAGGCGGTATGACGACGCTGAGGGCGACGATTGATGTGTGATTGCTGTATGCTGTGATGGAAGTGTTGGTGATAGAGCCGGAAGACCGGAGCTTGGGTGAAGCATAGCCGGTAACACGGAAGGATTTGTACTGAGAGAGGGGGAGAGACGGATGATATATGTAACAGGGGATATACACGGTGATATAAGTAGATTCTATACACGGAACTTTCCTGAAAAGAAGGGGCTTACTAAGAGTGATTACCTGATAATATGCGGTGACTTCGGACTGGTGTGGGACTACCGGGGTGAAACACCGGAGGAGAAGGATAGGCTAAACTATCTGGATAACATGCCGTGTACGGTTCTTTTCTGTGACGGTAATCATGAAAACTTTGATAGGCTGAATCAGTATCCGATAGGTGAGTGGAACGGTGGACTGGTTCATGTTCTTAGACCTAACGTGCTTCACCTTATGAGAGGTGAGGTGTTTGATATAGACGGCAGGAGGACATTTGCCTTTGGAGGCGCAGCAAGTCATGACATACAGGGTGAGGCAACAGCTGAGGAGTTAAAGGAGGATTACACGGCGGGAGTGCTGAGACCGGATGATCCGGACTTTGACATGAAGTGCTATAAGCTGAGGAAGAACGGCATATTTACGAGAATTGAGGGGATGTCGTGGTGGCGTGACGAGATGCCAAGTAGGCTTGAGATGGAAAACGGCAGGCAGAATCTCGCTAAGGTAGGCGGTAAGGTTGACCTGATCATCAGTCATGATATGCCAACGTCAGACCTGGAGAGCTACTACTCAAGCTTCTCGGGATATGTTGTGGAGGACCCGGAAATCAACGTCCTAAATAGATATCTCGAGGAGATAAAGCAGAACACGGAGTATAAGAAGTGGTACTTCGGACATCATCATGCAGACAGACAGATAAATGAAAAGGACACCCTGATATACGAGAAGGTTGAGCAGGTAGAGTGGTAATAGCACTGGTGCTCTAATCGATAAGTAATTAATCGATTAGTCCGCTGCAGTATATTTCAGTGCAGCCGGCGTCAGCAAGCAGCTGTGACAGATATCTGTCAGCAAAGATCTCGAAGACATCAGGTTCCATGTCGTAGAGTCCGGGATATATGATATAATTGCAGTTGTCGTATCGAAAGACAACATAAACGTTCTTGACCGGACAGTAGTAGTCGGAGAACTTCTCCTTATACCTCTCGGCGGTGGGAACGGCACGGCGAAGGATTTTGTTAAGGCGTATTGTGTTGTTGCTTAAAGCCTTTATTTCCTCGAAGGGTGGCTCGAGCGTTTGATAAGTAACAATAGCTTCAGTATGATTTGGATTTAACATAGTGACTCCTTTCTCTTAGATATAAAATGATAAGTGAAATAATTTGTCCGAATTTGAAACATCGCTTCAATGTGTTCGAAACGGATTATGTCTAAGTTTCAATATATAAAATGGGAATTGCGTGGTGAATACCACATCGACACTTACAGAGTAGTTTGAAATGAGAGGAATGTCAATAAGGAAATATGTGAGCCCGGAGAAAAAACATGATAAGACTTAAAATCAAGTGCTCGGTGTCATTTGAAGAAGCTGACATTCGAGAGATATGCAGAGTAGTATGTAACGATGAGCCGCGAATGTACCATCAGACGACTGGCATTTTATAGTCAGGGTGATGTGCTATAGGTGAACAAAAAGGAAAGGGTACAAGGCATAAACTATCGGTTGAAGGAAATCTATTTGGAAATCGATATAATAATAGACATATGATGGTATATGAGAGTGAGGGATAAATTATGAGTAGAACAAATGAAACAAATCCGGAAGACGAGAAGAAAAAGAAGAGAGTAATTATACCGATTATCTTCGTTCTGGCAGTAGTTATCGCCTGCGTCGTAGCTTATACTACGATGGTAGGAAATGATGGCGGAGAAGAGGTGGCTGTCATGGATACTGATATGGAAGCAGAAACACAGATCGGTGACGATGCGGAGGAGACCAGCGCGGAGGATGTTTCTACGGAAGCAACTACTGATACGGAAACTACTACGGAAGCTGTCACAGAGGCTACTACAAAGGAGCAGACAACCACGGAATCTACAACGAAAGAGAAGAAGGAAGCTACCACAGAGAAGACAACAACCGAGGAAAAGAAAGCAACCGAATCCACTACAAAGGCAACAACGGCTACCACGGTAACAACGACAACTGAAGCAACTACGGTAGCTACGACGGAACAGACTACAACTACTCAGCCTACGACCGAAGCAACAACACAGACAACCACGGAAGCCACGACGGCGCACGAGCATACATGGGAAGAAGTATACGAAACAGTACATCACGATGCGGTGTATGAGACGGTACATCATGATGAAGAAGGGTATGGGGTGTTTGTATGTAATCAGTGTGGGGCGGAATTTAGTGAAGCCGATGACTACAATGCTCATGTTGATGCAAGTGAGTATTGGAATGAGGAATGGGGAGGTTTCGATAATGCTTGCTACTCATATCATGTTGATAGACGGGTGGTAGAGCCTGCCTATGATGAACAGGTACTCGTATCAGAAGCATACGACGAACAGGTGCTTGTAGGTTATAGATGCACCTCTTGCGGTGCTACGAAGTAACGAGTGAAAACAACAAATAAGAAAAATATTGACACATCCATACAGAAATCATATATTATATAAGAATAACTACTAGGAGAGTGACTGCCTAAAAGTGTCAGGTTTAACCATTAGGAGAGTGACTGCCTTAAAGTGTCAAATTTAACTTTGGAGAGGTCAAGTACCTCTCCATTTGTTTTCTTTGTTATCATCACCTAAAGATAAAGATTACGAGATTATAGGGGA
>Ga0065709_1029219_pt1 | contig 71668 bp, 49 predicted proteins | sample Hoacrofraction14_2_FD_59096 | JGI IMG/M metagenome (GOLD analysis project Ga0065709, IMG submission 59096) | Hoatzin crop microbial communities from Cojedes, Venezuela, sample from fiber fraction 14 v1 | ecosystem: Host-associated > Birds > Digestive system > Esophagus > Crop | place: Venezuela...
GCCATGGAATATTCAGCAGACAAGTGATATAGAGAATGATAGCACGACTGTTGAACGACAGGAAATTAGCGTTGGGCATCAGCGGACGGCTCACATCGCGCAATGTTTCCAAAATAGACTTTTCCTGCGGCGAGTCCGCCGATGCGGCATCTATCCCCTTCTCGTTCATCACTTTATACAACTTCTGGAATTCAGGAGTCCTCTTCTCCTGACTTCTGCAATATCCGGCATAATTCACCCGAAAGATATACTCCAGCGTCTTTCCTTCCGCCTTAGCCTTGTCAGCCAGCGCCTTCTGCTCTTCCGAAGTATCCAGCTCGCTGCCGTTACGCCCGTTAAGGAAGAACAGATGCACCTGTCGGTAGTAGTCGGCAAGCGAACTCTGAGGAGAGTGCGACAACGCTCCCGAGAGAATCGCCAGAAGCCATATCCAGATGCCCCATTCGGTGGTGGTGCCGGGAATAGTCTGCCCCTGAAGCCTGAGACAAAGAGCGAGATAGATGGAGAAAAACCAAACATCGCCCGACAAACCGTCGAGAATCCTGCCTACAAGCGATGTCTTTCCCGAAAGACGAGCCATCTGACCGTCGGTGGAATCGCAGAGATTGGCAAGCACCAAAAGCAAGATTCCCAGCAGGTTGTGATAGATATCAGTGAAATAAAACATCACTCCGGCGCCTATTCCGAGGAATATCGACAGAATGGTGATCACATTGGGATGAATGCCCAGCTTGTTCCATAGAAGAGCGAAGACGAGACCTATCGGCCGGGTGAAAACGATATCTATCCACTCCTCCGTATCCTTCGACTTCAGCGAAGCCTTGTACAGTTCAAAGAAAGTTCCGCTCTTGCTCATATTTTTTTCTTACGAATCATTTCCACTATTGCCTCGGCAGCCTCCTCACGGCAACTGGCGAAACTGGGCCAGTCGTTGAAATCGATGATACAGAAGTCGCTGTCGTCGCTGATGATGCAGTCGCCTCCGTACACGTCTATACCCACGAGCGATGCCAGGCGTTCGGCTTCGGCCCTGAGTTGCGACACGGAAAAACGATAATGATTAGGGGGAGTGTCCTGATGCATGCATTTGCCGTTACCAATCTCGGCGGGATATACAAAACGGAAGAAATCGGTGTTCATCACACCGTAGAATTTCACCAGGTCGCCCTCCACATTCGCGCTCACCACCACATCTTTGGCGCCACGGCTGAAGAGACGTTGCTTTGCCTCGTCGATCTTTGTCTCGTCGTCTACGAAGATAATATCATCGCTCGACTGCGCCGCCTGATCGCCACGCTTTATCCAGTATCCGGAGTTGCTTTTCAGAGGAGGCATCTTGATGCCGTTGCGCCGCATCATCGAGTCGAGGCGATAGCGGATGCATGCCGAGACACTCGCGGGAGTGTTCACCACCACGGCGCCCTTCCTCTCCTTCTCAAAGAGCAGTTTGATAGTGCCGTCGAGTCTTCCCATCGACAAGATGAGAGCCCCGCTGTCGGCCTCGGTGAAGTCGGCCTCCCGGATAGTCCTGACGTCGTATCCCAGCACCCCGAGTCTGCCGCTCACGGCCTGCAGGATCTTAGCGTCATTATCTATATTTCCGGGCGAGAACTGTTCTGCTCTCCTTATCGCCAGTATCTTGTCTTTCATTTTAGAAATAATTCAGCCTTTTCCACATCTTCCTTGTGGTCGATATCAAGAATTTTGCCCATCGGAAACGCCTTCAGCCTCATGCCGTCTTTGAGCAGAGCGCGCTGGAAGTTGCGCATTCTCTTCTCTCCTCTGCCGATGCATTCACGGAGCGTAACGATAGAGATGGGAGTCAGTCCGTAGATTCCTCCCGACACGTATTTGTAATCGCCCGGAACATCGTAGAATCCCGTGATATTGCCGTTATCATCGGTATCGACATACAGAGGCGACTCGTCGTCGATGAAATCCGTTACCGCCATTATTCCGTCGCTAGTCTTGTTTTCGGCTGCCTCCGCGAAAGTCTTCGAGAATCGGGCGAAAAGTTGCTCGTCGAAGATAGTGTCAACGGTGGTGAGCACAAACGGTCCTCCGGCCAGATAAGGGCTTATCTCGAAGAAGCTGTGCATGGAACTCTCCGTACTCATCACGATGAATTTCAGAGGCACGTTTCTGCCGCCGAGTCCCCGTGTCTGCATTTCCATCAGATGTCGCCTCACGCTGATGCTCTGATCGTTGCAGATGATGACTATCTCCTCGGCTTCGTTATCGAGGAAGATTCGTATCAGTCGGTCGATGAGCATCTCTCCGCCTACCTTGACAAGAGGTTTCGGCGTTGCGATGCCTTCATTTGCCAGTCGCGAACCTTCGCCCGCTGCTATTATAGCGTATTTCATCTTTTTTCGGTTTTTAGAATGTAACTCGGAACATAAATCTCACGCCGTGCTTCTGGGCGGTCGGCAGCTCGAGATAGTTCAGTCGTCTTACATATTCAACGTGCAGTATCTTGAAAATATTGTGCACGCCGATCATTAGTTCCCAATATGGTTTTTTGCTATCCATGATATACGACCCTTCAGGGAATGGCATCAGGATGGCATCTCCCGCATTTTCAGAGAGATAGGGATTGTTCTTGTCGGTGAGGGTTCCCCATAGTCCCTTCACTCCGATATACTCTCTCCATTTGAGTTTTTTGAGCAGGGGGATACGGTTGAAGATTTTTCCGTTGAGGTCCCACGACACTTCGAGCGAAGCATATCTGTCGTTGAGGAACTCCATATTATTAATAAGGTTGAAGGTCTCATCCTCGATGATATATCCCAGGTTGGCCCTCGGCATGATAAGGAGAGGGTAAGGCACTTTGTCCCAGATGATTCCGCTCTTCAGATAGCAGTCGATCTTTCCCCAGCTCTTCATCCAGAATCGTTTGTAGAGTTCCAGCTGGGAGTAGTTGTAGTTATACTGTCCGCCGAGCACTCCCTTTATTCCCACGGTATGTCCGAGCACGAATACCGGAGCGTCGAGATTCAGCGGCACTCGCCGTTGTTTCGTGCTGATGAAGGTCTCTCCCGGAGCGATACGTATCTCGGCATGGGCCTCGGTATATCTTATCTTTCCGTTTCTGCCGCTTGGCGAGATGGTGAGATCGGGATTGGCGCTCAGGTCGGCGAGAGTCCAGAAGGCGTGGTTTCCGATGGCTTCGTTGGCCTCGGTCTTAAGTCCGACGGTGGTTTTGAATCCCCAGTCTTCCTCTCTCTCGAAGAGCAGTTCCTGGCGGTTGTAGAGCACCATCTTGTCGATATCCGCCCACTTCATCGCCACGAAGATATTATCCTTATCCGTGCGGATGTATTTATCCGAGGGCAGCGCCACATCGTAGGTCGACGTGAAAGTGAGCGTGCGCTTGGGGAATTCTCTCTGCGTATATTCCTTCTCGTTGAAGGAGTAGCAGAGTTCGCCTTTGTAATAGTTGTTGTTGGTATCCCATCCGTGGGCGAAATATCCGTTGGCGAACCAGTGTTTGTTGAGGTTGGCTGTCGTCTCGGCGCTGATTCTTGTTCTGAATCCGTCGTAGAAGTTTCGCGTGATCATCGTGTTGACGGGTCCTATATCCACCTTCGAGGGCGATCCTGTCTCGGCGAAATTCTCCACGAGGGCTCTCATTCCCCAGATGATATACTTCCACCCCTTGAGCTGCTCTATGCGATGCAGGAAGGCATCCATCGAACTCTCTCCTTTCGAGAGTTCCACGGTGCGGTAGTTGTTCCAGAAGGAGTCGTCTTTCATATCGGCGTCAGCGAGTTTCTTCTCCGCGGCTTTTCCTTTGAAGAGATTCTTCGGAATCACGTCGAAGGCGTAGTTCGACAGTCGGGTGGTTTTCACCACGAGGGCTTTCGACAGGAATTTCGCTACCAAGAGTTCTATCACCATATCGTCGGTGGAGAGCACCCATTCGCCGTTGTCGAGTTTGGTATACTCCTGCGTTATTTTCATGTTATCCACAAAGTTGACGTCGGATTTCTTCGGTATGGTGAGGTTGCATTTCTTCACATGTAGGGTGGAATCGGTGAGAACGTATAGCTCTCCCCGGAATCCGAAGTCTTGCTGGTTGTTGGGAAGGAACTGCAGATGATAGCACAGGTCTTTGTCCACATACACCGTATCGACGATATAATAGCGGTAGAAGGCGATGGCATCCTTTCCGATAGGACTGGTGAAGGGATACTGCAGCAGCCGCATCTGATCGTCGTAAATGTCGACGTCGGTGAACACATCCTTGAGCAGATTGGTGATGATATCTCCCGTCTCGAAGAATTTGTTGATACCGTTGTTGTTTTCTCCCATCACGATGGTCTTTTCCGACTTGGGGTCTTTTCGGTAGATATGATGTGTCACGAGTTCGTCGACGGTGAGAGGCAGCGTCAGTTTGTCGTTCGCCGGGTTCACCTCTACATAATCCTTCAGCCATTTAGACTTCTTGAAGATACCCTGCTCCAAATCTTTCTCGTTGAGGTCGTTGAGGGCTGTCGTAATCTTCTGATATCTGTCGTACTGGTAATAATCATGGTTTGCCAGATCCGTTTTCTTCTTCGCGGCAATCACCCTTTTCATCAGTTCCACGGCGGGATTGTTCTTCCGGCTGTATTTGCTTCTCTTCGTCTTGACGACCACCTCCTTCAGATGCTTCGTCTCCTGCTGCAGGGCGAAGTGCAGTTCATTAGGGGTCTTCTTGTCAATCATTATCTTCTGCGACTTATATCCGACGGCGCTGATTGTGAGATACCATCCCTCGTGACGCTCTATCTGGAAGCGTCCTTTGTCGTCGCCCGACACCATCACATGATTGCCTCTGTAGATGGCGCTGGCGTAGGGGATGCTGTCTCCCGTCTGGGCGTCGACCACCCATCCTACCAGCTGGGCGGCAGACTGAAGCGTGACGAGCATCGCGAATATAGTGAGAAAAAATAATCTTTTTACCTTCATCTGATGTAATTGAAATAGTTATCCATGAATTTAGCGAAGAAACGGGTCTTCATCAGCCATCGCTCGAAGAGGAAGATGCCGAGGATGGCGGTGAGAATACCCAGAATCACGTCTATCACATAGTGATGTGTCGAATATACGGCTGTCCACCATATCCCGACGCAGATTACGGCAAACAGTGCTGTCATCCATCTGCCGGAGCCCGATCGGGCGCAGTAGTAGGTGGTAACCATCATATATGCTGCATGCAACGATGGCACTGCCGCGAAAACATTGGTATTGTTGACGTATATACTGCCGAATACGGGGAAGCCCACCAGCTCGTCGAATCGTGCAAGTCCGGCAGTACTGCCTCCGGTGTTGAAAATCGGCTCGAATCCGTATTGCAGCACATACCATGGCGGTGCTGCGGGATGTACGTAATATCCCACGAATCCGATGAGGTTGACGAAGAGGAAACACCATCCGAAGCGTATCATCCAGTCTCTCTTTCCGGCGAAGAAGAGGTATACCGCAAAGGCGAGGGGTACGGGCACCCAGCAGAGATAAAACACCCCCGCGAGGAAGTCCAAGAACGCGGTGCTGTGGTTGGTGAAGAACACTCCCGGAATCACCCTCTCCGCTCCGTCGATAACGCCGAATAGCGACAGTTCGGCATCATACAGGCCTCGCGTGTCGATATCGTTTACGAGATAGCTCGGGAAGAGTCCCAGCGAACCGTAGAAGATGCCGAAGAGCGCCCATGGCAACATGCCGAGCACAAACTTGATGATGTTACTTATCGCGGTTTTCAATTTGTTTCTTGCAATAAATTATTCTCCAGAAGGCGGTGATATTGGCGAAGAGCGCGATGAACGCCATCGCCCACTCCATGATTTCCATGCAGCAGAAGATTCCCGTGAGGAGGGCCGCCACGAAGGTGATCACCACCCTCTCCGGCCGCTGGAGGAATCCCACCTTGCATTCCAGTCCGAGACCCTCGGCTCTGGCACGGATATAACTCACCATTATCGATCCCATCATCGCCACGAAGGTGACGAGAGCCCACACATTCTCGCCCGTGGCGAAGAAGAAATAGTTCACTGCCAGAAGAGTCACCATCTCGCTGTATCGGTCGAGAATGGAGTCGTACATGGCTCCGAACGTGGTCTGCATGTTCCCCAGACGGGCCACATGACCGTCGAACATGTCGAACATACTGCCCACGATGAGCACGATGCCGGCGATGAGGAAGTCGCGGTATACCTCGCCGGCATCCGTCGACGCCTTGACGAAATACCATGCAGCCACGACATTCAGCACAAAGCCGACAGTCGTAACCATATTGGGGGTAAGACCTATCTTTATCATCCCCTTCGCGATGGGGGTTATCAAAGTGTGAAGCGCTCTGTCGAGCCAGTCCCTAGCCTTCATATATCTGTTTCTTTGTTATGACTAAACTTTACCGGGCGGTATACGAACAGCCTCTGCATCTGATAGTTCCACAGGAATCCTACCAACACCGCCACGATTATCTTCGGCACGAGGAAGTAATCCTCGAAATAGTATTGCAACGTATCGCGCACCCAGGGTATCTTTCTGAGCGACTCGGTAAGCAGATACGTGCCGCCGGTATTCAGGAAGATGCTCCCTATCCATACGATGAGGAATTTCATCGCCACATACCGCTTGCGCTTGTCGCGGCTGTGAAACACCCACTTGTAATTCACTATGCAGTTGAATATCCCTCCGCATACCGATCCGATGAACGACGCCCCGACGTAATACATGCCGAAGAGGGCCCGGACGAGAATCGTCACCACGAAGTCGAGGAGAGTGGAGAGCTGCGAAGACAACTGCGCCCGGAGAAACTGGAAGATACCCTCCCCGTCTTTCATGCGAGTCCACGCCTTGCCGGACATCTCCTTCATCTTCATTCTATCCACCATCGGCACACGATTAGTATTACTGCACTATATACTCCCGCCAGAATGTCGTCGGCCATGATGCCCCACCCTCCGGGGAAGCGCTCCATCCGGCGCACGCCGAGCGGTTTGGCGATATCAAAGAATCTGAAGAGCACGAGCGATGCAAGGGCATACATCCACCAACGGTCGTCGCCGGGCACCACGAGCAGGGGGATCATCACTCCCACCATCTCGTCGACGACCACTCTCGACGGATCTCCTCCCCATACCTTCTCGGAATTGGTGGCCGCGGGGATGCCGAGCACAGTGAAGAGTATCAGCAGTATGAGCAGGATGCCCTGACACCACCGGAAAGGTAACAGGAAATAGAGCAGCAGCCATATCAGACATGCCACTATCGCTCCCATCGTCCCAGGCGCAAAGGGGGAATAACCGGATCCGAAACCCGTAACCAACAGCCTCTGCCAGAAGCCGAAACCCTTGTTGCCTTTGTCGTTATTACTCTTCATCAATTCACGCAATATTGCAGGGTGCAAAATTAATAATAAATCCTTAAATGAGAAAACTTTTTAGCAAAATTTATTTTCCTAAACGACATAATAGGTTTTTTTATGTTTTTCCCGCCCGCATTATTCGTCGTTTTCCTTCTTTCCGAAGTTCTCGTCGACCTTGATCAGCGATGCCACGGTAAACGAAGCCAGACACGATATCATCACGATGACGAAGAACCATCTGTAGCCCACCGCCTCCTGTATCGCTCCGGCGAAGAGTCCGGGGATAAGCATCGACAGAGCCATGAAACCCGTACACAGAGCGTAGTGCGACGTCTTGTGCTCGCCCTGACTGAAGTATATCAGGAAGAGCATGTAGGCCGTGAAACCGAAGCCGTATCCGAAGTTCTCGAGGAAGATGCAGAGATTGATCACGAAGAAACTGTCGGGCTGCATATATCCGAGGTACACGTATGTGATGTTGGGTATGGTGATCGCCACGGCCATCGGCCAGAGCCATTTCTTCAGTCCGTCCTTGCTTGCCGCCCATCCGCCGAGAATACCGCCGAGGAGGAGTCCGATGACTCCGATGGTGCCGTTGACAAAACCGAGTTCCTGCGGTGACAGTCCCAGTCCTCCGGCCGATCTGAGATCCTGCAGGAAGAGCACCGACACCTCACTCAGCAACGCCTCGGGCAGACGGTAGAGGAGCATGAAGCAGATAGCTATGATGATGCCTTCCTTTTTGAAGAACGAGGCGAAGGTCTGGCAGAATTCCACCATTATCTCTCCTGCCTTGGGTTTCTCATGGTCGGCGTCTTCCGACGGATGGGGAAGGATATAGCGGTGGTAGAGATAGAGGGCGATGAAAAGACCGGCGAGACCGTAGAATATCAGTCCCCAGGTAAACTGTATCTGTCCGCGGAACTGTACCTGAAGGATGCCGACGAGCATCACGAGGAAGCCTTTGCCGAAGATCCATGCCAGACGGTAGAAGGTGCTTCTCACACCCACGAACCATGCCTGGTCGTGCTGGCTTAGTCCGAGCATGTAGAATCCGTCGGCTGCAACATCGTGCGAGGCGCTGGTGAAGGCCATAAGCCAGAAGAAACAGATGCTGCCCTGCAGCCACAGGTCGGTCTGTATCGTGAATGCCACTCCGCCGTAGGCGGCGCCCAGCAGCAGCTCCATGGCGTAAATCCACCACCGCTTGGTCTTGATGAGGTCGATGAACGGGCTCCACAACGGCTTGAGCACCCACGGAAGATAAAGCCACGAGGTGTAGAAAGTGATCAGCGTGTTGCTCAGTCCCATCTGCTGATACATGATTACCGACAGCAGCGTAACGGCCACATTCGGCAGTCCTTCGGCAAAATACAGTGTGGACACCCACGCCCACGGACTTACTTTGTTTTTCATTATCTTTATTGTCTTTTTGCTTGTTTCCGTTTATCAATATAGTTTCTTTATCTCCGCGCCGTTGTAGTAGTGGAGCAGTATGCGGTTGTAGGAATATCCTCTGGCTCCCATCACCGCGGCCCCTATCTGGCACAGTCCGACGCCGTGCCCCCATCCGGCTCCCGTGATTTCGAATGCCGAGGGTACTCCTCCCCTCTCCCCTTTCTTGTCCACCACGAAGGCGCTGCTCAACAGATGGGTCTCGCTGAGAGCTCGTCTGATCTCCAGTTCCTTGCCGATGGTGTATGTGCGCTTCTCGCCTACGATCTTCATCTTGCAGATTCTGCCGCTGCGCCCTCTCTCCACCGGCACGAGGTCGATGATGCGCCCGAAGTCGACCTTCAGTTTGCGGCTGATGAGCTCCGACAGTTCTTCCTGGGTGTATTCCACCTTCCAGCGGTAGAAGTTTTTCGTCTCGAGGTCGTAGTCGTTGAGCACCTCCGCGAGAATCTCCTTATCCTCGGTATTGCAGAAAGTGTCGGGATTGCCGAGTATCCACTTCCGGGCGTTCTCCTCGACGGTGAGGTCGGGCATCGGATTGTATTTCAGGTCTTTCGCCGGGATGTCCGACGGGCGGTCGACGACTGATGTGAGGTATGACTTAGGCACGTCTTCCCAACAGTATTGGAACTCTTCCGTAATACCTCCGCAGCACTTTGAGAATCGTGCGTCGCAGATCTCTCCGTCGCTCATGAGCACCTGGCCGCGGGTCTGTCTGATAGCTTGTTCGGCCTCGGGACGTGTCTGTTTCGTCAGTCCCTGATATCTCTGGCAGTGGTCGTCGGCGCATACGTCGAAGATGGTATGGTCTTCACGGTCGTACCAGCGTATCAGTTCGTCGTCTTTCTTTATGAAGGAGAAGAAGTTGTTGGTGCCTTCGGCCATCTTCTTTCTCTTGGCCATCTGAGCCAGAAGCCACGAACGGCTGATCACGGCATGCGCCTTGAGCAGTTCGATACCCGAGGTAGCTTTCATCTCGCTCGATATCACGCTGGTGAGATATTGTTCTACGGGCAACTGATTGATAGCTACTATCTTGTCCGACTCCACCACGAGATGCAGAGCGCCGCCGAACACCTGTGTCTCTTTCCTCTCCCAGTGGAAGTTGATGCCGATGATTACATCGTAGATCGAGAATGAGGCATCGGGCGATACGGGACTGAACGTAAGTGACTGATATTGGCTGCCGCGCCAGAGGATGCCTCCTTCGGAGAATTCCACCTCCTGCCGGCCTTCTATAACCTCGCCCTTGGCGACATACGGAGCGTTGAGTTCGAATTTTATCTTGGTGCCGCTGACGATGCCCACCGTCACCTCCGGTTCTTTCATCTTCGGCCGTTTCTGCTTGTCCTGCAGCAATGTCTCTCCGTTCTTGGAGATATTTTTCACGGCCTTTTTGAAGTCGTCCTCTCCCAAAGCCACCTCCCTGAGTATCGCCAGCGCGCTCTCCGATGTCAGCGCGTCGAAATCTTCCTTTCTCGGGGTGATGATCATTCCCGCCATGTCGAGGGCTCCGGGACTCACCATCGGCTGCGGATAACAGTCGGGGCGGTGCTTGCTGCGGGGTATCACCACGAAGAGATACTGCTCTTCTTTCCATCCGAGGATGTTCATCATCGGCTCTGTCTCATCGTCTCTCTTGGGAAGGGAACGGTATACGCAGCGGAAGAGTTTCTCGGCTTTTTCCTGCGTCTTGCAGCGGATGAGCAGCGTCGGAGTGGCGGCGTCGGAAACCACCGATATGTCGTTGTCGTCGTCGATGGCCGCGATGACATTGAGGTTGCGCGAGAGCATCGGCCATTGTGTCTGCAAGGGCACTATGCCGCTTGTTCCGGCCTGGAAATGCAGATGGTCGGGAGCCGAGGCTCCGCACTTGGGACCGTTATAGAACACCATCAGGTCGGGGTATGTCTTGAGCAGTTTGAATAGCTCTGCGAAGTTGCCTGCGATGGTCTGCGGCTGATGCTTGCGCGAGGGTATGGTGAAATGTGTGGGGAGTATGGGGAAGGGGTTGACGAGGATGTCGAATTTCGAGTCGAAGATTTTCACTCTCTGCTCCCCGGGCCTGTTTTTCTCACACAGGAAACAGGGTCGCTGGCCGAGTGTTTTCTTATCGATCTTCGCGCCTGTCGACACTATTCTTGCGGGATTATACTGCTTCATTATGGCCTTCTCTCCCACCGGCAGTTCCTTGGTCTGCACGTCTTTGAGATTTCGGTAGTTGTCTCTTGCCATGTCCCATCTCTCCAGCTGCATATTGAAGAACCGTCCTATCTGCGAGTCGTCGAGGAAGTCTTCCTTTCCCGACAGTTTGTGCTGACGGGCCTTGAGTTCCAGGGTGCGCAGCCGGTCTTTGTATGTATTGTTGGCGTTGATGCGGTCGATGCTGAGGGCCGCGTCGCTGTTGCCTCCCCACCGACGGCAGAGGTATAGTTCGTCGTAGATCCGTCCGATGCGGTATGATCTTGAGAAGGCGAGGCCCATGGCGTAGTCTTCGCCGTAGCTGGTATTGGGGAATGCTATCTGTCGTGCCAGCGGGGTGAAGAAGGCTCTCGGGGCACCGAGCCCGTTGATTCTCAGGGCGTTGTTGCATCCGTTGTCGTCGGTCCACTCCTTATGGTCGATGAGTCCAGGCGGCAGTGTGTTGAGGTCGAAGTCGCACATGCGGTATGATCCCACGATCATGGCGGCCTTCTGTTTGTAGAATGCGTCGACGATGGTCTGCAGCGTCTTGGGCGAGGAGTAGAGGTCGTCGCTGTCGAGTTGCACGGCAAACCGTCCGCAGCGGTCGTCGTTGATGGCTCTGTTCCAGCATCCTCCGATGCCGAGGTCGTCTCTCTCGGGGATGATGTGCACCACTCTCGGATCACCGTTGTAGCTGTCGAGTATCTCGGTGGTCTTGTCGGTGGAATGGTTGTCCACGACGATGATGTTATACTCGAAACTGGTCTTCTGGTCGAGGGCGCTTTCCACAGCGTCGCGGATGGTTTTCTCTCTGTTTTTCACGGGGATGATGACAGATGCCTCGATGCCGAAGTCCTGTTCGTTGAAGTCGGGGTCGGTATAGTCCTTGGGATTGATGAGGGCTCCAACCTCCGACAGATGTGCCGTGCAGGCTTTCTCCATCTCTATCTGCACCTCGCGGTTGCGGGGATTGACATAGTCGAACTGTTTCTCACCGCTCTTGCGGTTGTCGGTTTCCACTTCGGTGTAGAGGTATTCGTCGAGGTGGAAAATCTGTCCCTGACGGCTGAGGGAGAGCCTGAGGTCGTAGTATCCGGCATACTGGTAGTCTTTGTCCTGTGCTCCGCGGGCGTACTTATGCAGCTGCTCGCTTCTCACGAGGATGACGCTTCCGAAGTCGAAGTCATCACGCAGGCTGCCTTCCTGGTAGTCGATGCAGGGATGCTTCTCAAGCGCGGGGGCCTCACCGGGGTTGTCAGAGGGGCGCAGCTGGAAGTGGTCGGCATAGAGCATCACGGCCTCGCTGTCGGATGCCACGCGGAGCATCCTCTCGAGAGAGCCGGGATGGAAGTCTACCGGTGTCGTCTTGGTGCAGCAGAGGGCGTACTCTGCCGAACAACTCTCCTCGATGGCGAGTATGGTGTCCACCGATGTCAGGTTTTTCACTATCATGTAAGTGCAGCCTTGGGGCAGGTCGTTGTCGTAGGCTGTCTGCTCACTTACCAGCAGATATATGTTTTTTACGGTCCTGCTGCTTTTCAACCGTTCTATAGTGTCGCTTATGGCCTGCGGAGTCTCGCATGGCACGAAGCAGTCGATTTTTTCACGCATAGAAATTTCTATTTTCAGGGGTCTTGGAAGCATCAGCTTCAAATATGGGACAAAAGTACAAAAAAAATGTGAGACGCACAAATATTAGTCGGTTTTTTATGAGATATTAGGCATAATAATTTGATTTAAGCCGCAGATCGGGAATTCCAAGCCGTTTTGAGCAAGGTAGATATGTATTCGAGCAAAATATAACAAACAGAAGCTTAGCAAACTGCGACCTTAATGTATAATTTTACAGAATACAAGAAGAAAAAAGTATTGGCGCGTATGTCGCGCACGCGTTACAGTAAGAGTTAGGAAAATTTTCCTCACACCTAACGCAAAGTGTGACCAAGTCTTTGCGTGCCAGTAGTTTCCACCGCGTAAGGTATTCATAACCTATACGCAAATCTACGCGTTTTTATTATTTTTAACTTTTTCCTGATTGTAGTTTTTGTCTCGCCTCGAAATAATTCAAATATTTGATATGCAGAATTTTGTCTTCATCGTTACGCTCAAAAATCGACTCTTCTCGATGGAGACACCGAACACATATTTATTTAGTAAGCCATACCCGTCCCTTCATCTTGAAATAACTACTTAATTATCAGTTATTTACAAATCCGCATTTCCTCGTTTTTATAAATTCATGTCGATTTCGGGAAAATGCATGATGTATTCGTTCGTCATCCATTTCATGAATAAAAAAATCCATGAAATGCAGAAAAAAATCCATGAAGTGGATTTTCAGAAAGCCGAAATGAAGGTCTCGGAAATTTTGGGCGTTTTGAAGTCTGCTTTTCGAGGTAATTTCGCTGCGTAAGGTTGCGTATGGGTTATAAAACCTCACGCGCCGTAAATACTTCATTTTCAGAAAAATAGACGACGTCTGCGTGAGGTGTGAGGAAATTTTTCCCAACTCGAGCAGCGTGTACGCGCGAGGCGACTTTGCAAGTTATTGATACATTGATATTTAGAGGCGCTTTTTCTCCGCGCGTGAGGTCGTTTTTGCCCATTTTTCATATAGTATGGCGCCAAGGCCCATTACCAGAGATTTTAAACAAACTTTTCCTGCACATTGCACAGCTATCTATGTATCAGTGGTTTATTGGTGGCGAAGGATGGCGTTTTCATCAGTCAGAAACGCCGTTTTCGTCGGTCAAAAACTATGTTTTCACTGGTCAAAAACATAGTTTTGGATCTCTTATCGAAGGCGGCCTCTCTCCCTCTCCAAGCACAACGTTCCTCGAGCTCTGTTTTCATAATCTGATACGACTGCTCATACCCGGTGTAACTTCAGCCTGTAGTTAATCACCACTAAAATGCTGGAAATCTAAGACATGTGCAATGTGTAGGATTTTTTCATTAAAACTTTATAGGCGCGCGCGTAAAGAAAGGCTCTCCCCCGCCGGAGCATTTCCGACAAGGGAGAGTATTGATAGGGATAAGGCTTTATCAGTATTATTCCTCGTCGTCGAAGGAACTGCCCTTGAGGGGCTTCGCCCAGTAGTATCCTCCATACTCGTTATAGTCATACCAAGTAGTCTTCACGAGGTTGAATTTAGCGACATATTCACCGGTATAGTAATCCTCGAAGATACCGCTGAAATAACCGTTGTTGAGTCGGTAGTCGGCGATTACGATGTCGTAATTATCCTCGTAGTAGTGGATATAGATATACCCTCGCTCGATATACCATTCGAATGTCGAATAATAATACTGATAGGTATATGGATTGAAGTCGTATTCGCGGCCCGTGCCTCCGTAGAGATCGCTCTGGTAGAACTGAATCTCCGTCTGCCACTCGTCGTCTACATATCCGAAACGGTCGTAGTAATAATTGCCGTTCACGTATCCCTTCCACACGCCATCGATGTATACGGCCTCTTCGTAATCCTCGTCATTGGTGAAAACGCAGCTGTTGACAGTCGTCGCCACCATCGCCATCATAATGACCATTGCCAGTAATGAGTAAATCTTCTTCATATCTTTTCCTTTTTTAATGTTTCTGCTGCAAAGATACCGATTAATTTCCGAACCGCCAAGGGGAAAAGCCTAAAAAAGATAGGATAATCCCTAATCATGGGAGATATTGCAGCCTTAAGTCCACAAAAAAAGGAGACCGGCTTCACAGTCAGCCTCCTTGAAAAAATATGTCAATAACTAATAACAACCTGATATACCTCTGCAAGGTGCAGGTTTATCTAATAACGATTTTCTTTCCGTTAAGGATATACACACCCTTCTGAGCCTTGCTGATATCCAGTTTCACTCCGTCGAGAGAGTAAGCGGCGCCATTCATGATGCTGCCTGTTTCCACCGACTCGATACCTGTAGAGCTCTTTGAAGTAAACTTAAGATTCTTCACGTTAGCAGAGAAACTGCCTTCCTGTGCATGGAAAGTGAGCACGAGGATATAATCACCGGCAGCGAACTGGTCTACCTCGAATGAATAGTCCTGATAGTCACTCCATCCGCCGTTGTTGATATCGACAGTTTTGTCGAATATCTGTGTGCCGTCGGCATTGAAGAGAGTAAACTGTACTGAGGCGCCATCGGCAGCTGTAGCACTTTGGAATGAAACGATATAAGCATCATCCTCCGTAGCTTTCACCTGGTATGTGGCAGTGCCGCCATCATTCATATAGCCGATATTAGAGCCGTTCTCCCAGTATCCTATTGTGAAGTCAGCTTTCTCGAGGTTGAACGGATTCTCATCAGTCGTCGGAATGGTATTGTAAGGATCTACTTCCTTAAAGTTGGCAGTAACTGTTACGTTGGCAGTCATAGTGATAGTGAGTTCGGCATCGGTAGAAGTCTGTTCCGCCCCGTCGCCGATGGTGTAAGCCCAGCTGTCGAAAGCATACTTCCAGCTTGCTGCTGTTGCGGTAAGAGTCACCTCCGTACCCGCTTCGAAAGAGTCGTATCCCGGTTTTGCGGAAATGGTTCCTGCCTCATCGGGAGTGACGATTTTGGTAATAGTGTAATAGGTAATAGAGGCGTCCAGCGGTGTAAAAGTGATAAGCTCTGCATTGAGAGTATATTTCGGGCCGTTGAATGTCACCACGAGGGTTTTCTCGCCTGTGGTGATTGCCTTGTCGGTATTGAAAGAATAAGGCAGGAAGTCGTCCTGAACGCTACCCCATGTACCATTGTTGGTTACATCTACTGTCTTGTTGATTTCCTCGGCTCCGGTGGCATTATCGGTGAGCACGAAGGTGAGAGAGGTGCCATCGAGCTGGGTTGCAGCCTTGAAAGAGATGGTGTACAACTGCTCGGTGGTGTTGTTGATGGTGAATGTGGCTTTCTTTCCGTTTTTGAAAGAGTCGTAGGTGTTAACTCCGTCCACTTCTTTCACTTTTCCCTCGATGGTGGCATCGTTGGGATCGAGAGTCACGGCACCGTTTCCGATAGTCGTTGTTGCGGAAGCCGTCAGCCCGGCTGTCATAAGCAGCACGGAGGCAATAAGTCTAAATTTCTTCATACTTTGCTATTTTTTGGTTAATAATTTGGTAATCCGGCTGCAAAGTTAGAAGAAAGAAGACAGAAAGAGTGGTAATTTTTATCTGAAATTGTGGAAAAAATGTCTAAACTGCATTTCAGCCTGTTTTTCATGCTATATTGTCGATGAATAGCAGCAGACGGTTGATCACGTTTACCTGGCTAACACCCGAATCGAAGTCGAGCGAGAGCATATTGAGCTGCGGGAACATCTTGTGGAGTTTCTTTTCGATGCCCTTCGACACGATATGGTTGGCGATGCATCCGAAGGGCTGCAGGGAGATGACGTTGTTGACTCCCTCACGCAGGTATCCGATGATATCGGAAGGAAGGAGCCACCCCTCACCGAACTGTGCCGCCATCGACACTACATTCTCCACATGGTGGGCGTCGTCGTAGATATTGGTAAAGGGACGGAAATATCTGTAGGCCGATGCTATCTTGTTGATTTTCTTCATCCTGCGGTCTACATACTGGTTGTAGAGCCCGTGAACGAGGAAGTTAGGCACTTTAGAACACGACAGCCGCATCTGCTTCTGCACCTCGACGTTGACAAATTCCTGCAGGAAGAAGGGCGCCAACAGAGGGGGCACCACCTCGATGCCCTTTTCCATTATCCTGCGCTCCACAAACTGATGGGCGAAGGGATGGAACTTGAGGAAGATCTCTCCTACGACGCCCACCTGCGGCAGTTGCTTGTCTACGACGATGGCATCGAACTCCCGTGCCGCCTGACCGATGATTTTCATCAGCCGGCGGGGATTGTTCTCTCGGATGGGAACGTCGGCGAGAGCCAGATATTTGTCCCTCAGAGCTTTGGCCTGTCCTGCTTGTTTTTCTCTCACCACGGCCGAATGATACATCTTCGATATGGTATCCCCATAAAGGATGGCAGTGACGATGGTAGGAGCAAACTTATGCCACGGTATGTCGAAGCCTTCCTGTTCGTTGCCGTCTTCGGAGGCTGTCGTGGCCACACCCATAGTGATGAGCGGCACATCGTCGAATCCGTTGGCTATCATGGCTCTTTTTATGATTCCGGCATAACTGGTAGCGCGGCACTGCCCTCCCGTCTGACTCATTGCGACGGCCACTTTCGAGGTGTCGTATCTGCCGCTTTTGAGGGCTTTGATCATATCTCCCACGATGAGTGTAGCGGGATAACATATCTCGTTGTTGGCGAAGGTGAGACCGTAGTCGACGCTTTCCTGATCGCTCTGCGGCAGCACTTCCACATCATATCCGGCGAGGGAGAAGAGGGCCGGAAAGAGCGGCGAGATATATTCGGTGAAGAAGGGTGCGAGGATTTTCCTGCCGCTGTCTGCAGAGGCGTGGTATACCCTCGTCTGGCGGAACACTCCGATGTCTTTCGTTTCCGCCGGATGGTCGAGACTCTCGACAAGCGATCTGACGCGCAGTTTCAGACTGCCGATATTGCTCACGTCGTCGATCTTGAGCAGAGTGAAGGGCTTGCCGTGGCGTTGGAGGATGTCTCTTATCTCGTCTTGTATGAAGGCGTCGGGACCGCATCCGAATGAGGTCATCTCCACGAAATGCACCCCGGGCCCTTGTTGCGCCACCCACTGTCCCGACTTGATGATGCGGTTGACGTAGGCCCATTGTTTCACGAGGTATACCTCACCGGAATCCACCGACACGTCGCCTCTTACGATATCGTCGCTTATCACATCGACGCCGAGGGACGCTATCATCTCGGAAATTCTGTGCTGCACGAGGGGATCGGAATGGTAAGGACGTCCTGCAAGAAGTATCGTCAGACGACCTTCACGGCGGTTCTCGTCGTATATCTCACGGCATCTGCGGTGGATATCGGCCGAATAGGTTTTCTGCGCTTCCACTGCCTCTCTGAAGGCCCTGCGGGCTCTGACGCGCCCTACCCCGAGCATAGAGAGATATTCGTATATCTGCTTGCGGAGGGCTTTCTCCTGAGAGAAATTGATTACGGGGGAATCGACGGGCACCGAGGGTTCCATCGAACTGCGTATCACATCGCTGTATCCGCTCACTATCGGACAGTTGTAGGAATTGAGCGTGCGGCTGTCGTCGTTGTATTCGTATACCACATAGGGCATCAGGATCCGGTCTACCTTCTCCTTCTCGAGTTGCGCGATATGGGAGTGGACGAGTTTCGCGGGGAAACAGATATTGTCGCTCATCACCGACGACAGGGCCGCCTCGTACCGGCTATAGTCTGACTTGTCGCTGAGCACCACCTCGAAACCGCAACCGGTGAGGAGGGCGTTCCAGAAGGGATAGTCTTCATACATATTGAGGACTCTCGGAATGCCGATGCGCTTCATCTGTTTGGCTGGATGCCTGGGCAAGACGGGTCTGTCGAAGAGCAAATCGTACTTTATCGTGTATATATTCGCTCCGAGGCGATGCCCTTTGCCCTGGTTGTTGAATATCCGCTCGCACTTGTTTCCGGAGAAGTATTTATTACCGCCTGAGAAGGCGTATTGCGTTACCATACAATGGTTTTCGCAACCTTTACAGTGGAGTTCCCTTGTCTTGTAGGATGATGTGGCGAGCATATCGTCGAGAGTCTGACTGCGGTCTGCTTTCTCTGCTATCTTCAGAGCGTGGATAGCACATCCGAGGGCTCCCATCAGTTCGGGATGATTACTGCGCACGACGTCTTTGCCGGTGAGCACCTCGAAGGCCCTGACGATGGAGTCGTTGCACATTGTTCCTCCCTGCACTACAATCTTCTGTCCGAGATTGTCGCTGCCGCGGAGTTTCAGCACTTTGTAGAGGCAGTTTTTCACTACCGAATATGCGAGTCCGGCGGAGATATCGGCCACATCGGCACCATCACGGAGCACTTGTTTCACCTTGGAATTCATAAATACCGTGCAACGTGTGCCGAGGTCGCAGGGGGCATCGGCGGTGCATGCCAGACGGGCGAAATCGGTGAGCTCGTAACCGAGATTCGTAGCGAAGGTCTGGATGAATGTGCCGCAGCCCGATGAACAGGCTTCGTTGAGTTCCATCCGCACTACGGCACCGTGGTCTACGAAGATGGCCTTCATATCCTGTCCTCCGATATCAAGGATGAAGGATACGTCGGGATCGAGGGCAGATGCTGCTCTGTAGTGTGCCATGGTCTCGATAATGCCGTCAGACATATTGAAGGCTTTCTTGATCAGGTCTTCGCCATATCCGGTGGAACAACTGCCAGCGACGTGAAGTTCCGCCCCTACCCTTTCGGCCTCGCTTTTCAACTGGCGGAGGCCCTCGCATACTGCATTTATCGGTGATCCGGAGTTGAGCGCGTAATAGGTGAATACGGGTTTGGGATGTTCTTCTGCCGTCAGAGCGACGATTTTGGTTGTGGTGCTGCCGCTGTCGATGCCGAGAACTATTCTTTGCACACCAGGCTTCATCGGCTGGGCATCAAGAAGATACGCGTTTTTGCGTTTCTTCCATTCCTCATGCTCGGCTTCGTCGCGGAAGAGAGGACGAAGAGAACTGTGCCATTCCTTCGCATGCGAAGAAAGAGCTTTCTTCTTCAGATTCTGTATGGTATTTCCTTCGCCCGACGCTCTTAATGCGCATCCCATGGCAGGAATGAGATTGCTGTTGTCGCTCACTATGAAGTCTTTCTCGTCGATGTTCATATAGTCGGCGAAGGCCCGTCGCAAAGCGGGAAGGAAGGTGAGCGGCCCTCCGCAGAGGAGTATCGGAGCATGGAACTCGCATCCGTGGGAAAGAGTGGTGATCGTCTGTACTGCAACGGAATGGAATATCGATGCAGCGATATCTTCATGGGGCATATTCCGGCTCATGAGGTTCTGGATATCGGTCTTGGCGAACACTCCGCACCGGGCGGCTATGGGATATACATGGCGGGCGGCCATGGCGAGGCGGTTGAGCTCTTCGTTATCAATGCCCATGAGCACTGCCATCTGATCGATGAAGGCTCCGGTGCCGCCCGCGCAGTTGCCGTTCATGCGCAGTTCGGTATTTTCCTTGTCGAAGAATACTACTTTGGCATCCTCTCCTCCGATGTCGATGAGGGCGCGCGCTTCGGGATGGCAGTGCTTGGCGTAGACGGTGGCTGCCACTACTTCCTGGATGAATTCGGCATCCAGCTGCCGGGCTGTGGCCATGCCGACACTGCCTGTAACACAGATAGAACACGGACTACCTCCGATCAGTGTTTCCAATCGGTCGAGATATCGAGCCAGAAGCTCATCCACCTTGGCATTGTGGCGCTCATAGGCTGAATATATCAGATTGTCTGTGGCATCGAGCACCGCTATCTTAGCCGTCGTCGAGCCTACATCGAGTCCTATCCGGTAGTTCATTATTATAGTAGTTCTTTTCGCGCTGCAAAAATAAGAATAAAAATCGTAACGGCAAAATTGTTTTCTCAGAAAAGCCTGTTTCGGACAAAAAAAGAGAAAAAAGAACCTCTTCTGCGGGCTGTCTCCGTAAAGAGATGCGGGCGGAAGAGGTTCGATATTAAGAAAAGGTCTATTTACAATGTTCCGGCATATATCCAGTCGTATACACAACTGCAGACGCCTACGAGCAGCACACCGGCGATGCTGATTGCCAGTGCGAGCTTGGTATAAGCACTGCTCTTGAATGTCGGCAGAGGATTATCGTTCTGCTTGATATACATCGCCTTGACGATAAGGAGATAGTAGAACAAGCTTATCACGGTGTTTACCAGTGCGATGAGAAGAACGAGATATATCCAGTAGTTCTCGGTACCGGCCGCTGCCATGAACACGAAGAATTTCGAGAACATTCCGGCAAACGGGGGGATACCTCCCAGAGAGAACAGTGCCAGAGTCATCAGGAAGGCCAGCTTCGGATTCGTCTGATAGAGTCCGTTGTATGCGTCCATATCGACAACACCGTTGTTGTGCTCCTCTACTGTGCTGATGATAGCGAAAACAGCGAGGTTGGCTCCTACATAACAAAGGATGTAGAACGTGAGTGCCGCCACACCCATCTGGCTGTTGCCAAGCACTGCGAGCATGATGTATCCGGCCTGAGAGATGGAACTGAAGGCCATAAATCGCTTCAGATTCTTCTGCTTCAGGGCAAACAGGTTGCCCACGGTGATGGTGAGCACAATTACCAGGTCGAGCATATACTGCCACTGCTCCACGAAAGAGCCGAATACCTTCATCAGAATCAGCATCAGGGTGAATGCTGCAGCTCCCTTTGATACGACACTCAGATAACCGGTTACCACTGTCGGAGCACCCTGATATGTGTCGGCAGTCCAGTAGTGGAACGGAACGAGAGAGATCTTGAAGCCCAGTCCGCTGAAGAAGCAGACCAAACCCATGATATTCAAAGCGGTGCAGCCAGAAGAACTCATCATTATCGACAGATCGTCGAAATAGAGGGTTCCGGAAGATGCATAGATGAGAGAAATACCATAGAGCATAACTGCACTGGAGAAGAGAGCCATAAGCACATACTTCGCAGCAGCCTCGGCACTCTCGTTGCTGTTCTTGTTGAATGCCACAAGACATGCCATAGGAATAGAGGCCATCTCAAGACCGAGGAAGAAGAGCAGGAAATGACCGGCGCTTGTCATCATATACATACCCAGAAGGGTGGAGATGACGAGCATGCAGTATTCCCCTACCTTATCCTGGATGTCATCCCTGCGAGCCCACTCTTTCGACATGAGCAGCACGATGACTGTAGCCAGTCCCAGAACGACTTTCATCACCCATGCGGCCGACGTCTGATTATACATGCCGCCGAAAGCGGTAGTATTCTCGAGATGGAACGGACACATCGACACAAGCACGAGAACAGCCGATACGTCGATAAGACGGGTGCGGTCGGTATCTTTGCCGTGAAGGATGAAGTCGATAATGAATACAATAATCAGTGCGAGAACCAAAGCCGCCTCGGGCACCATATTTAGAAATTGACTGTAATCCATTTTTCTTTCTTTTTAATAGGTTTATAATGCGGCTACGGTAGTGATATGATTGATGATCGGACCTACTGCATCGGTGATGACATTGCTTGCCCACAGAGGCGCGATACCAAGACCGGCGACACAGAAAATAAGACAGCATACTGCCACGCGCTCGTCCCATGTAGCATCGGTGAGCTGCTCGTAATGAGGATCAGCAACCTTGCCGTAGAGAATCTTTCCTACAACACGGAGGATGTAGACCGCCGTGATCACGATTGAGGTACAAGCGATGATCGTGGCTGTGCGGTGGAATGTGTCGTTGTTGGCGAACGAGCCTACGAAGATATTCATCTCGGCTACGAAACCGGAGAACATCGGCAGACCGAGGTTGGCCAAACCGGCGATAACATATCCTACACTGAGGAACGGCATAATCTTCATCAGACCGCCCAGTTTGCGAACGTCACGGGTGTGGGTTCTGCCGTAGATCATACCGATCAGGGCGAAGAAGAGTGCCGTCATAAGTCCGTGAGAGAGCATCTGAAGGATGGCTCCGGTGCAGGCTGTCTGCGTCATCATCAGGATGGCGAAAAGCACCAGACCGCAGTGGCTCACCGACGAATACGCGTTGATATACTTAAGGTCGGTCTGTACGCAGGCGGAGAAAGCTCCGTAAACCACTGAAATAGTGGTGAGGATAAGGAATATCCATGAGAGTTGCTGTGCTGCGTAAGGCATCAGATACATCGCGATGCGGAAACATCCGTAACCTCCCAGTTTCATAAGCACTCCGGCATGAAGCATTGATACTGCCGTCGGGGCCGAAGCGTGACCGTCGGGAGACCATGTATGGAACGGGAAGAGGGCTCCGAGGACTCCGAATCCGATGAATACAAACGGGAAGAATATCAGCTGCTTGTCTTTCGGCATGAGGTGCTGCTCGGCGATCTCCTGGAGATTCATCGTCGTAGCACCGCTGAAATAGTAGATGCCGAGGATTCCGAGGATGAGCAGGGCGCTACCAGCCATCAGCATCAGCACCAGCTTCATCGCTGCGTATTCCTTGTTGCCGCTTCCCCAAACTCCGATAAGAAGGTACATCGGGATAAGGGCCACCTCGTAGAACATAAACATCGTGAAGAGGTCGGTGGAGATGAAGAAACCGAACACTCCTGTGGAAAGGAATGTGAACCAGAGGAAGTATTCCTTCGTCAGCGGTTTCAGCTGCCACGAGGCGAAAGTACCGGTAAACACGATAATCGCCGAAAGCAGAATCATCACCACAGAGATACCGTCGACACCTACGGAATAGCAGATGTTGAGCGGTTTGAACCAGGGTATGCTATAGGTGAAGAGCATAGCATCGGTATTCCCGCTGTGACGCATCTGTATGAATGTCACAGTGAGCCAGATAGCCATGATAAGCAGTGCCGAAGCTCCGACCACCATCACGCCGCGCACCTGGTTGACATTGCGTGCCAGCCACAGGCCGAGCAGCATCAGCGCGGGTATAAGTACGAATATTGTTAATATACTCATTGTCTTTTCTCCTTCTAATTAAATTAACGCTAAGAGGAACAAGGTCAGTGCCACGGTGCCTGAGAGGAACCATATAGCATACTTTCTCACATCGCCGCTCTGCCAGAAACGGATAGAGTCGCCGGCTGTCTGGGTAGCCCACGCGGAGAAGTCCATCGCGCCATCGATTACATGACGGTCGAACCATGCGATAGGTCTTGAAATATAGCGGAAGATGATCTTGTGAGTGATAAACATCCACACCTCGTCGAGATAGAAACGACGGTAAGCTGCCTGATGGAGTTTCGGGAACTTCTTTGCCAATGCATCAGCAACAGGAGTCTCCTCACCTTTATACATATATGTAGCAAGGGCGATGCCGCAGAGAGCAAGCACCGTACTCGAAATTGCAACAGGCCAGTTTACATGCGTGTCGAAGCTGAGTCCGTTGGCTGATACGAAATGGCCTGCGGGGAGTGCCCATACAAGACAGGTGATCAGCGAGAGAACGATCAGAGGTATTGTCATCGTAAGAGGTGCTTCGTGAGGCTCATGAGCGCCATTATCCTTATTGGTCTCATAATAGCTCTTTCCCCAGAATATCACGTAATACAGACGGAACATATAGAACGCTGTCATTGCAGCGATGCCGCTCATGATCACTCCCATCACGGGTGAGAAATGATAGCAGGCAACCAGGATCTCATCTTTCGAGAAGAAACCTGAGAACGGCCATATTCCGGCGATTGCCAGACAGGAGATAAGGAAGGTGATGTGGGTGATAGGCATATACTTGCGAAGTCCGCCCATATACATCTTCTCGTTCGAGTGAACTGCATGGATGATACATCCCGCACCGAGGAACAGGCAGGCTTTGAACATCGCATGAGTGAACAGATGGAACATCGATGCCATGTATCCCAAGCCGCCTTCGTCGTTATACTCGGCTGTTGTCTGAGCTACTATTGTAACGGCTTTGTCAGCCTCAGGCATACATACGCCGAGAGCTACGAGCATGAAACCGATCTGAGAGATGGTAGAGAATGCGAGCACTCTCTTGATATCACTCTGGCAACAAGCTACTGCTGCTGCATAGAATGCGGTGAATGCTGCGATATAAGCCACATAGTGAAGTGTCTCGGGAGCGAACTGAATCCATATCGGGAAAAGACTTGCCACCTGGTATACACCGGCTACCACCATCGTTGCGGCATGGATCAGGGCCGATACAGGTGTAGGACCTTCCATGGCATCGGGCAACCAGATGTGCAGAGGGAACATGGCACTCTTACCGGCTCCACCGATGAACATCAGGAAGAGGGCGGTGGGAAGTATCCATGCAGACTCGCCGAGACGCGTAACCTGTTCGGGAGTCATCTGCGAGATATCAAAGTTGAACGTGCCTACATAATAGCTGTAGAAGAGAATACCGATGAGGAAGAACAAATCGGCGAATCGGGTTACTATGAACGCTTTCTTCGAAGCTGCCACAGCGGGATGCTGGGTATAGTAGAAACCGATAAGCAGATAAGAACAAACACCCACCATCTCCCAGAACAGATACATCTGGAAGATATTCGTAGCGACAACCAGTCCGAGCATACTCATCGTGAAGAGAGACAGGAATGCGTAGTAACGCTGGAATCCCTTCTCACCGTGCATATAGCCGAAGCTGTAGATATGCACCATCAGGCTGACGGTGGTGATTACGATAAGCATCATCACGGATATCGGAGTAAGACGGAAACCGATGTCGAAGATCAGGTGGCAACCGGCGATAGTGCCGAAGTCAAGCCATGTGAAGTCGAATGCGGTAACTGTGGGGTAAAGCCCGTCGGCTCCCCTGCCCACACCGATGAAATACTGATATGCTGTATAAACAGACAGCGCGAAGACGATACCTAGCACTGTAGTGCCGACAAGTCCGGCCACTTTATGCGACAATTTCATGCCGACCAAGCCCAAGAACAAGAAACTCAGGAATGGCAGCAGAAGTATCAGATATGAATAACTATATATTTCCATGTCATCTTAAAATTTCAGGTTCTCGATACTATTTACCTGGTCGCTCTTGAAACGACGGTAAACATTGATTATGATAGCAACAGCCACTGCCGTCTCCGCAGCGCTCATTCCGATAGAGAAGATGCTGAAGAACATACCCTCGTTGCCCATCGGGAAGAGCATACGGTTGAAAGCTGCGAAATTGATGTCGACAGCATTGATTATCAGCTCGATGGAGATAAGCATGGCTATCAGGTTGCGACGCGTTACGAATCCGAAAACGCCAATTGCGAAAAGCAGTGCGCTAAGCACGAAATAACATTCTACTGGTACCATAATTACTCCTTATCCTTTCTGGCGATGACGATACCGCCGATAATGCATGCGAGAAGGAAGACTGAGATAAACTCGAAGGGGAGCACATACTGATATTTCTCGCTTCCCATCAGAGCATGTCCGATTTCGTCCATCGGAACCTCCACGTCGGCCCTCTGTGTTGCCAAGTCAATAAAATTATTCTTCAGAAGCACTACAAGGGCGGTGATCATGCCGATCAGCGTGACGATAACGCCACCGATGACAGTTCCGCCGTGAAGGCGCTCGGAGAGTCCCTGAAGAGTGCGCTTGCTCACCAGCTGGATAGCGAAGATGTAGATCATCGTGATACCGCCGGCATAGACTGCGATCTGCGCAGCTCCGAGGAATGTGTAGTCAAGCAGGAAGTAAAGTCCTGCCACACCGAAGAGAACAAACAACAGGAATGTGGCTGCTCTCATGATTCTCTTGGTCGTAACGCAGAGTATCGCACTGCCGAGGATTACGACCGCCAGAATAGCAAACATTACTAAATTAGCTGTTATTTCCATTATTTATCCTCCTGAGATTTAGGTTCTTCCGTTTTCGGAGCTTCAGCAGCCTTAGGGGCCTCCTCAGCCTTGGGAGCATCCGTCTTGGCCGGCTCGACATACGGCTTATAGATATTCAGATGCTGTACCAGAGTGGTGCGGTCGAACACTGCGTTTTCAAAATCTTTCACGAAGGTGATGGCGTCGTGAGGACAGGCATTCACGCACAGCTGGCAGAACATGCAGTCGCCGAGGTCGTAGATATAGTCCTTCAGTATACGCTTTTTCTTTCCGTCGGCAGTAACCACCTGCTCCGGAATCACCTTGATAGTGCCGTTAGGGCAAGCCATCTCGCACAGCTTACAAGCCACGCATTTATTGTTGCCCTCGGCATCGTGAGGCATAATCAGAGTGCCGCGATGGCGCTCAGCGATATGCTGGGTCTTGCGGTTTTCGGGATATTGCTCTGTCACTTTCTTCTTGAAGAATTCCTTCCAAGTGACTCCCATACCGGTGAGCAATGACTTCACTCCCGCAACGGCCCCGCCGAAATATGATTTATTATTTTCCATTTCCTTAATTTACTATTTCTGAATTAGAAGTGCCATCCGAGGGCTACTACAACAGTCATAATGACAAGATTCAGCAGAGCCAGAGGCATCAGATATTTCCACTCCAGCTTCAGTATCTGGTCGATACGCAGACGAGGGAAAGTCCATTTGATCCACATGAGCACCCATACCATGAAGAAGGCCTTTCCGAGGAACCATACGATACCGGGGATAAGATCCATCACGTGGTTGAAGCCGTCGAGACCGGGGATGTGCAGAGGCATCCATCCGCCGAGGAATACTGTGGCGGCGATACCGGCGCAGATGAAAAGATTCAGGAACTCAGCCAGATAGAAGTATCCGAAGCCCATACCTGAATATTCGGTGTGATAACCGGCGGTAAGCTCGCTCTCAGCTTCGGCAAGGTCGAAAGGACCACGGTTGGCCTCGGCGTTTCCTGCAATGAGGAATACTATGAAAGCGATGATAGCGGGGATATGGCCCTTGAAGATCAGCCAGCCGTTGCTCTGGGCCTCAACGATGCCCGAAAGTTGCATCGTGCCGGTTAGCACTACGGCGGAAATCAGACAGAGGGCGAGACTCATCTCATAGGAGATAAGCATCACGGCGCCACGCATAGCCGACACGAGAGAGTATTTGTTGTTACTACCCCATCCGGCGAGGAACATACCAACCACTCCGATGCTCGAAATAGCTGTTATAAGGAATACACCTACGTTGAAGTCAAGGATCGATGCGCCCTTGTTCCAAGGCAGGAAGCAGAATGCGCCCACACTTGCCACAATGGTGAGAAATGGGGCGAGGATGTAAAGCAGCTTGTCGGCGCGGTCGACGAAGAAGATCTCCTTGATAAGCATCTTCACCACGTCGGCGAACACCTGGAAGATACCCCACGGACCGACACGCATCGGGCCGAGACGGCACTGGAAGAAGGCGCACACTTTACGCTCCATGAATATAAGTATTATCGCGAATACGGCGTAGGCCGCGAGCACTATCACGCCGACGATAATACACTCAATCAGTATTGACCAGAATGATGACAATCCCAGAGTATTGCGCAGCAAACTGTCAAACCATGTTGTTACTATTGAGAAATCAAACATAATCTATTACTTTTTATCTGTCAATATCCGGGATTACATAGTCGAGCGAAGCGCCGGCGGCGATAAGGTCGGCAATCTTTTCGCCCCTCATTATCTCATCCATAGCGCTTACGAGAGAAAGTCCCATCGGGCGGAATTTCAGGCGGTAAGGCATCTTGTCGCCACGGCTGTCGAGATATACTCCGATTTCGCCGCGGCTGCCCTCGCAAGAGGTATACCACTGTCCTTCGGGAACTTTGATTATCGGTTTCTGTTTGATATAGAACTCTCCCTCGGGAATGTTGTCGATCAGCTGTTCGATGATATGCACGCTCTGGCGCAACTCGTCGAGACGCACTCTCAGACGGTTCATCGAGTCGCCCTTGTCATAGAGAGGCTGTACAAACTCCACCTTATTATATAAGTCATACGGGTGATTCTTTCTCACGTCGCAGGCCCATCCGGCTGCACGACCTGTACCTCCGGTGCAACCGTAACTGATGGCATCTTCTTTTGAAATTGTGCCAACATCCTCGAAACGGTTGTGGGTGATGACATTATCCGTGAAGACGTCGTCATACTCCTTGAACGTATTCTTGAGATAGTCGCAGAGCTTGTGGACATCCTGCACGAAGTTGACGTCGATATCTGCCTGCAGACCGCCGATACGGTAATAGTTCTGAATCAGTCGGCCTCCGGTAGTCTCCTCCAGCACGTTGAGCACATACTCTCTGTCGCGCATTCCGTAGAGGAAGGCGGTGAGGGCTCCGAGGTCCTGCGCGCAGCAGCCGAAGAACAGCAGATGCGAGTCGAGACGCTGCAGCTCGTCCATGATGGTGCGGATATACTTGATGCGATCGCTGAGTTCGATGCCCATACCCTCTTCGATAACGCTCACGAGAGCGTGGCGGTTCATCATTGCCGAAAGGTAGTCCATTCGGTCGGTGAAGGCCAATGTCTGCGGATAAGTGTAGCTCTCGGAGATTTTCTCTATTCCGCGGTGGATGTATCCGAGGTGGGGATAAATCTTCTTTATCGTCTCGCCGTCGAGCACTGTCTGAAGACGGAGCACTCCGTGTGTCGCAGGGTGCTGCGGGCCGATATTGATAACATAGTCGTCTTCGTGGAAGAGCGGATGGCTCACGAAAGTAAGATGACCATCCTGATCGAGCTGCCACTCTTTGGTGAAGTCGGGCTCCTCGTCGTCTTTCAGGGGGAATTTGTTGGCCTCGGGACTCATGTCGTAGTCTTTGCGCAGGGGATATCCCTTGAAATCGGAACGGAGATAGAGACGGCGCATATCGGGATGGCCGATGAACTTGATGCCGTAGAAGTCGTATACCTCACGCTCGAGCAACTCGGCGGCCTTCCAGATCTTGCACACCGTCGGGATGTAGTATTCATCGCCGTCGCGCCCTGCGATCATCTTCACGCTCATTCTCTCGTGAGAGTCGGTATTCTCGAGGATATATACGCATCCGAGACCTTCCTCGCCGAAGTCTTCTCCTACGATAGTGACGAGATAGTCGAAATGCTTTTCTGTTTTGAGCTTGCCCATCTCAGAGGCGAAATCGCTCAGACTGAATGATTTGAATTCCAGTTTCATTTTGCGCCCTCCTCTGTTTTTGCAGGTGCTTCAGCAGTTGTCTGCTCCGCTGCCTGTATCGGTGATTGGAAATCCAACTGATGCTCGTCGAGAATCAGTTTGCCGTTTTCCGCCTCATACTGTCTCCAGTCCTGTTCGGTAACGATGATCGGCTTTTTCTCTTTGTGGTTGGCTCCGCCGAAGAATTTCTCGACTTTCACCTTGCGCTGCAATTGCATCATACCATAGAGGATAGCCTCGGGTCGGGGAGGACAGCCGGGGATATACACGTCGACAGGCACGATTTCATTGATGCCTCTCACCACATGATAACTCGACTTGAACGGTCCGCCGGAAATGGCGCATCCGCCGACTGCGATAACATACTTAGGCTCGGCCATCTCGTCGTAGAGACGCTTGAATGCCGGCGCCATCTTGTTGGTTATCGTTCCGGCGCACATGATAAGGTCAGCCTGTCGGGGAGAGTTTCTTGTCACCTCGAAACCGAAGCGTGCGAAGTCGTAACGGGCACAGCCTACTGCCATGAACTCGATACCGCAGCACGATGTGGCGAAGGTGAGCGACCAGAGAGAATTGCTGCGACCCCAGTTGATCGCGGCGTCGAGATTGCCGAGCACGAAGTTCACTCCGCCCTCGTTGAGCTCCTGAGCGATTTTCTCCAGGGTGGCGTTGTCCTTAAACTCGTCGTAAGGAATACTCTTGATAGACGGTTTTCTTACTTCCATTCCAACGCTCCTTTCCGCCAGGCGTAGGCCAAGCCAAATACTAACACTAACAAGAAGAATCCGATGGTCAGGAGTGCCTGAGCACCGAAGTCCTTCACTACCACTGCCCATGGATAGAGGAAAATCGTTTCCACATCAAACATGAGAAACAGGATGGCAAACAGGTAATAACCCACATGCAGAGGGAGCCACGACGAGCCGCGCGTAGGAATACCGCTCTCGAAAGGCTCTCCCTTCACCCTGTTGTAGGAGCGCGGGCCTATCAGCTTTGCGATAAGATAAGCCGCAGCTACCAGTGTAACAGCCGTCACAATGACGGTCACTAACATGATGAAGTTACTCATTACAAAAATTTATATTATATAATATTATATTTTATTTGCGGATGCAAAGGTACAACTTTTTTCTCTAACTGCATAACTTTACGCAAAAAAATATTGCTTATGAATAAAACTTTTTTCACAAATGATAGGAAAGCAGACCTTCCATCGGCGATTTTAACACTTTACCTATGGTAAAGCCTTCCCCTCCCGCCGCCTCCGACAACTCGTCGGAAAAGTGTGCGGCGATGCTTCCGATAGCGTTTACCGAAAGATCCTGACGGTGATAATGAGAGATATTCTTCCGGAAGAAATCACGGAAATTGGAGACGACAATCTGCCGCAGCGACTCATCTTCATCCTTATGCTCGGCCACAAATCGACCGAAAGAAGCCAGGAAGCGGTTGGGCGCGGCTTCGCGATACACTCTCTGTATGATGTCGGCCATCGACAGACCTGTCTGCTCATCGAATGCCCGCTTCGTCGATTCGGCAAGTTCTCCCTTGTAGAGAGCATTGACAAACAACCGTCCGAGCACGGCCCCGCTACCCTCATCGCCGAGGATATATCCGAGCGCGGGGACATTTCCGGCGATCTTCTCCCCGTCATAATAGCATGAGTTTGACCCTGTGCCTAAGATGCAGGCGATGCCCTCCTCCTTTCCGCAGAGAGCACGGGCGGCAGCCACGAGATCGCTCTCTACATCAATCTCCTTTGCATCAGGAAATTGCATCGACAGAATCGTCTTCATCACGTCGGCATATCGACCGGCGCATCCTGCACCGTAGAAGAAGATTTTTCCGACGTGAGAGACATCACCCGAACCGCCGGAAATCCGACTTTTCATCTCATCTATAATCGCTGCAATCTTTTCTTCCTGAAGATGCACGGGATTGATGCCTTCAGTATTTATCCGGCATACGATCCGTCCGTCGTTTTCATCGGCCATACACCAGTCGGTCTTTGTGCTTCCGCTATCTGCTATCAGTATCATATTCTTGTTATTTTGAGTGTTCCTTATCATCATTGTAAAAATTAGGTACAAAAATATGAAAAAACAATTAAATAGCGAGCGTTTGTAAAAGAAAATTAGTAATTTTGCGCCAAAATTTGTTTACAGGATATGAAAAGAACTTTATTTTTCGCTATCTCTCTTATGGCTGTGCTCCTCTTGCCGCAGCCGGCGTGCGCCGTGCTCAAAGAGGCCAATCTGAAACAGACTCTCGCCATTCTCAGGGAGGAAATCACTGAAAGACATCAGGAAATACAACAGGAGACTGCCAAACGGCAGCAGATCAATGACAATATCAGAAAACAGGTGAGAACGATAATACAGAGAAGTTCGCAAAACGGGCTTATGCTCTACTCGCAGAAGCAGGACTATATCTTCGACCTCACCTATGCCTGCCACGAAGCCACCGAGCTGTATCACGACTATGGCTCTACCGTACGGCCGTTTAACAAAGTTCTCGGACAACTGAACTCCGAGATCAACAGATACGACTCTCTCATCGTGGTTCTGCAGAAGATGCCGGTGATGGTGCTCGACGACAAGAGCCGCACCGACAGAAACGTGTGCCTCACCCTCGCGACAGATCTTAAGAAACAGCTCACCGAGCAGGCTGAAGACATAATAAAATATCAGCAGTTTTTCGACAACGTGGGGGCAAATCTGAAAGAGATGAACGACTATGCGATAGAAAAATACAACACCATACAGAGCTCGATTTTCGTAAACGGCGACGAGACGTATTTCTCCATCCTCAGCTCGCTCGGGCAGCATATAAAAGACACGAGCGAATCGGTGGCAGAGAAATACAAGCCGAAAAAGCATTCCATCTCGCAGTGGGACGGCCGCATCGTATTCGGACTGTTCCTCATGATCGCCTTCTACGCACTGCTCGCACTCGGACTCAACGTACTGTTTTTCCGCTACGTCCTGCCGAAGAAATACCAGAATGAGGAATTCCTGAAAAAGAGGCCCTGTATCACACTGGCAACATCGGTGGTTACTTTCGCCATCATCCTCGGAATACTGAAGGCTTTCGTCAGCCAGTCGTTCTTCCAGATGGCTTCCTCGCTGCTCGTGGAATACGCCTGGCTGCTCGGAGTGATCCTTATCTCGATGCTCCTGCGCATGAACGGGGATGAGATAAAGAGCGGATTCAAAATCTATACCCCGATCATTGTGATGAGCTTTATCGTCATCGCTTTCCGCATCATCCTCATTCCCAACGAACTGGTGAATCTCATCTTCCCCCCTATCCTGCTGCTATGCGCTCTCTGGCAATGGCACGTGATTAGGAAATATGACGACAAGACTCCCAGAAGCGATACTTTCTATACCTACATCACGCTCACGATCTTCGTGATATCAGTCGTCTGCTCATGGATGGGATACACTCTGCTGAGCGTACAGCTCTTAATATGGTGGGTGATGGAACTAACTTGCATACAGTCGATTACCTGCCTGCTCTTCTGGCTCAAGATATACGAAGAGAAGCACGATATCGAAAATGCAAAACTGGCGAAGAAATGGTTTTATAATCTCATGACACAGGTGATCGTGCCCGTTCTCGGAGTCGTCACCTTCCTCTTCTCCATCTACTGGGCTGCCGATGTGTTCAATCTTACAGACATGACTTGGAAGGTGTTTAACTATCAGTTTGTCGACGAGCCCAACATCAAGATTTCCATCCTCCGGCTGGCTATCGTAATAATCCTTTATTTCGTATTCAGATACTTCTCTCGTCTGTGCAAAACCCTGCTGAAAGAACAGCTCCAAAAGAGCGGCGGCGACAACTGGCGATCGAAAGATATGATGGGTAAAAATATTATACAAATCCTCATCTGGGGAACATTCCTTTTCTTGGCCCTCAGCATACTGCATATCGGTAATAAATGGCTGATGGTTATCGCCGGCGGTCTCTCCACCGGTATCGGTTTCGCAATGAAAGATATCCTGGAGAATATTTACTATGGTATCTCGCTGATGACCGGACGTATACACATCGGCGATACCATTCTCTGCGACGGTGTCTTGGGTACTGTAAAAAGCATATCTTATACAAGCACTATGGTCGAAGTGGAAGATGGTAGCGTGATGGCATTCCAGAACTCCCAGCTATTCACAAAAAATTACAAAAATCTTACCAAAAATCACGGATGGGAGCTCACTGTCATTCCTGTGGGTGTAAGCTACGGAACGAACATCCCGAAGGTGAGAGAATGGCTCACCGAGGAATGCTCCAAACTCGACTGCTTCGATAAAAGCAAGGGCGTGAAGGTGTACTTCGCCGGATTCGGTGATTCATCCGTCGACCTCAAAGTGAAATGCTGGATAGATGTGCGCAACAGATACGTGGCAAATTCAAAGATTCACGAATGCATCTACGACACTCTCAACAAACACGGAGTTGAAATACCGTTCCCGCAGCGCGACCTCCACGTCATCACCGACAACGCAGAACAGAAATAAGGCAGATTCCGAGTGCACTCAAAAGAAATTTTCAGTACTCTCGAAATATTTTTTGAGTGCACTCAGATTATTTTTACACAATATTAATAAAAAAAGACCTTTTTCTTTGGATAATTCACTTTCTTTTCTTACTTTTGCAGAGATTTGTGTGGCAAAAGAAGAATGAGTAAGCCTATAATAATAGCAGGGCCGTGTGTCATCGAGAGCTACGAGGTGCTATCCGACGTAGCCTCTCGTCTGTGCGAAATAAACAAGCAATACGGTCTCGACATCATCTTCAAGGCATCGTGGGATAAGGCCAACCGCACATCACTCCACTCCTACCGGGGGCCGGGATTGAAAGAAGGGCTCAAGATGCTCGCCGGAATCAAGAAAGAATACGGACTGAGGATACTCACCGACGTGCACGAGTCGTGGCAGGTGGAGCCTGTGGCCGAAGTGGTCGATGTGTTGCAGATACCAGCCTTTCTCTGCCGGCAGACAGATCTGATCGTGGCCGCGGCAAAGACACAATGCACGGTAAACATCAAAAAGGCGCAGTTCTTATCGGCTGCCGACATGCGTTTCCCCGTCGAGAAAGCCAAAGAGTCGGGAGCTGAAGAAATCTGGCTCACCGAGAGAGGGAATATCTTCGGATACGGAAATCTCGTTGTCGACTTCCGGAATATCGACCGTATGAAAGAAATAGTGCCGACAGTTATCATGGACTGCACTCACTCCGTGCAGCGGCCGGGCCAAGGGGCGACGACAGGAGGCGAACGGAAGTATATTCCGGCGATGGCAATGGCCGCAAAGGCCTTCGGCGCCACCGGTTATTTCTTCGAGACCCATCCCCGCCCCGACGAGGCTCTCAGCGACGGCCCCAACATGCTTCCGCTGGATGAACTGGAAGACGTGGTAAAACTGATTATCGGATGAAAAAAGATACAAGGCAATACGGAATACAATGCCTCAAAGACGAGGCGGAAGCTATCCTCCGGCTGATTCCGACGGTCGGGGAGAGTTTCGACCGGGCCGTGGAGATGATGTATAACTGCAAAGGACATGTCATCATCACCGGAGTGGGAAAAAGCGGACATATCGGAGCGAAAATCGCTGCTACCTTCTCCAGCGTGGGAACGCCGGCTTTCTTCATCAATCCCCTCGACGCCTATCACGGCGACCTGGGAACGATGACTAGCAACGACGTGGTGCTGGCGATAAGCAACTCGGGGCAAACCGACGAGCTGCTCCGCATAATACCGATTCTGCAACACATGAACATTCCTATCATCGGTATGAGCGGCAACCCCGACTCGCTGCTCGCGAAATATTCGCAGATTCATATCGATGTATGCGTAGACCACGAGGCCTGTCCGCTGAATCTAGCTCCGACAAGTTCCACCACGGCACAACTGGCCATGGGCGACGCTCTGGCTGTGGCGCTGATGGAGAAAAGAAACTTCAAACCGAGAGACTTCGCGCAATTCCATCCGGGCGGAGAACTGGGCAAGCGGCTGCTCACCACGGCCCAGGATGTGATGATCACGGAGAATATGCCGGTGATGGCGCCCGAACTCAAACTCGGAGAGGCTATCATACTGGTCAGTGCCGGCAAACTCGGACTCGGCATCGCGACGGAAAACGGGAAAGTGGTCGGACTGATTACCGACGGCGACCTCCGCAGGGCGATAGAAAGCAACCAGAAGGAATTCTTCGACCGGACGGTGAGCGACATCATGACGAGAAATCCGAAATGTGTGCGCCCCACGGCGAAAATATCTGAGATACAGAAAATTATGAACCACCATAAGATACATTCGGTATTGGTGACCGACGAGGAGGACAAACTGCTCGGAGTGGTTGACCATTACTCATGTTTTATGAATTAAAAAGAATACGATAAAGCTATGACGAAAACTGGAAAACTGTTGATGATCGCAGTGTTGCTCCTTGCAGCGATATCCGCCGCAGGAGCCTATCTTTTCAAATCTCTCGGCAATCCCGAAGGACTGACGAGCAGTCAGATCACCTGCATCATGAAAGACTCCCGAGGCTTCATGTGGTTTGGTACACCGTCAGGACTCTACCGATACGACGGATACACCTTCCGCAACTTCCAATGCGACCCGAAAGACGGCTCGTCGCTGCCCGATAGTTATATCAAAAGTGTGCAGGAGGCTCTCGACGGCAATCTGCTCATAAATACGACATCGGGATACTGCATCTACAATCCGCAGAACGAGACCTTCGAACGGGATATCAGAGCATATCTCGGAAAAATGGGAATGAGGAGAGAGGCAAAACTGCTCTTCATCGACTCGAAGCATAATCTCTGGGCATACACTCCCAACAGAGGCGTCGAGTGCTTCAACATGCAGAAACAGTTGCTATACAACTTCGGATATTCAAGTACTAAGACTGGCATCCCCCAGGGCAATATCATCGGTATGGGCGAATCGAAAGAGGGAACGATACTTATTTATGAGACCGGCCGACTCGTTTGCTGCGATGTGTCTAACCAACAGCACACTGTTTGGGCAAACGCCCAACTGGAAAGCCAGGGCATGAAGAGAAAAAGCGACCTGCACGTATTTACCGACTCCAGAGGCATCGTTTGGCTCTACGGGCCTGGCATGCTCCTCGGATACAACCCCGACAAGCAGACATGGGATACCAGCACCGGCAACAAGCTCGGCTTCAGCAGCACGGAGCGCACAGATCAGAATATCTACGGAATGGATGAAGACTCCATCGGAAACGTATGGATTGGTTCCGACGTGAAAGGACTCGTGAGAATGGACGTCAGAACTCATGAGATGGAACAGGTGAAACCGGTGAGCATGAAAACTCAAAAGATGATCAACGACGGTATCATCAGAATCCTCTCCGTCTATGTCGACAACACCAACCTCCTCTGGGTGGGAACGCAGAAGTTCGGAGTAGCCTACTGGGGTAAAAACATTTATAAATTTGAAAGTGATGATGTCGGTGATGTGACTGCCATGGCTGAAGATGCCAGCGGAAAGATGTGGTATGGCACCGAGGACAACGGAGTGATCGGAATATCATCACCCCTGGCCAGCAGCACCGTCAGCGCTATGGCATTCACAAAAGACGGAAGCCTCTGGGTAGGATCGCTGCGCAATGGTATCACCAGAATCAAAAATGGCGAAAGCCGCATCTACTCTACTGCACGCGATAGCGGGAGAACTGTTATCGATGATCATATCAACGCCCTGACAAGCGACAAGAATGGTAATCTGTGGATCGCCACCAACGGCGGACTGCAGGTTTTCAACGCCACAATGGAGTCGTTCTCTACCTATACAAAGGAAAACGGCAAACTGATGACCAATGATATCACTGCTCTGCACTACGGTAAGTCTAACAAAATGATCGTGGGAACAGCCAACGGACTGCTCCTTATGAATCTTTCGAGCAATGAGATGACTTATCTCACCGGCAACACTTCGAATCTTAAAACATTCACAAACAATTATATCTCAAGCGTATACGAAGATTCCAGAGGACTTATCTGGGTCGGAACACGTGAGGGTATCAATATCCTCGACATGGAAACCGACGACCTGAACTATATCACCGAGGAACAGGGGTTGTGCAACAACTCAGTATGCGGCATTACAGAGGATAAGGACAACAGCATGTGGATCACTACCACCAAAGGAGCAGCCAAGATCGTTGTTGAGAGAAATTCGGAAGACGGATCGTTCAGCTATGGCATCTTCAACTATGACTCAAGCGACGGCCTGGCCAGCAACGAATTCAACCCGAGAGCTCTTCTGACAAGGAAAAACGGACAGGTAATCCTCGGTAATATGCGAGGCGTAAACTGGGTGCGCAAGACCGTAAAAGGCGGCAAGACTGTGCTTCCGAGCGTAATCCTCTCGCAGTTGCTCATTGACGACGTGGAAATCGAGGCAGGAAAGAAATATCAGGGCGAAATACCACTGCCGGTAGCTCTGAACGAAACCAACAAAATAACACTCAGCGGCTCTAACAACTCGTTTATCATCAAGTTTGCAGCCGGTAATTACAACCAGAGCGAGCATATCCAGTTCATGTATTGGCTCGAAGGCCGCGATGCCGGCTGGAAGAATGCCGACCCGCTGGTTCACGGCATCAAAGTGAAGAATCTCTCCACCGGAAAGTATACCCTTCACGTGAAGGCTGTAGGAAGCGACGGGAGCATCAGCGACAAAGAACGAACCCTGAAGATTACCATCGAGCGACCGTGGTGGCTGTCGTGGTGGATGATTGCTCTGTATGTTCTCATCCTCGCACTCCTTATATATATGTGGCGCTCGGGATGGAAACGCATCAACAATATCTGGAGAAAGAAACGCCAGGTGATTAATGAGTTGAGATCCCAGCGAGAAGAGATAAAGATGGCGAGCGAAGACCTACGCAAGCCGATGGCACGAATGACATCGATTATAGGAAGTCTGGCTGAAACTGAAACCACCGTGGAAGGACGCGAAAAACTTAATTCGCTCCATTCCCAGCTGCTTCAGCTCATAACCCGTATTTCGGAAATGCAGATAGCCCTCGAAAATCCGCAGGCCAAGGCTAAATCAAGAGCCGAAGAGAAACTCGTGAACGGACAGCTCGGAGATGATAATGTTCTCATCGGTGAAAACGGTGAGGAAGAGCTCACATACGAAATCAAACCGCAGCTAAGAGATCTCCCGACAAAGAAATTCCTTGTAATTTTCATAGACAACAATGAAGAATTCCTCCGCTTCATGAAAGCACGGCTCGGAGAATTCTACACCTTCGAAACCTACAGTGATATCTTGAAAGCGGCGAGCGATCTTGAAGATCTTAAAGCCGACCTCGTAGTCTGCAAACAGGATATGCCGGGAATGACCGGTAGCGAACTCTGCAACAAACTGAAAACCAATATCGTAACCGAGAGCACCAAATTCGTGCTTCTCACAGATCAGGTACTTGCTCCTGCCGACATTAAGAAGCAGAATATCACTCTGTCGGCAGATGACTATCTCACTAAACCGTTCAATATCCAGGAAGCTATGGTGCGCTTCAACCAGCTACTCGGTATCGGCGATGTTGATATGGATAACATCATTGACAGAGACAGTATCAAGGGCGATGACAAATATCTGGAATTCAACAACTCAAGTATGACGACAGCAAAACTCGACTACGAGAGACTCGAAGAAGACGATGAGGATGAACATATAGTGCAAGAACATCATCGGGTGGAAGCTAAAAAGGTGGAAGAACCTGTTGTGGAAGAACCTATTGTGGAAGAGCACCGTCAAGAAGAAAAAGAAGTACACCAGCCCGAAGTTGAGGAAAACCATGATGACGATTATCAGAATGATGATGATGATCATGTAGAAGCTAAGACGTTCGTGGCTGGCGAAGTTACTATCGCCAAACCACGTCAGAAGGAGAAGGAGACGAAAAATCAGGACGACGATGAAGATGCTATCGACATACTGCTCCACGGAAGCGGAGCAGCCGACAGCAAGAAACCAAACACCGATCTTGCGAAAACCCACAGAGGCGGCGAATTGCAGATGAACATGGGAGAAGACTACAATATGATGAGTGCTGCCGACCGCCAGTTACTGCTCAATGTGGAAGCCTATGTCACACAAAATATGAGCCGCGGGCAAATCAATCTCGAAGAGATGTCGTCGGCGATGGGAATGGGACGCGTACCGTTCTTCCACAAAATTACGGCAATAACACACAAAACTCCTGCCGAACTCATTCGCGAAATACGACTCAAACATGCCTGCGAACTGCTCGAGAAGACCAATATCAGCATGCACGAGATAGCACTTAACGTCGGCTTTGTCACATCCGAAAATTTCATCCATATCTTCAAGGAGAAGTTAGGAGTGACACCGCTCGAATACCGTATGAGGAAAAGAAAATAAATGAATAGAAAAATAATATCAGCAATAGTTGTTATTGCATTATGGTCTGCGCCGTCGATAATGACAGCGCAGACTTCTTCTGATAGCATGATTGTGAATCAGCTGGAAAAACTTGGAATTGAGTTCTACGATGACAACTCCGTGACCTTGCTGACCAGCGGACAGGAGAAATTTGACGACATGTTCAAGGCTATCCGACAGGCTCGTTCATCAGTGCATCTCGAGTATTTCAACTTCCGCAAAGACTCCATCGCAGACGCCCTTTTTGACATCCTTGCCGACAAGGCAGCCGAGGGAGTGGAGATAAGAGCTCTTTTCGACGGATTCGGCAACGACTCCAACAACCAGCCATTGAAAAAGAAACATCTCAAGCAACTTCGCAAAAGAGGTATAGAAATTTACGAATACGACCCCATCCGTTTCCCGTGGGTGAATCACGTATGGTGTCGCGACCACCGCAAGATCGTGGTGATAGACGGAAAGATCGCCTATACGGGAGGAATGAACGTGGCCGACTATTATATAAAAGGTACTGAACAGGTAGGCAAATGGAGAGATATGCACTGCCGGATAAGCGGAAGCGCAGTAAACGATCTGCAGAAGATTTTCTTGCGGATATGGAACAAAACGACGAAACAGAACATTCATGGTTCTAAATATTATCGTGGATATACCGATGGCGGATACATCCATGGTCTGAAACCAGATACTACTTCTACAGCATTCAGCAAGAAAGTGGGAATTATTAACCGAGAGCCTCGCACTTCTAATAAAATCATCCGCGAGTTTTACAATAATGCCATCTGCGATGCCCAGGATAGCATTAAGATTATAAACCCCTACTTCACTCTCAACCGTCGTCTGAAACGGAATCTGCGCAAGGCAATAAAACGAGGTGTGAAAGTTGAGATACTAGTATCAGCCCATAGCGACATTCCCCTAACCCCAGACTGTGCGCTCTACAACGCCCATAACCTGATGAAACACGGAGCCGAAGTATGGGTATACGAAGAAGGATTCCATCACACGAAAGTAATTATGGTAGACGGCAAATTCTGCACCGTGGGCAGCGCAAACCTCGACGCACGGTCTCTCAGATGGGATTATGAGGAGAACGCTGTTATCGTCGACTCCCACACCACAAAAGAACTGATACGGCTTTTCAACAACGACAAGCCGCACAGTTTTCTTCTTACCGATGAGTCATGGGATAAGATGCGCACACCATGGCAGAAATTCCGCGGATGGTGCGCACATCTGCTTACTCCGTTTCTGTAAGCATCGCCTCAGCAATCAAGAGTATCTCATCCTTGGAAATATCATCTCGCAGCAATTGTTCGTCATACAATACTTTGGCAATATCATAAGTATCATAGTTATCTGCATCTTCCTGCATATCTAACCACTCTGAGAATCTCTCTATCGCAGTCTTGGTGTCACCAGACAAGAGACTGCACAAACCGCCATTGACCCAATCGTAGGCAATGGTTTCTTCTGTGCCGCACAACTGTTTATAAATCTTTTCTGCTTTTTCCAATTCCCTCGTTCCCAGATGATTCCATGCTATCATACGTAGCACATACAGATCATCGGGCTTCTCGTAATTTAGCTTGTAAAGTACCTTTAGCGCCTCATCGTGCCTGTACATATTTGACAAGCAGTTGCCATATTTCTTCATTACAGAAAAAGAGGTATCACCGGAATCTACCACCTTTTTATATGCTTCTGCCGCCTCCTTATATTTTTCACAAGCGTAAAGACTGCGTGCATAGAGCTTTAAATATTTCACATCTTCAGGATATCTTTCCATCAGATCTCCATACATTTTTGCCGCAGCAGCATAATCATCTGTCTTCAGGTAGTGATTAGCATAAATCCGATCAAGGTCCGGGTCTTGTGAGAGATCGGTAGCTAAAAATGCACGATTGATCAGGATCTCACCCTCGCATTGATCAGTATCATCAAACAGATTCTTGAAGTTATCATCGTAGTCTTCAAAGAGCCGGTAGAATCGATAAAGATCCTTCAGATATCTTCCTGCACTATTTCTTGCCGTACTGTGATAGTCTTCCTCTTCAGGCATTGGCAATCCGGTTTCGAGAATTTGTTTCGATAACTCTTTCGGCATCTTCCGAAGAGCTTCCGGTAACATAAGAACAAAGGAATAGGTGTCAGAATCACAGAACGGAGAGTTCTCCTTAAAATTAGACAATAGTGCGCTGTCAAGCAGTTCGTCTCCTATATTGGCGAGCAGAGGATGATTGATATCGAACGGACGGAACCAATTGCTGATTTCTCTGAAGAAAGGAATCTTTTTCAGTTGTGAGAATTCCCCGAAATAGATATCCGATCCTTTTTTTTGCATGCTTCTAATTTTATCGAACACCTCTTCGGCCTTTTCCCTTGCTTTCTCCATCTCCTCAGGATTGATAAGTTGTGCCAAATCATCATTGATTTCTTCAGCACCGAACTGTGTCAGTCTGATATTCGGATTCTTCATGAGATCGGGAATTATCTCATCGTGCACCTTTTCGGAATCTTCATCAGCCTTTACGCAAATGAAAATCAATTCCTGCATCCGGATCACCTCTTTTCTCACGTTCTCAGACTTCATGAGTTTCTTGAGCCTTTCTTCTGCAGCCGGTACAATATTGAACGAGATAAAATATGTTGTCAGAAGCCATCCCGCCAGAGCCCTCTGTCTCACGTGCACGTCCTCAGCCTGTTCGTAGAGTTCGGTAAGCATCAGATATTTGTTATAATCTTCCGTAATACTGACATTGAGAGTGATAGCACTCACGATCAGCTGCTGGTCCTTCGAATCGATAGTAGGAGTCAGCAACAACGAAAGCATCTCATCGGCATCACCCTTGCTCCAATGATAAGAAAGTAAGAGCCTGTTGAACAGTTTGTTCATAAACTGGTAATGCTCCTTGTGGAGTTGGGCAGACTTCTTTTTCTTCGAGTCTTCGGATTCGAGATCAAGCATAGTGACCGACGACACATAGCTTTCCAACTGCTGTCGTACGTCATGAATAGTGAGAGATTCCTTTCCTCTTTCAGCCACAGAACTAAGTTTGCGGAACAGATCAGATTCATTACATCTGTAATCCATGTCAGCATCACAAATTATAGCTTTCAGTTTCCTCAGAAGATGCAGTCTCACGTTCTCCCTGTCAGGATCATTGATACCCTTACGCACATAAGAGAGCAACATTTTATACTCACTGTCGATGTCCTTAATCGCACCGCCATATTTTTTCATAATGAAATTATCGTCGGCGTCTTTCAGAGCCGAGATGGCAGACAGCAGTTCTTTGCTATCCACATAATTGAACGCGTTATCTATCGCGTCTGAATCGATGTCAATATATGCCATAATATTCTTATTTTATTTGTTTTTTTGCTAAATCAATATCTTTTTGCCTTGGAGCCTGTGCCTTTTGGAATCTGATATTTTTGGGCAGTGCTTCGACAGTTTTTTTGTCTGTCTTGCAATATTTCTCCAAAATGCCGGCATAATTTTTCACTCCATATTTGTTGACGGAGTCACAAGCCGCATTGTAGGCCTTTAGGAAGGCTTCGAGCTGTTTCTGTCTGTTCTTATCTTTTAGCGGGCGTTCACGGAAGGCGATGACTCCCGGTCTCACGTCCATATCTCTCGAGTCGAATATTTTCACGTTTTTTGCCTGCAATGCCTTGGTAGCCTGGGGTTCGGGTAGCAATACGGCATCCATCTCGTTATTGATAAGCATGTTAAGCCGTAAATTCACATCGTTCACCTGTATGTAGAACACCTTCAGTTCTCCCAGCTTCACAGAATCCATAGCCCTATGCGCGAGGTAGTCGGTAGCCGAGTATCGTGTCATGGCTATCATTTTGTCTTCCATCTGCTTGAGTTCCTTAGCTCGGGCTGTGCGATTGGTGATAAACTGCCAGTATATATCAGTAGCAGCGACATATCTTAATGGTGTGCCTTCTTTCTGCAATCGTTCTGCCCTGAAGAGGTCGGTGACAGAGCCCTCGACCCGGCCCCGAGCCATAGCTGTATCGCAATCCATCTGCGCAGCAAACTGTTTCAGCCGGATGTCGACTCCAAGGGTATCGAAGAGCCTTTTTTCTTTTGCCACGAAAAGCGGCAGACAGTCGATGGTAGGAATCACTGCCACCTTGAGCGCAGCAGAGTCTTCTTTCAGCTCCTGCGCCCGTTGCGCCTTGGTGATTCTCACGTGCTCTTCATACGATGGCCCGCACCCTGCAACCACAAGCAAAATGACGATATATAAGATAATTTTGTTCATCCGTATATTAAAAAACGATGCAAAGATAGCAAAATATTTGGCTTATACAAAAAAAAACTGTATTTTTGTGGCGATTATGAAAGATAAAATAGCATACGTGTGTTCCAACTGCGGTCAGGAGAGTGCCAAATGGATAGGCAAGTGCCCTTCCTGCGGCCAGTGGAACACCTTTAAGGAGATCCGCGTCAGCAATGATACGGGCGGTAGTGCGGCGCGCTCGGCAGCAATGCATCTGAGGCAGTCTCGCACGACGGACGAAAGACAGAAGCCACTCAGGATAAAAGATATAGAAGCCAGAAAAGAACAGAGGATAGACTTGCACGACGAAGAACTCAACCGAGTTCTCGGAGGTGGCCTTGTACCAGGGTCTATAGTACTGCTCGGTGGCGAACCGGGCATCGGCAAAAGTACACTCACTCTGCAGACCATCCTCCGTATGCCGGAGAAAAAGATTCTATACGTAAGCGGTGAAGAGAGTGCACATCAACTGAAGATGAGAGCCGACCGTATCTCCCACCCCGACAACGATAATGTGCTGATACTTTGCGAGACATCCCTCGAGAACATCTTCGCGCAGATAAAAGACTGTCAGCCCGACCTTGTTGTCATCGACTCTATTCAGACCATAGAGACAGAGGAAGTGGAGAGTTCGGCCGGAAGCATCTCGCAAGTGAGGGAGTGCGCGGCAGCCCTTCTGCGCTTTGCCAAGACGAGCGCAGTGCCCGTAATTATCATCGGGCATATCAACAAGGAGGGCACTCTGGCGGGTCCGAAGATACTGGAACATATCGTAGATACGGTAATACAGTTTGAGGGCGACCAGCATTATATGTATCGCATTCTCCGATCCATCAAAAACCGCTTCGGCAGCACCTCCGAGCTCGGCATCTACGAGATGCAGCAGGGAGGGCTCCGACAAGTCAGCAACCCCTCGGAACTGCTTCTTACCCAGGACCATGAGGGACTTTCGGGTATCGCTATCAGTTCTGCCATCGAAGGTGTGCGACCCTTCCTTGTGGAGACACAGGCGTTGGTATCCTCCGCGGCATACGGCACGCCACAGCGCAGTGCTACCGGTTTTGACCAGCGCCGGCTCAACATGCTCCTTGCTGTGCTCGAGAAACGGGTTGGCTTTAAACTGATGCAGAAAGATGTATTTCTGAATATCGCCGGCGGACTGCGAGTTACCGACCTCGCCATGGATCTGAGCGTGATAGCGGCAGTGTTGTCGAGCAATGTAGACACAGCGATAGAAACGGGATGGTGTATGGCTGGGGAAGTGGGACTCAGCGGTGAGGTAAGACCCGTAAATCGCATAGAACAGCGCATCGCTGAAGCCGAGAAATTAGGATTCTCACATATTATCATACCAAAATACAATCTCGGAGGATTCGACCCTAAGAAATACTCTATCGAACTCCATCCCGTAAGAAAAGTGGAAGAAGCACTCAGAGCTCTCTTCGGATAAGTAACAAGACAGTAAGAATGAAAAGAATCATCACCATCCTGATAGTTCTAGCGACATCGCTGCCGACAACTTTTGCCATGATTTCGCTTCAGCCAGACGACGAAAAAATCAATCTCGCGGGCCGATGGCAAATCACATGGGGAGAAGGCAGACAAGGTTATGTGTCGTTACCCGGCTCGATGCTTACTAATCATATCGGAGAGCCTCCATCGGTAGACACGAAGTGGACGGCATCTATCTACGACTCATCATTCTACTTTAATCCATACATGGCTAAATTCCGCACTACGGACAACTTCAAACTTCCCTTCTCACTAACACCGGAAAAGACATACGTAGGAAAGGCTGTGTACGAGAGGCAGGTATTCATCCCGAGCATTTTTCCCGAAGGCAGAGTCTTTCTCTATCTCGAACGCCCGCACATAGAGACGACGGTATTCGTGAATGGTAATATGGCAGGCCATCAGACCAGTCTGTCGGTGGCTCATGAATATGATATAACTGACCTCATAAATTTAGATGCCAAGAACACCGTCACAATAGAGGTATACAACGGTATAGAAAACGTCGGCGTAGGTCAAGACTCTCACAGTGTCACCGACCAGACACAAGGCAACTGGAACGGTATCGCAGGTGAAATCTGTTTCTATACCACGCCTGATGACTATATCCGCAACATCGCCGTCTTCCCTGACGTTGAGAGCAAGACGATCACAATCCGGGCTCTCGTGCATCTGTCAGGGAAAATTCCGGGAGAGAAGGTTTTCACCTATGAAATGGCTACATACACATATCCCGAAGACGACTTGAAAACCGAGGCAGAGATGATAATTCTCGGCACCTTAGACGGCCGCAAGATAAAAACCGCTACCGACACCCTACTCATCTTCTCAGTACCCTTCCCCGAAAACTACAAACTTTGGGATGAATTTCACCCCGACCTCTATAAAATTGAAATGCAAATAGGAGACAGAAAGCATACAATTCACTCATTAAGTACCATCACAGGCCTGCGCAGCATCACCACCGAAGGCATGAAGATGATGATCAACGGACGGGAACTGCTATTGCGCGGAACAGTGGAAAACTGCTGTTTTCCTCTCACGGGCTATCCTCCGACCAATATCGACAGTTGGCTGGCGATATACCGCAAATGCAAGTCATACGGACTCAACCATGTACGTTTTCACTCCTACTGTCCTCCCGAGGCGGCCTTCACGGCTGCCGATATCGCAGGAATGTATCTACAGGCAGAAGGTCCCTCGTGGCCCAACCACGGAGTGAAACTTGGTGTGGGAATGGCCATCGACGACTATCTTATGGCAGAGACTCAGCGTATCGACAGCATCTACGGCAATCACCCATCCTTCTGCCTCCTCGCTGCAGGCAACGAACCGTCCGGCAACTGGGTAAACTGGGGGCGCAAGTTTGTTGATTACTGGAAAAAACATGACCCACGGCATCTGTATACCACAGCTTCGGTGGGAGGAGGATGGCAGTGGACTCCCGACGACCAGTTCAGAGTGAAAGGCGGAGGACTGCTCCGAGGACTCAACTGGGACAACCGGCGCCCGCAATCCGTCGATGATTTCAGCGAGGCGATCCGCAATGTACCCCAAAAGATACTGCCAAGAGGATCAGCACCCGTGATCAACAACAGTCCCATGGTGAGCCACGAGACGGGACAATGGTGCGCCTTCCCCGATCTCAAGGAGCAGTGCCAGTATACCGGTGCTTATAAAGCCGGCAATTTCGATATCTTCGCCGACCTTCTGAAGCGCAATAATATGTCGCATCTTGCCGACAGTTTTCTCATGGCCAGCGGCCGGCTGCAGACACTTTGTTATAAATACGATATAGAGCGCAATCTTCGCACCCCTGGATATACAGGATTCCAGATGCTCTCGCTCAACGACTATAGCGGCCAAGGCACGGCATTAGTAGGTCCACTCAACGTATTCTGGCGGGAGAAGGGATATTGCGACTCCACGCAGTGGCGACAGTTCTGCTCACCAGTCGTGGCACTCGCCCGCTTCGGACAGTTTGTATTTAAAAGCACCGACACTCTTGATGTCGACGTGATGATGTACAACGCCGGAAAGCCGCTTGGCAGCGTCGTCATCGCTTACGAACTCGTACCGGAAGGAGAAGAAGAAAGCATCACTTGGGAGGAGGAAATGACCGACCTTCCCGAAGCATCGCGTGTTGACCTCGACAGGATAAACACTCCACTCGACTTTGTACAGAAAGCAGCAAAATTCACTCTCCACATTCGTCTCTACGAGAACGGAGAAAACCGTACTATCCCTCTGGCTCACAATAGCTACGACTTCTGGGTATATCCCGAAATCGAAGATGAGAAGGCCGGTAACGTGTATATCTCCGATACCCTCGACAGCAAGGCACTCAAGAGACTCAGAAAGGGTGGCCGCGTGCTGTTGCTTGCCGCTGGAAAGATAAAATACGGAGCTGACGTGGTGCAGCACTATCTGCCTGTATTCTGGAATACGAGTTGGTTCAAGATGCGGCCGCCGCATACCACAGGTGCATTGATACGACGCAATCATCCCATGTTCCGCGACTTCCCCACCGACGACTGGGGGAATCTCAACTGGTGGGAGTTACTCAACAAAGCCCAGGTGATGAATCTCGCCGCACTGCCGGCCTCCTACCAATCGCCGATACAACCTATCGATACTTGGCACGTATCACGCAAACTCGGTATGGTGATCGAGGCACGCGTGGGCAAAGGACGATTGCTCATCACCACCTGCGACCTGGCCGACAACCTCGACAGCAGGCCCGTAGCCCGGCAGTTGCGCCACTCTTTACTACGCTATATGAACAGCGAAGAATTCAATCCTCAGATGACTCTCGACATCGAGAATGTCAGAGATCTGTTTGAGAAATCGGCTCCGGCGGTAGTTATGTTTACCAACGAGTCACCCGACGAACTGAAACCAAAAATAAATTGACGAGATATATGGAACTGATGGGAATAGAAATACAGTATATCGCGGGGCCTCTAGTGGGAGCCGTGATCGGATATATCACCAACGACATTGCCATCCGCATGCTCTTCCGACCTCACAAGCCCAAATACATCTTTGGCATCCATGTGCCATTCACCCCCGGCATCATACCGAAGGAGAAGGGCCGCATTGCAGAGGCTATAGGCAAGTCGGTGAGCGAGAATCTGATGAACCGCGAAGTGATGGAGCGCAATCTGCTCTCCGAGGATATGATTGCGAAGATAGAGCAGTCATTTGATGAGTTCGTGACCCGGCAGAAAAACAATGAGGAGAGTCTGCAGTCATTTGTGTGCCGTTATCTCACACCTGAAGAATATCAGACGGTGAAAGACAGCATCACAGGCGAGTTCGGCAATATCGTATGCAAGAAAATGGCAGACAAGGCAATGGGAGAAACGGTGGCGGCCATGATTGTGCAGCATATCGTAGAGAAGACGCAGAACAGCATTCTCGGCATCATGGGAGGAGATCATATCGCACAGATGCTCGAAGAGCCGACTCGCAAGTTCCTTGCCAAGCATATCAACGATATGCTGAGCTCTCACTCTGAAGAAATCTTTTCCTCTCTCATCAGCAACGAAATTGATAAAGTTAGCGATGCACGTATCTGCGATATCCTCAACGGCAAAGACGACAGGATAAACGAAGCCCGGCAGAATATCATATCTGTATATAAAACGATCATCACCGATCATCTGCCGAGAATACTCAATACAGTGGATATCAGTACTATTGTACGGGAAAGAATTAACGAGATGGATATGAACGAGGCGGAGAAAATCATCCTCGAAGTGATGGACAAGGAGCTCAAGGCTGTAGTATGGCTGGGAGCGCTCCTCGGATTCATAATGGGATTCATGAATGTGATAGCAAAACTGATAGGTTAAGAACCGCACGCAAAAGTCAAAACCTCTCACTCGCAGATACGAATGAGAGGTTTTCATATTCAATACAGGCAGGATCTCCCCTACCCGACCATCATCATTTTGCCGTCCCTTTCCTCGATTATCTTTGCGTCGATAAGCTGCCGGATTGCTTCGCTGAAGACTTTTTCCACCTTCGTTCCGCGACGGCTGAATCCCATTTTCTTGGGTGCCTGCACGAGAAGTCCCTCACGAGTTATCGACAGTTGCGACTCTATAATCTCACAGATAGCATTCTTGATTTCTATCATCGGGATATTGTCGATACCTCTGCCGCCATCCTGACGGAAATTCTTATAGTTTTGTGCAGTCTCTTTATCTTTCCAAATCAAGAATTCGTCACCGGTTTTTACATAATAGAAATAACCTCGCATCACCGAGAGTACACGTTTCTGAGCCTGATCACCGACTCTTGCCATCCCGCGGAATGCGCAATACCTGCGGAAGAGGTATGAAGAAAGCAATGGCTGTTCCTGTTCTACAATTCTGACGAGCAGTTTGATATCATCCTTCACGTTTTTCTCCATCGGAAGTTCTTCGTACGGCAGTTCACGGGTAGGCCGTTCTACTTCCTTCTCTTTTTCGATCTCAAATTTCAGTTTCGTCTTCACATTAGCCGACGTGGCTTTGACTCCTTTTTCCAGTATCTCGACGATGCGGCTCAGCACACGTCCTGGATTGTTGAGCCAGTCAGCGCTCCACACTCTCATGATATCCCATCCCAGGCCATTGAGCACCGAGGGCTGGCAGATCTCGCGGTCACGGGTCATCTGCGTATTGCGGTAGCCCTCGCCGTCGAGCAGGATACCGAGGAGATATGTCTGTGGATTCTCCTTCTTGCTTACCGCCACATTAATCTTGAATTTCGACCGTCCGACATTCACTGCTGTCACATATCCTTTTTCGCGCAGTGCCTCGGCAATCTGCTCTGCGATGACCGAGTCCTCGGCTGCTGCCGAAGTGTTGGGAGCATCCGTGAGGATATGCTGCTCGGCATAAAGGAGGAAGTGATTAAGCCCTTCGACACCAAGTGCCTGGGAACGATTGAGGTCAATCTGCGATGACTTGAGCGAAGAAAACACAATCATCTCTTCACGGGCGCGACTCACCGCCACGTTAAGGCGACGCTCACCGCCACTGTTGTTGAGCGGTCCGAAGTTCATGCTCACCTTACCGTCCTTGTCGGGACCATATCCGATAGAGAAGAGGATTACGTCGCGCTCGTCGCCCTGCACATTCTCCAGATTCTTGATAAAGATCGGTTCGTACATCTCCTCGGAAATCTCCCGCAGTTTGTGGTCACTGTCGAATTTTTCAGTGAGGACATCTTCTATCAGGTTCTGCTGCGCCACGCTGAAAGCCACAATACCGATGGAGTGTTTGCGTAGCTCTTCGTCACGCAGTCTCCGTTCCACCTCGTCGACGATCTTCTCTGCCTCAGCCTTGTTGGATCGTCGTCCGGCACGGTCGTAAACACCTTCCACAGGAACCATCGACACACGGTTCTGCTGGTCATCTACGGACGGGAAGGTGATAAGATTGCCGTCATAATACTCATTATTGGAAAAGGCGATAAGTGATTCATGCCGCGAGCGGTAGTGCCAGTTGAGCTGCAAAGAGGGAATCTGCAACGTGCGACAGTCTTCCAGTATACTCTCCAGATCGTCGATATCGGCCTCTGCCTCGTCGACATTAGATGCGGAGAAGAAACTCGTCGGAGGCATCTGTTTGGGGTCGCCGACAACCACGAGAGCCTTACCTCTTGCAATGGCGCCGATGGCCTCGCTGGTAGGCATCTGCGAAGCCTCATCGAAGATTACGAGGTCGAATTTCTCCTGGTTGAGGTCAAGGAACTGCGCCACCGACATCGGACTCATCAGCATCACGGGGCACAGACGCGGCATCAGATTGGGGATCTGTGCGAGGAGCTCACGGAGAGATATGCCCCTGGCTCCGTTGGATATATTGCGGTACAGGAAACCTATCTCACTACTCTTGTCGAGCCCGTCGGTAACACGGGGAATAGCCGCCGCTAATTTGGCGTACAACTCCTTCTGCGACAACAACTGGAAGTCGGCATTGAGCTTCCGGTACTGCTCCACTTGTTCGTCGAAGAGCATACCTTCGAAAGTGCGGAGAGCCGGCAAGGCTTGTATGCGTTTTCTGGCCTTATCGAGATAGTAGGCCTTGAAGAAGGCATCCTTGGCGTTTTCAGAGGTTATATCGCCCTTTTCGAGAGCCTCGAGAACAGATGTAAGACCGTAGGATTTCAACTGGTCGGTATACTGGCAGTAGTGATACCAGTCGCGCAGTCCTCCGGTATTGTTTTTCCATCGCTCCACAGCCTCCGACATCTTGTCGAGAGTTTCCTGCGAGGGCAGTTCGTCAAGTTCGAGTGAAAGTCCGAAGAAACGGCGGGCTGTATTCTGTATCGGCAGAATGCGGTTGTGAAAGTCTTGGTACGAGGCGAGATTGCTGATTGTTTCGTCTACATGCTCCTCACCGATATGTTCGTTAAACTGCCTCATCATACTTAAGAACGACCGTTTGGCGAAGAACTTCGGCAGGAACCATTTACTCTTTATCGTCTTCCATTCGTCGGCCAGACTCTTACCGCTTTCCTTGAGCAGCGACTCATCATTGCTTCGTAGCAGTTCCTTGCGTATTCCCCGTGCGCTATTCAGTCTGTCGAGGTCTTTCCTCGCATTGTCGATGATTTTCTGCGATTTTTTGAGATCTTTGACAAGCGATGCTGAATCTGCAGATGTCTTCTCATCCACATACAGTCCGACGAGAGGATTCTGTGCCGGCTCACCGACGAGTTTCGCCATCGCTTTGAGCCGACTGTCGAGGAGCGTTTCCACATCCGCGGCAGACTTCTCGACCACCATCTTGTCGATAGTGTCATTGCTTTCGTATCCGGGTAGCGGATCTCCGCTGATGGATTCATATCTCACGATACAGTCATAGAGCGACAGTCCGTCTTTCTCATCGACATTATGCAGAGCCTCGATATAGCCGATCAGCTGCATTCGTTTTTCGTAAAGCTGGGCGGCTGTATCGCGGAATTTCTCGGGCGATGCGATATGAGCTACGTTGAGAGCCTTGGATAACTGGTCGAGCACATGCCGCTTCGATACTTTGTTAGAGTGGATTTCAATACAGAAAGGACCGAGGTTGATTTTCTCGAGTCGTTTCTGCACCACGCTCAGGGCCGCCATCTTCTCTGCCACGAAGAGCACCCTTTTGCCTTGGAAGAGCGCGTTGGCGATAAGATTGGTGATGGTCTGCGACTTACCCGTTCCCGGAGGACCGTAGAGGATGAAAGAATGACCTTTGCCGGCCTCGTATACGGCAGCCATCTGCGAGGAGTCGGCAGCCACGGGAAGGTTGAGCCACTGCGGCTGTATCTCCTTGTCCTGCTCCCTCATGTCGGATACTATCGGTTCGGGCTGGTATGTAAGTTTCAGATTGGCCAGACTGTTTACGATATCGTTTTCGAGGAGTTCGTCGCGGTGGCTGTGTACATCGTTCCACATAAGGAACTTGTTGAATGAGAAGATACCGAGGATACATTCTTCTTCGACGCTCCATCGTTTGTAGTCTTTGAGAGCCTCGCGGAAGATTGTGAGTATCATCGACACATCGACACCGTGCTCGTCGACGGGCAGAGGATTGAGCCCGTTGATCTGGATATCGTAGTTTTGCCGCAGGAACTCCACAAGCGTGACGTTGAGCATCGAATCCTCATCGCGCAGACGGATATAGAAATGTCCTTTCTTATACACCATCTCCACCGGGAGCATGATGATAGGGGCATAACGTGCCGTCTCGTTTTTGTCGCTTTCATACCATTTGAGCACTCCCACGGCGAGGTATAGCGGATTGGCACCGGTCTCTTCTATCGCATTCTTTCCCGTACGGTAGATATTTTTCAGCACCTGTTTCGTCTGCTCGTCGGTGAGATAAGTATGGAGCAGATGTTTTTTTATGTCGTCCCTTATCTCATCGTGGATAGTCTCGAGACTCTTTGAGGGAACGAGTCTCTCGTCGGGTATCTTCAGGTCTTCGACATCAGGCTTTTCGAGGATGCAATATTCGTCGCCGTCCTGAAGATGATCTTCCACTTTGTCGATATCCACCGATATACACTGCACGGCTCTCTGCCTCATATACAGGTTGAGCAGGGAGTTGCGCAGCGAGAAGTCGAGGAGTTTGCGCTCCCAGATGTCGACACGTGTGATCTTCTTCGTCCCGCCGGCGTCCTTGGGCAAGGGCATAACGTCTATTTCGAATTCCTTGCGGAGATATTCCGAACTGCTGTCGGGGGATGATGCATTGGTGAATACCGTTACGACGAATGAAGAGGATGTGCGCTCGGTGAGTGACGCCATCTTCTCCATGTCGGGGAGCAGTTGCAGTTCGTTGGCTCTGACTCTCTCTCCCGGCATTATTTCGGGGATAAGAGCCGAGGAGGTATCCTTGAAATACTCTCCTGAAAGAGTGACGAGTACGTCTGTAAGAGTCTCTTCACCCTCGCTGAAATCCAGTACCAGGCTGTTGCATAATGCAACTCCGTTGATTATGAGGGCCGGATTGGCCACATTCATGTAATCGATATTCAGATTCATCATTTCGCTTGACAAAGTATAAAGCCCTCCTCTGGCGAAGAGGAGGGTATGTGTTGATTAATTTGTAAAAATATTATTCTACGGGCTCGAAACCGTCCTCGTCAGTCTCGGCAGCCTCTTCTGTTGCTTCTTCGGCAGCCTCTTCGCCACCTCCGAATCCGAAGAAACCTTTCAGTTTGTCTACCATCGAAGCGGCGGTGTCAGCCTGCTCTGCAGAGAAGCCAATTTTCTCGAGAACATCGTCGACAACAGTGCCGTCGCCGTCAGCATCCTGCACCATCATGCCCTGAAGAGCCTCTACGAGAGAGTTGCCGTCGGCAGCACTGCCGAGTTTCTCCTTCAGTCCTGATACGAGGGCGCCGAGATCTGCAGCACCGCCTAATTTTTCCTTCACCTGCTCGAAGAGCTGAGCGTTATCACCGTCGGCCAAAGCCTTTTTCAAATCGTTTACATCCATTGTAGTATTCTTTTTTAAGTTGATATTCTACCCTTGTTGAGATAAATTCCTTATCTTTCAGAGGGATTCAGAGTGCAATATTAGGAAAAAAAAATGAAACGAACAAATTTTTGCTCTTATTTTTTCGTAATTTGATGTAAGAGAGAGCCGGAAGCGTCTTTTTCGTCGTCAAATTGCAAAGTCTGTTTAGCAAATCTTCTTTCCCTTTGCCAAAAAATAATAAAAAGGTGGCGGCGAGGGACGGAATTTGGAGAAAAAGTAGTAACTTTGCGTCGGAAAAGATATTTTGAACGTAAATATAAACAATTTTTTATGAACATCGATCAGTTTAATTTTGCCGGTCACAAGGCAATCGTACGTGTAGATTTCAATGTGCCACTCGATGAGAATGGACAGGTAACAGACGACACCCGCATCCGCGGCGCTCTTCCCACTCTGAAGAAGATCCTGGCCGACGGCGGTGCTCTTATCATGATGAGCCACATGGGCAAACCAAAAGGTAAGGTGAACCCGAAGATGTCGCTCAAGCAGATAGTTCCTAATGTAAGCAAGGCTCTCGGCGTTGAGGTTAAGTTCGCAGAGGACTGCGGCAAGGCCAAGGAGCAGGCCGACGCTCTCAAGGGCGGTGAGGCTCTGCTGCTGGAAAACCTCCGTTTCTATCCCGAGGAGGAGGGCAAGCCCGTAGGTATCGACAAGGCTGACCCCGCTTACGAGGACGCAAAGAAGGAGATGAAGGGCCGTCAGAAAGACTTCGCCAAGACTCTGGCTTCTTATGCCGACGTATATGTTAATGACGCTTTCGGTACTGCTCACCGCAAGCATGCCAGCACAGCTGTTATCGCTGACTCTTTCGATGCCGACCATAAGATGCTCGGTTATCTGATGGAGAAGGAGGTTACCGCTATCGACAACGTGCTGAAGAACGCACAGCATCCTTTCACCGCTATCATTGGTGGTAGCAAGGTAAGCTCGAAACTGGGTGTTATCAAGAATCTTCTCGACAAGGTGGACAACCTGATCATCGGTGGCGGTATGGGTTATACCTTCATCAAGGCTCAGGGCGGACATATCGGTGAGTCGCTCCATGAGGACGAGCTGATGCCGGAGGCTCTGAATGTTATGGCAGAGGCAAAGGAGAAGGGCGTAAACCTGAGTCTGTCTGTAGCTACCGTTGCCGGTAATGCTTTCTCTAACGACTGCGACCGCCAGGTGGTTGACATCTTCAATATCCCCGACGGATGGGAGGGTATGGATGCTTCCGATGCTTCTCTGGAGAACTGGAAGAAAATCATCCTCGAGTCCAAAACTATTCTGTGGAACGGTCCTGTAGGTGTATTCGAGTTCGAGAACTTCGCTCATGGTACCGGCGAGATCGCCAAGTATGTCGCTCAGGCAACACAGGAGAACGGTGCTTTCTCTCTCGTAGGCGGAGGTGATTCCGTAGCAGCTGTCAACAAGTTCGGACTGGCCGACAAGGTTAGCTATGTTTCTACCGGTGGCGGTGCAATGCTCGAGGCTATCGAGGGTAAGGTTCTTCCCGGTGTAGCTGCAATCAAAGGTTAATACAAATCTTTTAATGCGATATTAAAAAGCGGTGGAGCCTTGCGACTCCACCGCTTGTTCTTTAGTTCATTGTTTCATTATTTAACCATCTTGTCTACGACGACCTTTCCGTCAGACAGTGTCGATACACGGATGACGGTTCCGCGGGCCTGAGCTGCGGGAACCTGAATACCGTCGATAGTATAATACTTGGTATTCACGATTTCAGCCTTGCCGGAGATTTCGTTGATGCCGGCAGCATCGGATGCTTCCGTAGCGACACCGAGGCCTCCCATCTCATTGGCAGCTCTGACACTCCATGTAGCCGTGGCGTCGTCAACGTCGTAAGAAGGAACCTTTGTGAAACCAACTACGTCACCGTTCTTGCAGACGGCCCAACAGAATACGTAGTTATTGTCGTCCCACGTGATGGTCGATCCGTTGATAACGACATTCTCGGGAGCCGATGCCTGTTCCGTATAGGAAGTAGGATCCCAGTTGTCGCCCTGTCCCATAACGTTTTCGATAGTATACTCGGCAGCCTCTTCGGTGGTAAGAACAGGATTATTCTTGTGAGTATCGGCAAAGACGGTTTTTCGTCCGCTGAGATCGATAGGTGTTCCGGTGGAAGTCATCGAGTTATACTCAGCCATACGTTTGGGATAACCGCCGCTCATCTCGTTCCATCCGAGAGCTGAAGGCTGCACGATCATCTTCGTGTCGATGTAGATAGCACAGGGAGTACCCGATCCCCACGGACGACCGAGGGTATAGTTGCCGTTGATACCGTCCTTCTCGCCCGTGATAGTACAATCCTTGAATACATAACCGTATTTCTTTGCCGTACTCGGAGCAGTGATATATCCGCCGCTCTGGCATATCGACAGTTCCACACCGTTATAGAATACGTCACCGCCACCGCAGAGATAGTCGGTGCGACCTCTCAGGCGGCCGCCCTCGAAGTAGAATCGTCCGCTGGCGTTATTCGAATAGTAGGTATCCTGATATCCGTGCAGACATACGTTCTTGAAGATATTCTTGTCACCCTGGTCGGTGAGGGCCACATTGCGGCCGGTAGCGTCTTCTGTGTTGTTCTTCACAGTGATATCCTGTAAATACATATTGGTAGCCTTGTTGCTGAACTGCAGCACGTCGCACTTGCGGAGTCCCTCGATGGGATTGGCAGTACCTGTCTTGGTCTGCGGGGGATTATTGAGAAGTATTGTTGTCTCCATATCCTCACCGATAATCGACACGTTGGGAGTGCCGACATAAGTGGTAGGATTAGCATACTTCTTTCCGTCGCTGCCTTCTACAGTCTTCGTCTCGTCAGCCGGAATCACATACGATCCTCTCTTCACGAAGATACGGAAACGCTTGCTGTTGTCATCCCTGCCTGCAGCGGCTGCGATAGCATCACGGAAGGCACCGTCGTCTGGCACGATGAAATCATACAGACCCTTGGTAACCTCGGGTTTCGAACGGGTGGTGAAATTAATCGTTATCGCCTCTGTGATGTAGTTGTCAGTAAGATCGGCCACGGTATTTGCCGGCAGCGAGAATACGTAAGAAGAAGCATATTCCAGTCCGCTGTACTCGAAGATGACGGTCTTTCCCGACACTGTAGGAGTGAGTGTCTTTCCGTCGAGAGTGGCTGTGGCATCGTCGGCCGCCTTCACTTTCTCGTCGAAAGTGAGAACCACCTTGCCGTTGGCGGATGCCGTGGCACTACCCTCTTCGGGTACTGTAGAGACGAGCTGGGGCGCCTTGCCGTCATTAACGAGTTTCTCGGTACCGGTGATGTAGATATTGGCGATAGAGATACCGTCATTCTTCGATGATGTTCCGTCGATATTTGATGTCTTGTCGCTCTTCCAGCGGATATACAATTCTTTCTGATTGTCGGCATCCTTCGGCAGTGTGAAATTACCGGCGGTCCAGTTCTTGGTGCCCGGGATATTGACAGACCCGAGGAGGGTCCAGTTTTCACCGTCTACTGAATATTCCACATCCTGCTTCTGATAAGCGTTGTAGTTGTATGCCATCTCGCAAGCTACGATGATATCGGTGAAGGCCTCTGCGTTGACCTTGGTCTGCCAGTAGTAATTACCGACGTCGCCTTCTGTCGATCCCACCTGCCAGCTGACGGCCGCGTTGCGTCCTTCATAACCGCCCTTGGCGTTAGACTTATCGAGCCATGATACCGTAGTGCCGCTTTCGTTGCGCAATACCAACTGGTCGGCATCGTTGTCTGCTGCCGCGAAGTCTGCCACGCGCCCGGAGTTGCCGGCCTGCCAGAAATCCCATCCTGCGATGAAGTCTACTGCGGAATAAGAGGCAGTGAGCGACTTATCCGCTGTCATATTGAAGGTGATCTCTCCGGTGGTCTCGCCGTTGCTCCATCCCGTGAACGTGAGGATGGGATTGCTGCTGGCGGTGAGAGTCACCTGTGTGCCCTCCTCATACATCTGTCTGCCGTCGACTTCCGTGGGAGAAGGACTCCATGCCACCATATAGTCGTTGGCCGGTTTTTCCACCGTCACATCGAGCGAATAGGTATTGATTTTTTCGAAGTTACCGGTGACTTCGGTATCGGCGTTGAGGGTGAGTTTGAACTTAGCCTCATCAGACAGCACATTGCCCTCGGCATCGGTCCAGTTGACAAACTTGTATCCGAAGTTTTTCTTTGCCGTGAGTGTTATCTCCGTTCCCTCGTCATATTCACCGCCTGCCGGATAGATTGTCACGGTACCGCCCTCTGCGGGATTTGCCGTTGCAGAAAGAGTATACTTGGTGACATCGACGGTAGTACCGTTGATAGTTCCGGAGATTCTCACATCGTTGAGTCCGATCTGTTTTGTAGCACCGAGACTGTAGATATACACCACGAGGGAGAATCCTTCCTGGGTGGCCAGTTCTGCAGGAACATCAAAAGAGAAATTGGTAGCGTCCGAACTCTCGGAGGCTGTCTTGTTGTTTCGTATCGGTTTGATGCCCGATCCCAGTGTCACGGTCTGTCCTTCCGCTGTCTTCGCTACGATGTCGAGAAGGCCGTCGTCGGTACCGAATCTCACGATATTAGCCTGTACGTGGGTCGGAGTGAATGTAAGACCTTTCGACGGCACGACCTTGAATTCCACTTCGTGTCCTGCCGAGGCACTGCTCATCTGGGCCGATGGCTGGAAGTTCACGTAATTGGCTCCGTTATAGGCTTTTGCGGCCTCGGTGAGATCTGACCCCACCGCCACGGTGGTAAGCGTGAAAGCACCGTCGGGCTCCACCACTGATGCCGGTTCCGTGGATGACGAGTTGAACGCCCACACCACATTTGCGGCAACATTGTCGAAGGTCGTGCCGGCATCGGTAGTCGCATCTGTCTGCGGCGTACCGGCCTTGACGACCGATGTTCCCATTCCCATCAGCATCAGGAATGCGATGAAAACCATTTTGAATTGTCTGTTAACCATAGAAATTACTTTTAGTAGTATTATTATATTTTTCGTTTCAGCAGTTCGGCTATATCGGGGGCAAAGATAACAAAAAAATTGTCATTTCATAACTAATTATCAAAAATTCCCCCTTTTTGATATAATTTTCTACCATCAGTCCGGATATTTTTTATTACCTTTGCAACCGGATAATTAAAACTACAAGAAAAATATCACTACAATGAAAAAATTACTTTTGTCAGGAATTGTGCTTCTCGGTGCCCTGTCGGCATCGGCACAATGCATCGATTTCAATATGACAGGACGGCAGGATGCCGAAGTGCTGGAACCCGAATATATCGGCTGGGCCGTGGCTCAGGTGGAAAGTGAGACGAAGGTGCTGGAAGACTACGGTCTGACCCTCACCATCGCGGCCACGGGAAATTCCACCGTCATGAGGTCGCAGTGGAACAAGAACACCTGTCTGGCAGGAAAGAACGGACAGACGGGACTGCGTCTCCTCGGTGACGGTGTCGTGGCTTTCATCGCCGACGGTACCAACACCCCCAACGAGACGACAACGCCGATGTCGCTCTCCCTCACCATCGAAGGATTATCTGCCGGCAAGCATTCCGTGATGGCTTACCACGTATGGAAAGACGCCCTCACGGGAGAGATGCCCAAAATCGAGGTGTCGGTAAACGGCGAGGTGAAGCAGACGGGCGTGGAGTTTGCCAATGTGAAGAAAACCGCCACAGACCTGAAGATGGCCGACGCTCCTTATTCATACGTGGAGTTCGAAGTCACCGAGGGGCAGCCTACGGTGATCACTTATACCACTACTCCCGAGGATGGCAAGGAATACCAGACCACGAATATCATCCTCAACGGTATTCTCATCGACACTGCTCCCTACAGAGCCATGGATCCCGTACCAGATCATCAGGACTTCCATTACAATGCCGACAACGGAAGCGTGACATTCCAGTGGACCAAGGCGACGGTGGCGACATCCCACAAACTGGTGTTCTCTACAGACCCCAACACGGCAGCCACTTCCACCGACTATGTTTATGAGGGCGAAGAGACGAGTTATACAGCCAGCGGATTCAACACCAACCAGAACTATTACTGGCGCGTGGATGAAGTCGACGAGGCCGGTAATGTTTACACCGGACAGGTATGGAGCTTCCGTCCCCGCCATCTCGCCTTCCCCGAGGCCGAAGGCTACGGACGCTTCGCACAGGGAGGACGCGGCGGTTCGGTATACCATGTGACCAGTCTTGCCGGCACTAGCGAACCCGGAACACTGATATACGGACTCTGCGAACTCACCGAACCGCGATATATCGTATTCGACGTGAGCGGTATCATCGAGCTCGATTTCAGTTCTCATTTCATCAAGCCCTACGCTACCATCGCCGGACAGACGGCTCCGGGAAAAGGAATCTGCATCAAGGCGTCGAATATCAATGTCGGATCTGACGTCATCTGCCGTCATATCAGATTCAAGAGAGGACTGGGTGTATACGGACAGAATACGGGTAACGCCATGGGTATGTCGGGGGCCGACCATGCCATCGTAGACCACTGTACGGCAGCCTGGGGCACCGACGAGACGGTATCGGGCCGAGGTGGTCTGAACATCAGTTTCCAGTATTCGATAATCGCCGAGGCGCTCGGTATCGCGGGACATAAGAACTATGCCGACGGAACCAACCACGGATATGCAGCCACCATCGACGGACGTATCGGATCGTGGCATCACAACCTGCTCGTGCACTGCGCCGGACGAAACTGGAGCATGGGCGGCGGTATGGATGCCAACAATATCCCTATCGGCGGTCTCGACCTCTTCAATAACGTGGTGTACAACTGGAACTACCGCACCACAGACGGCAACTGTCATGCTGTGAACTTCGTGAACAACTATTACAAGATGGGACCCGACACCAGGAAGAGCATCCTCTTCACGCAGGATTTCGAGGATGCCATCAATCCCGCCGGCATCGACCAGGCGTACGTGAACGGCAATATCCGTGAGAACAAGAACCATACTCTCTCCACCGACGCCCAGAACGATACTTATAATGCGACGGGAAATATCCCCACCACATACGATTATATCGTCAGCGAACCGCTCTTCGAGTCTTACGCCGCCATCCATTCTGCCAAGGATGCCATGAAGATCGTCACCAGCTATTCCGGTGCCACGATGCCGATGCGCGACGACCAGCACAACAGAGTGGTGACAGAGACACTCGACGGTACTTACACCTATACCGGTTCGAAGTCCGGCATCAAGGGCGAGATTGACAACGAGGAGGATCAGGGCGGATGGGAGGCTTATCCCGAGGAGACACGCGCCGCCGACTGGGACACCGATCAGGATGGTATGCCCGACTGGTATGAGAAGACTATCGGCAGCAATCCGAATACCGCCAACCAGAATGACGACCCCGACAACGACGGATGGACGCTGCTGGAGGATTATTTCGAGTTTATGGCGCATCCCTATATCATCGTAAAACCGGGTGAGAGCGGGACTCTCGACGTGAAGCCTTACGTCATCGGGTTCTACGGACAGAATAAGAATGCCGTGACTCCCTCATTCAGCATCTCTACCGAAAGCACTCTCTTCGACGCTTCCGTAGACGGATCGGTAATCACAGCCACGGGCAAGGACAAGGCCGGCATCGGCATACTTAACGTGAAGGTTACCGACAGCGAAGGCTCTGAGTTCACCCAGCGGTTCAGTGTGGCTGTAGCCGGTGAGGCAAGCGGTATCAATACCGTGTGGAGCGAGGATGATATCAACGTGGCAAAAAGGGAATTCTTCACTGTCGACGGAAAACAGGTTACCAAAATGCAGTCGCACGGGGTATATCTGATGAAGATCACCGACACCGAGGGGAAAGTGTACTCGATGAAGATTATCAAAAACTGATTTAATGATATTAACAAAATCCGGGCTTGTCATTGCGGCAAGCCCGGATGTGCTTATGTAGTGCTCGAATTCCTAATCCTAAACTCTTTCAGCGACATCCCCAGATGTTCTTTCACGAACTTCCCCCAAAAAGCCGGTGACGGAAATCCCATACCGATGGCGATTTCCTTGATTGTAAGATCGAAATATAGGAGTTGCCTTTTTATGGCCCTGGCTGTATATTGATGGATGTGATAAAGAGGGGGGTGCCCGGTTTCTGAGCTTATTAGGTGGGAGAGATATTTAGGTGTCACATTCATCATTGCCGCCACCTGCGCCACACTGCGGATAGCGCCTTCCGCTTGTGGTGGCATGTCATATCGATAAGCTCGAAAACGAAGGTCTGGAAGAGCAGATGGATAATATCCTTGGAAAACCTAGTATGATTTTGGGTGCAAAATTAAATATTTTTCCCGATAAAAATATTCCGAAAGTGCTTTTTTATACTACTTTTCTTCTACTTCGGAAAAATAGTATATGTTTATAAGAAAAATAGAATACCGCAGATAAGACAAATCCACCTATCTTTGCACAAAAATTCTTGAAATATGGAACAGAAAGAAACAGCACAGCCCAACAGCGGGCGCCAGTTTGAATTGGATTTCGCCAAGTTTATAGCCATAATCTGCATGATTCTCGTGCACTGTTACGACTATTCCCCACTCTATCTGTCGTCGGGTGACATAACATCCGAGGTTCATACCACATCAGTCATTGGAACCGTCATCGAATTCCTCGGAGCCCAGCCCGCGGCACCGGTATTCATGTTTTGCATGGGAGTCGGTATGGTGTATACCCGTCACAACAGCCCCGGAGAGTTCGCCCGCCGCGGCGTCAAGCTGATTGTCACCGGATATCTGCTCAACCTCTACCGCACTCTCTTCGTCGTCGGTGGCGGCATGGCGGGCATCGTCGGGCAGCAGGAACTGTATCCGCTGATATCAGCCTTCGCCCTGTGTGTCGACATACTGCCCTTCGCCGGACTTTCGTTTCTCTTCTTCGCACTGATGGAACGGCTGCGGATATCACATGCCGCTGCCACGGTGATAGTACTAGCATTGCTAATCATAGCCGGAATACTGCCGAAGGCTGGCGACGGGGAAGAGTGGTATTGCTATGTCGCAGGACTGCTGTGGTATCAGAACAGTTTCACGTCGTTTCCGCTGATGCAGTGGTTGCCATTCCCCATGGCGGGCGTCCTCTTCGGAAGCATCTTGAAAAAGACAGAAGACAAGAAGCGGTTTTACCTGCTGATATCGGCCGCGGGAATCGTGACATTTGCTGTGACGACTCTTATTGCATTATACCAGAATACCGACTTGCTGACGTTCTTCACCACCGACTACTTCGATATGAATCTTCTCCGTACGGCTTGGTCGCTTGGCATCGTGATGATACTGCTGCCGCTTTATTACCTTATGACAAGAAATATTAGCGGAGGATATCTGTACAACATGGCGACATTCTGCAGCCGTAACATCAACAAGATTTATCTTTGGCAATGGATTCTGATTACTCCGATTTCCGCACTGTCGCTCTCGGTTCTGCCGATAGATACATACTGGAAACTGGCAATCGAGGCGACATTCGTATTCATAGCCTGTATCCTGGTCGTCGGAAGAAGCTGTAGGAAATGACACGACAGCTCGTTTTGACCCTTGTAAGAAAGCCAGAGTTGCTTACCGCGCGTGAGGTCATTTTAGCCCATTTTTCATATAGTATGGTGGTGAGGCCCGTCATTCAAGAGGTCGAATGAAGCGAAACTACCAGGGATTTTAAGCAAACTTTTCCTGCACATTACACAGTTGCCTATGTATCAGCAGCTTATTGGTGGCGAAGGAAGGGGTCGAAGGACTCGAGGAGCAAAAGCTAGCAATTGAGATAAATCATTATGTATCAGACGTTTTTCGTAATTCCCTATCCTAAGGGTCCTCTCGCCAAAAACGCCATTTTCATCAGTCAAAAACGCCGTTTTCATCGGCCAAAAACTATGTTTTTGACCGGCGGAAACATAGTTTTGGACCGGTCGCAACAGCGGCCTCTCCCTCTTGCTGGCGAGAGGGCGGAGGTCAATGCAATCGACCGGAGGGGGCGTGGAACCGAGTACAGCGACCAAACCTTCCGGAGGGGGCGTGGATCCAAGAAGTCAAGTTCCTTGAGCCCCACTTTCATAGCCTGAAACGGCTTCCCATACTTGATGTAACTTCCACCTGTAGTTAATCACCAGTAAAATGCTGATAATCTAAGATCTGTGCAATGTGTAGGATTTTTTTATTAAAAATTATAGGGACGCGCGCGCGAATAACGCCTTGAAATCGTACAGACTAAACGTAGTGTGAATCAATATTCACCCGCGGAATGGGCATGGGCAGTATCAATTGCTATACTGTCTGCGGTCATGAGGATAGTATTTGCTTCCCACTAATCACTTCATCATCACTTTTCTGGCTTTGCCATTATTCGTTTTGATGATATTGATACCTTTGGCGGGCGATTCAAGTTTCATGCCTCTGATATTATATCGGCAGGCTTCGCCGTTGTCGTCCGTAACATTCTCTATTGCGGAGTGTTCACCCGTCGTGGCTATCTGAGTTTTGAGATATTCCTCAAATACGTCAACTTCTTCTATCAGGCTGAACAGTTTCCACCCGTCAGTTGCCTCATATATAGATTTCGTTCCGTATGGGACATGCAGGGGAACATTCTTGTATGTGGCATCGGAAAAACTTTCTGCCGGTAAGGCCTTCGGGGTAGTCGACATGGATGTAATGCAGTCCAGCCTTTCTTCGTCTATGTTTTCGGGATGATATTTGTCGGTGTCGAACGTAGTTCCGAACAGAAGGTCGCGAGGAGCAAATATCGACGTCGACTTTTCCCATGATCCCCCAAGGTAAAGCGTACATTTCGCATGTTCGTCTCCGAAAGGATTAAATTCCACGGCGTCAAAACCGTCTTTCAGACAAATTATTCCGACATAAGTTCCGCTCAAGGCCTCGTCCCTCACATATTTGACGCTGCTCGGGAGATGGATGGATTCGAGGCTCGCGCAATTCTTGAAGGCTCTTGCCCCGATGTATTCCAAGGTCTTGGGAAGACTGATAAACCGCAGATAAAGTGACGATTCGAAAGCTCCCTCGCCGATGCCCTTTACAGCGACCTTCCGACCGTTGTATACGACAGAGTCAGGGACATCCAAGTAGAGGTTCATGTCGCGTTCCTTACCATCGATGATTGTAAAGCTACGATAAGGGCTTCCGTTGTTTGTCACATACGCAGAGTTGGTCTCGGCGTCATAATTATAGTACAGCCCGTCTGATTCGATGTCGTATGCCCGGGCAGACATACTGATGCAACTTGCTGCTAACAGCGATAGGATAATTTTTTTCATGATGACAAATTTTATGTTAATACTAATATTTTCGTTCGCAAATATACAAAATAGTTTTATTATTTCCAAATTTTTCGTACACAAAAAGTCAGAAAGCGGTATTTATTAACTCTTTTGCCGTTAATCCATGCCACGAAGTCTCTCTTCGAGAGTTTTTGCATCTTCTTCCTGAAACAATCTCACAGTCATATGTCCACAGCCTCTTTATTTTCCTTCTTGTCTGAGCAAGAGGCAAAGACCATTACTGCCACAAATACAATTATAAGCGTTTTCCGAGCTGCGTGCCACTCATCCTTGAAGTCATCAAGGGATAAGTGTTTCCGTAACATCCGTAGATTTTTTCTGTCCCACCTTACGGATTCATCATCCGTGGCGAGGAAGATTTTTGCAGAAGGATTGCCGGATATTATCTCTTAAGCCTTGCTGATGAAAAGCGAAAGAGGACTGCACTCCGTGGCTTCGTTATAATCTGTGCGGCGAATGTGGAAGCCGACGGTATGGGGCGCGAACGAATCCGTATAGCATCCTGTCAAGCTTTACCCTGAAGCCGTTTTCTTCGAGCGGCTGGAAAATACCTGACCACGGAGCTCCGAACGTCCAGTCTTTTATCCACACAACATCGACACTAACGCCAGTCTGCCTCCTCAGCTCGTAGGCGGAAGCTACTGCCCTCATGCGGTTTTCCAATCCACCGCCTGGCACGAAAAGAAGTTTTCCGTTCATATTTTATGCTGATGTGAGTATTTTTCCTGTTCAGAACTGTACGCCAATATCGCACTATTTATGACTTCATCCATATTATAATACCGATACTCTGCAAGCCGTCCACCAAAAATAACATTTTTTTCTTTCGCAGCCATTGCTTTATATTGTGCTAATATGGAATTGTTTTTATCATCATTTATTGGGTAGTAAGCTTCGCTTCCACGTGTGCATACTTGTGGGTATTCATGTGTAATGACAGTTCTGGTTGATTTGTATACGTCTTCACCAAACAGTTCGAAATGTTTATGCTCAATAATTCTTGTATATGGTATGTCTCTCGATGTATAATTAATAATAGCGATTCCTTGATAGTTGGGAACGTTAAGGACTTCGTGCTCAAATTTTAAAGATCTATATTCAAGAAACCCACATCTATTACAATAATAGTCATCTATCTTCCCAGTATAAACAAGTTTATTTGCTATATTGCGCCATCCTGTATATAAATGTTCAAAGAAGTCGATATTTAATACAGTCTTAATGCCCTTTAATAAGGTATCGATTAATTTATTGTATCCTCCTATAGGAATTCCTTGATACGTGTCGCTGAAATAGTTGTTGTCGAATGTATATCTTACAGGAATACGTCTAATAATGAACGAAGGAAGTTCACTACACAGTTTTCCCCATTGTTTTTCTGTATATCCTTTGATAAGCATTTCATAGATATCTCGCCCGACCAAACTGATAGACTGTTCTTCTAAATTCCTTATTTCTGATATTTCTGAACACTGGTCTGCTATCACTCTTCGAGCCTCTTTTGGTGTTTTAACACCCCATATCTTATAGAAAGTATTCATATTGAATGGCAGGTTATATAGTTCCCCATTGAAATTTGCGACTGTCATTAATCTGAACTGGTTGAAATTGACAAATTTATTTATGAAATTCCATACATTTTGATTCGAGGTATGAAATATATGTGGTCCATATTGGTGAACATTAATACCCTCAATGTCTTCACAATATACATTACCTCCGAGATGATTTCGCCTGTCTATCACAATACAGCGTTTACCGTCATCTGCGGCAAGACGTGCGAAAGTCGCCCCAAAAAGACCTGCCCCTACTATTAGATAATCATATTTCATATACTTAACTCTTTATATTTCCATAGCATCTGTGCCAAAACTGTTTAATCGGCTGGATTACTATATCTAAAGCCCTTCTATCTCTAACGATAATTGAAACTGTCCCATGGAGTTGTCCCCGACATTCTATATTTCTTCCGATATTCGTCATAAGTTTATCAGGGAATATGATCCTTACCATTATCCTACCGCCCGTTAACGAAAAGTTACCGATTCGTGCTATACGGCCGTCCAAATTTCCGAAATCCTCACTTGGAAATCTGTCTACAGTCACAAGACATCTATCACCTACTTTCACATGATGAGCATCCTGGTCCGCAATCGTACACCATCCAGTAATCTCGCCTTGCTTGTCGGGAATGACATAAGCGATTAACATGTTTTGAGCTATCTGTTGCTTTTCAGCAATTGGCCCTACGTAATTTACGGTACCATCTATCGTACCTGTAAGTAAATATTCCTTTTCCCAAAGACATACTGCATTTTCTAATCTTTTAAAGAAAACAGACATATCGAGCACACTTTTTTGGTTATTAATTAGAATGTACTTTAGCTGGATATACTCATCTTAGAATTCACCAAGTTGAAAGTCTGAGCTTATAATCGTTCGCCGGAATGTCAAATAGTCAATACTGCCTTTCTCGTATTGATTCATTATCAATTTGAGTCTTCTCACGTGACGGAAATCCGTTCCGCTATGAATTATTGCTATGACTTCTCCTTGCTTTAGTTTGTCACCATCTTTTTTCAATATTTTTTCTACGAAGCCAGATGAATTTGTCATTACAGCTACGACCGGTTCAGAATTCGATATTTCAATATCTGTCGTGATTGATTGTGGAACATTAATAAAGAAACCACCGATAATTGCCCCGACAAATATTGTGCATGTCATCAATACAGAAAGGAATATTTGGATTTTAGAAGGATTACCTATTAAATCTGATATTTCACCTGTTTGAAAATCATTCTCATCAATATTTTGTTTAGAGGTGATCTGTTTATCCATTGTTATCTAATTGATTTTTAACGAGATTATAGTAGTAATTTTTCTTCAGTACAAGTTCGTCATGCGTGCCATTTTCCACAATCATTCCGTTGTCAAGGACTATTATATTGTCTGCATATCGAATAGTACTTAGCCTGTGAGCTGCGATAATTACCGTCTTACCCTGATAAACATCATACAGGTTTTTTACTATCTGCTTTTCGTTGTCCGCATCAAGTGCATTTGTAGCCTCGTCCAATATTATGAAATCCGGATTTTTATAGATAGCACGTGCAATCAGAATCCTTTGTTTCTGCCCATGACTTAATCCGATACCTTCACTTCCAATTTTCGTGGAGAAATTAAGTGGTTGCGCATATATATAATCCAATAAATTCGCTTTTTCTGCCGCTTTATAAAGTCTATCCTTGTCAATGTTGCCCATGTCAGAAATTGCTATATTATTGGCGATTGTATCTGAAAAGATAAAACCATCCTGTAAGACAGAACCTATTTTATTGCGCCACGCTGAAGGTTTAATGGCTTGTATTGGTGTGTGACCAATCGAAACGAAACCTTTCTGAGGAGTATAAAATCCCATAATGAGTTTTAACAGGGTAGTCTTGCCGCTTCCGCTGGACCCGACAATTGCAGTAACTTTACCTCTTGGAATTTTTAATGAAACATCTTTTATTGCATAATTTCGGTCGGCACCAGAATAACTATAAGAAACATTATTAAAAAAGATATCCTTTTCCATGGGTACCTGTGTCAATTTTTCATCAACTCCTGTACTTTCATCCTCTTGTTCATTGATATCATTAGGCAATCATATACTTTTTGACCCCAAATTTTAATTTTTCACCTATAATTTCTTAAAAATGGCTAGAATTTGTCCTATTATTATGTGTAGTTTTAAAAGAACATAACAGTATGATAGATTTCTCGCAGTTCGACTCACTCATAGCAATGACAATGTACTTCAATAGTGACGATATATGCAAAAACGCCATCGTAGAAACTCGTTGGGGTGTTGGCGAATGTCAAGATATAGTTTGCCCCTATTGCGGTGGGCATCACTGCGTTTCTCGCAAGGATGGTCGTTTTCGCTGCAACCGTTGCAAAAGAAATTTCTCTTGCAAGGTCGGTACAATCTTTGAAGACTCCAACCTTTCACTTGTGAAATGGTTCATTGCAATGTATCTTATCTCTTCACACAAGAAAGGAATATCTTCTTGTCAATTGGCTCGTGACATCAAGGTCACACAAAAAACCGCTTGGTATATGCTGCATAAGGTTCGTAGTCTGTATGCTCAAACGGATGAAGAACCACTTGAGGGTATGGTTGAATGCGATGAAGTTTATATTGGGGGCAAGGAGAAATGGAAACATCAGTCAATGCGTACTCCAAAGACACAAGGTCGTTCGACAAAGACAAAGACGCCAGTGTTTGGAATGATGGAACGTTCTGAAATCGACAATGAGAAAGGGGAAACCGAGTACATGTCTTACGTTCGTGCAATGGTTGTACCTAACACAAACAATACTACACTGATGCCCATTATCTCTCAGTTTATAACGGAGGGTTCAACAGTATTTACTGATGAACTTAATTCCTATAACCACCTTTCTGAAATGGGTTACAATCACAAGATTTGTAATCATGGTGCGTTTCAGTTTGTATGCGAAGGCGAGGTTTACACCAATAATATTGAGGGTTTTTGGAGTCATTTCAGACGAATGATTAGTGGCTGCTACCATGATGTCTCAGACGAACACCTTCAATCGTATATTGATGAAGCCGTTTTCCGTTGGAACACAAGAAAAATGGATGAATCAGAAAGATTCACCCATATGTTTGAAACCTCGATTGGTCTAATCAGACCAAATGAGTCATTTAAGTTATGCGTGGCAGCATAAGGTTAGTCCTCGTCCTTTAAATGCCATTTACCATTTTTATATGATGGATTGTCTGGCGTACCATATCTGCCACTTAGATAATTCCCTAATTCACGCTTACCCTTGTTCCAATACTCCTTTGCCTCATCATTGTCACCAAAATATTCATCAGCTGTCATAGGACGCTTCGTAACCTCCCACTCTGAGTTATAACCATATATATCAGGCCAAGTTTCTCTACTTGTTTCTAGGTATGTTCCGTCATTGTTATTCCATTTTAATTGTTTCAAAGTATTATCTGGTGAATAGCCCTTAACATATCTATACTGTGGATATGTTGTTAATCCGTTACGAGTCGTATGCATCTCTAATCTTTCACCACCTTTACCTCTGAATCTTCTTCCTGTAGTATGCTTGTCTTTATAAGGACCATTTGCACCTAGAACATCACGATTGAACGCTCTATCACTAGCACTATTAAATTCCATGCCTCTCCAACTCTGCCCTCCGTTTCTGTCAAACTCTTTTTCAGCAGCGTTTTTGTATGTTTTCCAATCAAGCTCGGTCATTAAAATCTTATTTACTGATTCACGAATGATACCATGTAAATCTTGTTCTGTTAATCTAATTACTTTTTTCATATTAAATTTTGTATTTATAGTCTTATTACTGATAAATATATCTATCATCAAAAAAAAAA
>Ga0065709_1005886_pt1 | contig 70676 bp, 56 predicted proteins | sample Hoacrofraction14_2_FD_59096 | JGI IMG/M metagenome (GOLD analysis project Ga0065709, IMG submission 59096) | Hoatzin crop microbial communities from Cojedes, Venezuela, sample from fiber fraction 14 v1 | ecosystem: Host-associated > Birds > Digestive system > Esophagus > Crop | place: Venezuela...
AAAAGACGATGCTTTTGCAGGGGCGGACCGCGAATGACGGGATTCGCTACTGCTGCGCGCTGCGGGCGGTCGGTGAGAACGTCCGGATTTGCGGGGACGTGATTCATTTCGAGGACGAGGCCGTGCTGTACGTCTCGTCCGCGACGGATTTCCGGGACGGGGAGAACTTCATTCAGGCGGCGTTGAACCGGGTGAATGAAGCCGAGCAAATCGGCTGGGACAAAATCAAAAAGGCGCATCTGGCGGATATCCGTCCCGCGATGGACGCGTGCCGTCTGGAATTGGAATATGATCCGGCGCTCGACAAAGTACCGACGGATGAGCGGCTGCAGCGCGTGATTGACGGCGGGAGCGATGAGGGACTGGTGAACACCCTGTTTGAGTACGGGCGGTACATGCTCTTCTCGTGCAGCCGGCCGGGCGGTATGGCCGCGAATCTGCAGGGCATCTGGAACGAGCATTTTACCCCGCCGTGGGGATGCAAGTGCACGATCAATATCAACACCGAAATGAATTACTGGCCGGCGGAGAAATGCGCCCTGAGTGAGGAGCATGAGCCGCTGTTCGCGCTCCTCCGGCGGATGACGGAGAAGGGCGCGGATGTGGCGCGGGATATGTACGGCGCGGGCGGCTGGACGGCGCACCACAATACCGACATCTGGGCGGACTGCGCGCCGCAGGATTTGTACCTGCCGGCGAGTTACTGGCCGATGGGCGGGGCGTGGATGAGTCTGCATATCTGGGAGCATTACCGCTATACGCCGGACCGGGATTTCCTGGAAGAATATTACCCGGTGCTCGAGGGCGCGGCGGCGTTCTTCGCGGACATTCTGGAGGAGCGGGACGGCATTTTGCGCGTGAGCCCCTCCTGCTCGCCGGAAAATGTGTACCTGCTTCCGAACGGGGAGACCGGGTGCCTGTGCGACGACGCGGCGATGGATCAGCAGATTCTTTGGGAATTGTTTGATGCCGTGGTGAAGGGCGCGGAGGTACTGGGAAAGGATCCCGGGCCGTATCCGGAGCTGATGAAGAAACTGAAGCCCGTGGTGGTGCAGGACGGCCTCGTGCGCGAGTGGATTTCCCCGGACAAGGCGGAGACCGCGCCGGGGCACCGGCATATTTCCCATCTGTTCGCGCTGTATCCCGGGAATCAGATTACGAGCGAAATGCCGGAGGCGTTCGCCGCGGCGCGGGGCACGCTGGAGCGGAGACTGGCCCATGGCGGCGGGCATACCGGATGGAGCCGGGCGTGGATTGTGAACCTGTGGGCGCGGCTGCTCGACGGGGAAAAGGCGGAGGAGAATGTCCGGCTGCTTATGGCGAAATCCATGCTGCCGAATTTGTTTGACAACCATCCGCCGTTCCAGATTGACGGGAACTTTGGCTTGATTTCCGGCATCGCGGAGATGCTGATGCAAAGCCACGAAGGCTTCCTGCGCCTGCTGCCGGCGCTGCCGGAGAAGTGGCCAAACGGGAAGATTACGGGGCTCAAGGCGCGGGGCGGGTATACCGTGAACATCGAGTGGCGCGGCGGGAAACTGCACCGGGCGGAAATCCGCGCGGAGCGGGACGGCGAGCTGAAGCTGTCGGACGGAAGAACCTTCCCGCACCGTGCGGGCAGTGTGATTGACATCATTTGACGGAGGAATAAAGATGGCGTATTTCGGGCATTTTTACCTCGACAAGGAAAAGGACATTTCCGTGGAGTTGGATATGGAGGGGGAAAACCTGACCTATATCCTCCGGACGCCGAACCATGCCACGGGGAACCTGATCATGAACCTGTCCGAGATGTGCCATCTGCCGCTGGAGACGGACACGGACGGAAAATGGGTGATCCGCGGGACGCTGCCGTGCTATATTGACGGGCGGAACCGGAAACTGTACGTCTTCCGCCTGCTGGACACCAAGGTTGCGAACATTTATCCGGACGGGACGATTGAGCGCAAGGCGTCCATTCCCGCGATCGCGAAGACCCTGATGAGCCAGACGAAGGACTACCGGCTGGACTTCCGCAAGACCGTGGTGAAGACCTATATTCTGCGGGAATGCAAGTTCCGGACTGATCTGCACACGCACATGAACGGCAATCTGGATCCGGATTTGCTGATCGCCCTCGGGATTCATCATCAGATTCAGTATCCGCTGTACTATATCCGCAAGCTGGGGCTGAAATGCTCGGAGAAGCAGGAGGAAATTCTGGCCGAAAGGCGGGCGGCGGCGGAAAAGCAGTTCGCGGATTCGCCGCTGAAGGGGAAATATCTGGCGCGGAAGATCAATGATAACACGATGATCAATTTCGCGTCGCTGATTCTGGAAAATCTCGACAACGCGCGGTGGAATATTCCGCGCATTCGCGCCTCACTCGCGATCATGAAGGACGGGCAGGCGGTGTTTACGAATCTCGAAAAGGTGTATTTGTACCGGTATGTGTTCTGCAAGGGACAACCGGCGGCGGACCCGATCGACCTGCGGGGGATTCAGGCGATTCCCGACGAGGACATCCGGAAATATCTGGAGCAGATGACCGCGGACCGGCTGAACCCGGACTGGGAACAGAATACGCTCTTTCAGGACAAGCTTTTGTGGATTGCCCGGTCGTACGCGAAATGCGGGATAGACTATGTGGAGATCTCCGATACGACGCTGGTGAAGTCTGACGCGGCGCCGGGGATGCTCGCGGCGCTGCATCAGGTGCTGCCGCTGATTCAGGAAGAAACCGGGGTAACCCTGCGCTTTCTCGCCGCCATCCGGCGGACGCCGCTGACGATTATGCGGGATCAGATTACGCCGATGGACGTGATCCGTGAAAATCTGCAGACTCTGCGCGCCGTGGCGGATGATCCGTATGTCGCGGGGAGCGACATCGTGGGCGAGGAAATGAATGATATCCGCGATCTCGCGCCGCTGATCAAAGAAATTGTGTCCGTGGCCGGGGACACACCGGGGTTCACGATCCGCGTGCACGCGGGCGAGAACGACGGGCTGCGGGAGAACGTGGCGAACACGCTGAAATGCGTCCGGGAGGGACTCAGGGACGGGCAGGAGATGCCGAAGGTCCGGCTCGGGCACGGGCTGTATACCACGAGTCTGAATACCCGGAAAGGTCAGCAGATGATGGCCGATCTCAAGGCGTGCGGGGTGGTGCTGGAATTCCAGATTACCTCCAATGTGCGGCTGAACAATTTGAGCGATGTGGACAAACACCCTCTGCGGCAGTATCTGGCCGCGGGCGTGAAATGCGTGCAGGGGACGGACGGCGCGGCGCTGTACGGCACGGACTCGATTGACGAGGAGCTGGCGCTGGAGAAGATGTTGAACCTGACGCGCGCGGAACTGCTGGCCATGCGCGCGGCGGAGGAGGAAGTCCGGAACGCCGGGATTGAAACCCTGTGCAGGCGCATGGAGCGCTTCCGGCAGGCGTGCCCGGACGGGAACGTGGAAAAGCATTACCGGAAGCGGATTGCGGCGCAAAGAAAGGCGGAGGAGCCGCTGACGCGGATGCCGGCGAAACTGGACAGCGCCGCGGTGTTTGAGCAAAAGGAAATGCCGGTGGACAAGGTGCCGGTGATTCTGATCGGCGGGAGCTTCAATAATGACCGGCATCTGACGCGCACGCGCGCGGAGGTCTGCCGGATGCTTGACGAGGTGCTTTCGAAAGGCGATCCGGAGAAGATGTTCCTTGTGATCGGGCACAGCCTTGCGGGATATGAGCGGTACATCCTGAAGCAGAATCAGGGAAAGTTTGATATTTTCGCCTTTGTGCCCGCGCGAATCGGGGAGAAGGACGCGGAGCGCCTGAAACAGTCCGGCGCCGGAATCCGCGTGTCCATCGAGCCGAGCCCGATGGGCGTGTACAAAAGTTATTCGTATGAAATCTTCAAGCGCCGGCCGTCGGTGCTGATCGCGCTGGATGGGAATTCGTCCGCGGCGAACATGATTCAGGAAGCACGGAACGGGAAGCGGAAATGTCATATTTTCGTGTACGACCGGGCGCGGATGCTGAAGGAAAAGGCGCTGAGCCTGCAGGGATACGCGGCGCTGTTTGACGAGGACACGGCGCTCGCGGAGGCCGTGCGCGCGGCGGTGGACGCCTGCTGGCCGGAAAAATGGCTGCGGGAGTAAGACCGGGAAGAATACAAAGAAAACGCTTGCGTATGCAGGGCGGGTCATCTATAATAAGGGCATCAGAGTAGGGCGCTTTGCGTCAAGTGTCTCCGGAACGGGGAGTTGAACGGGGAACGAAGGCAGAGCCGCGGTAAAGCGCCCGCACCCGCTGATGCGACATAACGAGGAAAACCTCCTTATGGAGCAGTGGCTGCTCTGAAAGGAGGTTTTTTGATGTCTCAAAGAGAAGTGCCCCAAAGCAGATTGTATCCCCATCCGTTTTCCCGCGATTACTGGCGGGACGCGGCGGCAGAATTCAAGAACACGAAGATGTTGATTTTCGCCGCCCTGATGATCGCCCTGCGGGTCGCGCTCAAATCCATCCGCATTCCGATCGGGCCGGAGTTGAACATCTCCATCGCATTTTTCGTCAACGCTCTCGGCGCGATGACCTTCGGGCCCGTGGTCGCGATGGCGGCCGCGGTGGTGTCGGACACGCTGGGCGCCCTGCTTTTCCCGTCCGGACCGTACTTTTTCCCGTTTATCTTTACGGAGATGGCCGGGTCGCTCGTGTTCGCGCTGTTTCTGTACCGCGCGAAGCTGACCGTGGCGCGGGTGACGACATGCCGCTTCTGCATTGATTTCTTTGTGAACATCGTGCTGCAGACTCCGGTCATGGCGCTGTATTATCAGGTCATGCTCGGAAAGACCTACAACTGGCTGAACTGGATGCGCATCGCGAAAAACCTGGTGCTGTTCCCGTTTGAGTCGGTGCTGCTGGTGTTGTTCCTGCGGCTGGCCGTGCCGCCGCTCAGGCAGCAGCACATCGTGAAATCCACGGTGGATGACTTGAAATTCAATCAGGACTCCGTGCTGACCATGATCGCGCTGACGCTGCTGAGCGTGGCCGCGGCGGTCCTGTATACGCTGTACAAGGAAGGAATTCTCTGATGAAAATTGTGGTGCTCGACAGCGCGACGCTGGGGGAGGATCTGGATTTGAGCCCCCTGAACGAGCTGGGGGAAGTGACCGTCTACGCGCATACCGCGCCGGAGGAAGTGCGGGAACATATCGCGGACGCGGATACGGTGATTCTCAATAAAGTCCGGCTCGGGGAAGAAAATCTGAGCGGGAATACAACGCTGAAGCAGATTTGCATCGCCGCGACCGGGTTTGACAACGTGGACGCCGCATGGTGCGGGCAGCACGGCATCGCCGTGTGCAACGTGGTCGGGTATTCCACGGACAGCGTGGCGCAGCTGACCGTGAGCATGGCGTTGTATCTGGTGAACCATCTGCCGGAATACACCCGCGCCGTGCGGGACGGGAGTTATACCGCCGGGGGCGTCGCGAACAAGCTGAGCCCGCCGTATCACGAGATTGCCGGAAAGACCTGGGGCATCGCCGGGTACGGGCATATCGGGCGCAAAGTCGCGGACGCCGCGCGGGCGCTGGGGTGCAGGGTGATCGCCTTCAAGCGGACGCCGGAGGAAGGCGTCGAGTGCGTGACATTGGAAGAACTCTGTGAGAGATCCGATATTCTGAGCGTGCATCTGCCGCTGAACGACGAAACCCGCGGCCTTTTCAGCCGGGAGTTGATCGGGAAAATGAAGCCCGGGGCGATTTTCATCAATGTCGCGCGCGGCGCGGAGGCCGACGAAGCCGCGCTCTCGGAAGCCCTGAAGGCAGGCCGGCTCGGCGGGCTCGGGATTGATGTGTACAGCCGGGAGCCGTTTCCGCAGGGACATCCCTTTGATGACATCCGCGAAAGCGACCGGGTGTGCTTCACCCCGCACATGGCGTGGGGAAGTGTCGAGGCCCGGGAGCGGTGCTTGCGGGAAATGATTGAGAACATCCGCGCGTTCCAAAGGGGCGAGAAGCGGAACCGGGTGGATTAAAGAAATAAAAAACAGGCAGCTTCCGAACGGAGGCTGCCTGAATTCGTTTCGGGTCAGTAAACGAAAAGATAAATTCCGAACCAATGGATGATGGCGCCGAAGAGCACGAAGAAGTGCCAGATGAAATGGGCGCCTTTTTTCTTGAGCGCGAAGGGAATCGTGCCCAGGGTGTACACAATGCCGCCGCCGAGAATGCTGATGAGCAGGGGCACATTGTTCCGGAGCATGTCCGGGACGAAGATCAGCCCGCTCCACCCGACGACCATGAACAGCGTCATGTGCAGCCATTTCGGGCGCCCGGGCCCGAAGACGCCGACCAGAGTGATGCCGGTGATGATGATCGCCCACTGCACCGCGCAGAGGATATATCCCAGCTGATTGCCCCAGTAGACCAGCCAGAGCGGAGCGAAGGTGCCGCCGATGAGCAGGTAAATGGAGATGTAGTCAAACCGGCGCCAGACCCGCTTGACCGTGGACCCGGAGCGGAACGCGTGGTAGAGGCAGGACATGAGAAAAAGCATGATCATGCAGAAGCCGTAGAGGATGCTGGAGAACACCTTCAGCCCCGTATCCGACTTGAGGAGCAAAAGCACTGTGCCGGCGATTGCGAGCAGCGCCCCGACCCCGTGGGTCACCGAATTCCCGACCTCTTCGAGTACCGTCCGCTTCGGCGGTTCATTGTTGATATCCCGTTTCACAACATCATCTTCTTTCAAAACTTTTCGGGCATTATGATACATCGAAAAAAAGAAAATGCAAGCGGAGGGACGTGAAAACGGCCGCAAAAATTGCCGGGATTGAAACTGCTGAATTTGGTTTCTTAATCATCGTTATTGGAGGGTTCTTTATTAAACATGTTTGTTTTGGAGATGACATCCTCGGTGGTTTTCGACAGATCGGACGTGACCACTTTTCGGATTTCAATCACCAGAACATTGCCCTTTTGTGCCTGGGCGCAGAGGACATACATCTCAGCCTGACTGTTCATGCAGAACAGGGAAGCGATTTGAGTGACCCGCTTCACATGTAGGGTTTTGTTTTTCTTCCGCGGGACACATGCCAGAATTTTTCGCAGGATGCTTTCCTCCTTGATCATTTTTACAACCTGAGCAAATAATTTGACCCGGTGCGCAACGAGCGCCGCGTCCAGTTGCTCGGCGTCGTCTTCCACGTTGTAAAGCTGGCCTTCGAGCTCTTCATCCAAATGGTCCATGGCATCAAACGGTTCATAGTAAGTGGAACGGTAGTTTTTGCCTGCCAGAGCGGTTATAAATTCTTTGGAAACAGTTTTCATCTTGGTGCCGGTTTTCAGCATGATTTGGAAGTCCACACCGTCAAAATTGATGGCGATTTCCTGATTCGGATCGGCTTCAAGCGCCTTTCCGTTATATACTCCCTCATAAAAAGAAGAAGGATAAGTATCAATGGAAATATAGTTGAAAGCAGCTTCGGGATCTTCGGGGCCGACCGAGTCTTTGGTTCTGATTCTTTCGGGCTCACTGACCTGGCCGATCCTTTGATAGGCCGTTTTTCTTCCTTTTTTGACAGCTTCGATTCCGACCTTTTTCAGGTTTTCGAGTTCCTCAGGAGTGAATTTGAAATAGCTCTTATAGTTCAGGCATTTGAGCAGTTCATCTTCCGCGTCAATACAATTAGTAGCAAAACAATAATTTCCGTCCTCTTCGATTTCCTTTACGCCGCATCCGAGCGAATAGACAATATATGCATACGGGTCAACATTGATGTTAGTGGTGTCAGCCAGAATGATCCCGTCAGACTGAATTACGTTCACAAGTGCCGTGACAACTTGTGTCAGCTGACCAGGGAGATAAGCCAGATCATTATGAAAAAAAGTGGTGACGTCCTTGCTTGCCAGAGGAGCGAGATCCAGGTCGGGATCGATCGCTTCGGTGAAGCGGCTCCATACTTCCGGGGATGTGACCCTGATATGAATTCTGGATGTCATTTGTGCCATGGTTTCAGTCTCCTTTTTTTGATCGAATCCGGATTCTGCAGTTCGCCGGGATGAAATTTGCCCGTAAAAGAAAGCCCTTCAGATTAGATGCGGCGCACAGTTCGGATTCTTCATTTCGTTGAATCAATTTTAAGGGGGGTATAAAATGTCAAGTCAACCCGGGCGAAACTGAGACATGGCAGGATACGCCGGAACAATTGAAATTACTGGTTTTGCTCAAAAAATGAGCATGGATGCTCAAAAAATGAGCGTGACTTTGATGCTTAATTATGTTAAAAAAGAATTAACAAGCGGGATCAATTTGAAAAATCATTTTGAATGATGAAGGAGAACTCTGCCGATGAGGTATCAGGTCAGGGATGAAAAGTATCATTTCAAGTATGCGTTTGATACGAAGACCGGCGCCTATGTCAGAACGGGAATTCTGGATGAGAACGGGAAAGACACCGGCGTGGATCCGTTTATGGCTTCCTTTCCGCACTTGATTGATGTTGGTGTGATGGGTCATTGCATTCACGGGAAAACCGGATTGTGTGTAAAGGCCGGGATTGGATGCTATCAGAGCGGATTGACGAAGGAAGAACCGAACATGTCGGTGGAGGATTTTACCTGGCTGGCGGAACAGAGTGAGGGAAAGGTGAATCAATTTGCGCTGGGCGGGCGAGGAGACCCGGATCAGCATGAGCATTTTGAAGAACTGTTGAAAATTTCCCGGGAACATCACATTGTGCCGAATTTTACAACGTCCGGTTACGGAATGACCGAAGAGTTGGCTTCGATTTGCAAAAAATATTGCGGCGCTGTCGCGGTCTCGTGGTATCGAAGTGAATATACGATCAGGGCTATAAAGATGCTGTTGAGTGCGGGCGTGAAAACCAATATTCATTATGTTCTCGGACGGAACAGCATTGATGAGGCCATCGAGCGGCTGAGCGGCAATGATTTTCCGAAGGGGATCAATGCGGTTGTTTTTTTGTTGCATAAGCCGGCCGGGTTGGGCACCCGTGAGAATGTGCTTTCTTCGGGAGATGAGCGGGTGGCGCGGTTTTTCCATGAGGTGGACCGTCCGCATCCGTTTAAGGTCGGGATGGACAGTTGCAATGTGCCCGGAGCAATCCGCTTCTGCCGGAGGGTGATGCCGGAATCCCTCGATACCTGTGAAGGAGGACGGTATAGCTGCTATATCGGCCCCGATCTGAAAATGACGCCCTGCAGCTTTGATCAGGGGGAACGTTATTGGGTTGATATTCGCGGGAAAAGCATTGAAGAGGGATGGAACAGCGAGCCGTTTGAACAATTTCGGAAAATTCTTCGGGATGCATGCCCTGAATGCGCAAAGCGGGAACTTTGTATGGGCGGGTGTCCGCTGATGCCGGAAATTGTTTTTTGCGACAGTTCACAAAGGTCATGAACTCAATGTAAAAATTGAGATCAAAATATTTAAAGGAGGAACAGAGAATGAAAATCAGGACGGATTTTGTGACCAACTCCAGCTCGAGCAGTTTTATGGTGAGACTGGAACTTCAGACCAAGGACGGGAAAACCATAATAAAAGATTTCGACATTGATGATTACGGCGAAATGATGGGCGGCGGCGTTACGGTGAAATGCACGGCGGATGAGATCCTGAAGGCAGGAGATGTACAGGCGCTGTGCGATTTGCTGACCAAGGATATTGATATTGCCCCGGAGACGGGCTCGGAGTATGAGACGGGCTCGGAGTATTTTAGAGACCTTGTGCGGAAAGAGATGCAGGAGATTCGGGACAAGGTTAGCAGCTTGAGTGACATTGATCGTCTGACGTTTTATCGTTTGTGGTATGGCTGGGGAGAGTGCGCAGGATGCCATCCGCAGAGCGATGACTGGGATCATGAGCAACATTATAAAGTGAAGGAACTGGCAAGAGCTTTGGTTGATGCTCCGGAAAATGCAAAGCCGGCTGCGCGAATCAAGTTGATGGACTTTTTGAACCGGGAAATTGTCATAAATTATTCTGATTATGCTCCGGAATGTTTTGAGCGGGATTCTGATTCTATCTCTCTTTTTCCGCAGGATGTGGATATGCACTATGGTCCCAAAGTGACCGAAGAGGAAATAGACGCCTTGGCCGAAAAGGTGTGTCAGTGGGAATATGTATCTGAAGAAACAATGGAAACGGTTACCATTGATTTTTCTAATGGCAAGGTTGAGACGGATGCTTACTTTAATCTGGGTGATTGTCCTGATTTTAAGCGGTTCGCAGGCGGAGAGGATGAAGAAGACGACGAAGAATATGATGGAGAGGACGAAGAATAATTGGGAATCGGGATAAGACTATGATGAAGCTTCGAGCAATTAAAGAATTCAGGGGGGTGGTTGATGATGAGCGAATTTCCGGTGGTTGTTTTGGAACGAAGTGAAATTATAGATTGGAATTTTGAGGACATCAAAGCTCAGCTGGCTTTAATTCTGGATGAATACAAAAATATTGTGTATACGGACGACACAATCAAAGAAGCTAAAGAAGATAAGGCTAAGATGGCTAAGGCGAAGAAGATTATTGAGGATAAGCGAAAAGAATATAAAAAGGCGTGCCTTCAGCCTTATGAAGCTATTGAACCGAAGATTAAAGAACTGATAAGCATGCTGGATGCGCAGAGAGATTTGATCGACGCGACGGTTAAAGAGTATGAGGATCGGCAGAAAGCAAAGAAAAAGGCGGATATCAAGGAGTATTATGACAGAAAAGCGGTGGTTCTCGGGGATTTGAAGGAAGCATTTTTTCCCAGAATTTTTGATGAAAAGTGGCTTAACAAAACCGTTACCGGCGCGAAATACCGGGAGGAAATCCTGGAGGCCATCGGGCGGGCACAGGCCGATGTGGAAAAACTGCAGGAACTGCATACGCCTTTTATTAATACGGTTCTTGAAAAATACTCTGAGACTTTTTCGTATGAGGCGGCTGTAGAAAAGAATACGGAATTGATGGAAGCCTCCGCGCGCGCCGGAATGACAGGAGATGCACCGGAAAGGATTGCTGTTTCTGTATCAAGTGAAAGCGTACCGGTTGCCGGGGATCAGGGAATATTGTTGAAAGTATATGCGAGTTCTGCTCAATTAACGCAAATTACAGATTTTATGAAAGCAATAGGCGTGTCCTATGAGATTGGCAGGATGTATGTTTGATTTTGGAAGCGCTAATGAAAGGCAGAAAGAGGCGATCCAATCTACGGAAGGCCCGGTTCTGCTGATTGCGGGGCCCGGATCGGGGAAGACTTTTACGCTGGTAAAACGAATCGCGTATCTTGTTCGTGAAAGACGGGTTCCGCCGGGACAGATTATGGCTGTAACATTCACGGAAAAGGCGGCCCGTGAATTAACAACAAGGATCTCGGATGAATTTCTTCAGCATGGTGAGACGGTTGACCTTCATGAAATGTATATTGGCACATTCCATGCTGTGTGTCTGAGGTTGATGAAGGAGTATGGCGATCAGCAGGAACACAGCCGAAGCAGTCGTATTCTTGATACTTTTGAACAAACTTATTTGGTGTACAGGAATTTAGCGCGTTTTCAGCGATTGGGAGGATATGACGAGTGCATTTCTTCGAACAGGAGCCGTTGGCGTCAGGCGCAGGAAATTTGCCGGATTGCCGGTCAGCTGTGCGAGGAAATGGTGGATGCCGGCGCAATGTGTATGGATCCTGATGAAGATATGCGCTTCCTTGGGCGGTTGGTTTTGCTTTATAAAGACCTTCTGAAAGAAAATAATGCGGTTGATTTTGCTTCCATCCAGACGCGGGTGCTGGAATTGTTTCAGGAACATCCAGATGCACTCAATGCTGTGCGGGATTCGATCCGCTATATTATGGTGGATGAATATCAGGACACCAACTATATTCAGGAGCAGCTGGTTTTTCTGTTTTCCGGGGAAAGTCAGAATATTTGTGTGGTGGGTGATGATGATCAGGGGATGTATCGCTTTCGGGGTGCTACGATTCGGAATATCCTTGAGTTTCCGAATCAATTCAAGTATCGGCCATGCAAGCAAATTGAACTGGACGTAAATTACCGGTCAAAATCAGATATTATCCGGTTTTACAGCCGATGGATGGAGCAAGGATCGGAACAAAATTTTTTCAGATGGGGCGATTACAGATACGAGAAGCATTTGAAAGCGTGCGAAAAGAATGATTCGAACGGAAAGTATGTTTACCGGTGCGGCGGGTCCGCAGAAGCAGAAAAACAGGAAGTGTTGGCGTTGATTCGAAAATTGCAGATCGATGGCAATATAGAGAATTTGAATCAGATTGCTTTTCTTTTTCGCTCGGTTAAAAGCGCGGAAGCGAAAGATATGGCAGAGTTCCTGGAGAACAACGGAATTCCGGTTTACTCTCCGCGTTCACAGATGTTTTTTGAGCGCAATGAAGTTCGGCAGATTCTTGGGTGTATGATGATTTGTTTTCCGAGTTACCGGAAGGATGTTCGGGAAAATACTTTTAATATTCCAATATCAGACGGATTGCGTGAATATTATTATGAGTGCCTGAAGAAGGCGGCCGGACTGATAAAGCAAGATCGGGATCTAAAAGAATATGTTGAAACGGCGTCCGGATATCTCGCAAATCCGGGAACCCGGGATTTCGGGCTTTTGGATTTGTTCTATCAGTTGCTTTCGTTTGAACCCTTTGCCGGCTTGCTGCGGATGGAACCATCAGAAGGAGCGTATGCTACCAGGCCGGCGCGAAATCTTTCGGAAATTTCAAGAATGATTTCGCAGTTTTGCTTCTTGTACAATATGCATGTGGTGACGGAGAAAAATATGATCCGCCTGCCGGAATCTTTTTTCAACAGCTTTTTGAAAGCGCATTATCTGGACGGGGTAGGAGAGTATGAAGACAATTCGGAATTTGCCCCGGACGGATGTGTGTCTTTCATGACCATTCATCAATCAAAAGGGTTGGAATTTCCGGTTGTGATTACGGGCTCGATTGGAGGTGCTCCAAAGGGCGGGAGCGATCCGCTGATGCAAATGGTGGAAATGAGATATTTTAAGAGAAGACCGTATGAACCGTTGGAAGATATCAAATATTTTGATTTCTGGAGGCTGTATTATACAGCATTTTCGCGGGCCAGAAATTTTCTGGTACTGGCACAAAGAAAAATGCCGGGGAATTATTTCGGCCCGATTCTGGAGAATATTCCGAAAACAGATGAATTTTATTCGCCGGGGGAGCGTTTTGGGTATGTAAAACCAGCCTTTTTTAAGAAGGTATATTCGTTTACGTCCCATATTTCCGTATATGAAGAATGCCCGTCACAGTATAAATATTACAGGGAGTATGAATTTGCCCGGAACCGGATGTTTCAAATTTCTTTGGGCACTTTAGTACATGCGACATTGGAGGATTTGAACCGGTGCGCAATGGCGGACCGGCTGGATGATGTGAATGCGGACAAAATTCGCGAATGGTTTTATTTGAATTATCATACAATGAGGGAAGAAACGGGATATTTCCTGACTGAGAATCAGCAGGAAAAAGCGTTGGAGCAGGTTTTCCGGTATTATAGGCACCGAAAGGAAGAGCTTGGCAGAGTTTGGAAGGCAGAGGAAGAAATCAGTCTGGTTCTTCCGGGCTATATTCTTCGGGGAGTGGTAGATCTTGTGGAGGGACGTGGAGATACGGTTGAGATTGTAGATTATAAGACCGGACCAAAACCCGATATTGCGCGAGAACCACATAGATTGGATCAATACAAAAAGCAATTGGATATATATGCGTATTTGATTCGGCAACGATACGGAAAGACGGTAAGCCGGATGCATTTGTATTATACCAGCACGATGGTCGGAGATCCGTTAATTACATTTGAATATCGGGAAGAAGATATACAAAAAACGATCAGAGAGTTTACCCGCACGGTGGAAGCGATTGAAAATAAAAAATTTACCGACAAGGCACGGAATGATGAAAATTGCGTGTATTGTGATCTGAAGTTTGTTTGCGGGAAATATTCAGTTAAGGAGGCATTCGATGAATAAATGTATTTGTTGCGGCGCCCCGTCGGGAGTACTCTTGTGTGAAAAGTGTCATGACGCGGTTGATTTGCGGGAACTTTGCAAAAAAATCATAGATTATGTTCCCGGAGAGGGTAAAAACCTCTTGTGGGATGAAATAGCTGCTACTCTTGACAACCCGTTGAATTTTAAAAATATGATTTTTGCGCTGACCGATGAAATGGAGTCTCCCGAAAAGGAAATTTTGCGGATACGCTGTATGTCGGGAAATCGGGGAAGCGTGCCTAAAACAACCAGAAAATGGTTGCTGGAAATTGCGGATGAATGCATTCAAAATGAAAAAACGGCTGAAACAGAAAAAGGCTATATAATGGGGTTGAAACTGGACGCATTGTATAAGGACTATGATTATTTCGGAGCAGAGGCTGCGGCAGAGGAGATCTTCGGTTCGCCGTTTTTGGATGTTTATGCTGCGTATACACTGGGAGATTTTTATATTCAGACGCGCAGATATGAAAAAGCAAAAATCATTCTGCGTAAAGGAATGGAATACTATCCGGAAAGAACTGAGGTCGGACTGGCGGAGAAACTGAAAGAAGCGTCGGAACGGGAAATGGGGAAGGAAAATGGCGGGAAGCCGCCGTATTTGCCAAATCCCACAGAAAATCGGGATAAGATTCGTGACAAATATATTCAATTCATGGACAGTATCGGGATTGCGGTGGCAATGCCGGAAAAAGGGAAAAGCAAAAAACCGGTTCATAAAATACCGAGGGATGAGTATCCGGCACCGGCGGAGACCCGGGAGAGCGGATTTCGGTCATTCGTGGCTTTTGACCTTGAAACAACCGGTTTAAATCCGAACTTTGATTCGATTACTGAGATCGGGGCGGTCAGGGTTGTGGACGGGGTTGTTTCTGAGGAAAAGGAGTTTGTGTTTCAGGAATTGGTGCATCCGTATGATAAAAGGATACCGAAAGAAGTGGAAACAATGACCGGAATCACCAATGATATGGTTAGAAACGCCCGGGAAATGTGGGAGGTTTTTCCGGATTTCGTGGATTTTATCGGGGATGATATTCTTGTTGGATTTAATTGCATGGGCTATGACTCCCGCTTTCTGGTCAGGGCCGGAAGATACAGCAACAGAATTATTACAAATCCTTATTTTGATGTCATGCGGATGGCTAAAGAAGTGACCGGCCAGGGCAGGATTTCTTTGAATGAAATATCTGAGAAATTGAATATTCAAAATCCGCGGGCGCACAGAGCTTTGGCTGATGCAATCACAACTGCCAGGGTATATTTGAAGCTTTTGGAAAATCAGGCTGGAAAGAAAGAAGAGACGCTGGATGATTTTCTTGCTGGCCTGGACGACTTTTGATTTCTATACTTGAAGGAATAAGCTGTTAATGATCAAAGCAGGGAAAGGGAAAAGCTTTATGACGGTTGACATTGATAAAATCCGGGCTGATTTGATCGATTATTTTGGCACGGCGATGACCGGCGGGTTCCCGATGGCGGTGGTGGATTTGGCCAAGATTGAGACGGCTTCCGCGGAAGAAGTGGTGCAAATTGCGCTGAAAAACGGATTTGACTTAAATAAGTACGTGATCAGTGAATAAAATTTGTGGTTGGTTATTGAATGGAATGTTGAATTTTCAAGACCACATAAAAACAGCATCGCCGGTGAATGCCGACGATGCTGTTTGGCTTCAAGGATCATTGGGAGAATGTAGAATGTCAGCAAAATGGCTGATGTGTTTATTACGCAGTCGGATTGTTAATCCCAAGAATCATCAATGTTATATCCAAGTAGATAATAATATGCGTCTCCGTTACAATCTTCATAGCCGCCGGGAATATGCAGTATGGTATGGGGATCAACGCAGTTCGGTCCGTCGAGACCGAAGCAGTTGCCATCCGGCACATAGATATCAGTTAGATTGCTGCATTTCCAAAATGCTTTATCCATAATGTTGCAGCGGCTGCTGGGCATATTCACGGATTTCAGATAATTGTTTTCGGAGAATGCGAAAGGTCTAATGATTTCAACCCCGTCGGGAACGGTATAGGAGGAATCGGTTCGATCGGAGGGATAAGAGACTAATGCTAATTCATCGTTTTCTGTGCTGAAAATAACACCGTCTACATTTTTGTAGTCGGGGTCATCCGGATCGATTTCAACGGGCTGATCGCCACTGCTGTTGACCTTCAATGAAGAACAACCTTCAAAAGTATATTCACCAAGGAGGCTGCATTCTTCAGGAAAATTGATTGATACCAGCGATTCGCAGTCTTTAAAAGCCAAATCATCAATCGTGAACTCTTCGTCTCCGACATCGGGCAAAATCACTCTGACCAAGTCTTTATGATTTTGCAGGGCTTTATAACCGATCCCTCTGACAGGATAACCGTCAATTTCGTCCGGGATGATCAATTCCCCGTTTTCCGGTATGGCATCGACTCCGGTGATAATAATCGAATTACCATCGATTTCGTAAGTAAATTTAGGCATGGTTTTTCCTCCTTGTAAAAATATGATTTGGGGACATGTTGGTTTGATTGAACTGAATCAACTCCTTTCGAATACTCTATATTTTGCTGATGATTTATTATAAATCGGGGGGGTGACTGTCAAGCCGGGCAAGGCATTGCAAAAGTAAAACATAAAACGGCAGAAGGCTTGAAACTTATAGCTTTGCTCAAAAAATGAGCATGGATGCTCAAAAAATGAGCGTGACGGCGGAGAAGAAATTTGCTACAAATAGATTGAGAAAATCATGATGAGATGGAAATACGGTTCAAACGCGGGAGAGTCTGAAAGGCGGGGATGCTTTTGAGGGTTCGGGGTGCCTGTGAAGGAATGTTCGCCATTCGTGACCGAATGAGGCGGATTGAAGACTTTCGCGGGCTGTACTATGGAAAGGTTCTGGATTGGGTGGGCGTTCTCCCGGCTGAAAGCTTACATCAGGCAGATGGAACAGTTTTGCGGACATGGCGGGAGAATGGATATGCGATTACTTTGAGGTTCGACGGGAAAGATTGCTGCTTGGGTGTTTGGGAGGAAAGAGACGGATTGAATTCCGTTTGTTAAGACTGAAAGTTTCAGCCGAAAATGGCTGTAAAAATGAAAGGAGAAAGAAACATGGCAGACTTATCAGGACTCTATCAGCTTTTTCAAATGCTGAAGGGCGCGGCGGGCGACGAGGGCAGCGAAGAGATTCTGGAGGAGATCCAATCGGTTTCCTTTTCGGAAGGGAAACGCATTGACTGCGGTTGGTACAGCGTCGGCGTGCCGGACGGATACCGGGCGGAAGTCAATTTCGGAGAGCGCGATTTTATGCTTTGGCTGCCGTCGGAAGACGAGGAGGAAACGCCGGACGATCCCACATCGAGCAGCGATATTTCGCTGATGGCTGGCGCGACGATCGGAGATCCGACGGCCGAGCAGGAGGCTCAGACGGAACTGCAGGCGCAGACTTTAGCGGCGGGGATGGCTGTGGTCAGTATGGCTCAATTTTCCGGCGGCCCGGTTTCGGTGGTGCCGATTCACGGGAAAAAGATGCATGCGTATGCCCTGGAACAGATGTCAAATTTTCAGATTTTGTTTTCCGTCTCCAAAGCGATTAAGCAGATGAGAGTTTGTATTCCTCAGATGTCGGATGGCCAGATTCCGGAAGCTGCGAAGATGGTCGCGAAGTGGATGGATACGTTTGAACTGGAAGAGGGATATCGGGAACCGGATCCGATTTTTATGGGTGACGATGTTCCTTGCACGGTCGAAAACGCGGAGAAATTCCGCGAGAGAATTCGTGCCCGGCTGAAAGAGGAAGATCATTATGCGTATGAGATGCATAAGCTTTTTATGGCGTGGGCGAACGCGGTCAGTCAAAACAGGCGGGGAGAGGATTTCTTTAATGACGAATTGCAGTATGTGGCGGAATCATCGGTACAGCGCCTGGAAGAAATGTGCGGTGACGCGGAGGCTCAGCTGACCGCGTGGCAGAAGAACAACCCGGATGTCAAGGCGCTTTCCATCGCTGCGCAGGCAGCCGCGGAGCTCTGTGATCCGGATTATGTCCGGGCGGATTCAGGAAATGCTTATCGCCTTTGTGAATCGGAAAAGCTGAAGGAATGGAAGGAAAAGTTCACGTCCCTGATTACGGAACCGGAAACGGCACAGCCGGAAATGAAGGAGGTCGAAGATGCTTTTGTCGCGCCGGTCGAGATTAGCGGAGTTGAACTGGAATGGAAGAAAGTGATCGAGGCATACGAGGACCAGTCGACTTTTTATCAGAATCTTGCGGATGCGCTGGATTATAACCGGGCGTTCGGGATCGAGATGGATCCCCTGCATGAGGGAGAGGACTGGATGGTTGGCCGGGCGGAAATGATTGGTCCGGACGGAAATGGCGGATCGGTGATCAATTACTTTGTTTGCGTGATGACGGTTCGGGGCCTGTATGCTGCTTTCCTCGGTCCGGAACCGGCCGGGATGCATGAATTGTACCGCGAAACCGCCGGAATCCGGCCGCTGCACCATCCGGATGAATTGCCGGAAGGTGAACCGGCGCCGGAAGCGGAGGCGTTCCAATATAATGAGAACGATTCTCTGGTGTCTGATTTTTATACTTATACCGCACCGGACGGAATGCTGGAGGAAGAAAGGAGTGGCCTCGTGAAGATGACTCCGGAGCGGAAATCGCTTGGAGAAGGTGTCACGATTTATCCGGCGCAAATGTTCAATCCGACGAGCCCGCTGTATGGAACGATTGATATTCATGCGGACGGGGCGGCGGAGCTTCTGTGGGAAGAGGCGATGAGCAGCAGAAGCGGGCGCAAGTTGATGAAACCGGAAATGGTGGAAGTGAAGGATGATCAACTGGTGGCCGCGGGCGTGTGGGATTATTATGATGATCCGAAAGCGCCGTTTGTGGTGACGGGCTTTGTCGTGTCGGAAGACGGCATGAAGTATGTCCGCGGGATAATTCAGTGGAGATGCAGGGGAACCCGGGAATTCTTCCTGCAGCAGACAATGGGTTTGGCACAGAGAATGACCATGGATTCCGAGGATGATTTCGTTGATGATGATGAATCGGAAGAAGAGGCGGATCTTAATTATGATGAAGAACCGGGAGAAGAGGTGGAGAACGATTCGCTGCTTTTAAAGAAAGATCTTTTGAGGGGTTATGCGGCCGGGGTTCGTATGACTTTGGACGAAGCGATTGAACAGGCAAAGAAAGATGCTTTTCGCTATGAGGAACAGGCGGTTAAGGCACAGGGTACATTGTTTGAGTATGAACAAGAAAAAGAAGAACAGTTGAAAGATGAACGGTTCAGTTTGAATTTTAAGAGGAACAGCATTAAAGACTTAAAAAAAGAATGTGAAGCGAAGGCGGAAGAACTGCGGTATACTCAGGCTGAGTTGGATGAATGCGGCGTTCTGAACTTCATCAAGAAACCCAAACTGACGCAGAGAGTGGAGCAATTGACGAAAGAAAAGGCTGATTTAGACAAAAAGTTTAATGAATTAAAAAAATCTATTGAAACGACAGAGCGCAGGATTAAAATGTTGGAGGAAGGTGATACGTACTTTTTAAGTGTCAGTCAACAGCGTGCTGTTCGTAATGCCAACAGGATTATGAAAAACGTGGATAAAACTCGTCAGAAGGGTTGGGATTTAGAGAAGATCAGGAAGGAACTGGATCGGGTTGAACCGAAGATTGAGTCTGCCGGAGACGTGGAGACGCTGGAAGAAATTCAAAATGAATTGGAGACACTGCGGAAGAGAGCGGAAGAAGTTCGGGACCGGGAGTAAAAATCAGCCGAAAAAGCGTCTGGCAGTTTGATTTGTTGAGCTGATGATCCTTTCTATCAACAAGTTCATATTTTCTTTCGGCAACCCGGATCCGCGCTATTGACAGAAGGAGTGTTTTTCGGGAAAATAAGGGGAAAAATCCGGAAGGACGGGGCAAGGATGGGCGCGCGGAAAAGGATTTTGCTGATTGCGACGGGCGGGACGATTGCGTCCCGGTATACGGGGGACGGGCTGAGCCCGGCGATTTCGGCGAAAGAGCTGCTGAGCTATGTGCCGGAGGCGAAGGAGATTTGCGACATCGACACGATGGAGCCGTTTTCGCTTGACTCCACGAACATCGGACCGAGGGAATGGATGAAGCTGGCCGGCCTGGTGGAGGAATACTACGAGCGGTACGACGGGTTTGTGATCTGTCACGGGACGGACACCATGGCGTACACCGCGGCGGCGCTGTCCTATCTCGTGCAGGATAACCGGAAGCCGGTGATCGTGACCGGGGCGCAGAAGCCGATTGACCTTGCGGACACCGACGCGCGGACGAATCTGACTGACAGTTTGCGCTTTGCGTGCGACGCGCGGGCGTGGCGGACGAATATCGTGTTCGGCGGGAGAGTGATTGCCGGGACGCGGGCGAAGAAGGAGCGGTCCAAGAGCTATAACGCGTTTTCGAGCATTAATTATCCGGACATCGCGGCGATTCAGGATGACCGGATCGCGTTTTACATTGACGACAAAAGCCGGGCGGTGGCGCCGATGCGCGTGTATCACGAGATGGAGACGCGGGTGTATCTGCACAAGCTGATTCCCGGGCAGGACGGGCGGATTCTTGACCGGATGCGGGAGGAGACCCGGGCGCTGATCATTGAATCCTTCGGGGTCGGCGGGATTCCGAACTACGGGGATCAGGCGTATTATGACGCGATCCGGCAGTATGTGGCGGAAGGCCGGGAGGTCATCATGGCAACGCAGGTTGTGCATGAGGGTAGCGACATGGCGGTGTACGAGGTCGGGAAGGGCATCAAGAATGAGTTCCGGCTGACGGAGTCGTATGACATGACGCTGGAGGCGTGCGTGACGAAGACCATGTGGGCGCTGGGGATGAGCCGGAACGGGAATGATTTTCAGAAGCTTTTCTATACGCCGGTGAATCATGATATATTGTTTGGCCCAATGGTAAAGTAAGAGGGGAAGAGGAACATGGCGGGGAGACAGACAGTCAATGTGATGACGGAGGGGAATTACCGGAAGCAGCTGCTGCTGCTCATGGTGCCCATCTTCATCGGTCGGCTGTTTATGCAATTGTACAACACGGCGGACTCCGTGATTGTGGGGCGGTATGTATCCGCGCAGGCACTGGCGGCGGTCAGCTCCGTGGGGTCCATTACATACCTGTTTGTGGGGATTTTCAACGGGTTTTCCATCGGCGCGGGGGTGATTATCGCGCGCCTGATCGGGGCGGAGGACCGGGAACGGAGCCAGCGGGCGGTGCACACGATTGTGACGCTGGGTTTGCTGATTTCCGTGATCATGACGGTGGTCGGATATGGCGCGACGGATTGGCTGCTGACGATCACGGGCGTGCCGGAGAGCGTGTTTCACGACGCGAGCGTGTATTTGAAGATTTACTTCCTCGGCAGCTTTTTCCTGATCATGTACAATATCTTTGTGGCGATTCTGCAGGCCGCGGGGGACGCGACGCACCCGCTGGTGTATCTGGTGGCGAGTTCGCTGATCAACATTGTGCTGGACGTGATCTTCATCACGCAGTTTGGCATGGGCGTGGACGGCGCGGCGCTGGCGACCGTGATTTCCGAGGCGCTGAGCATGGTGCTGAGCATGGTGCGGCTGATGCGGGCGGACGACATTATAAGGCTTCGGCTGAACCGCCTGAAGATGAACATGGACGACCTGAAGGAGATTGTGCGATACGGCGTGCCGACGGCGGTGCAGTCCAGCGTGATTGATCTGGCGAACATGATGATTCAGGCGTATATCAATTCCTTCGGGGATCTGGCGATGGCCGGGGTCGGCGCGTATTCCAAGATCGAGGGATTCGCGTTTCTGCCGGTCGTGTCCTTTTCGATGGCGATGTCCACGTTCGTGAGCCAGAATCTCGGCGCGGGAAAAATGGACCGGGTGCGCAAGGGCATCCGGTTCGGACAGTGGGGGATTATCCTGTCAAATCTTGCTTTGGGGGCGCTGCTGTGGGTGTTCGCCGCGCAGTCGATCCGCTTGTTCAGCTCGGATGAGGAGATCGTCGCTTACGGCGTGTCGCGGGCGAAGATCTGCGCGCCGTTCTTCTTCCTGCTCGGGTATTCGCATGTGTCGAGTGCGATTATGCGCGGGCTCGGGCGTCCGAACGTGCCGATGTTCGTGATGCTGTTTTGCTGGTGCGCGGTGCGCGTGATTCTGATTCAATTGTTCGGGGAACAATATCATTTCATCGAATTCGTGTTCTATCTTTATCCGCTGACGTGGACGCTGAGCAGTGTGGTGTTCTTCTTTGAGACAAGGAAAACCATAAGGATGCGGGAGAGGCAGATCGGGGCATAAGAAAACCGGCGGTCCGAAAGGATCGCCGGTTTTACAATCAGGGGGATTACTCTTTGACCGCGCCGATGTTGATGCCCTTGACGAAATACTTCTGCAGGAAGGGATAGAGAATCATGAAGGGCAGGATGGCCACGATGACCGCGGCGTTCTGCACGGTGTTTTCCGTGGCGGAGCCGAGGGCGTTGGGCAGGTTCGAGCCCATCATCATGGAGCGCAGTTTCATCTGGAAGTTATAGAGGACTTCCTTGGTGATGTAGAGTTTATAGTTGGTATAATCATTCCAGTAGGACACCGCGAACATCAGCCCGATCGAGGCCAGGGCGGCCTTGGAGAGGGGCAGGGCGATTTTGTAGAACATTTGCATGGGCGTGCATCCGTCCAGCGTCGCGCTCTCAAAAAGGGAGTTCGGGATGCCTTCGAAGAAGTTCCGCATCAGCACGAGGTTATACACGTTGATCGCGGGGGGCAGGATGACCGCCCAGAGCGTATTGGTCAGGCCCAGACGGCGCATGACGATGTAGCTCGGGATCATGCCGCCGGAGAAGATCATCGTGAAGAGCAGGAGCCCCGCGAAAAGGTTTCGGCCCGGCATATCCTCCTGAATAAGCACATAAGCGCCCAACGTGGAGAGCAGAAGACCGAGCAGGGTGCCGGCGACGGTCGTGATGACGCTGTTACGCAGCGGCGTCAGCAGGGATTTGTTGGTCAGCACCGTGGCGTATCCTTCCAGACCGAAGTTATCCGGCCAAAGTTTCATACCGTAACCGGTGGTCAGGTCGAAAGAGTCAACCAGCACTTTCCAGATCGGCACCAGAATCAGCAGGCAGACCAGCACGAAGATGAGCCCGTTGACCACGGAGAAGACCGTGATATTGGACTTGGATTTGCGGGGAACCGCATTCGTCTTTTCCATAAATCTGCCTCCTTACACGATGCCGCGCCCGCGAACGCGCTTGCTGGCATAGTTGCAGGTCAGCATCAGCACCATGCCGACCAGAGAGCGGAACAACCCGATCGCGGTTGTATATCCGTAGTTCGGAATGGCGCCGCTGTTGAAGGTCTGATAATACACATAGGTCTGCAGGACCTGGGACACGTCCATGACCGCGTCATTCTGCAGGACGAAGACGCTTTCGAAAAGGTTCATGATCTTCGCCAGATTCAGAATCAGCACGGTAATGATCGTGTTGGCCAGGGCGGGCAGGGTGACATACCACATTTTCTTCCAGCGGCCGGCGCCGTCGATGGACGCGGCTTCGTAAATGCCGGGGTCGATGCCGGTCAGGGTGGCCATGAAGATGATCGTGCCCCAGCCGGTGTCATGCCAGACATTGATCAGGTAATACGCCGGGCGCCACCATTCGGAGGAGCCGAGGAAGTAAATGCCGCTGTCGATGACCCCCAGTTTGATCAGCAGCTGATTGACCAGACCCGCCGTGGAGGGGGAAAGGATCAGCTGGAAGACGGAGGCCGTCACCACCCAGGACATGAAGTGCGGCAGGTAGATAATGGTCTGTGACAACTTCTTGAAGTGGATGTTGATGATTTCGTTGAGCAGGAGGGACAGCACCACGGACAGCGTGGTCGTGAGCAGGAGCTTGGTGACGCTCAGCTCAATCGTGTTCGTGAAGGCCCGCCAGAAATTCGGCATGGAGAACAGCTTTTTAAAGTTGTCCAGCCCCACCCAGACCGGGTCCTTGATGATATTATACTTCGTGAAAGAATAATAGATCCCGAACATCGGCAGATAGTGGAAAATGATCAGAAAAATGAGCACCGGCAGGAAAAGCAGATAGAAGCCCCAGTATTTTTTGATTCTCGGGCCCAATGGCTTTTTCTTGCTTTGGATATGGACGGTTCCTTCCATGAAATGTCCCCCTTGCTGGTGAAATGGGCAGGGATGGCGAAACGTCATCCCTGCCCGGAGTACTTGGAGTCAGGAATTACTTATTCAGGCTTTCAACGATCGCGTCGGACCAGGCTTTGCCTTCGGACTCGAAGCGGGCCATGGCATCCTCATAGGTCAGTTCGCCCATGGCAACCTTGGCGATCAGTTCGTTCTTCAGGGTGGTCAGGTCGCCGTTGTAGGAGCTCATTTCTTCGGTCGAGATGACGAAGGGAGCCGGACGGCAGTTGGCCGCGAAGAGCTTGGAGGAGGACAGGGTCTCGGGCTGCACGATCTGGTCGACCGGGTTCTCATAGCCTTCCTTGAAGGAGGCAACGGAGGCCACGGGGTCGATATGGCACTTGGTGTACAGGGTGCCGGGGGTTTCCAGATTCTCTCTCATGTGGAACTGGCCTTCTTCATAGGTCACATCCAGCACGGTTTCAGCCTTGCGGCTCCAGTGCACATCTTCCACACCATAGGTCCACAGGAACTGCATGTCGCCGCCGTCGAACATGGTGTCAATGAAATACTTAAAGACGCCTTCGGGGTTCTCGCACGCGGTGGTGATGCCCCAAACCGGCGGGGTGCGGTCAAAGTAGCCGGGGCAGCCTTCCAGGGGCTCGAGGGCGATCAGCTCGCCGTCCAGACCGTTGCTGACCAGGTTGTTCTTCAGGTTGGTCGCCCAGGTGCCGGACCAGTAGGTGAAGATACCGGTCGTGTTGTCATAGAACTTATTGCGGCAGTCCTTGGTGCCGTTGGTCAGGGTGGTGGGGTCAATCCAGCCGTTGGTGTAGCCTTCATTCAGCCGCTCCAGGGCGCCCTTCATGGCTTCTTCGGTGAAGCCGTCCACCCAGGTGCCGTCTTCCTTCTGATAGAAGGAGGGATACGCGTCCTGATAATACTCGGGCAGGTAGTTGATGAACGGCGCTTCGCCGCCCACAAAGCCCGCCGCGGTGGTGGCATAGGTGTCAGCCTGGCCGTTGCCGTCGGGGTCGTTCTTCACGAACGCTTCGGAGACCGCCTTGTATTCTTCCCAGGTCGTGGGCGCTTCCATACCAACGGCGTCGAGCCACGCCTTTTTGATATAGGTCACGCAGCCGCCGCCGCGGCCATCAGCGAAGCCGTAGAGCTTGCCGTCGATTTTCAGGCTTTCTTCCACATCTTCAGCGGTGAAACGGCCGCTGTTCTTGGTCTCGCTGTTTTCCCAGGCTTCCGTCATGTCCCACAGGACGCCTTCGGAAGCGTAGGCCGCATAATAAGTGGAAGAGAGGATCAGCAGATCCGGCCAGTCGCCGGAGGCGATCTGCTGCTGCAGGACGTCGTAATAGGCGTCATGGTCGGGTTGGATGATTTCCAGTTCGATGCCGGTCAGCTCTTCCCAGCGGGCGATGAATTCCGCCTGGCCGTTGGGCTGGGTGACGATGGTTCCATCCACAAAGATGGTGATCTTCTCGGGCTTCTGCACATCTTCCGCGGACGCGGAGATCGTGACGAGACTCAGACAGAGCGCCAGAGCAAGAACGAGGGATACGAGTTTCTTCATGGTTCCAACTTCCTTTCTTTTTTTCCGCGATGAGCACCGCGGTTTGTGATTATGGTATAGCACGGGGCGTTTTTTCGGGCAAGAAACAAAATTTGAGGGAGGGAACAAATGCTGTTTTTTGCCCGTTCGGACAGGTCAAAATTTGTTCGGTCCCCGGGGAGAAAGCTATGCAAAACGGGGGTTTTCTGATACAATAGCGGTGAAGAAATGACCGAAGGGGAGTTGAATGGATTGCTCCGGAGAATGAAGGGGAAAACGGGATGGGGTTCCATCGCGCAGCGGTTCGGGATCAGCTTGAGTATTCTGCTGCTGATCTGCCTGATTCTGACCTTTGTGATTCAGAGCTTATCTGTCAAATCCGCGCGGGATTCATTCTGGGAACAACAGTATACCGAGACGGGAAACCATGCCGAGGAGATGGCACAGAACCTGCAGGTCATGGACGGGTTCACGCGCCAGCTGCTGACGGAAAACAAATTTATCCGGTTTACAAATATGAGCGGGATTGAGGAAACGGGGTACATGTATACCGCGTATGAGCTGATGTCCCTGCTGACGACGAAAAGCTATTCTTTCCTGACCACGCCGGTGCGGGAAAGCCATATTTTGCTGGACAAGTCCGGGTTTGTCCTGTCCTCCAGCCAGTTTACCGAGGCGAACCAGTATTTCCGGTATTACCGGACGTACGAGACGGAACAGTATGAGGAATGGATCCGGATGTTGCGGGAGGCCGACGGGAACGGGGTTTTCCGCGCTATCCGGGACCAGGGGAACGCGGACATCTATTATTTAATGGATATTGATCAGCTGAGCAGCCGGTCTGTGCCGGCGATCATCTGGTTTGAGATGGACACCGTGAAATTAAAGGGAAATTTTGCCCCGGAGAAGGGCGATCCGATGATCGTGCTGACGGACGCGAAAGGGAATATTCAGCTGGTTGTGGCGGCGGAGAAGATTTCCGCCCGGGACGCGGACGGCGTGTTTTTGGATCTGACGGAAGATGAAATCGCCGCGGCGGAGAAACTGGCGGCTTCGGAGACGGAGAATGCGCGCGACGGGGAGCGGCATTTGATGCGGATTCCCATGGCGAACGGGTGGACCTGTTTCGCGTCCGTGGCGGAGAATATTTGCGATGAGGCGATCGGAGATTACCGGCCGATGTTCTTCGGGGTGCTGCTGCTGGCCCTGATCGGCGGGATTGCGCTGGTGGCGATACTGGTGAGGATGAATATGCGCCCGGTGGAAAAGATGGGGCACGAGCTTGTGCGCGCGGAGAACGACCGGGAGGAATTGCAGCGCGAGGTCGAATCGCAAAAGCCGATGACTTACGCGTGGTATTTGCGGAAGGTGCTGTCCGGGCATGTGAGCAGCGAGAGCGAATTTGAATACATGATGGACTATCTCGGGATGCCCGGGCCGCGGCAGTATTATGTGCTGTACTGCTACGCCCAGCGGCAGGATCCGTCACGGAAACTGCCCGAGGAAGAGCAAATGGACATTCTCAATGAGTATCTGCGGACGGATCAGCCGATCCGGACATACGCGGCGACAGAAGCGCTGGTGATTTTGGTGTCCTATCCGCCGGATTTTCAGGAGCCGCTGATGGACCTTCAGCACCGTGTGGTGCGGCTGCATGAGGAGCTGGCGGTCGAGCACAGTATATGGTTCTACGCCGGGGTCGGGAGCATGCAGACCGAGGCGTCCAGACTGTGGGAGTCGTATGAGCAGGCGCGCGGGGCGTCCAGATATACCGCGAAGGATCATATTTTCCTGCCGTGGGAACTGATTCCGAAACAGCCGGACACGTTCTATTATCCGTTTGAACTGTCGTCGAAACTGCTGCACTTTATCACGACCGGGAATCAGAGCCAGGCGGATGAACTGCTGCGAGTGATTTATCAGGAGAATATGGAGGACCGGTCCCTGCCGGTCACCCAGGTGCAGTTCCTGCTCAGTGATTTGCGGTCCACGCTTTTGCGCGCGCGATCTCAGATTGCGGAAAAGGACGGGGAAGAGGAGAAGAAGCGGCTAGCAAAGCTGGACACGAAGCTCGGCGGGACGCCGTCCTTCCCGATGATCCACGAGTGCGCGGACGAGATTTGCGGATATTTCGCGTTCTCGCGGGAGCCGTCGAACCCGATTCCGGATATCGAGAAATATCTGACGGAGAATTACGCGGACCCGTCGCTGTCGCTGACAAAGCTGTCGGCGCAGTTCAATATTTCCGAAAGCTATCTGTCGCATTTGTTCAAGGAAAAGACGGGGCGGAATTTCTCCGCGTTCCTGGAGGGACTGCGGCTGAGCGAGGCCGCGAAAAGGCTGAAGAGCGGCAGCGGAAACGTGAGCGACATCGCGGAGGAGGTCGGGTATAACAATCCGACGACTTTCCGGCGGGCGTTCAAGAAGATGTACGGGGTGACGCCCAGCGAAATGATGAGTCAGGGAAGAGAGTAAAGAGAAAAAATTCTTGCGTAACAGGCGGCCGGGTGGTAGGATATGCGTTGCGTTTCAGGTTGAAGCGCAACGTTTTTTGTGAAGATGGAGAGACGAAATGTCGATCAGGCAGAGGACAAGGGTGTCCATTGACATGACCGCCGGGAATTTGTGGCGGGATATTCTGCGGTTCAGTTTGCCGCTGATGGTGACGAATGTGCTGCAGGTGCTGTTCAATATGTCCGATGTGGCGGTGGTGGGCCGGTTTGCCGGCGCGGAAGCGCTGGGGGCGGTCGGGTCCACGCCGATGCTGGTGTCCCTGTTTACGGGGCTGCCGATCGGGCTGGGGGCCGGGGTGAATGTCGTGATTGCCCGGCATCTGGGCGAGCGCGACGACGCGCGGGTAACGCGCGGCGTGCGGACGTCCTTTTTCCTGTGCCTCGGGTTCGGGTTGCTGCTGCTGGCGGTGATGGAGCTGGTGAGCGAGCCCGTGCTGCGGCTGATGAAAACCAAGGAGATTCTGCTGCCGGGGGCGGTCAGGTACATGCAATTGTACGCGCTGGGGATGCCGGCAATGTGCCTGTACAATTTCGGCGCGGGCGTGCTGTGCGCGTCCGGGGACACGAAGCGGCCGATGCTGATTCTGATGGCTTCGGGGCTGGCAAACATCGCGATGAATCTGTTCTTCGTCATTGTGTGCGGCATGGCGGAGGCCGGGGTGGCGATCGCGAGCNCGATCAGCCAGTGCGCCGCGGCGGCGCTGGTGTGCGCGTGNNTGCTCCGGTCGGAGCGGTGCATCCGGCTGACGGTCGCAAAGCCGTATATTGACGTGNCGCTGGCGAAGGAAGTCGTGTCGCTCGGACTGCCCGCGGCGCTGCAGTACGCGATTTTCGCGGTGGCGAACATGTTTATTCAGTCCGCTGTGAATTATTTTGAACCGGTGATCGTCGAAGGGAACGCTGCGGCGCAGAACGCGGACGGGTTCGCGTACGACATCATGGCGGCGATTTACACCGGGTGCTCATCGTTCGTGAGCTTTAACCTCGGCGCGAAACGGACGGACCGGGTACAAAAGACCTACATCGTGAGCACAATTTATTCCTTCGCGGCCGGGGCACTGATCGGGACATTGCTGCTNNTGTTCGGGCAGCAGTTCCTGAGCCTGTTTACGACGGACGCGGAGGTCATGGCGGCCGGGGAAACGCGGCTGAAGATCATGGCGTACAGCTACGCGTTCAGCGCGTTTATGGACTGCGCGATCGCGGCGTCCCGCGGGCTCGGGAAGACGGTTGTGCCGACGGTCATCGTGGTGATGGGGTCGTGCGTGTTCCGCGTGATCTGGGTGTACACGGTGTTCGCGCATTTTCACACGATCGCGAGTATTTACAGTTTGTACATTATTTCCTGGCTGATTACGGCGATCGCNGAGAATATTTATCTGCTGAANACCTGGCGGAGGATGACGGGAAGGAAGCCGGAGACGGCGGCAGAATAAAAAAAGACTCTGTCTCGAACGAGACAGAGCCTTTTTCAATCGGAGGCCTTATGCCTTTTCTTTCCGGGCGGAGAGGAAGAGGCAGAGGGACAAAACAGCGATCAGGATGCCCATGAGGCGGGCAAAGGGGGTCATCAGCATGCGGCAGCGCATCGTGTCCGNGCCGCAGAGGGACAGGAGCGTGCCCGGGAGCACGGCGGCCGCCAGTCCGAGGATCAGGCTCGCGGCCGAGAGGATCATGTGCGCGGCGCGCTTATCCGTCAGGAGGGCGCGCAGGCCCAGAACGCAAATGATGAAGCCGAAGACCAGGAGCCAGTTCTGCGTATCGTGGCAGTGCATCCAGGTGCCGTCGTCTTTGACCGCGCAGGCGCGGAAGACGGTCGTGACGCCGAGGGCGAGCAGGACGCCGGGGATCAGAATCGCAAGGTATTTCAAACGGGATTTCATACAGCATTCCTCCAAATCAGAATGATGTTAGTATAAGCTAACAGATGCGCTTCGTCAACCGTATTTTTGTGGTTGCGGGAACGCGCCGGGCGTGATAGGATAGGCGGTGCGGGGAGGAAAGAGTATGCGCAAGGGAAAGATTCTGGAAAAGATCGGGGAGACGATGGCGGCGATTTTCGCACCGCTGATTCCGCTGCTGACCGCGTGCGGCCTTTTGAAAGGAATCCTGATGATTCTGCAGTTGGCCGGATGCGTGCAGGAGGGCGACGATGTATACACGGTCATGTACGCCATGGGCGACAGCGTGTTTCATTTTCTGCCGGCGCTGGTGTGCTTCACGGCGGGAAAGCATTTCGGGGCGGACAAGTATCTGTGCCTGATGATCGGGATGATTCTGATTTACCCGAACCTGACCGAGGCAATGGGCCTCGGGGAAACCCTGAGCTTTGTCGGGCTTCCGATGCGCGCGGTGAAATATCCGTCGACGATTCTGCCGGCGGTCGCGGCGGCGGGGCTGGCCGCGGGGCTTGGAAAAGGTTTCCGGAAATGGTTTTCGCAGACCCTGTATGACATTATCGGGCCGATTCTGATTATTTTTCTGACGACGGTCGCGACGCTGTGCGTGCTGGGCCCGGTGAGCGATCTTGTGCAGACGGCGCTCGCGAAGGCGTACGAGTGGCTGTACACGAAGAGCAGTTTGCTGGCGGGATTCCTGCTGGGGATGTTCATTCAGCCGATGGTGTCCGTCGGGCTGAGCTGGGGCTTGCTGGTCGTGGCGCTGAACAATATCTCCGTGGTGGGATATGACACGATTCTCGCGATTCTGGGCCCGCCGGTGTTCGCGCAGGCCGGGGCGTGCCTCGGCGTGATGCTGCGCAGCCGGGACGGCTCTACGCGCGCGGCGTGCATGACGGCGATGATTTCCTCCTTGCTGGGCGTGACGGAGCCCGCGATTTACAATATCACGATTCCGCGGAAAAAGCCGATGATTTACGCGTGCATCGCCAGCGGCGTGGGCAGCGCGATGGTCGGCATCGGCGGGACGAAAATGTATACATTCCTTTTGGCAAGCATCGTGAACATGCCCGTGTACGCGGCGGGCGGCGGGTTCGCGCTGTATGCCGGCGGGTGCGCGGTCGGGTTTGCCGGGGCGCTGATTCTGACATATCTTTTGTGGCGCGAACCGGAGAAAACGGAGATTGCGGAAAACGCGCAGATCGGGTAAAATAGAGCAGGAATGACGCGCAAAGGAGCGGAAAACATGGCATACGAAAACGGCTCCCCGGAAATGAATCAGAAAAACGAGGAGCAACTGAAAGTTTATGAGCAGCTGCTTAAGTGCGTGCGGACGCTGTATTACGGGCATGACGCGGACAGCGCGATTCAGGATCTGCTGGAAATCATCGGGAAATTCCATGAGGCGAACCGGGCGTATATTTTTGAATATGATTTGGAGCACATGCTGACGAGCAACACGTATGAGTGGTGCAAGGAAGGCGTGAGCAGCGAGATCGCGAGGCTGCAGAATGTGCCGATCGAGGAAATCAGCCGGTGGGAGGAACTGTTTGACACCCACGGGGTCGTGAGCATCAGCAAGCTGGACGAGGAAGTGGACCCGAGCACCATGGAATACAAGACTCTGGCGGTTCAGGGGATTGACAGTCTGCTTGTCGCGCCGCTGGTGGTGGACGGGGTGCGCGCCGGGTTTATCGGCGTGGATGACCCGGTCGTGTATCCGAAGAACACGACGCTGCTCGAGTCCGTGGCGGCGTTTATCTGCGACGATATTCACAAGCGCCGGCAGGAGGAAATGGAAACGGAGATGCGGGCGCTGGAAGCGGCGAACCGCGCGAAGACGGAGTTTATTTCCCGCATCAGCCACGATATCCGGACGCCGATCGGGGCGGTGCTGAATCTGACGGAGTTCGCGAAGGCGGATATCGACAACCCGGAGAAGCTGAAGGACGACCTGGACAAGATCGCGACGTCCGGGAAGTTTTTGCTGAGCCTGATTAACGACGTGCTCGACATTTCCAAGATTGACAGCGGGAAGATTGAGCTGCGGTACGAGCCGTATTCCTTTAAAGAATATGTGGACGCCATTCGGAACGTGATGGAGCCGATGTGCCAGGAAAAGGGCATTGAGGCGCAAATGGAGATTCAGGCGCCGCCGGCGGAGTACGCGATGGTGGACAAAGTGCGGCTGAACCAGGTGACGCTGAATGTGATTTCCAATGCCGTGAAGTATACGCCGCGGGGCGGGTACATTCTGTTTTCCTGCAAGTTTACCGGGCTGGAAGACGGGAAGATGGGCTTTGATATCCACGTGAAGGACGACGGCATCGGGATGAGCGAGGAATTCCAGGCGCATGTGTTTGAGGAATTTTCGCAGGAGATGAATAACCCCGGGCGCGGCACGGAGATGACCGGAAGCGGTCTCGGGCTGGCGATTGTGAACCGCCTGATCAGGCTGATGGGCGGGAGTATTTCAATTGAGAGCGAGCTTGGGAAGGGCACGGATGTCGGGATTCATCTGGTGCTGAGCAGTGCGGACGACACGGCGGCGCGCACCATTCGCTCTTCCGCGGGCGCGGCGGACGGCCGCAAATTGGATGGCCGGATTCTGTTCGCGGAGGACAATGAGATCAACACCGAGATCGCGAAGCGGATTTTTGAGGAGATCGGCGTGACGCCGGAGCATGCCGCGAACGGGCGGGAAGCCGTCGAGATGATGAGCGCGGCCCCGGAAGGGTATTACCGGGCGATTTTTATGGATATTCAGATGCCGGAGATGAACGGGTACGAGGCAACGGCGGCGATCCGGGGATTGGCGCGCACGGACGCGAAGACGATTCCGATTATCGCGATGACCGCGGATGCGTTTACGGACGCCGTGAAAAAAGCCGGTCAGAGCGGCATGACGGCGTTTACCACCAAACCGCTCAAACCGGCGGAACTACGGGAAATTCTGGTCAGTGAACTGATATAATCATTGCCCGGACGCGGCGTTTCGAAGAGAGACGGCGCGGTCCGGGTAATTTGATATGATGATGTCCGCGCCCGCGTTCAGGCAGAAGCGGATGTCGTCCTCGGAATTGACGGTCCAGGGGTTGACCTGCAGACCCGCGGCGTGGGCTTCGGCGACCATGCCCGGGACGCGCAGGGCGGAGAAGTGCGGGTGCAGGGCGTTCATGCGCGCGTTTGTTGCGTACCGGACCGGTTCAATCGGTACGAGGTCGTAGAGCAGACCGCAGGGTAAGGACGGGTCAATTTCCTTGATTTTCTGCACGCTGAGATGGTTGAAGGAGGAGTAGAGGACACGGTCCGTCATGCCTTTGCGCGCGGCGAGGTCGATGCACTTCTCCTCGAGACCGGGATAGTCGATATAGCCGGTTTTGATTTCCACATTGACGCACAGCCCGGTCGGGGCGAGGAGGTCGAAGACTTCCTCGAGCGTCGGGATGCGCGCGGAGGCGTACTCCGGGTGCGTGCGGTTGAAGTGGAACTGCTTGAGTTCGGAAAGGGTATAGGCGCGGAGTTCGCCTTCGCCGTCGGCGACGCGGTCGATGCGCTCGTCATGGGCGACGACGATTTCGCCGGATTTGCAGAGATGAACATCGAGCTCGACGCCGTCGGCGCCCATTTTGGCGGCGAGGGAAAAAGCTTCGAGGGTGTTTTCGGGAGCGTAGGCGGAGGCTCCGCGGTGTCCGTAAATTTTTTGCATGGTGAATTCCTCCTTGTTGGTATTATCATAGCAGATTTTCAGAAAATGTTCACCGGTTATTTTGGATTTGATCGCTTTGGCATGATATAATAAAAAAACGAACAATACGGGAGTGGGGAAAATGGAAAGCATATACGGGAATCATCTGCCGGAGATGGAAAAAAACTGCGAAGTGCTGACGGAAAAGCTGGAGGAAATCCGGAAAAGGATGACGGAGAAGCTGGGGATGGACCCGGTGGATCACTGTCTGAGCCGGATCAAGACCGAGGACAGCATGCGGGAAAAGTGCCGGCGGAAGGGATTTCCGGAGACGGAAGAAAGCGCATTGGAGAAAATTTTTGACGCGGTGGGGATTCGCGTCGTGTGTGCGTTTGTGGATGATGTGTATACCATCCGGGACGAGCTGAAAAAGGACCCGGAGATTGAGATTGTGCAGGAGAAGGACTATATCCGGCAGGCGAAGCCGAACGGGTACCGGAGTCTGCACCTGATTGTGAAAATGCAAAACGGGCTGTATGCGGAAATCCAGCTGAGAACCGTGTCCATGGACACGTGGGCGGCGCTGGAGCACCATGTGAAATATAAGAAGGACATCGGGGAAAAGGAGCCCCTGATCGTCGAGGAATTGAAACGATGTGCCGATGAACTGGCGTCCACGGATGTGTCGATGCAGACCATCCGGAATATGATCTTGGGAGAGATTTAAAAGACATGAAGATTTTGCTGGCGGAAGACACGAAGGATTTGAACCGCGCGGTGAGCGCGATTCTGGGGCACGAGGGATACGAAGTGACGAGCGTGTTCGACGGGGAGGAGGCCATGGAGGCCCTGAAGTCGGACAGCTTTGACGGGATTGTGCTGGACATCATGATGCCCAAAAAGGGACGGGCTGAGCGTGCTGAAGGAAATCCGGGAGCGGCATATCCTGACTCCGGTGATGCTGTTGACCGCGAAGGCGGAGGTGGATGACCGGGTGGCCGGGCTGGACGCCGGGGCGGATGACTATCTGCCCAAGCCCTTCGCGATGAAGGAGCTGCTGGCGCGGGTACGGTCCATGACGCGGCGGGTGAACGAGTACAGCGGGGATGACCTTGTGTACGGGGACACGCGCCTGAGCGTGAGCGATTTCGCGCTGAGCGCGACGAACACCGTAAGATTGAGCATCAAGGAGTTTGAGCTGATGCAGGCGCTGATGATGAACCGGGATATTCCGCTGAGCACGGAGATTTTGCTGGAGCGGGTGTGGAAGAATGAAGCGGAGGCCGGGGAGGATACGGTGTGGCTGTATATCAGTTATTTGAGGGGCAAATTAAAGGCCATCGGGTCGCCGGTGCGGATTGAAGGGGAAAAGGGCGGAGAGTTTTATTTGGCTTGTGAGTGAGGGAGGAACATGAATACACGGGAAATTGAGCAGCTGAGGAAGAAATTTATCCGGATTGCCATGCTGGCGATTTTTCTGGCGATGTTCTTTCTCGGGGCGGCGATCAATCTGACCTCCTATTTTACGTCGCGGGTGAGCATCCGCCGGACGCTGGACAATCTGGTTGCGTACAGCGACAACATCGATCTGGTGTTCGCCGACGAAGAGGAGGAAGACCTGTTCGCTGCCAAGGGCGTGGGCGTGCTGCGCGCGTTTTCGTCGATCCTGAACCGGTACCGGCATTTCTATGTGATCAGCTATGACGCGGACGGCGAGGCGACCGTGATCGAGAACAGCGACCCGAATTTTTCCGAGGACGGGGAGGACGATACCTACCTGACTTACGCGGAAAAGGCGCGGACGCGGGGGTGGACGTACGGGCGGTTCGGCGCGTATTTCTACAAGGTGTCGGAAAGTGAGGACGGGAGCGCGGTGATTGCGTTTGTGGACTGCGTGAGCGAAATGCATGCGATGACGCGGATGCTGTCCATTACATTCGTTGTCGGGCTGATCGGAATGCTGATTACCTACTTCCTCGTGAAGCATTTTTCCGCGCGGGCGATCCGGCCGGAGATTGAGAACAGCATGCGGCAGAAGCGATTTATCACCAACGCGAGCCACGAGTTGAAGACGCCGCTGGCGGTCATCCGGGCGAACACCGAGTTGACCGAGATGATGAACGGGGAAAGCGAGTGGACGAAGAGCACTTTGGCGCAGGTGGACCGGATGAACGGGCTGATTCAGAATCTGGTCATGATTACCCGCGCCGCGGAGCAGGAAGACCGGACAGAACTGGTCAGCATTGATCTGTCGAAGATTGTGAACGAGTCCGTGGATCCGTTTGAGGCCATGGCGCGGCAGGAAAACCTGAAAATGGTCCGGAAGATTGACAAGAATGTGACCATGACGGCGGATGAAAGCAAAATCCGCCAGCTGGCTTCCCTGCTGGTGGATAACGCGATTAAATATTGTGACAAAGACGGGGAGATTGTGATTTCGCTCAGCGCCATCAAGAAAGGGAAGGGCGCGCAGCTGTCGGTGAGCAATCATTACGCCGAAGGGAAGAACGTGGACTATAACAAGTTCTTTGACCGGTTTTACCGGGAGGACCAGAGCCACAACATCGACAAGGGCGGATACGGCATCGGGCTGTCCATCGCCGAGAGCATCTGCAGACAGTACAACGGGAGTATCCGCGCGATGTGGAGCAACGGGGTCATTACGTTTGTGTGTCAGTTGAAAGCCTGATTGACCGGATTTCAAACGGTTTCAGGGGAATATTGTCCGGGGAGACCGGGTCGGAACGGTCCTCGGCGAGGCCGCAGTCCGTCCAGGTGCCGGAGAGGGATGTTTGTAAAGCGGCGGCCGAGTGGCGGCCGAAGGGTTCATAAAGGCGGAAAATGATCCCGCGCCCGTCTTCCGCGGGTTTGACGGCTTCGAGCATGGCGCCTTTGACGGACAGCAGGGAGCGGTTTTCGCGTGCGCCCGGAAGCCGGACCGGGGGCTGATTCAGCGCCGCGGCCAGCTCCGGCACGCGGGTTTCATCAAAGGACGTATCAAAAGGAACGAGGGCATACGTGAACGCGTGATGCCCGATATTATTATCCGGGGCGGGCACGAGGGGCGCGCGCAGGAGCGTGAGCGTCAGCGTGCCCGCTTCCGCGTTGACGGCGTAAATGCCGTTATTGAGGACGGCAAAGCCGCGGTCCGGCTCCGCGAGGGCGCTCCACCGCTGGTTGCAGGATTCGTAGCAGTCGGCATTGTGCCGGGAATTCCGGTCCACCGGCCGGGCAACACAGCCGAACTGAATTTCGTGCAGGGATTCCCGGACGCGCAGATTGCTTTCAAAGGCGACCTGCAGGAGTTTGCGACGGCAGTGCCAGTCCACTTCCGTGATGAAGAAAATTTCCGGAGAGTACGCGGTGAGACGGATGATCTGTGCGGAGGAGGAATCCCCGAAGGCGCGCGTGACGCGGATTTCCGCGCAGGCGGGCGAGGCGGACACCAGATCCAATTGACAATTGAAAGCATCCGGGATCAGATCCCGGCGCGTATCCCGGTCCAGTTCCCAGGCGTCATAGACGCACTGGGTATTTTCATACAGGCGCCAGAGATTCATGCGGCCCGCGCCCTCTGTAAGGGAGAGACCGTTCCGGCTGTCCGTGAGGGAGGAAAGTCCGCCGTCTTCGTCCACGCGGAAGGAAACGAAGGCGTTGGACAAAAGGAATCCGCCGCCGTCCGGCGTGACGCGGACGCCGTTTCCGGGAATTTCCGGGGCGGGGGCGGCCGTGCTGACCGTGCCGCAGGGCGGCAGGGACAGGAAACGCCCGTCCGCCATTTCCGTGCGCTCAAAGGGCAGGGGATTGAAGAGGGATTCGCCCTCGCCCATGACCGGGAAAATTTCATTCAGACGATCTTCCGCAATCATTTGTGCCCGTTCCCGGACGGTAAAAAGGGAGGATTCCATTTCTTCGTGGACGCGGGAGATGCCGGCGCCGCCGGCGGTATCGTGGAACTGGGCGAGAAGCAGGTCGTCCCAGAGGGAGGAAAGGGCTTTTCGGTTATCCTGGCCGGCCAGGCAGGAGACAAGCTCCGCGAGGTACAGGGCTTCCTGCGCGCGGCGGATGGCTTCCTTGCCGCGCCGCTGGGAGGAATAGGTGCCGCGGTGCCAGGGGAGATACAGTTCGCCGCGCCAAGCATGGTCCGCGCGCTGGCGCGGGTGGACGGACTCGAAATAGCCCCGGAGGGTGCCGGGCACAGCCCGGGGCGCGCCTTCGAGGTCCTCCAGGCGGAGGGTGTATTCCACGAGCTCGTCCGTGGCGCCGCCGCCGCCGTCCCCGTAGCCGTAGGGGAAGAGGAGGGTGGAGATGTCCTCGTCCTGCACGCGGTTGATGTTCCAGCGGGTATCAAGCACCTCCGGCGTGGGCATATTGTTATAGGAGAAGAAGCTGACCGCCTCCACGCGCGTGCCGTCGATGCCCTCCCAGGTAAAGTCCTGCCAGGGGAAGGGCTCGCATTCCGGGTCGGCGCGGAGGAGCTTCTGGGTCGCGAAATACGGAATATGGAAGCCGCGGAGCAGCTGGGGCAGGGCACCGGAAAAGCCAAAGCAGTCCGGGAGCCACGCGACGCGGCTGTCAGTATGCAAATGCTCCGAGAACCACTGCTTGCCGCGCAAAAGATGGCGGACGAGGCTTTCGCCGTTCGGGATATTCGTGTCGCACTCGACATAGAAGACGCCGTCCGCCTCGATTTTCCCGGCGCGGTACGCTTCCATGACGCGCGCGTAGGTGTCCGGGTCTTGTTTTTCAAGCATGTCCATGAGAATCGGCTCGCAAAGCAGGAAACGGTAGGAGGGATAGTCGCGCATCAGAGCAAGCTGGTTGGCCCAGGTGCGGACCACCTTGTGACGGGTTTCCTCCAGCGTCCAGAGCCAGGCAAGGTCTATATGCGACTGGGGCACAAGCCACGCAGAAGGCGCGGTGGTGCCGTTATGCGCGAAAAGCACTTCAAAAAGAGCTTTGCGGGCCTCGCGGAAGGTTTTTTGGCGTTCTTCCGGGGGCAGGTCAAAATTCACGATATGCGTAAAATCGTCCAGCGCGCGGATGATGTTCATGCCGCGGAGGCTCCGGTCCGGGAGGGTTTTCAGCAGGGAAACGAGGATGTCCACGTCCATGGTCAGCTGAAAAAGATCCTCGTCCCGGTGGGACAGGACGCCCGGTTCCACGATTCGCTGAGGGGCGGTGACCGGCGGAACGGGGTCTTCCTCCGCCGAAATCGGGCCGAGGTTTTCCAGTCTCGCGCCGTGACCGGCGTAGCACTCGACGAGGATGTCGAGATCCGGCCCGAAGGACGCGGGAATTTTGACATGGGAGTGCTTTTTGTCAATGGCGCCGAGGGCGACGCCGTTGACATAGACGAGACGCTCGCCGTCCGGGCCGCCGGAGAAAAAGAGGTCTTCCGCGCTCGCGTGCACGCGGGCGCGGAAGTACCCGTACTCCCACGCCCCGCCCCAGCGTTCGCCGGGGGCAAAGGGGCGGAAAGTACGGGCCATTGCTTCTTCTTTGTTGATTGGGTCAGAAGTGACAAAACCTTCCCAGTCAAAGGACGCGACCGGGGCATACCAATAGCGGCGCAGGGCGTCGTGGTAGAATTCCAGACGCTGGCGGCGCTGACGATTCTGATCCTGCATGCGATTTATTCCTCTTCGTACTTGAATCCTCTCAGTTCCAGTTCTTCCGAGCGGTGGCAGGCGACCAGACGATGGTCAACTTCCTTGAGCTCCGGAGAAGCCTGGGAGCAGATGCCCGTGCAATAGCCGCAGCGCTCATGGAAATAGCAGCCGGAGGGCGGGTTTGCCGGGTTCGGGATTTCGCCCAGAAGCGGGATGCGCTCCATCTGATAATCCGGATCCGCGACGGGCACGGCGGACAGAAGCGCCTCCGTGTACGGGTGCTTCGGGGAGGAAAACAGGGTTTCGGTTTCCCCGAATTCCACCATGCGGCCGAGGTACATGACGCCGACTTCGTCGGAGATATGCTCGACGACGGAGAGGTCATGGCTGATGAAGATATAGGTCAGGTTCATTTCCCGCTGCAAATCGCGCAGAAGGTTAATGATCTGCGCCTGAATGGATACGTCCAGAGCGCTGACCGCTTCGTCGCAGACGATGAGGCGGGGTTTCAGAATCAGCGCGCGGGCAATGCCGATGCGCTGGCGCTGACCGCCGGAGAAAGCGTGGGGGTAGCGCTTGAGGTAGGTCGTGTTGAGACCCACGCGCTTGGCCATCTCGATGACCTTTTGCTCCCGCTCTTCCTTGGGCATTTTGGGGTAATTCGCCCGGAGGGGTTCCCCGATAATGTCGATGACCGTCATGCGGGGGTCCAGAGAGGAATAGGGATCCTGGAAAATCATCTGGATTTCCCGGCGGATTTTTTTCATCGACTTTTTGTCAATGGTGGACAGGTCGTAGGGCGTGCCATCGGCGGCGGTGTAGATGATATGACCCTCGCTGACATCGTGCGCCTTGACGATGCAGCGGCCGAGGGTCGTTTTGCCGCAGCCGGACTCGCCGACGATGCCGACGGTTTCGCCTTCGCGGACGTCAAAGGAGACGTCGGTGACGGCGCGGACGCAGACATTTTTCGAAGTGAATCTTTTGGAGACATTCTGAACGCTCAGAATGACATTGCTGTTTTCGTTCATTTGGATGCCCCCTCTCCGGATAATTTAAAGCAGGAGGCACTGTGGGTGCCGCCGAGGGAGACGACCGGCGGGTCGGAAACATCGCAGGTGCCTTCGATGCGCTGCGTGCAGCGGTCGCAGAAGCCGCAGCCGGGCTTGAGATTCAGCGCCAGCGGAACCGTGCCTTCAATCGAGAAGAGGCGCTCTGCCTTGTGGGTGCCGATTTTGTGCACCGAGCCCATGAGCCCCGCGGTGTACGGGTGGGAGGGTTGCTTATAGATTTCCTCCGCCGTGCCCTGTTCCACGATTTTGCCCAGATACATGACGGCGACGCGGTCGCACATTTTCGCGACGGTGCCGAGGTCGTGGGTGATGAAGAGGATGGCCATCTTCAGTTCTTCCTGCAGCTGCTGCATGAGCTCCAGAATCTGCGCCTGGATGGTTACATCCAGCGCGGTGGTGGGCTCATCGGCGATGAGCAGGCGGGGCTTGCAGACCAGTGCCATCGCGATCAGCGCACGCTGCAGCATACCGCCGGAAAACTCGTGCGGATACTGGTCATAGCGCTTGGTGGCGTTGGCGATGCCGACCTTGTTCATCATCTCCAGCGTGATTTCCTTGCTGGCCTTTTTGTCCTTGGTGATATGCAGTCTTGTGCATTCGTTGATCTGGTTGCCGATGGTGTACATCGGGGAGAAGGCGACCATGGGCTCCTGGAAGATCATGGAGATCTGCCGACCGCGGATATCCCGGATTTGCTTTCCGCGCGGGTCCAGGTCCAGAATGTTGATGATGTTGTCGTTTTCATCCCGGAAGAGGATTTCGCCGGAGGTCTGGCACTTTTTGTCGTTGATGGCGAGGATTGCCTTGCTGGTGAGGCTTTTGCCGCAGCCGGACTCGCCGACGAGACCCAGGGTTTCGCCCGGGGCGATGTCGAAGGAGACCCCGCGCACCGGCGTCAGGGTGCCTTCATCCATTTTGATATGCACATTCAGATCGCGGACCTGAATGATGGGCGTTTTATTCTGCATCATATACTCACCTCACTTATACGGATCCGCCGCGTCGCGCATGCCGTCGCCGAGGAAATTGAAGGCGAGCACGGTCAGGACGACGAAGAACAGCGGGATCAGCCGCCAGGGGTAGCTGGCGATATTGGTGACGGACTGCGCTTCCTTGAGGAGCACGCCCCAGCTGGTCGCGGGAGCCTGAATGCCCAGACCCAGGAAGCTCATGGACGTTTCACCGATGATCATGCTCGGGATTCCCAGGGTGAGGCTGACGATGAGGTAGCTCATGAACCCGGGCACGAGATGGCGGAGAATGATCCGGAAGTCCGACACGCCGGCCAGACGCGCGGCGAGGACGTAATCCTCATTTTTCAGGGACATGAACTTGCCGCGCACGACGCGGGCCAGCCCCGTCCAGCCGATGAGGGAGAGGATGATCGTGATGAGCAGATACATCTGCACCGGGGGGATGTTCGCGGGAATCGCGGCGGAAAGCGCCATCCACAGCGGCAGGGAGGGCAGGGAATTCAGCACCTCGATGATGCGCTGGATGATGTTATCCACGACGCCGCCGAAATACCCGGAAATCGAGCCGAGCAGGAGGCCGAGCACGAAGCTGATGAGCGTGCCGGCGAAGGGGATGGTCAGGGAGACCTGGCTGCCGAGAATAATCCGGCTGAAAAGGTCCCGGCCCATTGAGTCCGTGCCGAAGAGGAAGATGTCGCCGTCTTCGACGCCGAAGAGATGCAGGTCGCTCTCGAAGAGACCGAGGAATTTGTAGGAGGAGCCGTGAACGAAGAAATGAACATATTTGGGCTCTTCGTCCGTGACGATCCGGCGGGTCGAGAATTCCTCGCCGCGCTCCTGGGCTTCCTTCTTGGCCTTTTGCATTTCCGTGACGGACATTTTGATCGTTTCCCAGCGGGAGGTGTAGACATACGGGGCGGAGAGATGACCGTCCAGTGTGAAATACACTTTTTCGGGCGGGAGGTTTGCCGTGTCCGCGTTGTAGGCGGTCAGGTTATAGGGCGCGATGAAGTCCCCGAAGAGGGCGACCAGATAGAGGAAGCCCAGAATGACAAGGGAAATCCGCGCGAGCTTATGCTTGACCAGCTTGCGGCGCATGAGGGTCCACTGGGACGCGAGGTAATAGCTTTCTTCTTTTTGGCGGGCCTTTTCCGCTTTCTTTTGGGCGCGGAGGGCTTTTTTATCCATTTCGGTCATGTCAGTCGCCCCCTCTCGTTGAGAAGCGGATCCGCGGATCCAGCCAGGCCAGCAGGATATCGGACAGGAGCGTACCGATGACGATCAGGAAGCCCATGACCAGCAAAATCGTGCCGGCGAGATACATGTCCTGCGATTTCAGGGCGTCGTAGAGGCGCGGACCGACAATCTGCAGATTCATGACGATGGCGGAGATGGTCGAGCCGGAGAAAATGTGCGCAAGGACGCCGGAGAGACCGGAGACCGTCGGGTTCAGCGCGGCGCGGAGGCAGTACTTGTAGATAATGCGCCGCTCGGAAACGCCCTTGGCGCGGGCACAGAGCACATAGTTCTTGCCGAGCTCGTCGAGCATCTGGGCGCGCATGGAGCGCAGGGTGCCGCAGGTGCCGGAGGTGCCGATGACGATGATCGGGATGGCCATGCGACCCCAGAAATCGCCGCGGAGCAGGCAGTCATACCATTGCATGGTGCCGTTTTTCAGCCCCTCGAGAATTTCCGTTGAATACAGGCCGATATACGCCGTGCCCGTCCATATGTACGTGCCGTACATGAGGAGGATGGCAAAGAGGAAATTCGGGATGGCCATGCCGAGGAACCCGATGACGGTAAAGACATAGTCGCCGATGGAGTACTGCTTGACGGCGCTGTAAATGCCGATCGGGATGCCGACGAGGTAGTTGAAGAGCATGGTGGCCAGAGAGACCACGATGGTCATGGGCAGCACCTCGGCGATGACCGGCCAGACCGGGCGCTCATAGTCGAAGGAATAGCCGAAATCGCCCTTGGTGATGATGTTCCACATCCATTTGACGTACTGCGTGTACCAGGGCTGGTCCAGACCGTAACGCTCTTTCAGACCGTCGATCATGCTTTCATCCACGACGATGCCTTCCGCCTTGAGGCCGGCGATGTAGGTTGTCAGATAGTCGCCCGGAGGCAGCTGGATGATGAAGAAGATGACGATCGACATGATCAGCAGAATCGGGATAAAGGTCAGGACACGCTTGTAAATGAAGCGCGCCATGGGGGATGTGAACGGGTTTTTACGCCGCGCGGGCGCCTTGGAGGTGGCTTCCATGATGCGGCTCCTTTCATAGGAAATAAAGGGGCGGGAAGGCGAGTAATCGCCCTCCCGCCGTGAATGAGATTTTATGAAAGATTATTCGCCGATCCACAGGCAGGGCACATTGGCCAGGCCCAGATCACGGAACTCGTCGCAGGCGATGCCATCGGTCGGGAAATTGTGCATATTGCCGTTGATCGCGTAAATCGCGGACAGCGGAGAGGTGAAGCCGATTTCGTAGACGCCTTCCTTGAAGATATCCAGCAGCTCCAGCGCATACTGTTCGCGCTCTTCGGAGGTGACGGAGTTCTTCATGTTCGTGTAGACTTCCAGCATGTGCTTGACATCTTCCGGCGGCTCCACGGCGCCTTCACGGGTCTGACCGTCCACGGACTGCAGATACCACAGGCCGAAAGCGGAACCCCAGACGCAGTAGTCACGCATCGGGACGAAATAGTCCGGACGCAGGGCGATGGAGACGGTGTCGAAGTGCTCGTAGTTCAGCACGATTTCATGCTCGTTCGCGCTGCGCATTTCTTCCATGATGGAGCGGTCATACATACGGGTCGTGCACTCGATGCCCAGGGTTTCGAGGTCGTTCTTGATCAGCTCGGCCAGGGCCGCGTGGGTTTCATCCTGATACTGCAGGTTCAGGATCAGCTTGGTGCCGTCGGCGAAGTAGTAGCCGTCATCCTTTTTCTCGAGACCGCACTGGGTCAGCAGTTCCGCCGCGGCGGCCTGGTCAAACTCGGTCCACTTGGTGGTCCATTCCGGATCATAGCCCTGCGCGCCTTCGGAGGGGGAGGACTGGGCCGGAGTGGTGTAGCCGTTGTCCACCAGCTGAGCGATCTGCTCGCGGTTGATGGCAATGGACAGGGCGTGACGGAAGTTTACATCCTGGAACAGGGCGCGCTTGTTGTCGTCCTTGACGGCGAGGTTCAGCTGCATGGACTGGGAGGACCAGGCCGTGGAGCCCCACTCAACCAGCTGGCAGGTGGCTTCGGAATTCAGGATGGTTTCGACGTCGGCGATGGCCACGCTGTTGATGTCGGTGGTGCCGTCCATGGTCATGAGCAGGGACTGGCTGTCATCGGAAATCCGGCGGAAATGCAGTTCATCCGCGTAGGGGAGCTGCTGGCCGGTGACGTCGGTCTTCCAGTAATAGGGGTTGCGCTTCCAGACGCAGAGTTCGTCGTTGAAGTCACCGTCGATGGTCCAGGCACGCAGGGTCGGGCGGCCCGGAACGATCCAGTAATAATAAGTCAGGCTGTTGCCCAGCGCGGCCATGTCGGAATAGCCCAGCTCCTGTGCGTAGGCGTTGGCGGCATCCGCATCCAGGGTCTTGAACTTTTCAACGTATTCTTCCAGATAGTGCTTCGGGCAGAAGAACCACTTGCCGTTGATGGCCAGCTCGCGCAGGAACTCCGGCTTGGAGGAAACGAAGGTCATCGTGAAGGTGTAGTCGTCGATCACTTCCAGCGTCGCGACCTGCATCTCGCCGTTTTCATCGGCGGCCTTGACGGCTTCCCAGACGGACTTGCCGGTGAAACCGGTCTGCAGCACGTCTTCATAGAAGAAGCGGCAGTCTTCGGCGGTGAAGGGCTCGCCGTCGGACCACTTCATGCCTTCGCGGAGGTAGATGGTCCACACGGTGGCGTCTTCGTTGACATCATAGCCCTTGGCGACGTTCGGCTCCACGGTGCCGTCGGTCTTGAAGCGGAAGAGCGCTTCTTCAGTGGGCTTGCCGGGGTTCCATTTGCTGGAGCCGGCCTGAAGCATGGTGATGGAGTCGAAGTATTTGCCGACCTCGGCCACGTCCTCGACCATGATGTCGGAGGCGACGGGGAGACGGTCTTCGACCGCGGGCAGATCCTGACCGTCGAGGTAAGAAGACTGCGTGTAGGTCACGGTCGCTTCTTCCGCGACGGAGAAGGAGACGGACCCGAGCACGAGCAGGACCGCCAGGAGCAGAGACAGGAATTTCTTCATGGTATACCTCCCTTTCTGAAGTAAAAAATATGCAGTTCGCCTGAGCCGGCGAACAGTTTCCCGAAAGATTTTTCGATGTCGTAAGTGTACCATAATCGACCAAAAAGTGCAAGAGAAAAACGGAAGGGAATTTCAGAAGAGACAGAGAAATAATAGGAAACAAGGCGGATGGAGGGATGATCCGGTGAGAAAAGGAATTTGTCTGCTGGCGGCTTTGCTGATGATGATAGCGGCATGCGCGTCGGCGGAGACGAAGACATCCGGCGCGTTTGAGTACCGCGTGGAGGATGGCGGAGCAGTGATTACCCGGTATATCGCGGGAGTTGAAAAGGAAATCAGCGACCGGAGCCGCGGCACGGTGTCCGGGCGGACCGGCGGGAACAAGAATATCGAGGTGCCGGAAACGCTGGACGGGATCCCCGTGACGGGGTTTGACGCGGGCGCCTTCCGGGGATGCGTGACGATTGAAAAGATCACAATTCTCGCGCAGGTGAAGGAATTGCCGGAGGGCCTGTTTGACTACTGCAAGCAGATGACGCAGGTGACCCTGCCGGACAGCCTGGAGGTGATCGGGGATGAGGCGTTTTACGACTGCCGGTCGCTGAAGAAGGTGGAGATTCCCTCCGGCGTGACGAAGATCGGGGACCGCGCGTTCGCGGAGTGTTTGGCTATGTATCAGGCCAGCGTGCCCGGAGGCGTCGCGGAAATGGGTGAGATGATTTTTCTGGGCTGCGCGCGGTTGAAGGATGTGAGCCTCGGGGAGGGGCTGGCGGAAATCCCGGAGGCGATGTTCATGAGCTGTACATCGCTGAAGAGCATCACGATTCCGGAAAGCGTGAAGGAAATTTCCCGGTTCGCGTTCATCGACTGCGAGGCGCTGACGGGGATTGAAATTCCCGCCGGCGTGGAGAAGATCGGGGTCGGCGCGTTCCAGTTTTGTACGAAGATGACGAGCGCCGTGATTCCTTCCGGCGTGAGCGAGATCGGGGAAAGTGCTTTTCGGGGATGTAATTCGAAGCTGGTATTGAAGGTTCATGCCGGAAGCGCGGCGGAGAAATACGCGGCCGGGAATGGTCTGACGATGGAAACCATTGAATAAAAAGGAGAGAAGAGTATGCAGATTCGATATCCGGGCGGGCTTCGCAAGGCCCTGACACTGAGCTATGACGACGGCGTGGAGCAGGATGAAAAGCTGCTGGAGATTCTGGACAAGCACGGGCTGAAAACCACGCTGAACCTGAACAGCGGATGCTTTCCGCCGGAAGGGACGGTGTGGCCGGAAGGGCAGATTCACCGGCGGCTGACGAAGAGCGCCGCGAAGGAAGTATACGGAAAAGCGATTGAGCACGGGCACGAGGTGGCTGTGCACTGTCTGACGCATGAGTCTCTGACGGAACTGCCGGATGAGGCGGTCGTGACGCAGATCATGGAAGACAGGAAGGGCCTGGAGAAACTGTTCGGCGGGGTGATCCGCGGGGCGGCGTACCCGTACGGGACATGGAACCCGCGGGTGATGGAGGATTTGCGACGGTGCGGGATCGACTACTGCCGGACGGTGCAGTCCACGCATGATTTCTGGATTCCCGCTGATTTCCTGTCCCTGCACCCGACCTGCCATCACGCGGACCCGAAGCTGATGGAGCTGGCGGACAGATTTACCGGGGATAATGGCTGGAACTGCATGCTGTTCTATCTGTGGGGGCATGCGTACGAGTTCGAGGCCGCGGATAACTGGGATGTCATTGAAAAATTTGCCGAAAGAATCGGCGGGCGGGAAGATATCTGGTACTGCACGAATATCGAGGTCGTAGACTATGTGAACGCGTACCGGAAGCTGCGCGCGAGCGCGGACATGCGGACCTGGTACAACCCGACCGACCGGGAAATCTGGTTTACGCATGACGGGAAGATGTACACCGTCGGGAGTGGAGAGACGGTCACGGTGGAATAAAAAATGGTCGATTTTGCACAGGATCAAAAATGAATTGTGTTGACCCGGGGCTCGGGGAAAATTAGAATATGAAGTGGGAACAGAAATCAAAATATGAAAGCGGGGGTTTCCATGAGTTACACGGCGGCTTCTGACAGGTATGACAGGATGGTGTACCGGCGGTGCGGTCGCAGCGGGATCATGCTGCCGGCGCTGTCGCTGGGGCTGTGGCATAATTTCGGCAATATCACGCCGTTCGAGACGCAGCAGCAGCTGCTGCGGTCTGCGTTTGACCACGGGATTACGCATTTTGATTTGGCGAACAATTACGGTCCGCCCTACGGGGAAGCGGAGCGGAACTTCGGCGTACACATGGACCGGGACTGGAAGCCGTATCGGGATGAGCTGTTCATCTCGACCAAGGCGGGATATGACATGTGGCCCGGCCCGTACGGGGATCACGGGAGCCGGAAGTATCTGATTTCCAGCCTCGACCAGTCCCTGAAGAGAATGCATCTGGACTATGTGGATTTGTTCTACCATCACCGGCCCGACCCGGACACCCCGATTGAGGAGACGGCGGGGGCGCTGGACCAGATTGTGCGGAGCGGCAAGGCCCTGTATGTCGGGATTTCCAATTACAAGCCGGAGCAGGCAAAGCAGATGATTGCGGCGCTGCGGGAATTGGGGACGCCCTGCCTGATCGAGCAGCCGAGCTATTCCATGCTGAACCGGTGGATTGAGAACGGGCTGACGGATGTGCTGCGGGAAGAAAAGGTCGGGTGTATTTGCTTCGCGCCCCTGCATCACGGGATTCTGACCGGGAAGTATCTGAACGGGATTCCGGCCGATTCCCGCGCGGCGAAGGATCCGCGGTATCTGAAGCCGGAAGGCATTCATGAGGATGAGATGGAGAAGGTGCGCAAGCTGAAGGCGATTGCGGACCGCAGAGGGGAAAAACTGCACCAGATGGCGCTGCAGTGGGTGCTGAGGGATGAGGTCGTGACCTCTGCCCTGATCGGCGCGAGCCGCGCGGAACAGATTGAGGACAACGTGGCGGCCCTGTCGTTCCCGGCGCTGACGGAAGAGGAACTGAAGGAAATTGAGGAAGCGCTGAAGGATTGAAAGTGCTTTGAAATCATTTATTTCCGGGACATGATATAATATGTCCCGGAAGTCTTTTATCCGGAGGGAGTTGTATGACGGAAAACATGACCGGGCGCCAGCAGGTGATTGTGAAGACCAGTATCATCGGGATCATGGCGAACCTGGTGCTTGTGGCGTTCAAGGCGGTGACAGGGCTTTTGACCCGGTCCATTGCGATTACGCTGGACGCGGTGAACAATCTGAGCGACGCGTTGTCGAGCGTGGTGACGATTCTCGGGGCGAAGATCGCCGGGAAGGCGCCGGACCGGGAGCATCCGCTGGGGCATGGACGCGTGGAGTATATGAGCCAGCTGATTGTGGCGGCGATCGTGCTGTATGCCGGGTTGACTTCGCTGATTGAGTCCGGAAAGAAGATCATCCATCCCGAGGCGGCGGAGTACAGCACGGCGTCGCTGATCGTGGTTGTGGCCGCGATCGGGGTCAAGATCGTGCTGGGCCGGTATGTGAAGAGAAAGGGTGAGGAAGCGCATTCCGGGACGCTCGTGGACGCCGGGGAGGACGCGCTGTTTGACGCGATTCTGTCCGCGTCGGTGCTGGTGAGCGCGATCATTTTCCTGCTGACCGGGGTGAGCCTGGAGGCGTATGTCGGGGCCGTGATTTCCGTGTTTATCATCAAATCCGGCATTGAGATGATCCGGGATGCCGTGAATGAAATGATCGGCGTGCGGATTGAAGGGGATCTGACGAAGAGCATCCGGGANACCGTGGAGGCGGACCCGGATGTGCAGGGNGCGTATGATCTGCTTTTGCATAATTACGGGCCGGATCATTATCTGGGGTCCATNCATGTGGAGGTGGACGACGGCATGACCGCGCGGGAGATTGATACCATGACGCGGCGGATTCAGGAAAATGTGTACGCGAAGCATCACATTATTCTGGACACCATCGGGATTTACTCCCGGAACACCGGGAGCGACCGGGCCATGGAGGTCCGGACGAAGGTGACGGAGACGGTGCTCGCGCATCCGGGCGTGCTGCAGATTCACGGATTTTATTTTGACGAAGAAAAGAANGACATCCGGTTCGACGTGATNCTGGACTTTGCCGGGCCGGACCGGAAGGAACTGTACGAGCATATCGTGAACGACATCCGGGAAATGTATCCGGGGTACACGGTCAGAGTGACGCTGGACGTGGATGTCAGCGACTGAGCATGAATTGGATTGTCCGGAGAATCCGGGGGATTTTTGAAGGAAATCTCCGGGGGTTTTATATGGGAATGAGTATTGAGAAACTGATTGATAAAAAAGTGAAGTGCTCAACGGAAATTCGACCAAAATGACATCCGGATGTTGATTTGGTCGTGAAACAGGGCGGAATAAAAAACAGCAGGAGCGGAGAGAATGACCGCTTCTGCTGTTTTCGGATGGCGGCGGGATTAATCTTCATTCATGAGCCAGGCGAGGGCTTTGGGCTTATACTCATTCCAGAAAATGTCGTCGTGAATGCCGGGGCTTTCGTGGTACTCGTGCGGGACATTTTCCGAGACGAGGAATTGATGGAAATCCGCGTTCTTTTGGTAAAGGAAATCTTCCGTGCCGCAGCAGAGGTAGATTTCGGGAAGCTTTTCTCCGGCGGCCTTCAGCTTTTTGATCAGCGTTTCGGGGTTGTGGTCGCTTTCCTCGATTTTGGAGAGGTCCCCGAAGATGGCACGGTAATACGCTTCGTTCGCGATGTCGTTGCACTCGCCGGGCTTCAGAGCGGCGACTTCATGAATGATCAGGGCGGAGGAGAGGCCGGCGGCCTTACCGAAAATATGGGGATACTGAAGCGCGGTATGCAGCGCGCCAAACCCGCCCATGGAAATGCCCATCAGGAAGGTGTCCTCCGGACCGTGGCAGAGGGAGAAGACCCGGCGCATATAGCCGACCAGCTCTTCGCCGACAAAGGTCGCGTACTGATGCCCGGTGGCTTCCGAATCCACATAGAAGGAGTTTTCGGCGGTGGGCATGACCATGGCGAGGTTGTGCTGATAGGCAAACTGATCCAACCCCCAGCTTTCGCCGATGCCTGTGTAGCCGTGCAGGAGGAAGAGGGTTTTGGTTTTCGCCGGATAGTCCGGCTGGGTGACATTCTGCCCGCCGGTGGGCAGGAAGACGTCGAAATCGACATGGCGCTGCAGGGCGTCGGAGTAATAGCGGATGTTCAGGTACATAGGGCTGACTCCTTTCGGGCTTCAGAATTTTGACTTCCGGGGATATCATACCACAGATTTGGAAGAGAAAGCATAAACTTATATTTTTTTAGCTTTGCGGAGCTGACGGATCTGCTTTCGGGAAAAGGACTTTGAATTCACTGCCTTTTCCCGGTTCGGAGGTCATTTGAAGCTCCGCGCCGCAACGCATGGCGGCATGCTTGACGATGGACAGGCCCAGCCCGGTGCCGCCGGAGGAGCGGGAGCGGCTTTTGTCCACGCGGTAGAATCGTTCAAAGATCCGGTCCTGATCTTCCGGGGCGATGCCGATACCGTCATCCCGGACGGAGACGACGGCGCGGCCGCCCTCCCGGGAGAGAAGAAGCTCCGCGTGACCGCCGGGACGGCTGTATTTGATCGCGTTGTCACAGAGGTTATAGATCATTTCGAAGAGGGACTGCTTGGAACCGCGCGCAATGGCGGGGACGCCTTTGAAGGTGAACTGCACCTGCATTTCACCGGCATAGGGGAGGAGCGTTTCCGCAACCTCCGCGCAGAGGGAATACAGATCCACATCCTCAGTTTTGTTTTCCGCGTTTTCATCTTCCAGCCGGGAGAGACGGAGGATGTCGCCGACAAGGTTTGTGAGGCGAATGGCTTCCGCGTGAATGCGGGATGCGAAATTTTTGATGTCCTTTTGTTTGGCCAGACCGTTTTCAATCAGTTCCGCATAGCCGGAAATGGACATGAGCGGGGTTTTCAGTTCATGGGAGACATTTGCGGTGAAGTCCCGCCGCACGGCTTCCGCCTGTTTTAATTCTTCCATTTGCAGGCGGATTTGCTCGTTTTGCTTTTCAATGCGGTTCAGCAGGGGGTCCAGCTCCTCATAAACCGCGCCTTTGGCGGCGTCATGCGGACTGGAAAGATTGATCGCGTTGATCGGCGCGACAATCCGGCGCGTGACAGACCGGGCGAGAAAGAGCTCCAGCACCACCAGCAGCGCGATCAGCGCGGCGGCAATGCCGATGCGCGAGAAGATTTCCCCGAAGATGGTGTCCGTTGTGCGGGAAACGCGGACGACGCTTCCGTCCGCAGCGCGGAGGGCATAGTAAAAAGTCTGCTTGCCGAAGGTTTCGGAAAGCCGCGTGGCGGAGCCGGTGCCGTTTTCAAAGGCTTGACGGACTTCCGGACGCTCCAGATGGTTTTCCATTTGCGCACTGTTTTCTTCGGAATCGAAGAGGACGGTGCCGTCGGCGGCGATCAGGGTGACGCGACCCTGGATGGTGCCGGCGGTTTTCGCGTTGACCGCGTCTGTGCCGTATTCGGCGATCATCTCAGAGAGCAGTTTCGTGTCCTCCTCCGCCCAGGACCGCATGGAGGCGCGGGCTTCCTGATATGAAACGTATTCCATGGCCGCGAAGGTGAGGAGAATGGCCAATACGATCAGGACGGCAAAGCTGCGAAAAATGCGTTTGCTCATTCGCCGCCTCCTATCCGGTAGCCGACGCCGCGCACGGTTTCGATGTAATCCCCGCATTTGCCCAGCTTTTGCCGGAGGGTGCGGACATGCACATCCACGGTGCGGCTTTCACCGTTGAAATCATAATCCCAGACGCGCGAGAGCAGTTGGTCTCTTGTGAGGACAATGCCCTGATTGGCGATCAGGTATTCCAGCAGGCCGAATTCTTTCAGCGTGAGATCAATTTTTTTGCCGCGGGCGAGGACCCGGTGGCGCGATTTTTGGAGTTCCAGATCCTTATATTTCAGCGTATCGCTGTCCGCGGACGGAGCGGCCTTTTTGCCGCGGCGGAGGACCGCCCGCACGCGCGCGAGAAATTCCATCATTCCGAAGGGTTTGGCGATGTAGTCATCCGCGCCCAGATCGAGCCCGGTGACCTTGTCGTATTCGGAATCTTTCGCGGTGAGGAGAATGACAGGCACATCGGCGTGCGAGGGACTGCGGCGGAGACGCTTGAGAATGCTCAGCCCGTCTTCGCCCGGGAGCATGATGTCGAGCAGAATAAGCTCGGCTTTTTTGTCGAGTGCCTCAGCGTAAAAATGTTCCGCGTCGGGGAAACCTTTCGCCTTGTATCCGGCGGAGGTCAGAGTGTAAACAATTAAATCGCGGATGTTCTGATCATCCTCCACACAGTAAATCATTCGCGTCCCTCCCTTTGACTTGATTATATCATACGGGAAGGGAATCCTGCTCCGGGAGAAATGTAAAATTCAGGTAAAATCATCACGCAAATTTTACACGGAACAGATCTTCATTNTGACGTGGGTGGGTTATTCTGCCTGTGAGTATATGAGGAGGCAGTTTGGAATGTTTCGAAATGTTTTTCGTCCGGCATCTTGAAAATTCGTCCAAAAGCAAGCATAATTGGACGAAAATGGGTTGGATTGGGCGAAAGGAGAAATTTGCATTGGGCAAAACAAAAGTACTTTTTCTATGCCACGGAAATATCTGCCGGTCGGTGATGGCGGAGTATATGATGAAGGACATGGTTCGGAAGACGGGTCGGGAAGCGGAGTTTGAAATTGATTCGGCGGCGCTGACCACGGAGGAAATCGGGAATCCGATTTATCCGCCGGCCCGGCGGAAACTGGCGGAAAAAGGAGTTCCGATNGGGGAGCACCGGGCGAGGCTCGCCGAGGCAGAGGATGCCAAGCATTTTGATCTTTTGATTGGCATGGATGACGAAAACATGCGGATGATGAAAACACTTTCGCAGCGCGCCGGGGTGGATTTCGGGGAGAAATGTTTCCGACTGACTGAGTTTGCCGGGAAGGGCGGGTCTATTTCCGATCCGTGGTATACGAGGGATTTTGAAAGCTGCTATCGGGATATACAGGAAGGGCTGGAAGGTTTGCTGAAGAAGGTTTAATTTCCGGAAAGAATGCGGAAATGGTTTTTCCAGAAGTCGATGATGCCTTCCTTTTTCATGCGGCTGAGTTCCTTGGACAGGGCCGTGCGGTCGAGATTCAGGTAATCCGCCATCTGCTGACGGTTAAAGGGAATTGAGAAATCCCGGGAGCCGGTTTGCAGGGAGACGGAATTCAGGTAGGCCTGAATCCGGCTGCGGGNGGATTTGGGCGAGGTGTGGAAGGACCGGCGGGAAAGGATCAGGTTTTTCCGGGCGGAGATCATCAGGAGATTCCGGGTGAGCGTCATTTGCCAGCGCTCCGCCGGGGTTTCCAGCAGGGNGGAAATGTTCAGGAAGAGAATTTCCGACGGCTCGCCCGCGGTGACGTCCACGAGCATCGGTTCGTTTTTCGTCAGGGCATAGGTCTCGGCAAAGAAATCGCCGGGGCCGACATGGCTTAAAACGGTGCGGTTGCCCCAAAGGTCGTTGGACTCGACGGTCACACCGCCGGACAGGATGAGCCCGATGGATTCCGTGGTTTTGCCGGCATGGAGCACGGCTTGATTTTTGCGGTATTTTTTTGTGCTGCCCCGGAGCGTTCCGAGGGCAGTTTTGATTTCGTCATCATTCATGCCGCGAAAGAGCAGGGTATTTTTCAGCAGATCGGGTGAGATCATTTTCGTATCCTCCGTTCAAAATGTGGTTTCAACCACGTACACTACAGAATAATTGTAGTATGATTTCACCCGTAAGGCAAGGAGGCGGAAAGAATGCTGAGGCAGATTATTCACATTGACGAGGAGAAGTGCAACGGGTGCGGGCTGTGCGCGAGCGCGTGCCACGAGGGCGCGATTGAGATGGTGAACGGGAAGGCGAAGCTGGTGCGGGAGAATTTCTGTGATGGCTTCGGAGACTGTTTGCCGGGATGCCCGACCGGGGCAATTACGTTTGAGAACCGCGAGGCGCCCGCATATGACGAGGCGGCCGTGAAGGCGAGCAAGGAGGAAAAGAAGATGAATGAAATGACGCATCATGCCGGGGGATGCCCGGGAAGCCGGGCAATGACCTTCGGGGAAACGAATGAGCCGGAAGAAAGCGGCGTTCAGGCGGGGACGAGGCCGGTGTCGAGACTCCGGCAATGGCCGGTGCAGATCAAGCTCCTGCCAACGGAAGCGCCGTTTTATGACGGGGCGAAACTGCTGATCGCCGCGGATTGCACGGCGTATGCGTACGCGAACATGCATGAGGAATTCATGAAGGGAAAGGTCACGCTGATCGGATGCCCGAAGCTGGACGACGTGGACTACACGGAGAAGCTGACGGAGATCATTCGGAACAACGATATTCAGTCCGTGACGATTGTGCGGATGGAGGTGCCGTGCTGCGGCGGGCTGCAGCGGGCCGCGGAGAACGCGCTGAAAAACAGCGGGAAGTTCATTCCGTGGCAGGTCGTCACGATTTCCCGGGACGGGAAGATTTTGGATTAAAGAAACAGAGACGGAATCCGGGTGGGTTCCGTCTCTGTGTTTATATTGGCAGGGTTTTATTCGGCGATGACGCGGTTGCGGCCGCCCTTCTTGCCTTCGTAGAGGCGGGCGTCCGCTTCGGTGATGGCCGCGTGGATGCCGCCGGCGGGGTTGTATTCCGCGACGCCGAAGGTCATGGTGATTTTCAAAATTTGATTGCCGTAGGGGATTTCAAGGGCGGCAATGCTTTGCCGGAGGGCGTCGAGGGTGGAGACGCTGTCCGGGAGGGAGCTGTTTTCCAGAACGAGGAGGAATTCCTCGCCGCCCATCCGCCCGACGCGGCCTTTGCCGGCCAGGAAGTTTTCCATGTGGGCCGCGATGGTTCGCAGCACCGCGTCGCCCGCGTCATGGCCGTACGTGTCGTTGACTTTTTTGAAGAAGTCGATATCGCTCATGGCGAGGCAGAAGGGCTCGCCGAGGGCGGCACTTTGCGCGGCGAGGTCGTCGAGGATTTTGCGGATGCCGCGTCGGTTCGGGAGGGAAGTGAGCGGGTCGGTGCTGGCCTCCCGCTGGAGAATTTCATTGTGCCGCTCCTGTTCGTAGGCGGCGGAGATATCGGTCTGGATACAGAGAATTTCGTTCTTTTCATCGTCAATCCAGAAATACTGAACCTGTTTGCGAAGGACCCGCCCGTCGCCGACGACGAGATCGAAGGTTTCCACGTGCGGCGTGCGTTCGTTCAGTTTTTGTACAATATAATCAATGGCGAAGGTGCGCGTCATTTTTTCGCGGAACTCTTCCCGGACGAGAGCGGCGAGGGGCTTCCGCATGTTTTCGTCAAAATCCATGTCCACATTTTGACGCCAGTGAGGCGCGATGCGGTGAATGTCGTCGGACATGAAGCGGAAATTGACCGTGCGGGAAGGCACATCGATGGTGCAGACAAATTCGCAATAGCGCATGAGAATGATATCAATGATTTTTTCCGTCCGTTCGCGGTGCTCCGGGTCTTGCAGGCCTTCGGCCCAGGACATTTTCCGGTGCTGCATCATCATCACCCCTTTTTTGTTTATTATATTGAAGAATTGCGGGGACTGTCAAATTTCATTTGTGAAATTGCCAAACAACCGAATGAAAATGTGCCAAATAACCGAGCAAATATCTGACAAATAACCGAATAAAAATCTGCCGAATAACCGAACGAAAGCTTGCCAAACAACCGAAAAGCATGTAAAATAAGGGTGGTTTGGAAAGGAGCGAGAATGATGAGTGATTACAAAAAACGGATCGCGGACCGGTTACTGACAAGAAAATTGAAAAGTGCCGGGGCGGTTTTGATTGAAGGGCCGAAATGGTGCGGAAAAACAACGACGGCGGAACAGATTGCGGGTAGTATTTTGTATATGGATGAACCAGAAAAGAAGAAACAGAATTTGCGCATGGCAGACATTAATCCGGGAATATTGTTGCAGGGTGAATATCCGAGACTGATTGATGAATGGCAGATTGCGCCTATGTTGTGGGACAGCATCAGATTCGCAGTAGATCATGGGGGACATGAGGGGAGCTTTATTTTGACGGGTTCTTCGGTACCGGTTGATTTTTCGAAGACGGAGCATTCGGGAACCGGACGGTTTGCCCGAATCAGGATGCGTACGATGTCGCTGTATGAGTCTGGTGAGTCAAATGGCGATGTCAGTATAAAAAGTTTGTTTGAAGATCACCCCGGAACGGATTTGGCGGCGGTGAATCATATTGGGATTGAGGAACTGGCCTTTTTGGTTTGCAGAGGCGGCTGGCCCAGAGCAACTATGCAGACAGATCATGAGACGGCGATGGATCAGGCGCTAAACTATTATGAATCTGTTGTGAAGTATGATATTTCTAAAGCGGATGGTGTTCAGCGTGATGAGCAGCGCGCGAGATTGTTGATGCGTTCGTACGCAAGGAATCAGGGAGGGCAGGTCAGTAATGTGGCGCTGAAGGAAGATATGGCGTCTAATGATTTGGCCAGTTTGGATGAGGATACGGTGCTGTCTTATGTGAACGCGCTAAAGAAAATTTTTGTGGTGGAGGATTTGCCGGCGTGGAATCCAAATTTGCGTTCTAAAACGGTCATTCGCACTTCAGATACAAGATATTTTACAGATCCGTCGATTGCAACGTCTGCACTGGGAATTTATCCCGGAGACTTAATCAATGATTTGAATACATTTGGCATTATGTTTGAAACATTGTGCATCAGAGACTTGCGGGTGTATGCGGACGCGCTTGGCGGACAGTTGTATCATTACCGAGATCGAAACGGCCTGGAATGCGACGCGGTGATTCATTTGAATAATGGTAAATACGGGTTGGTTGAAATCAAATTGGGCGGAGATTGGCTGATCGAACATGGTGCCTCGACATTGAAACAATTAGCCGGTAAAATTGATGCGGATAAAATGTGCGAGCCGTCTTTTTTGATGGTGATGACCGGAACGGGAGATTATGCGTATCAAAGAGAAGACGGGGTTTATGTTGTGCCGGCCGGATGTTTGAGAGACTGATGAATGAAATTGCCGCATCCTATATGTTGCAGGCAAAAATTAATAAATGGTAAGGCTGTTAAAGAGCAGGAAGCTGGAGGGGATGCGCATGAAGAGCGGACAGGTGAAGGCGATTTTGTACGCACTGCTGGCGGCGGTGCTGTATGCGCTGAATACGCCGGTGTCGAAGATTCTGCTGGAGGAGATTCCGCCGCGGATGATGGCGGGGTTTCTGTATCTGGGTGCCGGGGTTGGCATCGGGCTTTTGTCTTTGACGAAAAAGGACGAAAGCGCGGAGAGGCTGGAGAAAAGCGATCTGCCGTATGTCATCGGGATGGTGGTTCTGGACATCGCGGCGCCGGTGTTTCTCATGTTCGGGATTCTGAACACGGAGGCGTCGACCGTGTCCCTGCTCAACAATTTTGAAATTGTGGCGACGACGGTGGTGGCGCTGCTGATTTTTCGGGAAAAAGTGTCCGCGCTTTTGTGGGGCGGCATCGCGTTCATCACGGTGTCGAGCATTCTTTTGTCCACCGGCGGGGAACTGAGTTTTTCGTTTTCCTGGGGCGCGGTGTTCGTGCTTGCGGCGACGATTTGCTGGGGCTTTGAGAACAACTGCACAAGGAGGATTTCGTCGAAAAGCACGTATGAAATTGTGTTCATCAAGGGAATTTTCTCCGGGGCGGGAGCACTGATCCTCGGGCTTCTGACCGGGGAACGGTACTTTCAGATCGGGTATATTCTCGCGGCGATGCTGCTTGGGTTTGTGGCCTACGGGCTGAGCATCTTTTTCTATATCCGCGCGCAACGGGTCATCGGGGCGGCGAAGACGAGCGCGTATTACGCGGTGTCGCCGTTCGTCGGGGCGCTGCTGTCGTTCATTTTCCTGCATGAGTCGCTGACCGGGCATTTCACGGCGGCGCTGATCCTGATGATCATCGGCAGCGTGATGGTGGTCGCGGACACGCTGGGCGTGAGGCCGGGGAAGAAATAAAAAACGCGCCGNANTTTGCATTGCGGCGCGTGGGGGAGGAAATCAGCCGGAGACTTTTGCGCNNCGTAAAAGTCTTTCGTGGCTGATGACCATCAGAATAAGGGCAATTCCCAGATACACCGGGAGAAAGCCAAGGCCGATTTTGCCCGCGATGACGCCGAAGAGCGGCGGCATGAGGCAGGTGCCGACATAGGCGCTGGCCATCTGGATGCCGATCATGGCCTGCGAGTTTTCCGCGCCGAAATGATCCGGAGTGGAGTGAATGATGCAGGGGTAGATCGGGGCGCAGCCGAGGCCGATGAGGATGAACCCGATCGGCGCCGCCGCGGCGGAAATGAAAATCGTCAGGATGCCGAGAGTGATCAGGATTTGCCCGATGCGGATCATCGTGACATCATTCAGGCGGATGGTCAGGAAGCCGTTCAAGGCCCGACCGGCGGTGATGCCGATGAAGAAGAGACTGGCATACCGGGCCGCGGCGGCGGTGTCCAGACCGCAGACGGAGACCATGTAACTGCTGGCCCAGAGCATGGTGGTCTGTTCCACCATTTCGTAGCAGAAGAAGGCAAGCATCATTTCCGGAGCGCCCGGAAGACGGATGGCTTTGGAAAGCGGAACCGGAGCGGATTCTTCGGCTTCCGCTTCTTTTGATTGGACGGCTTTTTTCCAGAGCGGCAGGGTGCAGAACAGAACGACGGTGAACACCGCAAGAATCGCTCCGACCACGCGGTAGCCGTCCGCCCAGGTACCGCCCGCGGTGAGGCTTGCGCCGATGACATACGGGCCGACAATGGTGCCCAGACCCCACATGCAGTGGAGCCAGCTCATATGGCGGCTGGGATAGTGCAGGGCGACGAAATTGTTCAGGGCCGCGTCCACGCTGCCGGCGCCGAGGCCGTAGGGGATGCAGATGAGAAAGAGCTGCCAGAAGGAGGTTGCCACGGAGAAACCGAGGACGGCCGCGGCCGTCATGGCGACGCTGACCGCGGTGACGAGGCCGGTGCCGAAGCGCTTGTTCAGGCGGTCACTTTGCAGGGCGGAGATGACCGTGCACAGGGCAATGGTCATCGAGAGAATGCCCGCCCAGGAATTCGGGACCGCGAAGGTGTCCTTCATGGTCGGCCAGGCGGAGCCCAGGAGGGAATCCGGCAGGCCGAGGCAGATAAAGGCGAGATAGATGATGAGCAGTAAAAGCGTGAACATATTTCAATCCTCTTCCGGAAGGCAGTATTGATCGCCTTCCTGATTTATATTATAATGTCTTCGAAATGATGAATGTTAGCGGATTTATCTGCAAATTTTATGAAATCGTGTCAAAATGGAGCAAAATATGGGAAAAGAATATAAGAGGCTGAACCTGAACGGAAATCTGGAAGAATTGCCGGAGGGAATGAAGGAGGAATTTCCGCTGGAGGTGTACACGGACGCGTTTGACGAGTTCATCGGGCGGGAACTGCCGATGCACTGGCAGGCGGGATTTGAATTCAACCTCATGGAGCGCGGGACGGCCGTGTACCGGGTCAGCGGGCAGGAGATTCCGCTTTTGCCCGGGGATGTGCTGTTCATCAACGGCGGAGCGATGCATCTGGCGCACGGGGAGAAGGGTGCGGCAGTGCTCGGGACCGCGTTTGCGCCGGGGGTTTTGTTCGGGGAAGGATACTGCTATCGGAAATATGTGCATCCGGTGCTGGCGCATGGAGCGGACGCGAAGGTGTTTCCGGCGGGAAGCGCGGAGGCGGAGGGGATCGCGCGGGAGATCCGGGCGCTGCACGCGGCGGACACGAAGAAAACCGGGTATGAAATGGAATGGCTGGCGCGGGCGGGCAATATCTGGCGGATTCTGTTTCCGACCATGGAAAGCAGCGGAAAGGAGAGCAGCGGCGGGGAAAATCTGAAAATCCTGCGGGGAATGATTACGGAAATCCGGCACGCGAGCGGGGAAATGCCGTCGGCGGATGACCTGTGCCGCGGGGCAGGGATCAGCCGAAGCACGCTGTTCCGCCTGTTTCAGCAGTATGTCGGATGTACGCCGGTGCAGTTTATGAACGATATCCGCCTGGCCAAGGCCGCGGCGGCGCTGAAAGGCGGGAGAAGCAGCATCGCGGACATCGCGGAGGAATGCGGATTTTCGCAGCAGAGCTATTTTACGGGATGCTTCCGGAAAAAATACGGGATGAGCCCGAGCGAGTACCGGAAAAAATGTATGGAGGAGAAAATCAATCTGTGATAAGATGTGTAAGCTGCGGGTAACAGAAGGACGGAGGGACGGAAATGAAGTGCAATTATCTGAAGAAGATTGTGCCGTTTGTGAAGGAAAAGTACGGGGAGAAGGCGGACGGCATCATGGAGGCCGCATGGAAAAGGTATCAGGAGATTCTGGACGAGAACCCGAACGAGCCAAAGTTGGTCGCCATGCATACGCGAGACCGGATTTATCCCGGCATCGCGATGTTTGACGCGCTGACGGGCGCCGGGGCAGAAAGGGACGAGGCGGCAAAGTTCCTGATTGACTATTACCGGTGGCGCAGCGAGAAGGCGGCGAAATACGTGAAGGCGCTGGTCTCTTTGCCGGGGATGTACAAGAAATTTCCGGCCATTTTTACGATCGGGACGAAGAAGATGTTCGGGGAGAAATCCGGATTCAAGGCGCGGTTCTATGATGTGCCGAAGAACGAGATGCGAATCGACATGATTCAGTGCCCGTATTATGAGAACTGCAAGAAGTACGGCTGTCCGGAGATCGTGGCGGCGTACTGCGATGCGGACGACGCGTGCTACGCGCATATGCATCCGAAGCTGATCTGGGGTCGGACGAAGACCATCGGAAAAGGCGGGGACTGCTGTGATTTCAAGATCACGGCGGTCGATTGAGACGAGTGGGAATGCTTCAGGAAGGAAAGAGATTGAAAATTTGACGAAAGCCCCGGGCCGTTTGGTCCGGGGCTTTCGAGTGCTTCCGGCGTTGACATTCCGGCGGTAAGCGGATAAAATGAAAGCGATATAAGACAATAAAGCAGCTGATTTGAATCATTTGACGGATTGGTTCCGGGGCGCGCGAACCCCGGGGCAGTCTTTGGCGGAGCATTTATGGAGAAATCAGCAGGAGGGGCAGAAGATGCGGTATCAGCTGAACCGGGAAAACTACCATACCTTTGAGACCATGGAAGTGAACCGTCTGCCGGGGCGGAGCTATTTTATTCCGTATCCGGACCGGGTGTCGGCGGAGAAGGTGAGCCCGAAGGAGAAACGGTACGCGTCTCCGAAGGTCGTGTGCCTGAACGGGGATTGGGATTTTCATTTCTATCCCGTGCCGGCGGAGATGCCGGAGGTGCTGGACACGGACACGGTGAAATTCGACCGGATCAAAGTGCCCGGGTGCTGGCAGACACAGGGATATGACCGCCCGTTCTATGTGAACATCCGGTATCAGTTCCCCTTCCGCCCGCCGGAAATTCCGCAGGAGGAAAAGGTCGGGCGGGTGTTCAGCTGGTTGGGCGTGGATCAGAAGGTGTCCCTCCGGTGGAAGAAGCCCGAGCAGGACGAATATAATTTTGTAGGCGTGTATCGCCGGTATATCGACATCGATCAGGCGGGGAAGCGGATGACGCTGTCCTTCCTCGGCGCGGCGAGCTGTCTGGACCTGTATATGAACGGCGAATTTGTCGGATACTCCGAGGGCGCGCACAACACCGCGGAGTTTGACGTGACGAATCTTCTGAAGGAAGGCCGGAACGAGATGGTGTGTGTCGTGCACAGATGGTGCACGGGGACGTATCTGGAGGACCAGGATATGTTCCGGCATAACGGAATTTTCCGGGATGTGCTGCTGAGAATCGACGAGGATCAGGATCTTTGGGACATTGATGCCCGGACGAAAAAGACCGGGGAGACCTATACTCTGACGGCGAAGGCACAGACATATACGAAAACGCCCTGCCGCGTGACGCTGAAAGGGGAGGACATCGGAGAAATCACGCTGGAGGCGGACGGGGACGGCGCGGCGGTGTTCGAGAACCTGAAGGTGCGCGAGTGGAGCGCGGAGACGCCGGTGCTCTATGACCTGTACTTTGAGACGGAGAGCGGGTGCGTGCGGGAAAAGATCGGGTTCAAGACCGTGGAGATCCGGGGGGACGTGTTCCTCGTGAACGGGAAGAAGATCAAATTCCGCGGAGTGAACCACCACGACACCAGCCCGACCGGCGGATATACCATGACGCCGGATGAGATTGAGCGCGATTTGCGGATCTGCAAGGAATATAATATCGACACCATCCGGACATCGCATTACCCGCCGGATCCGCTGCTGCTGGAATTGGCGGACGAGATGGGAATCTATATTGTGGACGAGAACGATCTGGAGACGCACGGGACCTTCGCGATGCAGATTCCGCCGACATACAACACAATTTCCCATGACCCGAAGTGGGTTCCCCGGTATCTGGACCGGATCACGCGGTTGTATCAGCGGGACAAGATTCACGCGACGGCAGGCATCTTCATGTGGAGTCTCGGGAATGAGGCCGGCGGGTATCATAACATGGACGCGATGTACGACTATCTGAAGGCGCATTCCGACCTGCCGGTGCATTACGAGAGCGCGGTGCACTGCAAAAGGATTGCCTACGACGTCGGGAGCGAGATGTATCCGTCCGTGCAGATGGTGCACGATGTGGGCGAGCATCAGCGGAAGCAGAAGCAGTTCAACGACCGGCCGTACTTCATGTGCGAATACGCGCACGCGATGGGCGTGGGCCCCGGGAACACGGAGGCGTACTGGCAGGAGATTTATACGCACGATAACCTGATGGGCGGGTGCGTATGGGAAATGGTGGATCATGCCATCCTGATGTCCGATGGGACGCTGAGATACGGCGGGGACAGCGGGGAATGGGAACATGACGGGAATTTCTGCTGTGACGGGCTGTTCTATCCGGACCGGACGCCGTCGACCGGGGCGGACATCATCCGCTTCATTTACCGGCCGATCCGCGTGCGGCGCGTGGAAGAAGGCATTTACGAGATTTTCAACACGACCGGGTTCACGGACGGGAAGGAATTTACGCTGCGGTTTGTGTGGAATGACGGGACGGAGCGGGAGATTCATCCGGAGGTCGCGCCGCTTTCCAAGGCACAGATTACCCTGGCGGAAGGGTGCGACGTGGACGGCACGAAGACGCTGCTTGTGATCGCGGAGGACGCGGGCGGGCGCGTGGTGAGTCGGGAGCAGATCATTGTATCCCTCGCCGCCGGAGACCAGCCGGATGAGACCGGGAAGATCGGAGACGGCTGGAGAGTGGAGAACGGGAAATTGTCCCTGACCGGGAAAATGGTGGAGACCGGAGATCCCGGGACGATTCTGTACCGCGCGAGGACGGACAACGACACGAACTTTATGTTCGCGGATCTGACGCGGCCGTATGTGAAGCAGAAGGAGCGCTTTCTGTCCCAGCGGCAGGAGGGGAATCAGACGATTGTGGAAAGCGAGATCAGGAACGGGAAAGGCGTTTTCCATGTGACGGATATTTATGAGGGAATCCGGGGCGGCGTGATGATCACAAGCCGGATTCACTGCGAACGCGGCGGCGGGGATCTGCCGAGGTTCGGAAAGACTTTCCGCCTGCCGGAAAGCTTTGATCTGGTGACTTATTTCGGGCGGACGGGTGAAAGTTACTGTGACATGAAGGATCAGTATCCGCTGGGCGAGGTGAATTGCCATGTGAGTGACATGACCGAGCCGAACATCCGTCCGCAGGAGAGCGGGAACCGGTGCGACTGCACGGTGGCGAAGGTGTCCGACGGGCAGAAGACCATTACCTTCGAGGCGGTGGACGCGCCGTTTGAGCTGGCAGTGAAGCCGTATACCGACCTCGCGCTGACGAAGATGAAGCACCGGGAGGATGAGAAGCGGACCGGGACCTATGTGACGATTCAGGCCTTCCAGCAGGGGATCGGCACCGGCGCGTGCGGCCCGGGCATCATGGAGGAATACCGCTACAGCGCGAAGAATGACTATGTGCTGACATTCATCGTGACGGCGGAGTAAGAATTTTCGATCTTGACATTTGGAAAAACCACGGATAAAATAATGAGCGAACGAGTGGCGGAAACGCGTAAGACCGGTTTCCGCCACTCGTTTTTTATGTGGAATTTTTCATGGAATGAAGGAGAGAAAGAAGGATGGAACAGAAAGACTTTCTGGGGACCGCGCCGGTGGGGAAACTGATGCGGAAATACGCGGTGCCCTGCGTGATTTCGCTGCTGGTGGCGGCGCTGTACAACATTGTGGACCAGTTCTTTATCGCGAACGCGGATTATCTGGGCTCGATGGGGAACGCGGCGAACAATGTGGTATTCCCGCTGACGGTGGTGGCGCTGGCGATCGCGGTGATGATCGGGGACGGCGCGTGCGCGTTTGTCAGCATCGCGCTGGGCGCGAAGGAAGACGAGGACGCGGGCCGCGCGGTCGGAAGTGCGGTGCTGAGCACGGTGTTTTCCAGCATCGTGGTGACGGCGGTGTATCTGATTTTTTCGGACGCCATTCTGACCGCGTTCGGCGGGCGGGTGAACGAGCGAACTTTTGAACTGGCGAAGGAATACTTTTTCTGGATTGCCCTGGGCGTGCCGTTCTATATGTTCGGGCAGGCGATGAACCCGATCATCCGGTCCGACGGGAATCCGCGGTTCGCGATGATCAGCACGGTTGCGGGCGCGGTGACAAACATCATTCTGGATCCGGTTTTCATTTATCCTATGAAGATGGGTATGGCGGGCGCGGCGATCGCGACTGTGCTGGGGCAGATTCTGACCGCGGGGCTGAGCGCGTGGTATCTGGCGAAGAAGATGAAGAACATCCGCCTCGAAAAGGACAGCTTCCGCCTGTGGCCGCGGCTGATGAAAAAGTATCTGCCGCTCGGGCTGACGAGCTTTCTCAGCCAGATCAGCCTGGTCATGTCCATGGCCGCGATCAACAACATGATTACGAAATACAGTGCGCTGGATGAGATTTTCGGGCAGGAGCAGTATACGCAGATTCCGATGGCCGTGGTCGGCATCGTGATGAAATTTTTCCAGATTGTGATTTCCATTGCCGTGGGTATGGCGGCCGGGTGTATCCCGGTGGCCGGATATAATATCGGCGCGGGACGGAAGGACCGGGCGAAGGAACTGTTTACGAAACTGCTGATCGCGGAGGCAGTGACGGGCCTTGTCGCGACGGTGATCGTGGAGTGCTTCCCGAAGCAGCTGATCGGCCTGTTCGGCGCGGGAAACGAGAGCGTGTATTACACCGAGTTCGCGATCAAGAGCTTCCGGACCTATCTGTGCCTGATGACCCTTGCGACGGTGAACAAGGGAACATTCATTTATCTGCAGGCGCTCGGAAAGGCGTTTGAGTCCACGATGATCAGCATGATCCGCGAGATTGTGTTCGGCGTCGGGTTCGCGCTGCTGCTGCCGCTTTTCTTCGGGCTGGACGGCGTGCTGTATTCCATGCCGGTGTCGGATCTGCTGACATTTATGATCGCGATGGTTGTGGTTGTGAAAACTTATCGCGAGCTGGATGTCTGAGGCGGTCCCGGACGGAAACGTCCGGGGCTTTTTTTCATTGACACGGGTCAGGGCGGAAGGTAAGATAAGGGCAGAAAAACACGGGAGGCGCGAACCATGAGATATGACTGCGTCCGGCCGGGCGAAGAGCTGCTTGATACAAACGGGAAACCGGTTCAGGCCCATGGCGGATCCATCTTTTACGAGAACGGGACGTATTATTTTTACGGGGAGAACAAGGAATTCACCGGGCCGGGGAGCGAGATCTGGACCTGGGGCGTGCGGGCGTACGCGTCCAAGGACTTTTATAACTGGGAGGATCTCGGGCTGATCATTCCCCCGGAGGAGGATCCGGACTCACCGCTGAATCCGCGGACGGTGAAGATGGACCGGCCGCATATCATCTACAACCGGGCGACGAAGAAGTATGTCTGCTGGATGAAGGTGATGCGCCCGGACGGGACGCAGACGGAGACCGTGATGTGCGCGGACGCGTTCACGGGACCGTATACGATGGTCCACAAGGCCATCCGGCCGCTGGGCATGAGCGCGGGGGATTTTGATCTTGCCGTGGCGGAGGACGGGAAGGCGTACTATTATTTTGAACGCGTGCATTCCGAGACGATCTGCGCCGATCTGACGGAGGATTACACGAACGTGACCGGGTATTACAGCACGCATTTTCCGCACACGCATCCGCCGTTCGTGCGCGAGGCGACGGCACATTTTGTGCGGAACTGGAAGCATTACCTGATTACCTCCGGGACGAGCGGATACATGCCGAATCCGTCCGAGGCCGCGGTGGCGGACACATGGCACGGGCCGTATAAGGTGATCGGAAACCCGCACCCGGGAGACGAGAGCCGAACCTCTTTTCACAGCCAGATTTCCAGCGTGTTCCGCGTACCGGGAAAGAAGGATTTGTATATCGCAATCGCGGACCGGTGGGCGCCGGACAGTATGGATATTCCCTACGCGTTTGTGGAGAAGTATTTTGACTATTGTTTTACCGGAAGAAAATCTGAGATTCCCGAACTGCAGAAGGAATTCGGCCTGACGGACGCGCAGATGGAAAAAATGCACGACGCGAAGCGGGACACCTCGAAGGCACGGTACGTGTGGCTGCCGATCCGCTTTGAGGGACCGGACGGACGGGTGGTCATTGACTGGAAGGATTCGTGGCGGCTGGAGGATTACGAGTGATCAAATGACGGCAAATCCGGAAAGGGATTTGCCGTTTTTTTGTTTTATGCCTTAAATCAGGGAAAAAGGAGCTTCGGGGGTTGTTTTTCGCCCCGGAAAAAGGTACAATAAACGCGGTAATAAAACAACGAACACCGCGAAGGAGAACAGTATGAGCACATATTTGGCGATTGATATCGGAGCCTCCAGCGGCAGACACATTGTGGGTCGGAGAGAGGACGGGCAGATCCGGACGGACGAGGTATACCGCTTTCCGAACGGCGTGACGCAAGTCGACGGGCATCTGGAGTGGGACATTGCGGCCCTGCTTTCGCATGTAAAGGAAGGCATCCGCATCGCGAAGGAAAAGTATCCGGACATTCGCAGCCTGTCCGTGGACACCTGGGGCGTGGACTACGTGCTGATGAGGGGCGATGAGGAAGTGCTGCCCTGCTACGCGTACAGGGACCGGCGGACGGAGACGGCCATTCAGATGGTGCATGAGCGGATTCCGTTTTCCGAATTGTACGCGCGGACGGGCATCCAGTTTCAGCCTTTCAACACGATTTACCAGCTGTATGCGGACAAGATGGCCGGGCGGCTGGAGGATGTGACGGATTTCCTGATGCTGCCGTGCTACCTGATGTACAAGCTGTGCGGCGTGAAGGCGCATGAGTATACGAACGCGACAACCGGCGGCATGGTGAACGCGGTGACCGGGGAATATGATCCGGAGATCATGGACCGGCTGACCCTGCCGCAGGAACTGTTCCCGAAGCTTTCCCAGCCGGGGACGGTGCTCGGGACATACGAGGGGATGGAGGTCGTGCTGTGCGCGACGCACGACACGGGTTCCGCCGTGGAGGGCATCCCGATGGCGGCGAACGCGCCGTACATCTCCAGCGGCACATGGTCCCTGCTGGGAGTGAAGACGGAGAAGCCCCTGATCAGCGAGGAAGGCCGGGAGGCCAACTGGAGCAACGAGGGCGGCGTCGGATACAACCGGTATCAGAAGAACATCATGGGCATGTGGCTGGTGAACAATCTGCGGGATGAGCTGTGCCCGGACACCCCGTTCCCGGAGATCGTGGAGATGGCGGAGAAGAGCGTGTTCGCGGACACCGTGGACGCGAACGCCCCGGCGTTTCTCGCGCCGGAGAGTATGAAGGCGGCATTTGACAGCATGCTGGGAGCGGCGCCGGAAAATGTCGGAGACTATTTCCGGTGCGCGTACCGGTCGCTGGCCCTCGGATACCGGGACGCGATTGAGGAACTGCAGCGGAACACGGGCATGATTTATGACAGCCTGTACATCGTCGGCGGCGGGGCGAAGAACGATTTTCTGAACCAGCTGACGGCGCAGGCGACGGGCAAAAAGGTGATTGCTCTGCCGATTGAGGCGACGGCGCTGGGTAATCTGGCGATTCAGATGATGAATGATTCAAACGAATGAAGGGAGTGAGCGACATGTTGGTTGAAACCAAGGCAAAGGCGGGCGTATTTTCCATCGCGCTGGGCGCGTATCTGCCCCAGTTTCCGGAATTGGTGCCGGAATTCGAAAGCCAGTACGCGGACTTCAAGGGGAAAATGCCGGAGACGGTGGAAGTGATTGACGGCGGGCTGGTGACGACGAAGGAGCAGGCGCAGGCGGCGGGCGATCTTTTCCGCGCGGCGGATGTGGACATCGTGTTCATGCAGCTGCTGACCTACGCGACGAGCTATAACATGCTGCCGGCGGTGCGGGATTTGGACGTGCCTGTCGTGCTGGTGAATTTGCAGAAGGTGAAATGCCTGGACTTTGACAACGCGGGCATCGGCGACTGGCTGGGCGTCGGGTACGCCGGCGGCGCGGTCGGCGAGATGGTGGCGGACCTGAACCGCGCCGGAAAGCGGCACGCGGTCGTGACCGGCGTCGTCGAAGGCGGGGACCCGGAGGCGTGGAAGGAAATTGAGGACTGGTGCCGCGCCGCGCAGGTGCGCCGCCGCTTCCGCGACACAAACATCGCGCAGATCGGCCGGCCGTATCCGGGCATGATGGATCTGTACATCGATGAAACCAACCTGTATCACCGGATGTTCCTGTACACGAAGCAGTTTGACTGGGAGAAGATGTGGGCGATCGCGGACGACATGAATGACGAGGCCGCGATTGACGCGAAGGTGCAGGACATTCACGATACATTTGAGGTGCTCGGGGAATACGATGAGAGCGCGATCCGCGAGATGGCGAAATATGTCGTGAGCTTTGAGAAGTGGGTGAAGGACGAGAAGCTGGGGCTGATCGCCTCCCACTATGACGGATTCGCGCAGGGGAAGGCCGGCGTGCTTGACAGCATGCTGATTCCGGCGTTCTCAATGCTGATCAAGCAGGGAACCGCGTGCGCGGTGGAGGGCGACATGAAGGTGGCCATGGCCATGAGCATTATGAAGACCCTGACCGGCGCGTGCCAGCTGAGCGAGTTTTACACCTTCGATTTCCCGGAGGATATCGTTGTGATCGGCCATTCCGGGAGCGGCGACGCGGACTTCTCCACGGAGCGGAAGCCGACGATGAAGATTGTGCCGGTGTTCCACGGGAAGACGGGCGGCGGTTTCCTGACGCAGTTCTATCCGGCACCGGGCCCGGTCACCTATCTGGCGATCACCCAGGATGCGGACGGGCATTTCAAGTTCATTACCTGTGAGGGAGTGAATGAGCCCGGGAAGATTCTCAAGACCGGCGACACGAACATGCGCACCCGCTTCTCCATCGGNGCGCGNGAGTGGAATAACCGCTGGTGCGAGTGCGGGCCGACGCATCACTTTGCCGCGGGGCCCGGGCGGCAGATTGACACGATTCTGAAAGTGGCTAAAATCATGAACGTACCGGTGGAGGTTGTGTGCCGGTGAAAGGGAGGAACAAGAAGATGAAAGTGGTAGAGCTGCCCTTTGTGCAGGGCTTTATGCGGATGGCGGACGACGGATGGAAGATGGGCTGGCATGAGCGCAACGGCGGCAACCTGACCTATCGGATGACGGAAGAGGATGTCGAGGGCGCGAAGAAGCATTTCGAGCCGCGCGAGTGGCAGGACATCGGGACGGAAGTGCCGGG
>Ga0065709_1005887_pt1 | contig 69607 bp, 56 predicted proteins | sample Hoacrofraction14_2_FD_59096 | JGI IMG/M metagenome (GOLD analysis project Ga0065709, IMG submission 59096) | Hoatzin crop microbial communities from Cojedes, Venezuela, sample from fiber fraction 14 v1 | ecosystem: Host-associated > Birds > Digestive system > Esophagus > Crop | place: Venezuela...
TTGAAAAAAAGTCGCCAAAAACACCCTCAAAAAACTTGAGAATTTGGGCGCAAAAAAAACTTTTGCCGAAAATTTTTCATTTTCGCGCGTTAACGAACCTTAAAAATGAATATTTATTCTGCGTTTTGCATAAAATTTTTCACATGCTTTAACAGTTTTTCTTGGTCTTTCGCGTTTTGATTTTAGATGACTTTTTTGCGCGGCGTGATGTTTGCTAATGTATTAAAAATCAGTAAATTTATGCGATTAAGTGGTTTTTTATTCTTTTTATACGAAATAATCCTTTATTTTTGCACGCGAATTTTGTAGAACGGTTGAAGACGCGCGTGTCTTGCCGTTCGGTTTTTATATATTTTGATGAACGTTAAAACAATAAGTTTTTTTAGATGAACGTAATTACGAAAAGTGTTCAGTTGCCTGATGGAAGAACCATCACGATTGAAACAGGTAAATTGGCGAAACAAACAGATGGTAGCGTAGTTCTGCGCATGGGAAACACAGTTCTTCTTGCTACTGTTTGCGCCGCAAAAGATGCAGTTCCCGGAACAGATTTTATGCCATTGCAGGTAGATTATCGCGANCANTATGCCGCAGCAGGACGTTTTCCTGGCGGTTTTACGAAGCGCGAGGGAAAGGCAAGCGATTCAGAGATTCTCACTTCGCGACTGGTAGATCGCGTTTTGCGTCCTCTCTTCCCCTCAAATTTTCATGCAGAAGTATTTGTTAACGTGATGCTTTTCAGTGCCGACGGNGTNGATCAGCCCGATGCACTGGCAGGTTTTGCTGCTTCTGCTGCTTTGGCATGCTCAGATATTCCTTTCGAATGCCCAATTAGTGAAGTTCGTGTAGCAAGAATCAACGGTGAATACGTCATCGACCCGACGTTTGAGCAGATGAAGAATGCCGATATGGANATTATGGTNGGCGCTTCTGCAGAAAACATTATGATGGTTGAAGGCGAGATGGACGAGGTGAGCGAGCAAGATTTGCTTGGCGCTTTGAAAGCCGCTATGGACGCTATCAAACCGATGTGCGAGCTGCAGACTGAACTCTCTAAAGAGTTGGGTAAAGATGTTAAACGAGAGTACGACCACGAGATTAACGANGAAGAGCTTCGTGAACAAATCAAACAGGAACTTTACCAGCCTGTTTACGATGTTACAAAGCAAGCCCTCGACAAGCACGCACGTCAAGACGCTTTCGACAAAATCATCGACGATTTCAAAACAGCATACGACGAGAAGCACGCTGAGCTTTCTGAAGATGAAATCGAAGAAAAACATGCTGAAGCCGATCGTTACTATCACGACGTNATGCGTGACGCGATGCGTCGTTGCATTCTCGACGAAGGAATCCGCTTGGANGGTCGTAAAACCGACGAGATTCGTCCNATNTGGTGCGAAGTTTCTCCGCTGCCAATGCCTCACGGAAGCGCTATCTTCACACGTGGCGAAACGCAAAGCTTGACAACNTGTACGCTNGGCACTAAGTTAGACGANAAACTCGTTGACGACGTGCTCGATAAGAGNTATATGCGATTCCTATTGCACTATAATTTCCCNCCATTCTGCACAGGCGAAGCNAAAGCACAGCGCAGTGTTGGTCGTAGAGAGATNGGTCACGGTCATCTTGCATGGCGTGCGCTNAAAGGACAGATCCCTTCAGACTTCCCTTACACTGTTCGACTNGTGTCGCAGATTCTGGAATCGAACGGATCATCNTCNATGGCAACCGTATGTGCTGGTACGCTGGCGCTGATGGATGCAGGTGTTCCTATGAAAAANCCAGTTAGCGGCATCGCAATGGGTTTGATTAAAAATCCTGGCGAAGACAAATATGCCGTTTTGAGCGATATTCTTGGCGACGAAGACCACTTGGGCGACATGGACTTTAAGACTACAGGTACGAAAGANGGTCTTACCGCAACGCAAATGGATATNAAATGCGACGGATTGTCGTTTGAGATTCTCGAAAAAGCACTGATGCAAGCCAAAGCAGGTAGAGAACACATTCTNGGCAANCTGCTTGAGANCATGCCAGANCCACGCGAAGATTTGAAACCACACGTACCACGCATNGAAGCCTTCGAGATACCAAAAGATTTCATTGGTGCAGTGATTGGTCCTGGTGGAAAAGTGATCCAGCAGATGCAAGAAGAGACTGGCGCAACCATCACTATCGAAGAAGTTGATGGTGTAGGAAAAGTGCAAGTCAGCGCACCAAACAAAGAAAGCATTGATGCAGCAGTGAAGAAGATTAAGGCTATCGTCACCGTTCCTGAAGTTGGCGAAGTATATGAAGGCACTGTTCGCAGCATCATGCCTTACGGCTGTTTCGTTGAGATTCTTCCTGGAAAAGATGGACTGCTCCANATTTCCGAAATCGATTGGAAACGTCTGGAAACCGTTGAAGAAGCAGGTTTGAAAGAAGGCGATAAGATCAACGTTAAGTTGCTCGAAATCGACCAAAAGACTGGCAAATACAAACTGTCTCACAAGGTTTTGATTCCGAAACCAGAGGGTTANGTTGAGCGCGAGCGTCGTCCNCGCAACAATCAGCAGCATCAACACAACGGACAGCGTCGTCAGAACAATCAAAACCGCAATCAGCAAGACGGTTCTGCAGAAAACAAAACGCAGGAATAAAGCACGTTGATTGCTAATCATAACAATCCAATTCCCGTTGCTCACAAAAGAGTAGCGGGAATTGTTTTTTTTTGCCCATTTAATCGNTAAAAATTCTTTCAGAATCCACGCGCGAAAAGTAAATAAAATGTAATAATTTGGGAATGTCGCGACGTTTTCTTATCTTCGCGCTGTCTAATAAAAGTTACCTAATATNCAAAATGAAACGTTTATTTCTTTTTTTGGTNGCACTCGTTAGTGCCGTTACAATGATGGGACAAGAGCCCACTTTCCTAAAAACACTCGTTCCCGACAATAAAATCCACGATTTTGGCACGATTCAAGAGAATGGTGGCAAAGTTTCNCACACATTCGTACTGAAAAACACAGGTTCTAAACCCGTATCGATTACCGAAGTCAACGCATGGTGTGGCTGTACGACAACCGATTACACGAAAGCCGCTATTCTTCCTGGTAAAACCGCAAAAGTAACCGTAACGTATAACCCTTACGGACGACCAGGAAAATTCAGCAAAGAAGTNGTTGCGCTGCTCAATGATGGCAAACAATACATCCGTCTATGGATCAAGGGCGATGTAAAAGGNTTCTTGCATCCCGTAACTGAAGATCATCCNTATGCGTTTGGCGAAGGATTGTATATGAGTTATAAGAAATTGCCTTTCCCAAACATGAAGAAAGGAGAAAAATACACGTTCAAACTTCGCGTAGCCAACGATACGAAAGAAATTATGAACGTAGATTTCGTTCGTCGNCCGAACAANAAAACCCTTCAGATGCCCAACCACCTCACGCTTCAGCCCAACGAGCGTCGCGTTGTAGAGGTTAGTTATACGCAACCACGTGAATACGATTACGCGCGCTACATTATGGTAGATGTTTACGTGAATGGTAAAAAAGTAGAACCACTCAAGGTTCTTTGGGTAAAGAANACAAGATTTCAAATGAATCCAGATAGCAAATGAAAAAAATCCGCTTCGCNCTCGCAATCCTTTGTTTTCCACTNAGTCTTTTAGCACAATCCGCTCCCGANCCTATTGCTCCGCTTCCGTCGGTTAACCAAGTAAACTGGCAGAAGATGGAGACGTATGCGTTTATCCACTTCGGACCAAACACATTCACAGACAAGGAATGGGGATATGGCGATGCGCCGCTCTCATGTTTCAATCCTACGAAATTGGATTGCGAACAGTGGGCTCGCACGCTAAAGGATGCTGGCATGAAAGGCATCATTCTGACCGCCAAACACCACGACGGTTTTTGTCTTTGGCCTACAAAATACACCGATTACAGCATTCGCAATACGCCATACAAGCAAGGCAAAGGCGATATTGTAGGAGAATTGGCAGCCGCTTGCAAGAAATACGGTCTGAAATTAGGTCTTTATCTTTCGCCTTGGGACCGTCACCAAGCGTTTTATGGCACTCCGCTTTACGTAGAATACTTCTATGCGCAGTTGGAAGAGTTGCTTACGAAGTACGGAGAGATATTCGAGGTTTGGTTTGATGGTGCAAACGGAGGCGATGGCTACTATGGCGGTGCGCGAGAAGAGCGCAAAATCGATCGCAGAACGTATTATAATTTCCCTCGTGCATTCGAAATGGTTTCGCGTTTGCAACCAAAGGCTGTGATTTTCAGTGATGGCGGACCTGGATGTCGTTGGGTTGGAAACGAAAGTGGTTATGCTTTCGCTACGAATTGGTCATTTTTGCGAAGCAAAGACGTTTATCCAGGCTACGCGCAATATTGGGAACTGCAGTCAGGTCACACAGATGGCGATGCTTGGGTGGCTGCCGAGTGTAATTTCTCGATACGACCAGGTTGGTTTTATCATGAAAGCCAAGACAATCAGGTGAAGTCGGTAGAGCAACTCACCGATTTATATTATAGAAGTGTGGGACATAACGGCACGATGCTCGTGAATTTCCCTGTGGATAAAGATGGATTGATTCATCCAATCGACAGCGCACGCATCCAAGCCTTTTATCAGCAAATCAAAAACGAACTCAAGACGGATTTGTTGGCGAAGAGTAAAGTTGTAGCATCGACTTCGCGCGGCAAATCTTATAGCGCTAAAGCCGTCATCGATGGCAACGACGAGACGTATTGGGCAACGCCCGATGGTGTTCTGCAAGGAACACTGACGTTTACCTTACCGAAAAAACAGCAGATCAACCGCATGAAATTGCAGGAGTACATACCGCTGGGACAACGCGTGAAGTCGTTTGTCGTAGAGTATCTCTCTGGTAAAGAATGGCTGCCGTTGAAGGTGAAAGAAGAAACGACAACGATTGGTTATTGCCGTCTGTTGCGTTTCCCAACCATTACAACACGCCAGTTGCGCGTTCGTTTCCTCGACGCTCGCGGTCCGTTGTGCATCCATACCATTGCAGCCTATTTCGCGCCCAACGCGTTGGAAAGTTTTGACGTGCAACCTAAAGAAATAAAGAGCCTACCTTTCACCGCCACGCAGCAAGATGATGGTTTCTTGATTGATCTTGGCGAAAATCGCGAAGTGAAAGCATTTTATTATCTGCCTAATCAAGGCGACAATCGCAAGGGATTGATTTCTTCTTACACGCTCTATGCAGGCGAAAATCCCGATGAAATGGGCGAAATTTCGCATGGAGAGTTCTCGAATATCCGCAATAATCCAGTGCTGCAAGAGATTTATTTCACACCAATCCGCGCAAGATATCTCAAACTAAAAGCCAACCGCATGGTTGTTTCGGGTGAAACGCCAGCCTATCAACAATTATTCGTGCAATAAAACCAGAAAAACTATGAAATACTTCGCTTTGTTACTGACCGTTCTCTTCGCGTCGCCATCGCTTTTCGCGTGGAATCCACCGACAGCCTACCACCGCGATTTGAAGGTGAGTCATCTCAACACGCTCGCGCCACGCACCGCGTTTATGACTTACACCGATCGCGCTTCGGCTTTGACGCTTCGCTACGAAAACAGCACCGCTTATCAGTCGCTGAATGGAGAGTGGGATTTTCTTTACGCAGACGATGAGAGCGCGTTGCCATCAAATATCACCGACAGAAAGCCAAACGTTTCTTGGAACAAAATAAACGTGCCTGGCAACTGGGAGGTTCAGGGTTATGGCGTGCCCATCTACACGAATACTGTGTATGAATTCAAACCCACAAACCCCAATCCGCCAACGCTGCCCGATAGGATTCCAGTCGGCGTTTATCATCGCGAATTTTCTGTGCCAACGTCTTGGAAAAATCAAGACATCTATCTCAATATTGGTGCAGCCAAATCGGGCGTTTATGTGTATATCAACGGAAAATTTGTAGGCTATAGCGAAGATTCAAAGAACCCTGCCGAATATCTCATCAACGATTTTCTCGACGACGAAGCAGCGACTTTGACGCTTGTTTGCTATCGTTGGAGTACTGGTTCATACTTAGAATGTCAAGATTTCTGGCGCTTGAGTGGTATAGAGCGTGATGTTGTACTTTGGACACAACCAAAACTAAAAATCTCCGATTTCATCGTGAAATCAACGCTCGATGATTCCTATCAGAACGGACTGTTTTCGCTCGATATTACATTCGAAAACAGCGCTAAAAAACAAGGAAACGTCGAAATTGAATACGAATTGCTCGACGCAAACGGCCATTCGGTTTATCACTCTAACACGCAAAAATTGCCGATTTCATCGACAAATCACGCGCATTTCGAGACTTATTTGCCTAACGTAAAGAGTTGGTCGTCTGAAACGCCAAACCTCTACACCTTATTAATTATTACAAAGCAGAAAGGCAAGGTTTTGGAAATCATTCCTTATCATGTAGGTTTCCGAAAATTCGAAATGAAAGACGTAACATCGGCAGATGGTAGAATAGACCATTGCTTCTTTGTCAACGGAAAGCCGATTAAATTCAAAGGCGTCAACATCCACGAACACAATCCGTTGACTGGTCATTATGTTACAGAAGAGTTGATTCGCAAAGACTTTGAATTGCTGCGCCAGAACAACTTCAACGCAGTGCGTCTCTGTCATTACCCACAGCAACACCGCTTTTATGAACTCGCCGATGAATACGGCTTGTTCGTATATGATGAAGCCAACATCGAAAGTCATGGCATGCGATATGACACGCGTCGCGGTGGAACGCTGGGAAACAATCCTGACTGGCTGGAGTCGCATCTCTATCGCACCAAGAACATGTTTGAACGCAACAAAAACTATCCCTGCGTTACGTTTTGGAGCTTAGGCAACGAGGCAGGCAATGGTTACAATTTTTACCAAACGTATTTGTGGATTAAAGAGCGTGAACAAAAAATCATGGACCGTCCAGTAAATTACGAACGCGCCATTTGGGAGTGGAATACCGACATGTTCGTGCCGCAATACCCAAGCGCTGACTGGTTCGAAGAGCAAGGCGCGAAAGGAAGTGACCGCCCTATCATGCCATCTGAATACGCCCACGCGATGGGAAATTCAACTGGAAACTTCAAAGGGCAGTGGGACGCCATCTATCGCTACAATAATCTTCAAGGAGGATTCATTTGGGACTGGGTTGATCAAGGTTTAGCAATCGGAACTGCAGAAAATACAGCGCTAAAAGCGAACGCTGATCACACAAAGCCATTCTTTGCTTACGGCGGTGACTTTGGCGAAAACGAACCAAGTGACGGCAATTTCCTATGTAACGGCGTTGTCAATCCAGATCGCACTCCGCATCCCGCAATGAGTGAAATTAAATACGTACATCAAAACGTTGCGTTCGAAGCGCTTGACATTACGAAAGGTAAACTACGCGTGACGAATCGATTCTATTTCACTACGTTGCGCGATTACGATATTTCCTACGAGTGGTTGCGCATTTCCGACCAATCAAACGTGATTGCCAACGGCAAAATCGACCTCAATACCGAGCCGCAAGCATCGGATGACGTGACGATCAGCGTGCCCGAAACCAACGAAGAAGGCGAATATTTCCTTCAACTGACGGTTCGTCAGAAGAACGCAACGCTTGGCGTTCCTGCTGGGCATGTTGTAGCGATAGAAGAATTCGCTCTGCCAACGAATTTCACGAAAAAAACAATCGCATCCAACGGTCCTGCACTCCGCATCAATAAGACCGCCGATGAGGTGAGCATCGTTTCCGACAAGGTTCGTTTTGTTTTCAACAAATCGCGCGGTATGGTTACGTCTTACAAAGTCGATAATCAAGAATACATCTACGATGGATTCGGTTTGCAACCCAACTTCTGGCGTGCGCCAAACGACAACGATTACGGCAACGGACAGCCGAAACGCGGTCAGACTTGGAAGAAATCGAGCACCGATTTCAACGTGATTGCTTGCCAAACCACGATGATTGGCAAAGCAGCACGCTTATCGGTTACTTATAAACTCGATGCTGGCAACGAATACAACGTTGTTTACACCATCCAACCCGATGGAAAAATTCTCGCAAACGTGACGTTCCAACCTGCCAAAGAAGGCGTTGCCGAACTGCCTCGTGTGGGATTGCGTTTCCGTATGCCGAAAGAGATGCAAAACGTGCGCTATTTCGGTCGCGGTCCTGCTGAAAACTATTTCGATCGCAAGGCTGGAACTCTCGTAAACATTTACGAAACAACTGCCGAAGACATGGCTTATCCTTACGTTCGCCCACAAGAAACAGGCCATCACACCGATACGCGATGGTTGGCGCTATACGATACGAGCGGAAATGGTTTGATTGTCGAAACAGACAGTCTGTTTGAGTTCAACGCACTGCGTTATAGCATCGAAAATCTCGATGGTCAAGAAGCTACTTGGCGCGCTTATCAATGGAATAACTACTCTCCAGACGAGTACGACCATCACGCTGAATCGGCAGCACGCAATGTTTTGCGTCGCCAAACGCACAACGACGATCTTTTCTTGCAGTCTTACGTTGAAGTTTCGCTCGATTGGCGCATGCAAGGCATTGGCGGCTACGACAGTTGGGGCGCTTGGCCAGACAAAAAGCATCTTATTCCTTCACAACAGCAAATAAAATGGTCGTTTAGCATACGACCATACAAAAATCAATAACCTATATGAAACGTCAACTTTCCTTTTTCTTACTCCTATTGTGCTGCGTTTCCGTTTCTGCAGCACCTAAGAAATTGCCGTATCAAGACAAAAATCTGTCTGTCGATGCACGTGTTAGCGACCTCATCTCGCGCATGACGCTCGAAGAAAAGATTGGACAGCTTTGCTGTGCAATGGCTTGGAATTATTATACCATTGACGGCAGAAAAAGCGTTCGCCCATCTGAATCGTTCAAAAAAGATGTTCGTGATTTCAATGTGGGCATGTTGTGGGCGACATATCGCGCAGATCCGTGGACACAAAAGACACTTGCCGACGGATTGAACCCAGAACTGGCTGCCAAAGCAGGCAACGCGCTCCAGAAATACGTCATCGAAAACACGCGTCTGGGCATTCCACTTTTCCTTGCTGAAGAAGCACCACACGGTCACATGGCAATTGGCACCACCGTTTTCCCAACTGGCATCGGAATGGCTGCGACTTTTTCGCCTGAATTGATTGAAGAGACTGGTCGCGTCATTGCAAAAGAAATTCGTTTGCAGGGTGCGCATATTAGTTATGGTCCAGTGCTCGACCTTGCGCGCGATCCGCGTTGGAGTAGAGTGGAAGAAACGATGGGCGAAGACCCTGTTCTGACTGCAATCATCGGTTCTGCGATGGTTAAAGGATTGGGTGGCGGAAATATCTCGCAGCCTTACGCTACGCTGGCAACGCTTAAGCATTTTATTGCATACGGAACGACCGAAGGTGGACAGAATGGAAATCAAACAATGATTGGACAGCGCGAGTTGTTCTCTAATTTCTTGCCGCCATTCAAGCGCGTTATCGATGCAGGTGCGCTCTCGGTGATGACATCCTACAACTCGCTCGACGGCATTCCGTCAACGATGAACGATTTTCTATTGAAAGACGTTCTTCGTAAGCAGTGGAATTTTCGCGGTTTCGTGGTTAGCGATCTTTTCAGCATCGACGGCATTTACGGCACGCATGGAGTAGCGAAAGATCTACAGGAAGCGGCTGCGTATTCATTGAATGCTGGCGTCGATGTTGACCTTGGCGCAACGGCATTCCGCACGCTTTCTGATGCTGTAAAGCAGGGTCAGGTTGCTGAATCTGCCATCGACGAGGCTTGTGCTAACGTTTTGCGATTGAAATTCGAAATGGGACTGTTCGATAACCCTTATGTAGAACCAAAATTGACGAAAGATGTGCGCTCAGCAGAGCATATCGACGTGGCGCATCGCGTGGCTCAGGCGTCGATTACGTTGCTCGAAAACAAGCAGAACATCCTTCCGTTGAAGAAAAACACGAAAGTGGCGGTCATCGGACCGAACGCTGACAATCGCTACAACATGCTTGGCGACTATACTGCACCGCAAGAGGATTCGAATATCATTACGATTCTCGATGGCGTGCGCCAGAAAGTGGGTGCGAACAACGTGATTTACGCCAAAGGTTGTGCGGTTCGCGACAGCAATCAAGTGGATATCGAAGCGGCTGTGCGTGCAGCGCGTCAGGCTGACGTGGTCATCGTGGCTGTAGGTGGTTCAAGTGCGCGCGATTTCAAGACGAGTTACAAGGAAACTGGTGCTGCAATAACCGATGAAAGCGCTGGTTTGAGCGATATGGATTGCGGCGAAGGATTCGACCGCGCAACGCTTGGTTTGCTTGGCAAGCAGAACGAACTTCTCGATGCACTGCATCGGGTTGGCAAACCCATGATAGTTGTGTATATCGAAGGTCGTCCGCTGCTCAAGAATTGGGCACACGAGAACGCTGATGCGCTCATCGACGCTTACTATCCTGGTCAACAGGGTGGTTTGGCTATAGCAGATGTGATTTTCGGCGACTACAATCCATCTGGCAGGCTGCCGTATTCGATTCCAATCCACGAGGGTCAACTGCCTGTTTATTATAACAAAAAAGCGCCAGCGCCACACAAATATGTCGAGATGTCGGCTATGCCGCTCTATTCCTTCGGTTACGGACTCAGTTTTACGTCGTTCAAATACAGCAATCTGCAGGTTTCGGGCAACGGAAAAGGTGCAACCGTTTCGTTCGACATAACAAATACTGGAGGATATGACGGAGATGAAGTCGCACAGCTTTATCTTCGCGACGAACAAGCGTCAACGGTGCAGCCAGTGATGCAACTTAAAAACTTCGCGCGCGTGTATATAAAGAAAGGTGAAACGAAACACGTTTCGCTCTCGCTCTCCGAAGAAGATCTGCAAGTCATCGACCGCAACATGCAGCCCGTTGTCGAACCTGGTACATTCAAAGTAATGGTCGGTGCTGCCTCCAGCGACATCCGTCTCGAAGGCACGCTCACCGTCTCGCAATAAGACGCAACATCAACCCATAAACATCCCATCTGAATACCACCTTCAGATGGGATTTTTTTGTATAGATTCATCTGCCTAATGCACGTATAATTTTTATGCAAAACGATGAATAAATATGCAAAGAATTAAGATTCGTTAACGCGCGAAAATGAAAAATTTTCGCCTTTAATATAAAGATTTTAATTTTTCAATAACTATATTTATTTACCTATGCGACAGCAAGTAAAGTTATTATCTAATCTATATCTTTCAAATTTAATTCATTTTTGATAATGGAAATGAGAGTATCAAGTTCGTACGTTTTTGGAATTTCCTTGCCTTTTTCTAATGTATATTTTGAATCTTCTTCTGCCCACCGAATACTATATGTAACATTGTTTGCAGTATTAATGACCAATCCGTAAGATTCTGTAGATTTTGAATCATACATTTCAACATCAAACTTCTTTTCTAACCACTTTTTCAAATACAAGAATATTGGGTCAAAGCAGTGACTATCGGTTGTTTTTTGTTGTGCAAAAATAACGTGACCTCTATCTTCAAAAACACGCTTACGCCATGCCTCCCAAATTATCTCAGGACATACACGTAAATATTTTACCCATCCATCTGGTTTAGAAGACTCAATGATATGATTACAAAATTCTTTGTACGAGGCGTTTGTATTCCATTTTATCCACTCATCAATGAACTCCTTTATAGAATCCCCATAGGGATTATCTTGCAAATAACGCTTTAGACTATTGTCACGATCTTTGTTAAATTCGTATAGACGATTCTTAGGTTTCCAATAATCGGGTTTAAAACAAAGCATTGCGGTGTAATATAGTTGCATATCTTCTTGATCACTTGTGCTAATCCATTGTGTCAAATGGTTAGCATAATCCTGAAATTTTTGTAAGTTACCTTCTGACCAATAAATAATACAGCGTATTTGCCCCCAAAGGTACGGATCTTGTTCTGCATCTCGAATAGCACTTGTCCAACCTTCATCTATTTCTCCGTTATCAGATAGACGCAAATTTGCTTTATCTATTTCTTCCTGCAGTGAATGGTTGTTAATACCTTTATAATTATTATTGCTAAGATTCTTTATAAACGATAATATAGCGTTCTTGTCAGAATTAACATCAAGGGTTCTTTGATTCATATCGCCGATCATTTTTTCTATGCCGACAAATGCATCTGCTAAGTCCTGACGTCTATTAAATCTATCTGTATTATTGTCGTTATTAAAGACATTCCGCGACATTCGTACCCACTCCTCGAAGTTGTATTTCCATGCTTCGCTATCTTGATATGGAAAACTTTTAAGAAAAAGTTGCATAGCATAGATTATTGCAGTAACATCATTGCTTATTTTATCGTTTACAAACAAATCAAAATATGAATGTGAATTATTAAAAGACGCTTCTTGAGATAATAATGCTGTAACATCCGTGTATCCATAGTCTTTTTTGATAATCCATAAATCTATATAATCGATGAGTTGTTGAAAATCAATCGTTATACAATTATCTGGTTTTATTTGATTCTCAGAATTGCTTCTCCAATCCGTTAGTTGATTTTGATATGCAAGCAATAGGTCGTTCAGGTCCGCTTCATTATTTTTGTAAACCGTGTCATAAAGTTTATTTATATTCGAAATTACTTTATCATCACCTTTTTCTTCAGCCGTTTCTTTAACTCTTCCCAATTTAGCAAAAATTTGTATGCCTATCATGCGTAATAAGAAGATTCTAAACCTTCTTTCAGTTTCTTTTGCAACATTCAATTGTTCATTTTCTGGTTGTGTGGATAAAATATCCTTTGCATATTTTTGCCAAAAGAGATCTATCCATTTCCCGTCCATATTCTCACGCCACCTTTCCTCAATCTTGGGATTTGCGAGTTCTATTCCTTGTTCGTCTCTTTCATTTTGTTGCTGTTGTATCTCTTCTTCAAGGGTTGATTTGAGTTTATCGAAGTCAGAAAGAAGTTTACCTCGAGCATTCATCTTGATGAATAATTCATCGGACATGCCTAGTTGACCAAGGTCTAGGTAATTGAACCTTATGTTTTGAAGTCGTTCTTGACATTCTTCCAAATTGAGAGACCAATCCATTTGTTCACAAATAGTATCTATCATTACCAACATCGAGCAGATTGTAGGATCGTATTGCCAAAACCACTGAAACCAATCACGTTCGCGAATAATTTCCGAAATTTTATATGTATGTGGTGTTAACAGGGTCACATCAAGTTCATTCTCAGACTTATTTTTTTCTTCTTCAACTGCTTCCTTGGATTTTTTTGTCTTTGCTGCTGCTTCATCCACGAATTGTTTTGCTACATGTAAAATTAACTCATTGCAAAAAGCTTTAGACGTATTACGAGTCTCATACGTAAGGCATGATTCACCATCTCTATTCTTGAGGTCAATACCAAGTATCCAGTGCAATAAGAATAAAGTCGTTAATCGTTGTTGACCGTCAAGAGGCTCAAAAGCGCCATCTCGTTCGCTACCATATACAAAATCCAATTGTACTTCTTGTTTCTTACCCATTACGACAAGTAATAGACTTCGCACAAAATTCTCACGTATTTCGTCGACCGTTTTGTTGCGGCGTCCTTGTGCATAATCACGCTGTATTTGTGGAATGCGTATTTGTCTCTCTTTAATCAAATCTATAAAACTAATATTATTCATGATTTTCTGCTTTATTTTCATTAACAATATTAAAAATAGTATCTACCACTTTATGAATCTCTTCTAGATAACATTCCGCATCAGTCTTTGTCCAGCGCAAGGCATCAATAAAAGAAGATTCTATATTTGAATTTGTATAGTATTTAAGGAACACATTTCTTGTCCCTACAGGGATGAATCGTTTGCCTTCTTTGTCCTCTTCTATAATTCTATACCGTTTATAGGGGAATGGAGCGTCTTTATATTCTCTATTAGTTCTATAATCTAGAAGTGTCAAATTACTGATATTATCATTATTTTCTAGTTTATTGTCTGAAGAGAAATATTCCATCGCTTTTTGACTGAAATCTTTGTAGTCATTCTCTATGCCGCGATCAGACTTCTCGTATCTCTCAATTAAATTTGTGCATTCTTTCAGTAATTTTTCCGCCACATTCTTTCTTTCAGTCAATTTTGACTCAATCTCTAATATAAATTTTACGTTGTTCAACCAACGGATTCGGTCATCACGTTCAATGAGTGATGCATTATTTTGAGAGTTGATATGCTCAATGTCCCATTGTTCTTTTTTAAAGGAATAAAAGTCGAAACGTTGTCCTTTCTTCATGCAACTTTCGACATTGAAAAGCAATAGTACGCGGAATATGAAATCTGAACCATATTCTAAACCATCTATACTTTCTACTGTAAGATATTTATCCTTCTCTTTGAAGCAATCCATCATTTTTTTGTAGAATGCTTTCTTGGTGTCATTCAAAGTCCATTCCTTTGAATCATCCTTCGCTTTTAACTCAGAAAGGTATTTATAAATCTCCCTCGGTTGATTGCCCATACTTACAAGAAATCCAACGTAGTGGTAGTACATATTATCCTCAAACCAAGCAACAAGTCTATCATATGTCCAAACAACCTCTTTCCAAGCATCTTGCATAGACTGAATGTTTTTATCCGACCATAGTTCATCAAGAGTCACACTGTTATTCTTTAATTCTTTTGACCTGCTATAATCATATAGATTTTGGAACTTACGATAAGCATAGTCCTTATCTTCGTTGTCTTTTGGTTTCTCCGTAAGGAAATCAAAGAGGACGTCTATGCGAGTTTGATAATCGCCATTATCATTACTGAGAAATGCCCAAAACTTATCATTTTGGAACTGACGCTCCATCTGATTGAGATCTAATACCAACTCATCAGCTTTCGTTTTGTCATATTCTGATATAATGTTGCTATCCATAATGAATAGCGCCTTGATAAGTTCAGAACTAGTTAGACTTATTTTGCCTTTATTTAATCGGTTAAATACCTGAATGCTTTCTATCGTTTGTTTATCTTTTGGTACTTCATACCAAATAAATTTTACCAATTTGTTATACATTAAACATTCCTTAAAACTTTGCATAATGCCATTTGATACATGATTTTTAAACCATTGTTCAATAGTTTTTTTTGCTGTGTTGAGATAATAACCATCAATATTCTTTGACTCTGGATTATCAAAATTCAATTTAGGGCGATTCGTGTAAACGATGTCATAAATGTTTTGGGTAGTGTATGTCTCTTTTTCATAAGGCATAAGTCCTTCTTTAAACATATATAATAAAATCAAACGTAATGTTGTCAAACGTTGTTGCCCATCAAGAACTTCCCATGCGTTCCTCTCATTTCCATTATCATCCTTCCACTTGCAAGGTTTTACCACCAGTGGTTGAAGATAATAACTTTCTTGGTTAGACTTAGAAAATTCATAGATATCCTCTAACAAATCAACAACTTGTTTTTTTTCCCATCTATAACCTCTCTGATATGAAGGAATGACAAATATGTATTCCCCATTTAATAAATCTGCCACAGAAATTGGGCAGAAATCAGTGTTAGAATTACTTTGAAAATCTTTCATAGCTTTATCATTTAAGATAATGATTACTTATCTATATATTTTATATGGTATTCTAAAATATCTGCTAAAGTACATAAAAATTTGAACCGAGTCAAAAAATATGTCAAATAAATTTAAAACCAAAATCTTAAATCAGTTTGTCAGCCAGTTGGATATGCTCTACCAAAAAATCTACAACGGAGAAAAACAAAATAGGGCTGAAATGAGGTTTAAGTCCTATGGGATAGAATGGCTTGCTGTGTGTTTCTTTTCGAAGGATGAGCGAATGATTATCCCCAACATGGAGATAGAAAACCAGAACGCCCTCCCTCATTTTTTCCAAATGCACGCCATATTTCTTGATGAGGATAGATAATTAACAGATTGAGCATAGAACAAACGAGAATTTCTGGTGTAAAAAGAATAGCATTCTCCCATTCAGGCCATCTTTTCGTGGAATCACCATTTTCTCTCATATCGTATCTTCCGAACCTCTCGCCAATTTTAGTATGATTATACCCCAGTTTATCGATAGAATATTTAGCAACATAATCTGTTTTTTCACATAATAATGGAATTTCTTTGATGAAGTTTCTATAATCATCGTAGAAACCTGCTTCTGCTATTTGTTCCAGTTTTTGGAAGAAACTATTTGTTCCTTCTTTTATTTGCTCATCGCGATACCAAGGATTGTTGTTTGAGGGAATTTTGTATAACTCGTAAATGATTTGGATATAATCGTTTACGTCTTCTTGTCGAGGTCTTTTTGCTTTAATAAAGGTGTAGATTGTGTCGAATTCGTCAAGCAAATAGTGCGCATCTTCCGTCAACCATTCATATCTTTTCAGTCGTTCGTAAACGGGTATGAACGAATAAAAAAGAAGTTCCATCAGTGTCATTCCTTCATTGAATGTTGTTCCATTGATGCCATTGTGCTCAAAGCAAAGAGCATTTGATGCGTAAATTCTCTGATTCCGAATTTGGGATATAGACAATCATTAAATCTTTTTGCTAAATCTTCGTAATCAATCTGTAGTTTTTTGCAAGTTTTTTCACGATTATAGTAATTTACACCATTAATATAAAAACGCTCTTCGTAGTATTCGTAGTATGGATCTCTGTTGGGATCTTCTATAAGTTTAACTTCTGTGTAATGATATCTATCCATAAGTTTTTTGATTTATCATTATTGAATACTAAAAGTTCCGATAGGTACGACCGTAGCCGATGCGATTGTCAGTAGCAAAACACCATATTCGCCTTTCTCGAGCGTGCTTGCGGGAATCGTAAGCAAGTAAGACTGCTCGCCATATTGCTCGCCTACGAATTGCATGTAGCCACTTTTTTCAGCCTCTTTCGACCCGAGAAGTCCAGATTGCATTTCTTTCCACTGGAAACGACGTTCTTTTTTAGAAGCATTGAAGCGCACGATGCGATAAATCTCCAAAGGATCTTGCTGGTTGTCGCTAGAGCGAATCAGCAAACGCACGTCTTGTCCTGCTGGCGCAACGTAAGACGAATGTCCGCCTTTGAAAATGATGTCCATCCCAACGTATCCCGACAGCGCATTGGTTGCATCGGCTGCGCTACCAACGGTTTGCGCTGTGTGTACTACTTTTGCGCCAGCCATAACGCCAGAAATACTGCTCGAACTCGCAACACCGAGAAGTCCACCGAGCGTTGCTACGTTTGCAACAGAACCAAGTACGCCAGTGATTTTCGAGATTTTGTTTTTGTGTTTGCCGATGACGCCCGATTCTTTTGGTAGAACTTCAAACGTAGAATCGCTTGTGAGAATGCAGAAACTGTTGATGAATGTCGGTTCTGGCGCAGTTACTTTGCTTTGTGCATTGGTTTTGGTTACGCCACACAATAAGATAATTGAAATAAATACTAATTTTTTCATTGTTATATAATTTTTTAAAAATAAATTAAGTGTTGATTGTTTTACGATTGTATTGTTTTGTGGAAATTTTCCGCTTGAAAAAGGCGCAGAATGCCCATAAAAACAATATTTTCGCATTGTTTTTTAATTGAAGATTAGCTCTCTTCAGAGCTGTCTTTTATGAATTATTTTATAGGAGATTGTGTTTTAAGGCGCCATCTAAACACACTCTATTTTTTTTGTTTGCTATATCATTCCCGTTTCGGTCGTGTTTTCTTCTTCCATTTCAAATCTTTAACTTTGTAATAAGTCCCGAAACCGCCACAATCTGGGCATTTGACGTTCGCACCGCTTTGCTTGTCAACGACAACTCCAGTGCCCTTGCATTTTCTGCATGTGCTTGCGTAACCAAACTTCTTGCCAACCCATTCCAATTTAGTTAAATTATCCTTCGATTTCGAATGAAAATCAATCGTTATTTGTGGCGAATCGGTTTGAAAACAATCTTGACAAAGAATTTGGAAACAGTCATCCTCATCCTCCCAAGGTGCTTCAATATAGTCGTTCGGCACTTCCGAAATCGGGAACGACTCAACGTGAGGTTCGGCAACGTTTTTTAGTTTGTCTATATCAACGCGATGCAACGTTTGCGCAATCATCAGCGGTTGAAACTTCGTGTTTTCGGTTGGGAAAATGAGCGAAAGAATGATGTTTTTATGGTAAATCGTGATGATATCTTTCACGTTTGCATCTTTCTCGCACAAGCGACGTTGTTCTATCGAGACATAACAGTGGGTGTTGACGAGTCCTCGCTCCATCAAAGTCACAGAAATCTTGCCGAGTCTTCCGTCAGTGAGCGTCGCATCGCTTTGAAATACAACCTGCTGGAAGTTGATTTCGTTCGTAGGTAGCATCGTATAACTCACGATTGGCGCTCCTAAAAGACAATCTTCAATGGAATATTTTTCTATCTTAACGCCATCGGCGGAAATCTTGGCGTTAGGATTCGATTTTTTAACCGAATACAAACGCAACTGATATACTTCGCCAATCGGTTCTATCGAAACACGCTCAAATTTGATGGTTCCACGAATGTCGTTGAGCCAAGAAACGTTCTTTTTCGATTTCAGAATTTCGTATGGCGTATCTTTCAGACCTTTTGCTGCTTCTTCTATCTTTTTAATAAAGGTAGTTATGCTTCCGTCTTGAATCTTTACATCCTTCAGAAGTTCATCCAGATCTTCAATGTGCCTGTAAAAACTAAAATAATGCCCATTCAGATACGTCAGTTTGCCACATTGTTGACAAACATGCGTCTTCGAGAAGATTAACTCGCTCAGTTTCTTCTGCCAGCGAGTGTCTTTGCAAAGATTTGTAAGTGAATGAATCATAGTATTTTTATTTTATAAAATTGTGGGAGATTAGTATAACTGTCCCCATTGCAAAATTAGTAAATAAATTTTACCCTCCAAATCCTGAAAACCTGCACCGAGGCGATTTTGGTGCTAAAAGAGTCAAAAATGGAACTTACTACGCGCGCGCGACTTATTTTATTGTTTTTTTGATAAATACAGAATTGCGCAAAATGTTAACGACTAAATTTTTTTTGTAAATGACTTGTTTTTTATAAAATTTAGCGAAGAAAAATCTAAATGGAAGAGAAAATCAATCGTTTTTATTTGATGAAATCGGCGAGTAGGGTAGGTTGTTCTGCTAAAAAAGTGTAATTTTGCGATAGAATGCGGAGGGCTTGGCAAAAAATAGTTTATTTTTGTTGCTGTTCCACGAAACAAATCTCGACAATCTATGTTTTTTATGAAACGAAAAAGATGGTTTACGCTGGCGTTGCTGCTTGTTGGCAGTTGGATGTGCGTGCAACACGTTGCTGCGCAGATTCCTGCCGATGCGAAAACGGTGATGGCGAAGGCGCAGTCGTGGTTTGACAACCCGAAAGGCATGCGAATGCAATACACGATTAAGGTGGCGAAAATCGTTTCTATTGACGGCGTGATGGCAGGCAAGAGCGGTAAATTCTATATGAAGGCAGCCGAGATTGAATCTGGCTATGATGGCGTGCAGCAATGGACTTACGACGGCACGAAAAAGACGGTTACGATTCAGAAAATATCGGCTGAGGAAGCGAAAAAGAATGAATTGTCGGTCGATATGCAGATTACCGAGTCGTATCAGCGCTGCAAAATGGTAGAAAAAGACGGCATCTACTCGCTAACCTTTACGAAACCGAAGGTGAAAGACGCTCCCAAGTCGGTGGTGCTGCGCGTTAGGAAGTCGGACTATCGCCCTACGGAGCTGAAGCTAAGCAATGGCATGCTGTCGATGCGCTTTCTCATCAAAAACATCACGTTTGGCGTCAACGAAAAGATTTTTCAGTTTGATAAATCGAAGTATCCGAACGCTAAAATTAAATACGAATAAACGAAACAGGCTATATATATGTATAATATAAATAAGGTACGCGAGGATTTTCCTATTCTGTCGCACGAAGTCTATCAGAAACCGCTTGTATATCTCGACAATGCAGCCACAACGCAGAAGCCTTTGTGCGTGCTTGATGCGATGCGCGATGAATATCTCAATGCAAACGCCAACGTACATCGCGGAGTGCATTATCTATCGCAGCAAGCCACCGACCTACACGAGCAAGCCAGAAAGACGGTGCAGCAGTTTATCAATGCCGAGAAGACCGAAGAAATTATTTTTACGCGCGGAACAACCGAAGGAATCAACCTTGTGGCATCATCGTTTTGCGATGCTTTTATGCAAGAAGGCGATGAAGTGATTCTGACTGGCATGGAACACCACTCGAATATCGTGCCTTGGCAGTTGCAAGCCGCACGAAAAGGCATTGCGCTGCGTGTTATTCCAGTCACCGACAGTGGAGAACTTGACCTAACCAACCTTGATGAACTCTTCACAGAGCGAACTAAGTTGCTATCGCTTACCCACGTGAGCAACGTTTTAGGCACTATCAATCCAGTGAAGCAGATTATCGCGACAGCGCATGCGCACGGCGTTCCCGTTTTGGTGGACGGAGCCCAAAGTGCGCCACATTTCAAAGTNGATGTGCAAGATCTCGATTGCGATTTCTTCGTTTTGAGCGGTCATAAGATGTATGGTCCGACAGGCATTGGCGTGCTCTACGGCAAAGAATCGTGGCTCGATCGCATGCCACCCTATCAAGGCGGAGGCGAAATGATAGAACACGTCAGCTTCGAGCGCACTACTTTCGAGCATCTTCCGCTGAAATTCGAGGCTGGAACGCCCGACTATATCGCTACGCATGGGCTTGCCGTTGCGATTGATTATATGACAAAACTCGGAATGGACAATATAGCCGCCCANGAGCACGAGTTGACGCAGTATGCNATGCAAGAACTCAGCAAGATTGACGGCATTCGCATTTTTGGAACAGCAGAGAAAAAAGACGCAGTCGTTAGTTTNCTCGTTGGAAACATCCATCATTTCGATATGGGAACGCTGCTCGACCGCTTGGGAATTGCTGTTCGGACAGGTCATCACTGCGCTCAACCGCTGATGGATCGCTATCAGATTTCGGGAACNGTGCGCGCCAGNTTNGCACTCTATACAACGAAANCCGAAATNGATGCTTTGGTCGATGGCGTTCGTCGCGTNAGCAAGATGTTCTAAATGTTTTNTCGATGGAAAGNCCNCTCAAACCACATTATTACACCGATCTCATCGAAGCAGGATGCGATGAGGCAGGTCGCGGTTGCCTTGCTGGAAGCGTATATGCAGCCGCTGTGATTCTGCCCAACGACTACGACAATCCATTGCTGAATGATTCGAAAAAATTGAGCGAGCANCAGCGNTANGAATTGCGTGAAATGATTGAGCGCGACGCTGTGGCGTGGGCAGTAGGCGTTGTGACGCCNGAAGAAATCGATAAAATAAACATTTTGCACGCCAGTTTTCTCGCCATGCATCGCGCNNTCGACCAACTCANCGTGCGNCCACAAGCGCTGATTATCGATGGAAATCGATTTGATCCCTACGAGAAATTGCCTTATTCCACCATCATTAAAGGNGANAGTAAGTATCAGGCGATTGCAGCAGCAAGCATTCTCGCCAAAACCTATCGCGATGACTATATGAATCGGCTCGCTGACGAATTTCCGATGTACGACTGGAAGAAAAACAAAGGCTATCCCACCAAAAAACATCGTGAAGCCATTCGACAATTCGGCATNACGCCCTATCATCGCAAGAGTTACAANTTGCTGGGCGGTGANTTNTCGTTGGAATTTGCCGATTAGTGAAAAAAGTTAAAACGCTCGGCTGTTTTCGCACACAAGAATTTTGATTGAAAAACACACTTTTTCGAGGCAATTTTTACCAGTTTTAACACGTAAAATGACAAAACGACATATTTTTTGCATAAAACCAACAAAATGATTTTTGGCGAGAGTCTTTAGAAACGCTAAAAATGCGCGCAAAAATGGCGTTTTTTTAACATTTNACCCTGTAAAATACGCTTTAAATGTTAAAAAATGTTCAAAATAGTGTGCTTTTTATAATTTTGTTTGTTAACTTAATTTTAAAATCCTACATTTGCTTTCACGATATACAATATTAGGCGACTTTTCCGCACATGACGGATAACATAGTTAGCCTTATTCAATATAGGTTCTTTAGTATATAATAAGGTGGAAGACGGCAANCCCTTCTCTGAAGGAAGCCAGCAGGAAAATCGCAAACACAGAAATATTTTAGGAAACAATTTTATAATTTATTAATCATTAAGAGAGATTTTATGGAAAAACGACTAACAATGATTCTCGCCAGCCTGTTCCTATTTGTAGGAATGGCATTGGCTCAGACGACAGTCACAGGTACCGTAACTTCTTCCGAAGACGGCGAGCCCATTATTGGTGCAACCGTTAAGGCAGTAGGCACCAACGTTGCAACGGCTACCGATATTGACGGTCATTTCACATTAAACGTCCAAGAAGGCGCTACGCTTGAAATCTCATCAATTGGTATGAAACCTCTTCGCGTTACTGCAGCGCGCAACATGANTGTTGTGCTCGAGTCAGAAGCTGAAACGCTCGAGACGCTCGTTGTAACGGGTTACGGTTCTGCTAAGAAGCTGGGATCATTCACAGGTGCTGTGACGAAAGTTGACGAAAAGAAATTTGAAAAAAGCGGTAACACCTAACTTCACCGACGCTCTTGCTGGTCAGGTTTCAGGTCTGTCCGTTCTTTCATCTTCTGGAGACCCTACCGAAACTGCAAGCATTCGTTTGCGTGGTGTAAACTCCATCTATTCATCAAACACTCCTCTCTTCATTCTTGATGGTGCGCCGATTTCTTCTTCAATGTTCAACACATTGAACCCATCAGACATCGCAAACATCACCGTCTTGAAAGACGCTTCTTCAACAGCTATCTACGGTTCACGTGCTGCCAACGGCGTTATCGTGATCACCAGTAAGAAAGGTAAGTTCAATGAAAAAGCATCTCTGACACTGCGTGCACAATACGGTATTTCATCTCCTACATCAGATGGTATCGAAGTGATGAACTCACAGCAGTATATGAAATTCCGTGAGTTGATTGGTCAGCCTCTGTCAGAAAATATTCAGAATCTGATTAACAATTACAACATCAGCACAAACTGGCGTGACGAATTGCTTAATGATGCAGCTCCTACCTACACGCTCGATGCAACAGTTCAGGGTGGTAGTCAGAACACTTCTTACTACATTTCAGCCAACCACCATGCACAGGAAGGTATTGTTGACCAGTCTGGCATGCACCGCGAGTCAATTCGTTCGAACATCGACACCCGCGTTAACAAATGGTTGAAAGTTGGTTTGCAGATTAACCTCGGTGTAAGTTCATACCAACGTAACAGCGAATCAGACGCAAGCGACGGAATCTACCTTGCTAACCCTATGGTATTCTCACGTATGGCTATGCCATTTGATTCACCTTATTATTATTCATTCGACGAAAATGGTAATATCGTTTACGGCGACCGCGCTGCTAAACTTTATTACTCAGGTATGACCCAACCTTGGTACTACAACGAGAATCGTACTGCTAAACGTAAGACCGTAACCGCTAACGTTGCAGCTTACGAGCAGATTACTCCGATCGAAGGTTTGACAATTCGTGCACAACAGAGCATGGATGGTTACGATTACACTTATTCTGGAACACGTAACCCAATCGATGCATGGGTAACTCCAATGGGACAATCAGTAGCAGCAATGTCAGGTTATGCAAGTACAGCATTCACACGCTACTATTCATTCACTTATACCAACACAGCAGAGTATAAGTTTGGTATCGACCAACACTTCTTCACATTCCTGCTTGGTCAAGAATCAATNATTTCTAAGTCAAGAAGCTTCAGCGCTTACACCACAGGTCAGAGCGACGTACGTCAGCTCCGTCTTACCGATGGTACAACAGTATCAGTTAGCGACCTCGGCGACAGCCGCGCTGAAACAGTCTTCAACTCATGGTTTGGCACTTTCAGCTACAACTGGGCAGAGAAATACTTCCTCGACCTCAGTTATCGTGCTGACGGTAGTTCAAAATTTGCTCCAGATCATCGTTGGGCACACTTCTGGTCAATCGGTTTGATGTGGAATGCTAAGAAAGAAAACTTCTTGAAAGACGTAGATTGGCTCAACGCTCTCGAANTNCGTGCAAACTATGGTACAACTGGTAACTCAACAGGTGCTGGTTCATACGACTACTACGGACTCTTCGGTTCAGGTTCAACCTACAACAGCGCAGGTACACTNTACATCTCAAGTCCAAGNAACTACGAACTGACATGGGAAAAGGTTGGTGCACTCGACCTCGGTTTCACTGCACGTATCTTCAACCGCTTAACCATGAACTTCGACTTCTATAGCAAGAAGACCACCGATATGTTGATGTCTATTCCTTATTCATTCACCACTGGNTTCGGATCAGGTTCTGGTAACATCGGTGCAATGACCAANAAAGGTTTCGACTTCGACTTCACACTCGATCTTCTCCGCACAAAGGATATCAACTGGACATTCAAGGCAAACTTCAACTACAACAAGAACGAAATCACCGAGCTCTTCGCAGGTCGTGACTACTACGAGCTGACAGGTACTGGTATTCGTCTTGAAGTTGGCAAACCTTACGGTGAATTCTACTACGTAAAACGCGCTTACNTTGATCCACGTGATGGTAAACAAGTTTGGTACGATGCTGACGGCAACCTCACAAAGGTTTACAGCGACGACTACGCAGTNTTCACAGGCAAACAACGTTACGCTCCTTGGAGTGGTGGTTTCGGCACACAATTCCAGTGGAAGGGNCTGTCAGTAGGTCTTGACTTCGCTTGGCAAGCAGGCAAGTACATGATCAACAACGACAACTACTTCGTAAACAACGCAAACTTCGGTACTTCATACAACCAGAGCGTAGATATGCTCAACGTATGGACAACTCCTGGACAAGTAACAGACGTTCCTGCTTACGGTGAAGCACTCGAATTCGACGATCACCTCCTCGAAAACGCTTCNTTCCTCCGTCTGAAGAACATTACTATTCAGTATCAGTTCCCACGCGAACTCCTGAAATACACCAAGGTTATCGAAGCAGCTAAAGTATTCGGCGTTATCCGTAACCTCTGGACATGGACGAAATTCTCAGGATACGACCCAGAACCAGACAGCAACCTCGTTAAGTTCTCATATCCTAACACTCGTCAGTTTGTAATTGGCCTCGAATTAACATTTTAATTAAAGAAAGGAATTAAAATATGAAGAAGATATATTTTTCTTTGATACTGTTGCTCTCTATGGCTTTCGCATCTTGCGACATGGACAAAGCGCCATACGGATCGCTTGACGAACAAACAGCTATTCAGAGTCTGAACGACGTACTCCGCTACCGTAACGGATTCTACGGAGCACTCCGCGGAATGACTTCGGGGTACTGGATCTATGACCAAGAAATTCAGATGGACGGATTCCTCGGAACAATCTCCAACGGTAACCGCGAAGGTGAGTTCTCAAACGGAACCATCAACTCTTCAACCTATGACATTGAAGACTTCTGGTCAGTNCCTTATTATTATATTCAGGAAGCTAACTACATCATTCCTAAGATTGATGANNTGATNGCATCAGGTAGCTTCGATNATGACGAAATCACCGATATGAAACGTTATCAAGGTGAAGCNCACTTCCTCCGCGCNTTCTGCTACTTCTGGCTTGCAGACAAATATTGCCCTGCTTACACATCAAGCATTGGCGATACCNAAGCGAAAGGTGTGCCTATCGTAACAACTTACGCTCCTTCTGGAAATGTTGAAAGCTATCCAAGCCGTAGCACNCTGAACGAAACCTTCAGNCTTATTGAAGAAGACCTCGCTGCTGCTTACNCAGCTCTTAAGTCTTACGAGTCAACCGACGCAAGTGCTGTTGCTCCTAACGCAAACTACATTTCAAGCTACACCGTTCGCGCTCTTCAAGCACGTGTTGCTCTCCAGAAGAAAGACAACGCTAACGCGCTGAAATATGCTAAGGAAGTTATCAACTCAGGCGTTTACAGTCTTACAACAAACGAAACATTCGCTGCAATGTGGACTGACGACGAAGGAACTGAAATCATCTTCCAGCCATTTATGAGTAATACCGAACTTGGAAGCTCAATCGGTGGCGTATTCTTGAGCTCAGATGAAACATCTGCAGACTATCTCCCAACTTATACCTTCGCTAACGCTTACGAAGATACAGACGCTCGCTACTATGCTTACATTGGCGAATACAAACTCGTTGTTGAAGGTGGTCAATATTATGCATGGGTATTCTCTAAATATCCAGGCAANGCAGCTCTGCGTACTTCAACCACTCCAAACTTCATGAACATGACCAAACCTTTCCGTTTGGCAGAACAGTATCTCATCGCAGCTGAAGCAGCTTACAATACAGGTGCAACAAGCGAAGCAACTAACTATCTCAACACCCTGCGTGCTAACCGTATCGAAGGTTACGACACATCAACTGGTTATAGCGCATCAGGTCTCCGCGACGAAATCCGCACCGAACGCGTGAAAGAACTCTTCGGAGAAGGTTTCCGTATGGGCGACCTCCGTCGCTGGGGTATCGGTTTCAAACGTGATAGCAGCTATCCAAGCGACATCTTTGGCTATCTTGACGATGTAATCGTTAAGGCTGGTAANGGTATGACTTATGCAGCAGATGACTATCGCTTCATTTGGCCTATCCCATCTGCAGAAATCGACGCTAACCCGAACCTTAAAGGTCAGCAGAACCCAGGTTATTAATTTTGTAACTCTAAATAGCATAAGAATATGAAGTTAAATAAATTATTTGCCATGCTGTTCATCGCAACAGCTGCCATGTTCACAACTTCTTGTTCGGACGATGGCGACGATCTTACTTGGAACTCAGGTAACGATGCAGTCGTAAGTCTCCCTTCAGAGTACGTGACAAAGGAAACTAAAGGTATGATCAATATCCCAGTCTATTGCACTGGCGATCGAAATGGTCTTGTTAAGGTTAATGTTGAAGTAGAAGATTATGTAGCTCCTGGTTGCGAAGCAGCTGTTGAAGATACACACTATCGTATGACTTCAAAATACGTTAACATCAACCCTGATAACGGTGAAGGTTATCTCGAATTGATTCTTGTAGATGACCAAATCGAAAACGAAACCCGTACATTCAAAATCAACATCACAAGCGTAGAGCACGGAACAATGGGCACTCCATCAACCTGTATCGTGAAGATTAAGGACAACGAGTCTGATCCTTACGATCGTATGGCTGGTGCTTGGACAGTTCACGGATACTACTACAGCTCGGGTAGTTGGGTTGAAGAAGAATGGGGCATCCAGATGGATACCTATGACGAAGGTGAAGAAGGCTACTACGAGATGCTTGAATTCACATCTCTCGACGATGGAGGTTACATTGACGTAACTGGTTATCTCCTCTTCGACTATGACGAATCTACGAAGAAGGCTACTGCTGACCTCTACTGCGGTGGTTACTTAGGTGGAACATACGGAACATACTATGATATCTACGTTTACACAGTATCAGGTGGTTACATCACAACTGGAACTATCGATGGTGAAGTAAGTAGCGATGGTAATACCATCACATTCGGTGACGAAGGCGCTGCAGTTTACTTGGCTGCTTACACCGCTGGAACGAGCACCTTCCTCGGCTACTGGTCATACTACATCATTGATAAGATCTATCGTTAATCCATAAAACATAGAATATCAATTCAAATCGAGAGCGAGCGCTTCAGCGCCCGCTCTCTTTTTTGTGTAAAAAATATAGAATAAAAACCTATCTCATTGCCCGAAAAATCTGATGCGAAACATGCCGATTTTCGCGCCGCCTGAAATGTTAAAAAAGCGTGTTAAAATCCAGTTTTTTGCAACGCATTTTCTTCTGAGTTTTCAGTGTTAAAATTTGGATTTCGTGTGAAACATTTTGCGTTTTTTGCCATTTTCGGGCAGGTTGCGTGCAGTTGGTGGGTGCAAAAAGGCTGTTTAGAAATCTATTTCACGTGAGATAAAATTCTATCTCACGTGAGATAATTTTTTATCTTATATGCTTTAGGTTTTTTAACGAATGACTTTTTGGGAGAAATGGGGGNNTCGGAAGTGGTGTTTTTCGTCAAAAAATCACGAAAAACACGTATATTTTTTGCATAAACCAGTCAAATTAACACTTTTAACAATTCGAGGCGAACAGAAAACGTTGATTTTGGGTCAAAATCCACNCTATTTTGCAAAATGTTTCACGCGTTAATGAACGTTAATTTACGTGCCCGATTGTCACGNTTTTTCGTAGTTAAATTTTGTAAAGTTTTCTTAACGCCTCGCTTTCGTTGAGATAAANTTTTGGTGCNTTTTCTGTCAAAATTTTTCCANNCGTTTCCTGCTGTTTTTTGTATAGATTTTTNNCGTTTTTTCGCGCGCGTTTATTTTATATAAGGTGATAAATGTCCTTTTTTTTTGCCATGTGTCTGATTTATCGTAATTTTGCAGTCAGAAAAATCGAAGTTAAAAAGATTGTAACTATGTCAAAGAAAGCATTATTGGTTATCCTCGATGGTTGGGGCATCGGCAAGCACGGCGAAGGCGATGTCATCTACAATACACCGACGCCTTATCTGGACTATCTGAACGCCGTTTCTCCACATTCTCAACTGCAAGCCTCTGGCGAAAACGTCGGTCTTCCCGACGGCCAAATGGGCAATTCGGAAGTGGGTCACCTCAATATCGGCGCAGGTCGCGTGGTCTATCAAGATCTCGTTAAGATCAATCGCGCTTGCAAAGACGNTTCTATTCTTCAAAAATCCTGAGGTTGTGAGNGCCTTTTCTTATGCAAAAGAATCGGGAAAGAAGCTCCACCTGATGGGTCTTACGTCGAATGGCGGCGTACATTCATCACTCGATCACCTGATGAAATTCATTGAGATCAGCAAGCAATACGGTCTGACCAAGACNTACGTTCACTGCTTCATGGATGGTCGCGATACCGATCCAAAGAGCGGNATTGGNTTCATCAAGCAAGTGCAAGACGTTTGCGAACAAAACAACGCGCANATNGCCAATATTGTTGGTCGTTTCTATGCCATGGATCGCGANAAGCGTTGGAATAGANTCAAAGAAGCTTACGACCTTCTGGTTGAAGGAAAAGGCAAACAGAGCGACGATATGCTGCGCGCCATGCAAGAAAGCTACGACGAGGGCGTCACAGATGAGTTCATTAAACCGATACACAATAGCNCTGTCGATGGAAATATTGAAGATGGCGACGTCGTTATTTTCATTAACTTCCGCAATGACCGCGCCAAAGAGCTAACGACTGTGCTTACGCAGCAGGATATGCCCGACGAGGGAATGCATACGCTGAAAGACTTGCACTATTACTGCATGACGCCATACGATGCTAACTTTACAGGCGTGCATATCTTGTTCCCAAAAGAAAATGTTGACGATACGCTGGGCGAATACNTGAGCAAGCAAGGTCTGAAGCAGCTNCATACAGCCGAAACAGAGAAATATGCGCACGTAACGTTCTTCTTCAACGGTGGTAGAGAGGCTCCTTTCGAGAACGAAGACCGCATACTCGTTCCGTCTCCTAAGGTTGCAACNTACGATNTNAAGCCAGAAATGAGCGCATTTGAAGTTCGCGACAANCTGGTTGGTGCNATTAAAACGCAGGAATACGACTTTATCGTTGTCAACTTTGCAAACGGCGATATGGTTGGACACACTGGCGTTTACCACGCAATCGCTAAGGCTGTCTGGGCAATAGACCACTGCGTTCACGACGTCATCGAAGCTGCTAAAGCNAATGGTTACGAAGCTATCATCATCGCNGATCATGGTAANGCAGACAACGCCATCAACGAAGACGGCACGCCAAACACTGCGCACTCGCTCAATCCAGTGCCATTCATCTATGTTACCGACAACAACTCGGCAACTGTGAAAGACGGAAGACTGGCTGACGTTGCGCCTTCTATTCTCCACATTCTCGGTTTGCCACAACCTGCCGACATGACTGGCGAAAATCTGATTTCAGACAATATTAAAGAATAACGAAAGGGACTCATTGCGAGTCCCTTTTTCACTTTTTCGCGATGGATGTAAAGATTGAACAGAGCTGGAAAACGCATCTCGGCGCTGAGTTTGAGAAGCCTTATTTCCTCGATTTGACGCAGTTTGTGCGCCAAGAATACATGCATCACACTTGTTTCCCAGCAGGTCGTTTGATTTTCAACGCGTTCAATCTTTGTCCTTTCGATAAAACAAAAGTGGTGATCATCGGACAGGATCCGTATCACGAGGTTGGACAAGCGCATGGCTTGAGTTTCTCGGTCAACGATGGCATTGCTTTTCCGCCATCGCTCGTCAATATTTTCAAGGAAATACAGGCTGACTTGGGCATTCCTATGCCACAGTCGGGTAACTTGACGCGATGGGCGGAGCAGGGCGTGCTGCTGCTGAACGCAACGCTCACAGTACGGGCGCATCAGGCTGGCAGCCATCAGCGACATGGGTGGGAGACGTTCACCGATGCGGCCATCAAAGCGCTATCTGCCGAGCGCGAGCATCTCGTTTTCATTCTTTGGGGTGGTTATGCGCGGTCGAAAGCGTCGCTGATCGATAGTTCAAAACACCTGATTCTGCAAAGTGTTCACCCATCTCCACTGTCTGCCAATCGCGGTGGATGGTTTGGCAATCATCACTTCTCGCGCTGCAATGCTTACTTGCAGCAATACGGCATCGAACCCATCAAATGGTAAATTTATGACCGACCGTTTGCCTCCTATCTTGCAAGTCGGTGACGTTCTTTTGTCGTCCGACATTCTCACCGAAATGTTCTGCTGCGACCTCGACGCGTGTCACGGAATTTGTTGCGTCGAAGGTGACGCTGGCGCACCCATTTCTCTCGATGAAATCGGCGAAATTGAACAAATTTTGCCTGTTGTGTGGAGCGATTTGTCGGCTTCTGCGCAAGCGGTGATCGACAAGCAAGGTGTGGCTTATACGGATTCTGATGGCGACTTGGTCACTTCTATCGTCAACGGAAAGGATTGCGTTTTTACTTGTCACGAAGGCGGTTGCTGTCTCTGCACGCTGGAAAAGGCGTATCGTGCGCAGCAAACGGCGTTTGTGAAACCTATTTCGTGCGCGCTTTATCCTATCCGCGTCAAAGAGTTTGGGCACAATCTTGTTGGGCTGAACTACAACCGCTGGTCGGTGTGTGCGCCTGCACGGAAGAAGGGAAAGGAATTGGGTTTGCCGCTCTATCAATTCTTGGAGCAACCATTGAAACGCCGATTTGGCGAGGAATGGTATGCGGAATTGTGTGAAATGGCGAACCAACTCAAAGAACAAGGAATTTTATAAAAGAAAATAGAAGAATTTTTCATCGATTTATTTCGATAAATTTCAATAAAAATCCCGATGGAATGGTGCATTTTTGACCGATTCCATCGGGATTTTTTGTTGTTTTATGTAGAATTTTCTTCTATTTTGAATTTCTATATTCGATAGGCGACATACCGATGTGGTCTTTGAAGAATTTGCCAAAGAAACTCTGGCTCGAGAAATGCAGATCGTTCGCGATTTCCTTCATCGATTTGCTTGTATTCTTCAGCTTGACGCACGCTTCTGTCGTCACATAATCGTCAATCCATTCGTTGGGCGTGCGTTGGCTGACGTATTTCACAGCCTGCAGCAAATATTTTGGCGAGACTTCCAACTTTTTTGCATACCATCCAACACGTCGTTCATGTGCAAAATTTTGCTCAACCAACTGCAAGAATTGGCTGAAAATCCAGTCCGTTCGGTTGGTTACACGTTCCATTTGTTCCTGTTGCACACGCCAAATTTCGTTGCCGATGTCGTAGATCATCGCCTTGAGCAACGTTGTGGCCAGTCGTTCGCGGAAATGGTGGTCGAGATTATCCACTTTCGATTTTACAAGCTTGAAATAGCTGAACATTGTTTGTGCAACATCTTCGGGAAGCGTGAAGACAGGATTGTTTCGNGAGAAAAGGAAGAGCGAAGTGAGCTCGCGCACGCCTTTCACGACGTCGAGAAAGAACGGTTGTGAGCACATGATGCCGATGCCNTCGCCGTCTTTGCTCATCATATAGTCGCTCACTACTTGGTTATTGTTTAGGATGATGATNTCGTTTCGTTGAATTGTAACTTTCTTTGTATCAACGCTATAGCTAACTCTGCCGCTTGTGCATAGTCCAACGAAGAGACACGTCATTCGCATCTTGTCCGTCGTTAGCGGAACNTCGCTAAATTTGTCGAAAAGAATGAGTTTATCTTCTATCCAGCTGGCTTTCGGCATTAATTCCTTGCCCTGCTTGACCGAAATNGCTGTAAAATTTTCGCCGTTCTCCATGTATTCTACGATTTTTCCGCCAAATATACGGAAAAAGTGTTGAATTATTGTTCTATTTCGGAACAAAAAGGNGATTTTTTAATAANAATTGTTCTAAAATACTGCAGCNTTGACGAATTTTTACTGCATAAAAAAAGCGAGTCTCTCGCAAGACTCGCCCTCGTTTTGTGTGTTTTTCTATTGATAAAGGTATCGCTTAATCGAGCGTTTAGGTGTTTTCTCAAATTCTTCTGCAAAGATTTGAAAATCAGCGACTTGGCTATACTTTGGNANTTGCTCATTGAGCGCAGCGCGATTCTCTTTCATAATCGCGTCGAGATCNTCGTGAGAAAGATGATTCGCTAAAGCCTCGTTGTAATCTGGNTGAACGAGCGCCACAATCTTATTGTTGCGCTGCACAACGATACACTCTGCNACGTAGGGCAGATTGTTTAGTTTCTCCTCGATTTCNTCGGGATAAATATTTTGCCCATTTGCGCCCAGCAACATGTTCTTGCTGCGTCCCTTNATCGTGAGATTTTTTTGTGCATCCATCACCGCCAAATCGCCTGTGTGCATCCAACCGTCGTCGTTGAATGCNGCAAGCGTGTCGGTGCTGTTTTTGTAATAGCCTTGCATCGTGTTGTCGCCCTTAACCAGCACTTCGCCGACAATATTTTCTGGGTCTTCCGAATCTATCTTCACTTCCATTCGATCCACAGGTCTGCCGCACGATTGTTCTTTGAATGTTTGCCAANTGCTGTAGCATATCAGCGGACCGCATTCCGTCATTCCGTAACCGATGGAATACGGGAAATTGATNANTTTCAGCATGTGTTCCGCTTCCTCGTTCATTGCTGCGCCACCGATAACNAGCTCCATGAAATTGCCACCGAATAGGTTGTAGAGTTTTTTGTGTATGCTTTTTNTAAACCTGATTGCGCGTGAACGGAACCTTGAGCATNAGACGCATCGACGTCGTGTCAAGCTTTGGCAGCACGCTTTTCTTNATTATTTTTTCTACNATNAGTGGAACGGTGATGATGAGCGTTGGTTTGACTTCTTGNTACGCTTGGAAGATGATTTTCGGACTTGGNGTTCGCGTCAAGAAATACGTGTGACAACCTTTTGTAAANTCGAAAAGGAACGAGAAAAGCAAACCAAACGCGTGCGCCATTGGCAGCATACAAACGTGTCCGTCGCCTGCTTTGAGTTTCATATTGTCGTGCGCGAAGATGATGTTCGACGTAAGACTNCGATACGGAATCATCACNCCCTTCGAAAAACTCGTTGTTCCCGAAGTGTAACTGATGTAAGCCAGATCTTCAGGNTCTTCTTGTCCGTAGCTAACGTGCTTCGGCATGAANCCATTTTTATATTTTTTGCCGAACGTCTTGCCCACATTCGCGACGGTNGNAACGAGACCGCTGTTGCGTGTGTTGAGAACGCTAAAATCTTCTATAGCAAGTACGGCTTTCAGTTGCGGCATGGCGCGCTCATCGAGATTCTCCCAAACGTTNGCGCCTGCAAATAGCAACTTCGAGTCGCTGTGGTTGACAATATTGTGCGTGTTACTCGGTTTGAAATCNCTGAGAATCGGCACTGAAACAGCGCCATAGGTTAGCGTTGCGAGGAAAATAACTCCCCAATTCGAACTGTTTTTGCCACAAAGCGCNATCTTGTCGCCCTTAGCNATGCCAGCTGCGTTGAAAATGATGTGCAGATGTTCAATTTTTCTGGCAACATCTTTATATTTTAAGCTATCGCCTTTGTAATCGGTCAATGCATCGCGATCCCAATTCTCTCGAATACTNGTTTCGATGAGTGTCAGAAAACGTTGTTCCATGATATTGTGATTTTGAAAAAGNTACAAAAAAAGGGCGGTTTCATGTTCAAGAAACCGTCCTTTGTTATCGTTTTAAGCGTCGATGTTTGCGTAAGTTGCGTGTTCTTCAATGAATTTTCTGCGCGGTTCAACGTCATCGCCCATCAACATAGAGAAGATTTCGTCGGCTTCCGCAGCATTTTCAATCGTAACCTGCTTGAGTAGTCGGTTATTTGGATCCATTGTCGTTTCCCAAAGCTGCTCAGGATTCATCTCACCCAAACCTTTGTAGCGCTGTGTGTGTATGCTACTGCTGTCTTCCTTGCCATTGGCNTATTTATCGAAGAAGGCTTGGCGCTGTTGTTCAGTGTAACAATATTCTTTCACNTTGTTNTTGTAACTGCACAAGTAGAGTGGTGGCGTNGCGATGTAGAGATGTCCTTCCTGAATAATCTTCGGCATGAACCGATAGAAGAGTGTCATAATCAACGTGTCGATATGCGAACCGTCGACGTCGGCATCCGTCATTATGATAATCTTATCGTAACGTAGTTTATCNGTGTTAGCTTCGCGGTCGCTCTCTTCGCCAACGCCGAAGCGTACACCAATACTCTGGATGATGTTCATAACAGATTCTGCTTCGAAGACNCGATGCCATTGCACCTTTTCAACGTTGAGAATCTTACCNCGAAGCGGAAGAATGGCTTGGAAATTTCTGTCGCGACCTTGTTTAGCAGAAACCACCTGCTGAATCGCCTTCGACAAGGAATATTTCGCATTGTTTTGGATCTTTGCACGAGCAGTCTGCAAGCTTGCCTGGCAATCCGCCTCCACTCATCACGTTCTTGCGTTGCACGCTTTCACGAGCTTTACGCGCTGCAATACGAGCGGTTGCTGCAAGAATCACTTTCTCGCAGATGCGTTTTGCTTCAGCAGGATGCTCTTCCAGATAATTACTCAGTGCTTCGCCAACTGCCTGCTGCACTGCGCCAGTTACCTCGCTATTGCCTAGCTTCGTCTTTGTCTGGCCTTCGAACTGTGGTTCAGCCACTTTGATCGAAATAACAGCCGTCAGACCCTCGCGGAAGTCCTCACTGGCAATCTCGATCTTGGCTTTCTCGATTTGTTTTGCAATAGATGGCTCGCTATCTGCGTATGCTTTCATCGTGCGAGTGAGCGCCATACGGAAACCAGTCAAGTGAGTACCACCCTCGATGGTGTTGATGTTGTTGACGTATGAGTGAATATTTTCCGTGTAGTCGGTGTTATACATAATTGCGACTTCAATCGGAATATTTTGTTTTTCGGTATTCAGATAGATTACATCGTCAAAACAGATGTGTTCTGTGTCGATCNATGTAGCGAACAAACTCTTTGAGACCGTCTTTCGCATGGAAAACTTCTTCTTTCGTTTTTCCTTCTTCGTCGGGACGCAAGTCAACGAGNTTGATGCGTACNCCAGCGTTCAGATAAGCCAGTTCACGCATACGGCGCGCGATGATATCCCACTGGAATGTGGTNGTTGTAAAAATAGTTTCGTCTGGCCAGAATTGCTGACGCGTGCCATGACGTTCGGTTTCGCCTACAACCTTAACGGGATANANCGCTCTACCGCGTTCGTATTCTTGTTGGTAGATTTTTCCGTCGCGGAAAACTTGCGATTTCATCTTTTTGCTGAGCGCGTTCACACAACTTACGCCCACGCCATGCAGTCCGCCGCTGACNTTATACGAGCCTTTGTCGAATTTTCCACCAGCATGCANCACGGTCATAACCACTTCCANCGCGCTTTTGTGCATTTTCTCATGCTCATCTACTGGAATACCGCGTCCNTCGTCTTCAACGGTGACTGAATTATCTTCATTGATTGTTACTTCGATGTTCTTGCAGTAGCCCGCCATCGCTTCATCGATCGAGTTATCAACTGTTTCATTAACGAGATGGTGCAAACCTTTTTCGCTAATGTCGCCAATATACATCGCGGGACGTTTGCGCACTGCTTCAAGTCCTTCAAGAACTTGAATATTCCGTGCGGAATAATTCTCTGCGTTGTTTTCTTTTGTCATTTCTTTAGTTCGTGGATTAGTACGCAAAAATACAAAAAAACATCGTAAAAAAGGCGTTCTCGATTGCTAAAATACCTAAAAAATCGCGTGTTTTTGCGTCTTTTTTTTGAATTACAATAAAAATGCGCTGAAAGGGAGTTTTTCTGGCGAATTTATCCTTGTTTTTCAGAATTCTAAAACGTAGTTTTAGACTCTCAAATTTTCATGCTTTTCGATGCTGATTTGCGCGAGATTTTGTTTTGGTGTATGTGGAAGAAAAAATAGGGTAGTGTGGATTGAGATTTTGAAGCACATAAAAAAGAAAGACCGCATCCCTTTTTGGAACGCGGTCTCCTATATTTCTTTTTATCTTGTCGTCTTATCCCAAAGTGCTGATATGACGGCAAAGACTCGATTTCAGATTGGCTGCTTTATTCTTGTGAATGATTCCCTTCTTTGCCAAGCGGTCAAGCATGGTCTGAAGAGCAGGATACATTTTTACAGCTTCTTCTTTATCGGTTGTGGCACGCAGCTTGCGAACAGCATTGCGCATGGTCTTTGCATAATATCTGTTGTGCAAAGTTCTGGTTTTGGTCTGACGGATTCTTTTTTCCGCTGATTTGTGATTTGCCATCTTGTATTTTTTGTTTTGTTTCTTGTAGTCCCTAGGAGAGTCGAACTCCTCTTTAGAGAATGAAAATCTCTCGTCCTAGCCGATAGACGAAGGGACCATTTCGTCAAATTGCGGGTGCAAAGTTATGGCATTTTGTTGAACAAACCAAATTTTATAAGAAAAAATTTTCGAACTGCATGAATTTTTACTAAATTTGCCATGAATGATAGTCACAACGCATGCCATTGTTTTGCGCTCTATTAAATATAATGATACGCGCGTTATCGCTGAAATGTTAACTGAACGTTTTGGGCGCGTATCGTGTGTCTGTACACCTTCATCGAGCGCTCGCGCGTTGGTGAAAAAGCTGCATTTGCAACCGCTAACCATGCTCGAGATTTCTCTGAGCTATCGTGCGAAAACGGATCTGCAAAAACTAAAATCGTCGCGCATCGAGTTTTCTTATTCTTCTATGCTTTTCGATGAGCGAAAACTGCCAGTTGCACTTTTCTTGAGCGAGTTTCTCTATTACGCAACGCGACTCGAGCAAACCAATGAACCGCTTTTCCAATTTCTTACAAGCAGTCTGCAATGGTTTGATGCGGCACAGACGTCGTTCGCAAACTTCCATTTGGTTTTGATGATGCATCTCTCGCGCTTCATCGGGTTCTTTCCCAACGTCGATGATTACGAAACAGGCGACTATTTCGACCTTCTGAATGGTTCGTTTACGCCTTTCCGACCGACGCACGACCACTTTGTCGTTCCCGAAGAGGCTGCCCACATCGGCAACTTGATGCGAATGGGTTTTGAGTCGATGCATCTCTTTCAGCTTTCGCGTGCCCAACGAAATCGATGCGTGGAAGTGATTCTCGAATACTACAAACTCCACGTTCCCAACTTCCCCGATCTGCGTTCGCTCGCGGTCGTTCAGCAACTTTTTGTGTAGGTTTTCGCGCGCCATTTTATATATAATAAATAAGGAACGCGTGCGTGAAAATTTTTCGTTGAACGAAATCGCCATTTCGCTGAAATTAACTTTTGGAAAAAATTGCATGAAAAGCGAGCGCCGTTTGTAAAGAAAAATTTCCTCGATTTTGTAAACTATTTTTGCCAAAAAAAGCACTAAAAAATCAACGCAAAAATGTAAAGATTTATTACCCGAAATTTTTGCGGTGGTCTAATGAAAAAATTTTGGCGAAAAAACGAGATTTTGGAATTTTATACAAGGAATATGCGTTTAACACTCGTGAATTTTGGTTGTAGAACGTTAAATCGCTGCACAAACTCGCCGATTTGTGCAATTTTTTCACGCTAAAACGAAAATTTTCTCGTTTTTTTTCGTTCCGAAAAGCGCTGTTTAGAAATTTATTTCACGTGAGATAAAATTCTATCTCACGTGAGATAATTTTTTATCTCATATCATTTACATTTGTTAACAGTCGATTTAACAAAAAAATGCACGAAAAACGCGCCAAAAAAACGCCATATTTTGGTCGCAGATGCATGAGANGGCGAAAAAAATCAAAAAAAATGGGGTCGAAAACGGCTGTTTTTTGTAAACAATTTTTACTTTTTCGACTCCGATTTTAGTGCAAAAATTTGATAGATTTTTGAGTTAAAAAAAGCTCACGTTGGAACACAAATTTCCAACGTGAGTTTTGCGTTTTTTTGCTGGCGAAATTTTTCGCCNAAACGATTTTTTGTTGAAATTTCTAAGCGAGCAGTCGTTTGACTATGCCAGCGATGATTCCGCCGTCAGCCTTTCCAGCNAGTTGTTTGCTGGCAGTTCCCATCACGCGNCCCATGTCTTTCATGCTTGTAGCGCCGAGTTGCTCGATGATTGCTTTGACTGCCGTTTCGATTTCTTGCTCACTGAGTTGCTTAGGCAAGTATTCCTCCATCACATTCACCTGCGCCAGTTCGCCCTCTGCGAGGTCTGGGCGTATTTTGTTGTGTGAAAACCTCCGCCGATTCACGTACCCTGCTTCGCCAATTTCTGTATAATTTTCAGCGCAGCCTCGTCGGTTAGCGTGTCGTTTGCACCAGGTGCACTTTTCGCTTCAAGAAATACTTTTTTAATGTTGCGCAATGTTTCCAGCCGAACCTTGTCGCGCGCTTTCATTGCGGCTTTGATGTCTTCGCTTATTTGATCGAATAATGTCATAATCTACTGAATTTTTTATGCGAACGAGATAACACCCGATGCTGTGTTGTTGTCTTCGTTGGTTATTTCTTCTTGTTTTTCGCCCTGACTCTGCTTTTGGATGTCGGCAATCATCTGACGCGTGCGCAGATAGGTTGGGTTATTTTCCACAAGCATGATAACGTCTTCGTTGTCGAGGTCTTCTGGACGGAAGATATAGTAGTGAGCGCGTGTTTTTTTCGCAGTTTTTCCATCGCCACCGCCATAGTATTTCTCGCGGCGTTGACGTCTTTTATCTTCTTCTTCCGCTTCACGCGCTTTGCGATCGATTTCTTCTTGCGTTCTCTTCTTCGTGTGATCGTTCATTCCTTCGATGTCTTCGATTCCGAATCCAGTAGCGAGAATGGTGACTTTCACCCTTTCTCCAAGTTTCTCGTCATTGTTTGAGAGACCCCATTTTATTTCGAAATCGTTGTCGAACTGGTCCATGAATTCCGTAACTTCGTTCATTTCTTCCATCATCAAACCCTTTGTAGGATCGCCACCGCTGTAGAAGTTGATGCTAAGCAGTATCTTCTTCGAGTTGAAGATGTCGTTATTCTTGAGTAATGGTGAATGAAGCGCGTTCTCGATAGCCTTTCTGATACGGTTATCGCCCTCTCCGTAACCCGTACTCATGATGGCTACGCCGCCATCTTTAAGCACTGTTTTCACATCGTTGAAGTCGAGGTTGATAAGTCCATGCGTTGTGATGATTTCTGCAATACTTTTGGCAGCCACGCTAAGCGTATCGTCTGCTTTTCCAAAGGCTCCTTCAACGGAGAAGTCGCTATAGATGTCGCGTAAGCGTTCGTTGTTGATGACGAGCAATGCGTCAACATGTTTAGCCATTTCTTCAACACCGTCGAGTGCCTTATCGATTTTTTGTTTGCCTTCGAATTTGAATGGGATTGTAACGATTCCGACTGTCAGAATGTCCAGTTCTTTAGAAATTCTTGCTACAACAGGAGCAGCACCAGTGCCAGTTCCGCCTCCCATACCTGCAGTGATGAACGCCATCTTCGTGCCATCCGTCAGCATCTCTTTGATTTCTTCGACGGATTCTTCTGCAGCCTTTTTGCCTTTTTCAGGTTTATTTCCAGCACCNAGTCCTTCGTTACCTAATTGCAAGTGGACTGGCACAGGCGAATCGTTCAATGCTTGCTGATCGGTGTTGCATACGACGAAAGTAACGTCGTGTATGCCTTCGCGATACATGTGATTGACAGCGTTTCCGCCACCACCACCAACGCCAATCACNTTGATGATGCTCTGTTTGCGGTCGATATCACCAAAATCGAGCGTTGCGTGTCTCTTCATCCCCGTTGGATTTTCCGTAGGTTTGCTTTCATTTTCCTCGTCGAGACCGAAGTCGAGGGTTATTTTATTGTCGTCTAACATAGTTGTGTCGTTTTTTTTGATTTGTCGTGGTTGAATATCTTGTTAACGAAGGAGTTTATTGTGCATCGTCTTTAAGGATTTGGTCTAAGAAACCGCTAACTTTTTTGTGTAGTTTACGCCATGGCGAGTTTTGTTTNCGCTCTTCTTCGAGGCGACGTCGCTCTTCTTCTTCCTTGATGAGGCGTTCGCGTTCTGCTTCTTCAGCCAATCGGCGTTGTTCTTCCTCTTCGCGACGTTTTTCTTCCAGTGTTTTCACTCTGCCAGTCATTGCTGTGTCGTGCGTTTGTGGTTTCACGCCTTCGACAGTGCTTTCAGGATCGAAAATATCTGGTTTGATTTCTTTTCCTGCNCAGTTATCATTGCCTTTGGCAAGCAGTCCGAGAACGGTGTTCATTGTGCCATCTGGTGCGTTGAACATNGGGTCTGACGAGTTGATCTGTATGATTCCCGTCTTGGCGATGCGCACTTTAGCGTTGCGGTTGTTNGTTGTGAAAGCGCGACCGATGTTGCGCATTTTCGAACCGCCACCAGTGAGGATGATGCCGCACAAGAGTTTGTTCATAAATTCGTTAGGAACCTGATTCCAAACGTTTTCAACGATTTCGGTAACACGTGCTTCGACGATTTCGATGAACTTGCGACTCGAAACTGTTCTGTCTTGATCGATTTGCAGATTNAGGTTTTCGTCGATGTCGTTTTCGTCGGTGAAAGCGCTACCATATTTCAATTTCATTGCTTCAGCGTCTTTTTCTTCCATCTGAAGCGATGCGATGTCTTTCGTAATGTTGTTTCCTCCGAGAGGAATGACAGCGAGATGGCGCAGTTTGTCTCTGTAATAGACTTGTACTGTGGTGGTATCNGCGCCTAAGTCAACGAGAAGACAGCCCGAACGCTTCTCGTTCTCGGTCAGAACGAAGTCTGCCATAGCGCGAGGCGCGAGGAATAGGTCGGCAAACGTAATTTTGGCGTTCTTGAAGGCAGTGTCGATGTTCTCGTAGAACGTAGAACGACTGAGAATATTCAAGAAATTGCCTTCCAGATGCTTGCATTGTATGCCGACTGGGTCTTTCTGGAGTTGCGTGTCAACGCGATACTCCAGTTCTTCACTGTCGAGAATTTCTTTTTCAGGGTATTTGTTGTTGCGGTTGGTGTCTTTGATCGAGTCAATCATCTCTTGTGTGACTTTAGTATCCACTTCAAAGTCGAATTTCTGAATGTTTTTCAGACTGAGAACCGACTGACCACCAACGCCAACATAGGCTTTAGCGATTTTAGTCTTTAATTTAGTTTCCAACTTCTTGATGATGTTGCTCAGACACAGCACAGTCTTGTCGATATTATAGACGACGCCTTTTCTGATGCACGATGTTGCGTCTTCTTCTGCGACTGCAAGAATGCTGATACTGCCATCAAGATTTTTCTTTCCTGCGATGCCAGTGATCTTAGTTGACCCCAGCTCGATAGCCACGATAAAATCTGTCATAGATTGATATGTTTTTTATTTGATTATATTTTCGAGTTACGTTTTTTGCAAATGATTTGGTTGTCGAATTCCAAGTTGATGTAAGAATATTTATTCCAACCTGCTTGCGACAAACCGTATTTATAGAATTTTTCCAGTCGCGAAAGTTTTTTATCAACAAACTCATCGATGAGTTCCTGTCGCTTAGTTTTGTTTTTGCTTTCAGGCATCTGACCCAAGCAAACGATGTGATCGCCAACGCGTGGCACGATTTCAACGACATGGTTCGGCAAGATATTGACCTGTTCTATTTGGTTGCGCCAAAAATCGCTCTTCATCAGCGAATTGCAGAGATAGGAAACATAGTTTTGTGCGTACTTACGACTGATGTTTCCCGTTGCGATGATGAGGTCGCTCGTGTAGTTAGAGTTAGGCATGACGCTGTTGTTGTCGTCAAGATAGTAGTCGTCGCCGTTATCCGACTTGATTCGNAGTGTCGGCATGCGTTGAGTGATGGTGATATTCACGTCACCGCCTTGCGTCTTGTAACATTCTGCGCTCTTCACGAACGGCGTTGACAACAGCGTATTTTCAATTTGTCGAGCGTTGACAAACTGAATAGGTTTGGATTGTGGGTAAAGATGTTGTTTTTGCAAGCGCGATAGGATTTCTTTNTGGTTAATAAATCCGTTCGCAGTTTCATCGGCGATGTTGATGTTTACCTTCTGGCATACCGCATTCGACTCATCGGGTTTGTTGAACACGATAATCGAGGTGATGAGGTATGCTATGGCAAGCACACAAAACACGATGACGGTGATATCTTTACGTTCGATTTTCATCAAATATGGAGTTTCTTTTTCAATTTTTCCGCGATTTCATCGGCATAATTGTCNAAATCGCCAGCGCCAAGCAGCACNAGAACATCGAAATCTTTTTGGTCGATGAGACTGAGTACGTCTTCCTTGTGAATCATCTGCTTTTCTACGTTTGGTTTGAGCGCGTCATAAATCAGTTTACTGCTNACACCCTCGATCGGTTTCTCGCGAGCGGGGTAGATATCGCAAAGGATTACCTCGTCGAGCAGGCTCAATGCATCAGCGAATTGCTGGTAGAAATCGCGTGTTCNGGTATAAAGATGAGGCTGGAAGATAGCGGTNATTTTGCGGTNTTTGTANAACTCGCGAATACTTTTCGCGCTTTGCAAAATTTCTTGTGGATGATGGGCGTANTCGGACAAAAAGACGATTTTATCGTTCTTTATTTTGAAATCAAATCTGCGATCAACACCGCGATAANTCTGCATCGCGTTGCGCAGTTCNTCGGCNGTGCAACCGTTGAGTTGNGCAATTGCCATCGCAGCGACTGCATTTTCTACATTGATTGGTACGGGATGACCCAGTTCGATGTCGCGAACGGTTTCGATAGGCGAAACAAAATCGAAATGGATTTCACCGTTTCCGATGCGTATGTTTTCGGCATGGAAATCGCCTTCATCGAGAGAATAATCGAAATAGCGCACTTGGTCGTTCTGTTTNGGTTTCATCTCCAAATTTTTATGGATAACGAGCGCGCCATTTGGTTGAATGAGCGTTGTATAATGCTCAAAACTCTCGAGATAAGCTTCTTTTGTGCCGTAGATGTCAAGGTGATCGGGATCGGTTGACGTGATTNCCGTCATCCAAGGACGCAACCAGTGGAAACTTCTATCGAATTCATCGGCTTCGATAACGACGAAATCGGTGTCTTTTGCGTCACTTATGATGCAGTTTGTANCNTAATTTTTGCTGATTCCACCGAGAAANGCGTTGCAACCNANATGACTCTGATTCATGATGTGTGCACACATCGTGGAAGTCGTTGTTTTGCCATGCGTTCCTGCGAAACAAAGACCCTTATGCGTGCGAGTAAGACGCCCAAGCACTTGCGCACGTTTCTCAACCGTNAAACCGTTGTCGCGNAAGAACGTGAGCTCTTTGTGGTCTGCNGGGATTGCTGGCGTATANACTATCAAACAATGCGCAGCATCGCGACATGCTTCGGGTATCAGGTTGACATCGTCTTCGAAATGGAGCAACATACCTTCTTTTTCGAGTTGCGCTGTCAGTGNCGTTGGNGTTTTATCATAACCTGCAACGATGAGACCTTGGCGCAGAAANTAGCGCGCCAAAGCGCTCATGCCGATACCGCCAGCACCGACGAAATAGATGGCATTCATTTCTTGTTGGTTCATGCTGTTTTATTGTTGATAGGCTTCAGCCAAACGAATGACTTCGTCGGCTATCACGTCGGCTGCGTTAGGCAAACCGAGTTTTGCAATGTTTTCGGATAATGANTGGAGTTGTTGTTTGTCGTTCACCGTNTTTAGAGCAAGGTCAAGTAGTTGCTCAGGAGCGTCAGCGTCTTTCACGAAAAGCGCAGCNTTNTTTTCGACAAGCGCCATNGCGTTTTTCGTTTGGTGATCTTCAGCAACGTTTGGTGATGGAACGAGAATGACAGGTTTACCGATTAGACAAAATTCGCTAATCGAACTGGCGCCAGCGCGACTAATTACGAGATNAGCAGCCTTATATGCGGCACCCATATCACCGATGAAATCGGTTATTTTTAGCTGTTCGAGATTGCTTTTGCCTGCTTCTTCGAGTCGTTTCTTGATATCTTCGAAATAGTATTTACCTGTTTGCCAAATGAGTTGCACATCGCTTTGCTCCAGCAAATCAAGGTGTTGGATGACGCTCTCGTTCATTGTTCGAGCGCCTAAACTACCACCAACAATCAGAATGATTGGTTTTTCGGGATTCAAACCAAANTTCTTGGCGGCATCTTCGTGAGTTATCGTTGNCTCAAGCAACGATTGTCTTACTGGATTGCCCGTTTTGATAATTTTTTCTGCAGGGAAAAAGCGCTCCATGCCGTCGTATGCCACACAAATCTTTTGCGCCTTTTTCGCCAAGAGTTTGTTGGTNACNCCAGCATAGCTGTTTTGTTCTTGAATAAGACAGGGAATTTGTTTTTTTGCACACACATTAAGCATNGGTCCGCTTGCATAACCGCCNACACCTACGGCTGCCATNGGNTTAAATTCGCGAACTATTTTCTTAGCTTTATGTTGGCTTTTCAGAATCTTCCAAATTACTTCGATATTCTTAAAGGGATTTTTTCGGTTAAANCCACAAATGGGTAGNCCAATAATCTGATANCCTGCTGCAGGCACGCGTTGCATTTCCATTCTACCTTCAGCGCCCACAAAAAGAATGTCGGTATCAGGGCGTTTGGCTTTAATTGCGTTTGCGATGGAAATAGCTGGGAAAATATGACCACCTGTTCCGCCGCCGCTAACGATAATTCTCAATTTTTGTTCCATGAATAAAAGACAAACAAAGTGTAAATTCAGATTAACTTCGCTGATTTCTGCAAAAATAATAATTATTTTTGACATATCAGTATGATTTACTGCGGTTTTTATGCGTTTCGTGCAAGTATTTTATCATTTATTAGCAATTTTTTTTGCTAAAGATTTTAATTTGCCGTTTTTTCGGTCTAAAATTCTGTGTTTATCAACCTTTTGCGCTGAATTGAATGAGATAATTTTTCGTCTCACCGAAATTTTTTCGATGGGTTGCTTTTTTAGGTTCGTGAAATATGCGTTTCAGGACAAAAAATCCGATGAATTTTGTCAAAAAATGCCGATGGAATCGGCAATTTTTGACTTTTTTACAAGATTTTTGAGTTAGAAATTCGTCGCTTTTTGATGGTTTTATGCCAAAGCAACTTGTGCGTTCTGATTTTCTTCGATTGAGTTGTCTTTGCGTTTCGCTGTACGGCTAATGCTTAAGATGATTCCAAGATAGAAACAGTTGATAATTGTTGACGTACCACCTTTACTGATCAGCGGCAAAGGCTGTCCTGTCACTGGCGCAAGACCAACGGCGACACACATATTAAATAATGCTTGCGTAACGAGCAGCAACGCCAATCCCATCGCTAAGTAAGCGGGGAAAGTGTTCTCGCATCTGCCTGCGATAATGCCTGTTCTGATGAGCAGAATGACGTAAAGGAAAGCAACAAGTACAGCTCCGAAAATGCCCAATTCTTCAATGATGATTGCATAGATAAAGTCTGAAAATGCCTGTGGCAAGAAATCGCGCGCCCGACTGTTGCCTGGTCCTTTTCCATGAAAGTCAGACGTTGCTATCGCAATGTTCGCCTGCGCTGTTTGTGCATCTTTATCAAGGTCAACCTCCTCTGGCGGAATGTCTTTCTTGTTCAAAAAACTATTGATTCTCGATTTCCACGTTCCGAAACGGTGGAAAACTTTTAACGACATACCTTCTTCCGCTTTCTTTTCTGCAACTAATTCAGTTTCAGTTGCTTGCGTTTCATCTTTAGGTTGCTCCGTTACACCCAAAGTCATTACCATTATGATTACAATCGCAATGAAACCGACCACGATTCCCAACAGTTTGCCAATCTGAACCATTGGAACGCGACCGATAATCATCATCATGCCGACTACGCAGCATAGCAACATCGCTGTAGAAAGGTTTTCGCTCGCGATAAGTGCGATGATTGGAACGCTAATGATAAGAATAAATTTCATGGCAGTTTTATCTGCCCCATTATCTGTTTGCATTGCGCTCAGAATCTGCGCAGTTGCAAGCACCAAAGCACCTTTGGCTATCTCGGAAGGCTGGAACTGTATGCCTAAAAAACTAATCCATCGCGATGCTCCATTGGTTGTCTGACCGATGATGAGCACAATAATCAGCGTTAGTACAGAAAATAGCAGTAGGAAGGGCGTCATGATTTTGAAATACTGACACTTTACGTGCAGCGTGATAATCATGACGGTTATACCAACTATAAGTATGCAAATATGTTTCAGCATTGGCGCGACGAAGTTGCCGCTTTTGTATGATAATTGTGACGAAGCGCTATACACTTCGATGATGCTGATGATGCAGAGCAAGAAGAATACCATCCAAATTACTCTATCTCCCTTGAATATGTTTTCGAATTTCCGCATTAAAGTTGTCTAACTAAATTTTTAAATTGTTCTCCTCTATCTTCCATATTTTTGAATAAATCGAACGATGCACAGCAAGGACTCAACAGAACAGTCTGTCCAGGTTGCGCAAGTTCGTAACAAGCGTCAACACATTCGCGCATGGAATGCGTATCTCGTACAGGTATGCCCATATCATCAAAGAATGCGTGCAACTTGCTATTGTCTGCGCCAAGATAAACCAGTCCTACGCATTTCTGTTTCACCAAATCTTTGATGGCGTTGTAATCGTTTCCTTTGTCTTTTCCGCCAATAATCAACACAACTGGCGTCTTCATACTTTCCAATGCATACCAACAAGCATCGACGTTGGTCGCTTTAGAGTCGTTGATGTATTGCACACCTCTGACACTGCACACTTTCTCAAGACGATGCTCGACACCTGGGAAACTGGCGAGGCTTTCACGAATCACATCATCGTGAATGCCAGCGATTTTCGATGCAATTCCAGCCGCCAACGAATTGTATATATTATGCTTTCCTGTAAGAGCCAGTTCTTCTTGCTCCATATTGAAAGAGTCGGGCTGCGTGATAACATATTTTCCCTCCTCCATGTAGGCGATAGAACCTTTTTCTTTCAACTCAGAGAACGGATATTGCACCGCTTTGATATCGTAGCGCTTCAGTTCTCGTTGTATGATAGGATCGTCGTTCCAATAGATGAAAGCGTCATCTGGCGTTTGGTTTTGGATAATGCGCATCTTGGCGTCAACATAATTCTGCATATTGTTTTGATAACGATCGAGATGATCGGGCGTAATGTTGAGTAAGATGGCGATATTTGCACGAAAATCGTACATATTATCCAATTGAAACGAACTTAACTCGATGATATAATAAGCGTGTGGGTCTTCTGCCACTTGTAAAGCCAATGAACGACCAATGTTTCCTGCAAGACCAGCATCGTAGCCTGCATGTTTGAAAATATGATAGATGAGCGATGTGGTAGTAGTTTTACCATTCGAACCTGTAATGCAAATCATTTTCGAATTAGTATAACGACCTGCCAACTCAATTTCACTAATAATCGGTGTGCTTTGCTGAATCAATTTCTGAATGATTGGTGCTTCGTCAGGTATTCCTGGACTTTTAACAACCTCATCCGCATTAAGAATTAATTCTTCTGTGTGATGCCCTTCTTCCCAACCAATGCCATGACTATCGAGCAACGCTTTATACTTTGGTTTGATGCCCGACATATCCGACACAAAAACGTCGAAACCTTTCTGTTTCGCTAATACAGCAGCTCCAGCGCCGCTTTCTCCTGCCCCTAAAACAACTATTCTTTTCATGCTTTAACTAACTTATGATGCTATTATATATATTATAATAAGGTGTATTATCTCATTTTGAGTGTAATGATGGTCAATGCTGCCAAGATGATGGTCACAATCCAGAAACGAATCGTGATTTTCGATTCATGGAACTGGCGATGTGGCCAATTTTTTAGTACGTAACGACTTGTCGGATCTAATTGCGAATCCAATTTTCTGAAGTTATCGTGGATTGGTGTAGCGCGGAAAATTCGTACACGCTGACCTTTACGTTTGTAATACTTAAACATCACGCGCTGAATGATGACACTCAGACTTTCAACGAAGAAGATTCCGCAAAGAATTGGCAATAATAATTCTTTATGGATAATGATTGCGCAAACGCCGATGATGCCCCCGATGGTCAACGAGCCTGTATCGCCCATGAAAACCTGTGCGGGATAAGCGTTATACCATAAGAAACCAATCATCGCTCCAACGAAAGCGCAAATGAAAACAACCAATTCTTGCGAACCAGGTATGTACATGATGTTCAGATATGACGCATAATCGATATGGCTGCTCACATAAGCCAAAATGCCAAGCGCCACACCAATAATCGCAGAGTTGCCAGCGCACATGCCATCCATGCCATCGTTCAAGTTGGCGCCATTCGATACGGCTGTAACAACAAGAATTGTCATGATAACNAATAGAATCCAACCAGCAGCATGCTTATATTTNCCACAAAAGCCCATCAATTCGGCATAGTCGAGGTTGTTATTCTTAAAGAATGGAATGGTTGTCTTCAGCGATTTCTCTGGNCTGGATTTGTAAGTTACGACTTGCTCTNATCCCTGTCGNTCAGTTGTGACGTTCTCGTGAATCTTTGCGTCTGGACTTGCCCAAAGTACGAGTCCAACGATNAGTCCTATAGAAACNTGTCCAATAATTTTATATTTTCCCTTCAGTCCTTCTTTATTTTTTCGGAATATTTTGATGTAATCATCCATGAATCCCAGAAATCCGAGCCATAGGGTAGTGATGATCATCAAAATGAGATAGATGTTGCGCATACGACCAAGCAGAAGCACTGGCACGAGAATGCTCACGATAATGATAATGCCTCCCATNGTTGGAACGCCTTTCTTTTCCGTTCCGAACGGATCGATATCTTTGTCGCGTGCTGTTTCGGTGTATTTTTTGCGTCGCATGTACTTGATGAAACGCTCTCCGAACCATGCGGAAATAAGCAGCGAAAGAATCAACGTAAGCAACGCGCGGAACGAAATGTACGACCACATGTGCGCGCCAGGGATATCGTACTGCTCAAGAAATCTGAAGAAATAATATAACATGGCGAAACGATTTTATTGTTCAATACCGAAAATCTCGCGCAACACTTCTTTGTCGTCGAAATGGTGCTTCACTCCTTTTATCTCTTGATAATCTTCGTGTCCTTTGCCAGCAACCAAGATTACATCACCTTTCTTCGCCATCATACAAGCTGCTCTGATAGCTTCTTTGCGGTCAGCGATGCTGATAACTTTCTTCATTTGCTGTGCATTGAGCCCTGCCAGCATGTCGTTGATAATGTTTTGTGGTTCTTCAAAGCGTGGATTGTCGCTCGTAATGATAACGCGATCGCTCTGTTTCACGGCTTCTTGCGCCATCAATGGGCGTTTGCCTTTGTCGCGGTTGCCACCTGCGCCACAAACTGTAATGACTTGACCTTTTCCATTGAGCACTTCGTGGATGGCGTTCAACACATTCTCGAGCGCGTCTGGCGTGTGAGCGTAGTCAACGAGTGCAGTAAAACCTTCGGGCGAACGAACAGGATCGAGTCTGCCGTTCACGCTGTGCAGCGTGCTCATGGTTATCAAAATGTCTTCAGGCGCTTTACCCAGCATTCGCGCTGCACCATAAACCGCTAAAAGGTTGCTAACATTGAATTTTCCAATAAATTGAACACCAACTTCGTGTCCGTCAATCTCAAGATACATGCCTTCGAAATGGCATTCCAATATTTTCGCTTTGAAATCTGCTGCTCTGCTGGTGCTATATGTTTTAACGGTCGCTTTCGTGTTTTGCACCATGTACATACCGTTCTTATCGTCGGCATTGGTGATTGCGAAAGCGCTTTTTGGAAGATTGTCGAAAAATAATTTTTTTGCATCACGATAATTCTCGAATGTCTTGTGATAATCGAGATGATCGCGCGTGAGATTCGTAAAAATACCGCCTACAAATTGCAAACCGCTGATGCGATGCTGCGCGATGGCGTGACTTGAACACTCCATGAACGCGTATTCGCAACCTGCTTCAACCATTTTCGCGAGCAATTCATTGAGTTCGATNGGGTCTGGCGTTGTATGGCTTGCAGGAATCGCTTCGTCTTCGATGTAATTGCATACAGTAGAAAGCAAACCACACTTGTGACCCATCTTACGGAACATATTATATAATAAGGTGGCGATAGTTGTCTTGCCATTTGTACCAGTTACGCCAACAAGTTTCAGCTTCTGCGTNGGATTTCCATAGAAATTCGTTGCAATCTGACCAGCNGCCTGTTCTGTATTNGCTAATTGGACATAGCAAACATTGTCTGCCGTTTCTGACGGAACGTCTTCGCAAAANATNACAGCAGCACCTTGTNCTATTGCTTTAGGAATGAAAGTGTGACCATCGACTTGCGTGCCACGCATTGCGATGAATGCGTGATTTTTTGCAATCTTTCGCGAGTCGATATTAACGCCAACAATTTCTTGNTCGATGTTGCCGACAATCGAAATGGGCGTTAGATTTTTTAGTAAATCTTTCAGTTTCATATCGTGAGGTTATTTATTCGAGTAACAAAATGCACGTCTCGCCTTTNTTNATCTTATGACCTGGTTCCAGACTTTGCTTAACCACCTTTCCGCGACCACTCATTTTGACGCGAACGCCACGACTTTCAATCATATAGACCGCATCGCGTGCTCCCATGCCGTGAACATTTGGAATTTCGTCGCGATTATATTGTTTTTGTTTAACGAGANCCACTTTCTTTCCACGTTTTTCCGAAGCNCCCCATACCACTTTGTTGTCGGAATTGGCTGTCCAATCGTCGATAGTCGGTATGTGGAGATGACGAAGCACGTAGTCGGCTGCAATAATATTGCCACTCTTGACNTCAGGAACAAGGATTGAAGTAGAATCTTTTGCGTCTTTCGCATCGAGTTTAATATCTTGCGCCATGATTCCTTCTGCAATCTGTTTGAAAACAACGCCACTCATACCGCCACCTGATGCAGGAAGACCAGATTTCTGTATGCAGACGATGCAAGAATAACGTGGNGCGTCAGCAGGGAAGTAACCGCAGAAACTCAANAGATAGTTGGTGATGCCAGAGGTGTAACCTGCAGCTCCTTTCGACATCTGAGCCGTTCCTGTTTTACCTGCAACCTTAAACGATTTACGAACCAGCTTTNNTTCCAAGTCCTTGACTTACAACATGTTCCAGTATGGTTTGTATTTCTTTTATAGTCTTATCTTTGGCGATTTTCTCGTGACCTTTTACCACTTCTACAGGAAATTCGCGAATCACTTTGCCGTCTTTCATCACGCACTTAACGAAACGCGGTTTCATCATCTTGCCATTGTTCGCTATTGCGTTGTAGAACGTCAACGTCGAGATAGGCGGCACCTGTGTTTCATAACCAATACTCATCCAAGGCANTGCAGTATTGCTCCAGTTTGCGTAATGCTTGCCCGTCTTGTCTTTCTTTGGCATACGAATACGTGCAGGTGACGANCCAAACAATGGNATTCCCAAGTCGGCNTTCAGTCCTAANCGATAGATTCCACGCACAAATTTTTCGGGATTGTTGTGNTAGTGATCNTCGATGATACGACTTACACCAATATTCGAACTCACTTCCAGCGAGCGAGGCAGTGAAATATTGTGATAACCACCTTTTCGCCAGTTGTGGTCTTTCATCTGACGACCGTACATCGGCCAAATACCCGACGCAGTCTCTACACGATAAGTCGTATCCACTACTCCGTCATCGAGAGCCACCATAATCGACGCCGTCTTGAACACGCTTCCAGGTTCGAGCAAGTCGCTNACNGCATGGTTTTTTATCTCACGATATTCNCCATCCGCACATTTTTCCATNTTNACGATNGCTTTGACATCGCCAGTTGCCACTTCCATCACCACAGCAACACCAACGTTGCCNTTAATCAGTTTCAATTCATCGATCACTGCACGTTCTGCCAAATCTTGAATGCTTACATCGATGGTCGTAACGATGTCTGATCCAGGNTCAGGTTTGATTGTTTCGATGTCGAGATAGCGNTTCANCACTTTTCGACGATTGGTCAAACCATTTTTTCCACGNAGAATAGAATCGTAAGACAGNTCCAGACCAAAACGNGCCGTATCTTTACCNCCGTACATATCGCCGATGGTACGCCAAGCCAGCGAACCGTAAGGGCGTTGCCGTGCGTTGAATTCTTCGTAATGGAATCCGCTTTGCAATTTGCTCATGTTGAAAACGGGGAACGTTTTGATTTCAGAGAAAGTGTTGTAACTGATGCGNTTAGGCCATATCGCCCAGTGACGCGCTTGCTTCTTTCTGCCTTCCTCCAGATTCTTTTTGAATTCTGCTGCAGTGCGTTCTGGGAATAGTTGTGCGAGTTGGCGACACAACGAATCAACATCCGCTTCCCAAACCGAATCATTTCCAGCAACATTCAGTTGCTTGAAATCCATATACACCTTAAATTCGGGCAGCGAAGACGCCATCAACTGTTGGTTACTGCTTAAGATATTTCCGCGTTGAGGCTTTACGATGACCGAATCTCGCTCTTGTCGTTCGCCTACTTTCTTCCAATAGTCGCCCTTAACCGACATCGTGTAGAATGCTTTGCACACGACTCCAAGCGCGAGTAGTGTAAGTACTATCGCGAAAAATGAATATCGTTTTGTGCTTCTTCTGTCTAATTTACTCATTCTTCAGGAACTTTGATGTAGTANGGCGGTTGTTGNGAAATATGNAGCAGACTATCGTTGTTGTTTTTCAGCATATCGAGCACGTTACTCTCGCGACTTTTTTCGGTCAATTGACTGCTCGACGATAGCGCTTTGTATTTTGCGTCTTGCAATTCTTTCTTCAGATTGTCTATCTCGATTTGATAATTCTGNCAACGATAACGATTGGTGATGTAAACAATGACGAATGCGGTGATGAGCAACAACAAACCAACTTGCCGTTTCATCGCATTGGTCGAAAGAATGTCGCCTCCCAAAATCTTNCGNAGCGTGAAATTGCTCGAGAACGAGTCTTCTTCTTTAGCCTGTTCTTTGATTACTTCGGCTAAAGATGGCGTCTCATCCTGCTTTTCCGCTTGCGCTTCAGATTCTTCTATAGGCGCTTCGTTTTCGAGTAATTCGTCTCTGTCTTCCATATCGTNNTTTTAGCGTTTTTCTGCTATGCGAAGCTTTGCGCTTCTTGCNCGAGGATTGTTCTCAATCTCCTCTTTAGAAGGCGTAATCAACTTTCCGTAAGCAGAAAGTGGTGCAGTGGTTTTGCCATAAAAGTCTTTTTCGGTTTTACCTTCAGCATTTCCACTTTTTATATAGTTTTTTACGATTCTATCTTCCAACGAATGATAGGTGATAACGGCTAATCTACCGCCATTTCCTAATAAATCAATCGCAGCGTTCAGCATTTCGCGAAGCGCGTTCAACTCTCCATTGACTTCGATGCGCAAAGCCTGAAAAAGTTTCGCTAATTCCCGACGCTCTTGCTCGGCATGTATCAACGGGCGAGCAATCTCTACGAGTTGCCCCGTAGTATTTATTAAAGTTGTACGCGCGCATACGATACGCTTTGCCAACTGTCGCGCTTGTCGCATCTCGCCATAGAAATAGAACACATCAGCCAACCGCTCTTCACTATACGTGTTGACGACGTCGGCTGCCGTTTTTGTCGCACGCTGATTCATGCGCATNTCAAGCGGTGCATCCTGTCGGAAAGTGAATCCGCGTGCTTCGCTATCTAAGTGATGCGAAGAAACACCCAAATCTGCAAGCAATCCGTCGATGTGATCTACGTTNTAATAACGCATCCAGTTCTTCAAAAATCTGAAATTCGATGCAATGAANGTGAGTCGTGCATCTTCACCGATGTTTTTCTCAGCATCTTGATCTTGATCGAAGGCAAACAATCGTCCGTTTTGCCCTAAACGCGACAATATCTCTTTCGAATGACCNCCGCCACCAAAGGTTACATCAACGTAAATGCCGTCTTTCTTGATGGCGAGTCCATCGATNCTNTCGTGGAGCAATACAGGAACATGNTATGTTGACGTAACGTCTGTCATGATGCGATGGACTTTTGTGGTGGAATGATGATTTGCAGNCGATGTAGCGCTTGCTTATTCTAACGATTCACTTGTTTCCGATGCGTCGATAGCTTCTGCCGACTGACCGCTCATGATTTCTTCAAGCGATTGCGCAAATTCTTCTGGTTCAACAAACGGTTTGTCGCCATTATCTCGCCAAAGTTCGATGGTATCGCCCATGCCGATGAATTTNACTTGCTGCTCTATGTTTGCCATTTGCAGAAAACGCTTCGGAATGAGAATACGCCCATTCGTATCGGGTGTCAATACAACCACATCATACAAGAATTGGCGATACAACTGCTGGTGTTTGCCATTCCAACGCGAGAGTCTGCTACGCAGTTCATCCATGTAGCCGTTCCAAACGTTCTCAGGATAAAGCACAAGACAGGGTTGGAAAACGTCTCTACGCAGAACAAGATTCTGTTCACCGCCTTCTTGCAACACCTTGCGAAATGTTGCAGGAAGAAACGCACGTCCCTTGACGTCAATTTTTGCTTCTATGTTTCCGAGAAATCGCATCTGCTTTCGTATCTGGAGTGTTTAGGTGGCAAATTTAATATTTTTTCCACCACTTTCCACCACTTTCCACCACTTTTTTTATAATTTAACATAAAAAAATGACCTAAATAGGAAAATTTCGCAACGAAATAGAACAATCAATCAATGAAATACTACCATAAAATAGCGCTTTACTGTAAAAAATGACCAAAAAATTGTTCTTTTTTAAAAGTTTATTATAATTTTGCACAAAATGGTCTATTTCGTGCAATGTGAACCACGAAATTCTAACTTGTAAAAATGGAAAATAAACAGACCACTGAGTTTCAGAAAACAATCGATCTCGATGCTGTTTTGCGTAGCAAGATGGGCGATAAAGCTAAATACGTTCCGCGTCCTGTTACAGCATGGTTGAAACACATTATCCACCAAGATCAAGTCAACGCTTTCCTTTGGGAAAATCGTGAAGTTACAGGCATAGAATGGCTCGAAGAATGCGTCAAGTATCTCGATATGACGCTCGAGCTCGAAGGCGAAGAAAATTTGCCCGACAAAAACGACGGCAAACTCTATACATTTGTTTCAAATCACCCGCTCGGTGGCATCGATGGCGTAGCGCTTGGCTCCATCATCGGCAGAAAATACGATAGCCGTTTTCGCTATCTCGTCAACGATTTGTTGATGAATCTTCCTGGATTAGCACCACTTTGCATCCCAATCAATAAAACTGGAAATCAAAGCCGCGACTTTCCCGCTATGGTCGAGGCTGGTTTTAATAGCGACAATCACATTCTCATGTTCCCTGCTGGCATTTGTTCCAGAAAAATCAATGGAGAAATCCACGATATCGACTGGAAAAAAGCATTTATTAGCAAGAGTGTCGAACACCAACGTGATGTTGTGCCTATTCATTTCAGCGGACAAAATTCCAATTTCTTCTATCGACTGGCGAATTTCAGCGATAAATACGTCAAAAAAGTGAACATTGCGATGCTATTTCTCGTCGATGAAATGTACAAAAACGTGCATAAAACGTTTAAAGTGACCTTCGGAAAACCTATTCCATGGCAAACGTTCGACAAGTCACGCACNCNGCAACAATGGGCGAAGTATGTAGAAAGAAGAAGTCTATAAACTATAAAACCGAAACAAGTCTATATCAATCATGGAACAGCCAATTATTCCTCCAATCGACCGCAATCTGCTCAAAGCTGANCTCACTCCAGAGCGCCAACTGCGTATGACAAACCGCAGTAACAACGAAATCTATGTGATAACNGCACAAAATGCGCCTAACGTGATGCGCGAAATCGGACGATTGCGCGAGATTGCCTTTCGTACTGCTGGTGGAGGAACTGGCAAAGANTGCGATATAGACGAATTTGATACACAAGAAAATGGTTACAAACAACTGATTGTTTGGAACCCTGATGCAGAAGAAATTATTGGAGGNTATCGTTACCTCTACGGAACCGACTGGAAAATGGACGAGAACGGTCAACCAATTTTGGCAACCAGTCACATGTTCCATTTTTCTGAACGTTTCATCAAAGATTTTATGCCATATACCGTCGAATTAGGTCGTTCTTTCGTTTCACTTGACTATCAAAACGATCGTTGCGACCGCAAAAGCATTTTCGCTCTCGACAATCTGTGGGATGGACTTGGTGCTTTGACGGTGATAAACCCTAACGTTAAATATTTCTTTGGCAAGATGACGATGTATCCTAACTACATCCGTCGCGGTCGTGATATGATTTTGTTCTTCTTNCACAAGCATTTTGCCGACAAAGAAGGGCTCATTATTCCGAAATCTCCTATCAATATCGAAGCCGATCCANAGGAACTGGAAACAATCTTCACAGAAGACGATTTCAAAGCCGACTACCGCATTCTCAACGCTGAAGTNCGCAAACTCGGTTATAACATTCCGCCATTGGTAAACGCTTATATGATGCTCAGTCCTACGATGAAANTGTTTGGAACTGCCATCAACGAAGGTTTTGGCGAAGTGGAAGAGACGGGTATTCTGATTGCAGTAGATGAAATTCTCGAAGAGAAACGAATTCGTCACGTCGATAGTTTCATCAAAGAGCACCCAGAAGCGCTCGACAAACCATTGCTTATCGACAAAGATTAAGCAAGANTTTTCCCTAATCCTTATTTTATAGAAATTTNTATAGGCGCCCGAAGCGAGCGTGCCACTCATCATGCACCGAAAAGACAACTATATTTTTCTCACAACTGCACCAATCAACAAAGTAATTCCTACGATGGCGGTGCCAACGATTGTAAGTATGCTCGTAACGAGTATCTATAACATCGTAGATACATACTTTGTTGGACAACTCAACACGCAAGCGACGGCTGCAGTGGGCATTGTCTTTCCTGTNATGTCGGTTATTCAGGCGGTNGGCTTCTTTTTCGGACANGGATCTGGCACGTTTATTTCTCGAAAACTCGGCGCNCGCGAAGTGCGTTCTGCACAACAAATGGCGTCAACAGCCTTTTGCGCAGCGTTTTTCTTTGGTTTGCTGATTTTAATTGCAGGACTTATTTTTCTAAAACCATTCTCCGTTCTTCTTGGTTCTACACCAACCATTCTGCCNTACACGCANAAATACATGGGAATCATCTTGCTTGGCGCGCCATTTATGACGTGTTCGATGGTGCTGAACAATCAAATGCGTTTCCAAGGCAATGCAGCGAAAGCNATGTATGGTATGATGGCGGGCGCAGTGCTNAATGTTGTGCTCGTTCCTTTGTTNACTTTCACTTTTGGTTTAGGCATAACAGGAACGGCAATCGGCACAGTACTGAGCCAAATCTTTGGNTTNTTTGTTTTGTTGNTNATGTCGCGACAAGAGGGCAACATTCGGGTGTCGATACATCATTGCACGACGAAAACAGATAGCGAAAATCTGTTGCTCGAGATTGTGAAAGGCGGCACGCCTTCGCTCACTCGTCAAGGTCTTGCATGTGTTTCAACNTTGCTTCTCAACGTTGCAGCAGCCCAATATGGCGANGCTGCNATTGCGGCGATGTCGATTGTGACGCGTATTGCATTCCTCATTTTTGCCGTAATCATCGGTATNGGACAAGGATTTCAACCGTTTTGCGGTTTCAATTATGGCGCTGGAAATTTCGAGCGTGTGCGTCGCGGTTATTTCTTCAGCATCAAACTCAGCATCGCGTTTCTTCTCGTTTGCTGCGTGCTGGGTTTCATTTTTGCGGCTAACGTAGTCGATTTGCTACGCCATGATCCAGCGGTCGTAGAAGTGGGCGTTGTGGCGCTCAGATGGCAGTTGCTGACGCTACCGCTTGCTGCTGTGATTACAATTAGCAATATGGCGCTTCAAACCAGTGGTAAATCGCTGGCAGCAAACATCTTAGCAGCAACGCGAAACGGCATCTTCTTCATCCCAACCATTCTGATTCTGCCGCGATTGATGGGCTTGACGGGCGTAGAGATCTGTCAAGCGGTCAGCGACGTGCTATCATTCGCGTTGTGCATCCCGCTGATGGTGAACTATCTCCGCGAGATTTCAAAATAGAACAACGATTCAACTATTTTTCCCTTAATTTTTGTTCCGAAAAAGACCAAAAAAAAGTGTTAAAATCGACGCTTTTTTGAGGCAAAAAAATGGTGGTTTGAAATGTTAAATTAACACATTTTAAGTGCGATTTTAACGCAACAAAATCGAAAAAAATTTTTCCGCGAGCATTTGTTGGCGTTTTTTGAGTGCGTTTTACGTGCATTTTTTTGTTAAATCGACTGTTAAAAAAGTTAAATGATATGAGATAAAATTTTATCTCACGTGAGATAATTTTCTAAAGTGCCCATTTACGACTCGTAAATAGCCTCTTTAGAAATGCAAAAAACAAGCAAAAATTTCACAAAAAAGTGCCTTTTTGCACAAAAACGCGCGATTTGTGCAAAAATTTCAACGAGAAAAATTTATATTTCTTGTATATTCATCCAAAATCGCATTTTTTCGCAAAAATTTTTCGCGTTTTTCAAATGTTAAATTTACGAGGAAAAATTGTTAATTTAACGTATGTTAATTTCGTCAGTTTTCGCACCATTTTTCGCGCTCATTTTTCTGCGAAAAAATCTTACATGATTGTTCTATTTTTCTATACCAAATTGTCGCGCAAAAACACGTGAAAAAAATTCATAAAAAAGCAGACAAAAATTCAAAAAAACACCGATGGAATGGGCAAAAATTGACAAATTCCATCGGTTTTATAGTGAAAAAATTTTGGTTCTCTACATTTCTCAAACGATAGGCAGCGAGATACCGTTGATTTTCTGGTAGATATCCAGCGCGTACACGTCGGTCATGCCGCTAATGTAGTCGAGTACCGCCATAATTCGCGTCTCCAAATTATCGCTATGAATGTCATACTGGCTCGAAAAGCGGTTCAGCAATTGTTTTGAGTGGAAACGCTGCGGATTAACNGCTGCATCAACGAGCGTTTGCATAAGCGTTTCCATAATTTTATAACCAGATAATTCCACATCCAGCACGATTTTGCTGCGATAGATGCGCTCCTTCGAAACTTTTGTACAGCGAAGATAATTCTCTTTCGTTCGTTCGTCAACGTGTTTGATTAAAGAACCNTCGAAAGTGCCTGCAAGAATACTTTCTTCGTTGTCAACGAACGCCTTNACGCACGCNGTTTCCAATTCTCCTATAGCACAAGCGCGGAGATAAGCCACACGTTCNTTTTTGTCGGTGATGCCTTCATCAACGATACGCTCGCGGATGCGTTTCTGNGTTTGTTCATCGAAGAATCCAATCAGCAGCTCCTCAGTTTCATCATACGTCAATATGCGCAGTTTNTGNGCGTCTTCGATATCCATTACTTCATAACAAATATCGTCGGCAGCCTCTGTGAGATAGACAAGTGGATGTCTGGCGTAGCGCAANGGNTCATCTTCGGCAGAAAGACGCGGGATTCCCAATTCTTCTGCAATACGAATATATAATTCTTTCTCCTCTCTGAAAAATCCAAACTTACCGTTTTCGCCTGCNGCAGCCGATTCACGCGGATATTTTACNACTGCAGCGAGCGTNGAATACGTCATCACGAAACCGCCAGGACGTCGTCCGTTGAAACGATGCGTAAGCAATCGGAATGTATTTGCATTGCCTTCGAATCGGATAATGTCGTTCCAGAAATTTTTTGCCAGTTGACCCTTTAGCTGTTGCCCATTTCCCTCGCTGAAAAACGTTTGAATCGCTTTCTCACCGCTATGTCCGAACGGCGGATTTCCCAAGTCATGCGCCAAGCAAGCAGCAGAAACAATAGTGCCAATCTCCTCGAATAGCGTTCCCTTTAGTGCAGGTTGTTTTTGGCAAATGATGCGCGCGACATCGTTTCCTAATGACATACCAACGCTTGCCACTTCAAGACTATGCGTCAAGCGGTTATGTACGAAAATACTTCCAGGCAATGGAAAAACTTGTGTCTTGTTTTGCAATCGTCTGAAAGGAGCAGAAAAAATCAGACGATCATAATCGCGTTTGAATTCCGACCGTTCATCATGACGGAGCGCGTGTCGCGCTTCCTGACCCAGTCGTTTATTAGAAATAAGTTGCTGCCAATTCATTCTTAATTTACGTATAAAGCAGTTCTAAATTATTTGCAAAAATAATAATTTTTGACAATTTAAGTTTATTTTTGGTTGAAATGTGCCGAAATATGCGCAGAAATGGTTATCTTCGCAGATGCATTGTGCTTAAAACTCAAAAAAATGATTCAGATAAAGATAGTCAATACAGGATCCTGTCCACTGCCTACCTATGCTACATCAGCCAGTGCGGGCATGGATTTACGTGCAAATTTGGCAGAAGCCATTGTTCTGAAACCGATGGANCGCCGACTGATTCCCACAGGTCTGCACATTGCGCTGCCAGAAGGTTACGAGGCGCAAGTAAGACCACGCAGTGGNTTGGCATTGAAGCACGGCATCACCGTATTGAACACNCCTGGAACCATCGATGCCGACTATCGCGGTGAGATTGGCGTGATTCTNATCAATCTTTCCANTGAACCATTTACGATAAACCCGCAAGAGCGCATCGCGCAGATGGTGATTGCGCGTCACGAACAAGCAAACTTCGAAGAAGTTGAAGTGCTCGACGAAACCCAACGNGGTGAAGGCGGATTCGGACACACAGGCAAACAATAACCAATNCTAACGCATTTGATGAGCCGTNGNTTACATATNGTTTTTCTTTTCATTGTGATGGTTTGCTCGACCAACGCAATGTCGGTCGAACGCGACTCTCTGCGTTANCAATACTTCTATCTTGAAGCGNTGCGACAGCAAGAAGCNCTTAATTTNCCTGCCGCTTACGATCTTTTTATGCACTGTCTCGACATCGATGACAAGCGCCCTGAAACGTGGTATGCACTNTCNAGTTATTACATGACGTGGCAATATCCCGAGAAAGCGTATGAATGCATGCAGAAAGCGGTGGAACTGAATCCGAAAAACAGTCATTATCAAGAACGATTAGCGCAATATTACATCTCGCGAACGCAGTATCGCAACGCGATTGACGTGTACGAGCAAATTTACGCNAACAACCGCGATCGTTTCGACGTGCTTCGCTCGCTTGCGGCGTTGTATGAGCAACAGAAAGACTATCCACAACTNTTGAAAACGATTGCAAAAATCGANCAAGTTGAAGGAGAAAGCGAAGAAATGACGCTCGCTAAAGTGCGCGTTTACGAGCTNAGCGGCAACAANAAAGCAGCCCGCAACACGCTCAAGGCGCTCTGCGANAGCCACCCTTACGACTACCACTACCAAGTGATGCTTGGCAATTGGCTTGAAGCGAATGGCGAACACAAAGACGCATACAAATGTTTCACAAACGTGCTTCGCGAAGAGCCAGACAATGCCGATGCGCTCATGTCGCTTTACGATTGGTATAACGCNAACGGCAAAGAATCTCAGGCAACGGCTCTCCTGAAAGATATCATCGTCAGTCCGAAGACTGATAAAGACACTCGCTANGCGCTTTTGCGTAATGTACTGACCGAAGACATTAAACAGCGAGGCGATTCCACGAAAGTTCTCGACCTATTTCGTCGCATGCTGACCGCCATGCCCGATGATGAAGAGATAGCGCTCGTGGAATGTTTTTATATGCAGAATCGCCAGATGGCTGACTCGTTGCAAGAGCCCATTATTCGGTCGCTTCTGGATTTGCAACCCGATAATGCATCGATCCGACAATACTTTATCCAACAAAAATGGGCACAAGAAGATTGGCGCGAAATCGCATCCCAGTGTGCGCTTGCAACGCAATACAATCCTGATNGCATGGAATTCTATTATTTCAAAGGCTTAGCCCATTTCCAAATGAATGAACACGACGAGGCGTTGACGGAATTTCGTCGCGGATTGAGCCAGATTAAGGATGATAGCGACCCTAATATCGTGAGCGATTTCTATGCAATGATGGGCGATATACTGCACGAAAAAGGTCAGATGTCGCAAGCATTCGAAGCGTATGACAGTTGTCTGCGATGGAAAGACGACAATGTAGGAGCGCTAAACAACTACGCCTACTATCTCGCGCTCGAAGGAAAAGATTTGGATAAAGCAGAAAAAATGAGCCATCAAACCATTTTGGCACAACCAAAAGAAGGAACTTATCTCGACACTTACGCGTGGATTCTTTTTCGTCAACAGCGTTACGCTGAAGCGCAGATATATATCGATCAGGCGTTGCTGTGCGATGAAAATCCAGGTGCTGCCAACTACGATCACGCAGGCGACATCTACATCATGAATGGGTTGACCGACGAAGCTATCGCGTTTTGGCAGAAAGCTATCGAAGCAGGAGGCGACAAGACTTTCATAGAAGAAAAAATCAAGCAGCGTCGCTATATTCCCGACAAAGACAATAAACCAATCAATAATCAATAACGAATGAGAACGAAACACATCATCCTCTTGGCATCTGTTGCTGTGATGCTGACCGCTTGCGGTACAAAGAAAGCTGCCGTTGATGCAACGACATCCGCAACNAAGTCATCGACCACCACAAAGACTGAAACNACGACGCCAAAGCCTGCAACCGACGGGCTCGCTTTCGTGCGTAAAGTTTACGACAATCAGCTCTATCAGCAAAACATCGTAGGAAAAATGAATTTTACGATACAAAAAGGTTCGAAAGACATCACNCTGCCAGGCTCGATNCACATGCGAAAAGACGTAGTCATTCGTTTGCAAATCTCTGCNCCACTCATTGGAACCGAACTTGGGCGCATTGAGTTCACGCCTGATTATGTTCTCGTTATCGATCGCATACATAAAGAATTTGTTAAAGCGAGTTACGACGATGTTGATTTCTTAAAAAACAACGGATTNACGTTCTANAGTCTTCAAGCGTTGTTCTGGAATCAACTTTTGTTGCCAAACAAACAGAAACTCAGTGATTCGGATTTGCAGAACTTCACCGTAGGACAAGCAACNGCGACAACNATTCCACTGTCTTACANGAGTGGAAAAATTAGTTATTTGTGGCAGAGNAATGCTCAGAGTGGAAGAATCGTAGAAACCGATGTAACCTATCANGGAACAGCGCATGGAACATCGAAACTCGTGTGCAACTACGATGATTTCCGCACGGTTGGNGTGAAAAAGTTTTCCTGCAAAACAAACTTATACCATTACAACCAACGCCACCAAAACGCAAAAGACCGTCAAAGCGATAATCGATATGAGTGAGGTTACAACCGATTCTGATTGGGAAACCCATACAACCGTATCGCCAAAATACAAACAATTNTCCGCCAAAGAAGTCTTAGGAAAACTAACTGGTTTGGTAAACTAATCGTTCTGTTAGACTAATGAAAAAAATCATTATATTTTTCTTTGCATTGCTGCTTGCTGCGCCTTCTACTGCACAAAAGAAGACGACGAAAACGCCTGTGAAAAAAACGGCAACAACGCAGAAAAAAACGCAGAAGAAGACAACGCAAAAGAAAACCACAACAAAGAGCAAACAAAAGGTAAGCAATAATTCCATCAAAGGACTGCAGAATCAGCGCTCTGCTGTGCAACAAAAAATTAAACAGCAAGAAAAAGCGCTGAAAGCCAATAAGGCTGACGTCGCAAAACGACTGCAGAATCTGATGATTATCAATAGCGAAATTTCGGAAAAGCAGAAAACAATCGACGGAATCCAGACAGAAATTACGGGACTTGATGGAGATATAAAAATATTGCAATCGCAACTGCAAACGCTTGAACAACAACTGCAAGAGCGAAAAGATAAATACATCAAATCAGCGCAGTATATTTCGAAACATAGAACGGTGCAAGACAAACTGATGTTTATCTTTTCTGCCAAGAACTTTGCACAAATGTATCGCCGTTTGCGCTTTGTGCGTCAGTATGCTGCTTTCCAGCGCGCACAGGGTGAATCAATCAAAGCAAAACAAGCAGAGATTACATCGAAACACGACCAATTGAACACCGTAAAAGGGCAGAAAAACAATCTGCTTTATCAAGGAAAAAAAGAGCAATCGGCGCTTCAGGGTAAGCAAAGCGAGCAACAGCAAATGGTACAGAACCTTCAGAAACAGCAAAAGACGATTCAGGGAATCATAGCGCAGCAAAAGAAAAAAGACGCTGAATTGAATGCGCGAATTGATAAGTTGATTGCCGAAGAAGTTGCACGTCAAAAACGAATCGCTGAGGCTGAAAGAAAGAGGAAAGCGCAAGAAGCTGCTGAAGCAAAACGTAAGCAGGAAGAACTGGCGCGCAAGAAAGCGGAAGCGGAACGCATCGCTCGCGAAAACGAACAGCGCATCGCTGCGGCTAAAGAGCGTGAAGCAAAGTTGAAGGCCGAAGCAAAAGCAGCAGCAGATGCTGAACAGAAACGTCTGGCTGAGCAACGCGCAAAAGAAGCGCAAGCAAATCGCGAAGCTGCTGAACGTAAAGCAAAAGTGGATGCCGACAGAAACCGCAAGGAAATCGCTGTTGCAAAAAAGAAAGCTGAAGAATCGGCATCGATGAGCACAGCAGATAGAATGGTAAGTGGTGGTTTTGAAGCCAACAAAGGGCGTCTCCCGATGCCTGTCACAGGCAGTTACAAAATTGTGAGCCACTTCGGTCAATACAACGTAGAGGGTTTGAAAAACGTTACGTTGGATAACAAAGGTATCAACATACTCGGCTCGGCTGGTTGTCGTGCTCGATCAATCTATGACGGTGAAGTGAGTGCCGTATTTGGTTACAGCGGCAGCATGGTTGTAATGGTTAGACATGGCGCTTACATCTCTGTCTATTGCAACCTTAGCTCTGTGAGCGTAAGTAAAGGTCAGAAAGTTTCAACGCGTCAAGTTCTCGGCACAGTTGGTCAAGATAACATCTTGCANTTCCAGTTGCGTCGCGAAACAGCTAANCTTAATCCTGAGCAATGGCTCGGTCGTTGACCTTATTTATATATAATAGGAAAACAAAAAACATTAAATAGCAGGAAAATGAATAATAACCAACATCTTGCCGTGCTGATTCAAGATCAGGCTAAACACTACGGCAACCGTACAGCCTTAACCTTTCGATCGTTTGGCAGCTTGAAATGGAAAAGTGTTTCGTGGAAACAGTTTGCATTGCGCGTCAAACAAGTGAGCAACGCATTGCTTAANCTTGGTGTTAAGCCAAACGAAAACATTGGCGTGTTCTCCCAGAACTGNGTGCAGTATCTCTACACCGAATTCGGTGCATACGGCGTGAAGGGAGTGACNATNCCGTTCTACGCAGTCAGCAGNGAGACGCAAATACAATACATCGTTAACGACGCACAGATACGCATTCTGTTCGTAGGTGAACAAGAGCAATACGACAAAGCACACCGCATTTTNCCACTTTGCCATTCTCTGGAGCGAATTATCGTGTTCGACAATAGTGTTCGTATATCAACACACGACCCAAACAGCATTTACTTCGAAGATTTCATTAAGTTAGGCGAAGATCTCGCGCGTCAAGATGAGGTAGAACGCCTTCAGGATGAAGCAAACTTCGAAGATGTTTGCAATATTCTTTACACCAGCGGCACAACTGGCGAAAGTAAAGGCGTACTTTTAACGTACGGTCAATACCACGCAGCNTTCGAGAACCACTATGGCAAAGTTCCAGTAACCAACAAAGACCGCGTGATGGATTTCCTGCCCCTCACCCACATCTTTGAAAGAGGCTGGGCGTATCTTTGTTTTGACGGTGGGCGCAGAGNTAATCCTCAATACTTATCCTAAAGAAATACAGCTTTCGCTCAAGGAACAGCATCCAACGTGTATGTGTTCGGTGCCTCGNTTCTGGGAGAAAGTGTATATTGGCGTGAAATCTAAGATAGATGAGGCAAGCGCTCCAAAGCAAAAACTTTTCAAAGAGGCGNTGGAGATTGGTAGAAAATACAATCTCGATTACGTAGCCAAGCAAAAGCGCGCGCCNCTTGCATTGAAATTNCGTTACGAATTCATCAACAAAACTATTCTTTCATTGGTTCGCAAACAGCTTGGACTGGAACACCCAAATATTTTCCCTACAGCAGGCGCGACAATCTCGCCAGAAGTGGAACAATTCGTGCATTCCATCGGCATCAANATGGTCGCTGGCTACGGATTGACCGAGAGTTTGGCTACTGTTTCGTGTGATCAAAAAGGCGAACCCTTTACCATTGGTTCTGTAGGTCGCCCATTGGGCAATATCCAAGTGAAGATTAGCGAANANGGAGAGATTCTTTTGAAAGGTCCAACCATCACAAAAGGTTACTATAACCGCCCAACCGAAAACGCAAAAGCATTCACTGCCGACGGATTCTTCCGCACTGGCGATGCNGGTTACTTGAAAGACGGCGAACTTTATTTGACNGAGCGAATTAAAGACCTATACAAAACAAGCAATGGCAAGTATATCGCNCCGCAAATGATTGAGTCGATGTTGCTCGTTGATAAATATATCGANGAAGTTGCTGTCATTGCCGATCGCNANAANTTTGTTTCCGCATTGATTGTTCCGAATTATACGTTGCTCGAAGAGTACGCTCGCGACAACAACATCACGTTTGCCAATCGCGAAGAGNTGTGCGCCAACGAGCAAGTGAACAAGATGGTGCGCGAACGCATCAATACGCTGCAGCAGTCGTTGGCTTACTACGAGCAAGTCAAGCGCTTTNCGCTGCTGGCGCATCATTTCTCGATGGAGAAAGGCGATCTTACCAACACGCTCAAGNTGCGTCGCCCTNCTATCAATAAGAACTACGCCGACATCATAGAAAAGATGTACGAAGAAGACACGNCNCAACCACAAGCATGATCACTGCCGAACAACTTAAAGACNTGCGCGAGCGAGAGCAAGCNNTGCATAAATACCTCAATATCGACCAAAAACAAATCGAATTTGAGGAAGAAGAAATGCGCACGCAAGCGCCNGATTTTTGGGAAGACCCACAACGCGCGCAGGAACAAATGAAAAAGGTGAACGCTATCAAGAAGTGGATCACGCAATACAATAATGTGCGTCAGCTAACCGATGAGTTACAACTCGCTTTCGACTTTTACCACGAAGAAATGGTGACAGAGCANGAGGTAGATGACGACTATGCGAAAGCATTGCAAGCCATTGAAGATCTGGAGATGCGAAATATGCTTCGCCAAAAGGAAGATCCGATGGATTGNGTGCTGAAAATCAATTCTGGTGCAGGTGGAACAGAAAGCCAAGACTGGGCGCAGATGTTGATGCGCATGTATATGCGATGGGCGGAAGCGCATGGGTATAAAGTAACCGTGTCGAACNTGCAAGAAGGCGACGAAGCAGGAATCAAAAGCGTGACGATGGAGATTGAAGGAGGCGAATATGCGTACGGATTTCTTAAAAGTGAGAGTGGCGTGCATCGACTTGTGCGCGTATCGCCATTCAATGCGCAAGGCAAGCGCATGACTTCNTTCGCCAGNGTATTNGTTTCGCCTCTCGTTGACGACACGATAGAAGTGTATATCGACCCTTCGCGCGTCAGTTGGGACACGTTCCGAAGCAGTGGCGCGGGCGGTCAGAACGTCAACAAAGTGGAAACGGGNGTTCGTTTGCGCTATCAATACGTCGATCCCGACACAGGCGAGGAAGAAGAGATATTGATTGAAAATACAGAAACGCGAAAGCANCTCGAAAACCGCAACAATGCGATGCGATTGCTTAAGTCCCAGCTCTACGATCGCGCGATGAAAAAACGTCTGGAGGCGCAAGCGAAGATCGAAGCAGGCAAGAAAAAAATAGAGTGGGGCAGTCAGATTCGCTCGTANGTGTTCGATGACCGACGCGTAAAGGATCATCGCACCAATTACCAAACGACCGANGTTGACGGNGTAATGGACGGCAAAATTGATGGGTTCATNAAGGCTTACTTAATGGAGTTTCCAACGATAGAAGAAGACAATTCTTAAAAATCTAAAACATAAAACTATGAGTCAGAAAAGTAAAATTAATCGCGCGCGTCGCGATGCAAAGCAAGAGAAAAAAGGCAAATCAATTTTCTACATCGTTATCGGACTTTGTTTCTTGATGGGATTATTGATGATTATCTCAACCTTCTTCTAAAAAAAAGATGAGTGGTTTAGAAATCGAACGCAAGTTTCTTGTTCGCAACGACAAAGACTTTAAGCATCTGGCAGAATCATCGCACCGCATATCTCAAGGATATATCCCAGCAGAAGGTGCGACGGTTCGCGTCAGAATGCGCGATGACACCGCTTTCTTGACCATCAAGTCGCACGCAACGAGCAATGGNCTGACGCGATATGAGTTCGAGAAAGAAATAACGTTCAAGGAAGCGGTCAATCTGATGCGGCTTTGCAAAGGNGGTTGCATCGAAAAAACGCGCTATATCATTCCGTTCGAAGGCAATCGCTTTGAAGTAGATGAATTTTATGGTGCAAACGANGGANTNGTTCTTGCAGAAATTGAACTNGAAAACGAGCAACAAACGTTCAAAATGCCCGATTTCATCGGTAAAGAGGTGACNGCCGATCCGCGTTTCCGCAATGCGCGATTGCTAACCAATCCGTTNTCGCAATGGGNTGACCANATTCCGCCAGAATACATCCANCCGCCAAAGGAAAACCAATAGAATTTTCGAGGATNTTATANANAATGACGTGTTGAAGCACGTCATTTTTTTTGCNTCTCTGNTTTTTTNNGAAAACGANTNCAACGAAACGCGATTTTATTCCACGCGAAAAGTGTTAAAAAATTGTGTTAAAATNGGTGTGNNAAAGAATGTTAAAAATGTTAAGTTTTATTTGTTAAAATTTTATTGCACGTGAAAAAAAAGTGCGTTTTTTGCGATTTTTTTCGCCCTTTGATGTGGACTACGGATGCAAAAAGGCTGTTTTTGAGTCGTAAATGGGCGCTTTAG
>Ga0065709_1005899_pt1 | contig 68380 bp, 43 predicted proteins | sample Hoacrofraction14_2_FD_59096 | JGI IMG/M metagenome (GOLD analysis project Ga0065709, IMG submission 59096) | Hoatzin crop microbial communities from Cojedes, Venezuela, sample from fiber fraction 14 v1 | ecosystem: Host-associated > Birds > Digestive system > Esophagus > Crop | place: Venezuela...
ACGGAGGCTTTACGGACAACGGTATCTCAGATATGGGTACAGATGATATTGGTGAGGAGAGATATAAATCTGCAAATTACATTACGAATTTAAGAGCCATATGGGAAAAGGGTAATGTCTGGGATAAAATCTTGCCGTTTGGTATCGATAGGTCATATTTCTCTAAAACTACAATTTGTGCCTTTTCTGAAGGCTACTGGGGAAATGTGTCAAGTTATTCCATAAAATATGTTATATATAGTTCAGATGATTGCTACAGTGGCTTGAATGGCAGCAAGATGGATGCCGTGACAGTAGATTTGACACATGGATTTGATGTGCGTGACTACATCCTGCGCGGTAAAGCAACAGCGACTTCAGATGAGAGAGCACCTAAAGAATGTCTGTACATACGTACTGCAACAGATAAATATTTTAATTCAAGTTACACCATTAATGGTGGGTATGGAAATCACGTAGCAGAGATTGTTGTGCAAAAAAGAATAACTGGCACTTTTTCTAATGGATTGAATAAAGACTTCAAGGGCTTGCGTCATGCACCATCTAAGAAATAATGAACAAATTACCAAAGTGGGCAGGCAGGTATAACTCCTGCCCACCTATATTAGCACGATAACAGTAAAAAAAATGTACAATTATGAAAAAAAGTTTTTTTAAGTACCTTACAATGTCGGCACTTGCAGTGCTTTCCGCGGGTATGACTTCTTGTACCAGCGATGATGACATTGAGAATGACGTAGTGTTAACTATCGATCAGAGTATTGTGGCGAATGACTTGGAGGTGGACCTTGAAAATCAGGTCTGCCGACTGCCAGTCACAGCAAATGACGATTGGATAGCTTACGTAGAGAATGAAGATGATGCGAGATGGATTAATGCTCATGCCGAAAAAGTGGTAGGAGAGGGTGATGGCTATGTTATCCTAAACATTGCCAATAATCCTACCGGTGCAGACAGAAAAGCTGTGGTTACAATCGCGTCCCTCTATGACGACAAGCAGGTTCAGTTCACCGTGAGACAATCAGGATATTCCGGGGACGATCCTACGAATAGCGGACAGTTTTTTGAAGCGTTTAGCAATCAGGGAATCGGTTACGGCGCTAACTATGACTATATAATGAACAAGGAATTCCTGATGAAAGAAGCCGAGGCGGGAGTATCTTACGACCCGTTTAAAATCAGAGGAAAAAACACTGTTTTTAATGTTTCTCAAATTCAAGATATCTCAAATTCAAAAAAAGCGTCTCAATATAATTCTATTTATAATGAGGTAGTGAATAATGCAGCAGCCGCTGAGGACGTGCTGCTTGATTCTATGGTAAAGCAGAATAAGAATTTCTCTGCCCAACTTGATATGTCAATATCATTCGGATGCTTGGAACTGGAGGCAAACTTTGCTTATCATGCAGCGAAAAGAGAAGAAAAAGCGTACGTAGATTACACGATAAACAGACAGGTTCCGTATTATAATGTCTGGGTATCACCTGCTATGGTGAGAGCCTACAGTGTTGACTGGAAATATGTAGACTTTGATATGGATGATGACGTATACGAGACTAAATTGAACAAATTAATGGCACGCTATTCAACAAAATATGGAACAAATCCATATGAATGGACAGGAGTAGCGAGAACAAAGTTTAAAGAATTAGAAGCGCAATATTCGAATTCGGATTTTGGAGATGTCTTTAGTCCTGCATTCAAATCGGATTACAATAAACTAATGGGTTATGTCATAAACGAAAAATATGACGATGCTAACTCTATTTTGGAAACCATGGATCAAGATTACGGACCTTTCATTATTACCGGAGGAGTATTCGGCGGTTTGCTTCATGCTTACTTCCAGGTGGATACATTGAGACTTGAAGGAAAGGACTCTATAGATGCAAGCCTTCAATTAGCAATAGGCGGCGCGCTCAACGTTGGAGGTGAAGTGTCGTATAAGTCGGAAGGTGCAAATGCATATCATGATATTAAATATAAGGTCGCCGTTTATGGTGGCGAAGCTGATAGAACCGTAGGTAGTATAACAAGGTTTATAACGAGTTCTACTCCTGATAATTTCCAGGCACTTCAGGATTCGCTCTCTTATTGGCTTACAACAATCAAAGGATCGTCAACATCGGCATCTGATATAAAACAAAGCAAAGCTGCGCCGGTAAGTTATACTTATGCTCCAATCTGGACCCTTATGGCTCATGAAAATACCTCGAACTATGTAAGAGAGTGGTTTATCAAGCGTTATGAGAGTAGAGGCATAAAAACATATCTCGGAATTTGTGACTCTACAAAAACAGAAAGTGAGATAAAGAGTGATAGTGTATGCAAAGCAATGTTGGGATCAAATTTGAGCAGCACTAAAAGTAGCGATTCCGCCAAGGCATTGAAACAAATGCCAAAGAAAAAAGGCGATTCCGATAAGAAGTCCTTGCTTAGAAGAAAATGGTAAACGATAAATTAATGATTATGATTAGGAAATTTTTTATGTTAACAGTTCTCATCGGCACCTTATTGGTGCCGGTGGGTTGCTCCTCTGATGATGATAATGAGACGACGAATACTGAGGATTTTCTGGATAATTTGTCGGAATCAGAAATATTGTCAATGAAGCAGGGGGATGCAGTACGCACGGTTCTTGCTACACTTTGCGGTGTGCAGGAACTTGAGGTTGATTTTGACCAGCAGACCTATGAGCCGATTTACGGAAATGTAAGGGATGAGTCTTCGCCATACACCCGGTCTTTTAGGGTGGAAACAGAAGAAGATGCTGAAGGATATTTCAAGACTCTTATTGGTCAAGATGATCTGATTGAGGAAACTGCTGACGGATATAAAGTAAACTTGAAAGATATGCATCTGTTATCAAACGGCACTCTGTCGTCGCTTGGAACGTTGACTTATCATCGTGGCGGCGAAAATGGTATTCTTGGATACGTAGATGTTGACATTCAATGTATTCCTCACCTTAAGAGAATAGAATATGTCCCATCGAGTGTATGGGGAAGTAATGGCATAGTGTCGACGGATGGTTATACGGCCGGCTCCGTCGTTTACATAAAGAATTCTAGTTATGCGACGGGCTATTACCTTTGTGTACGAGGCCATGAAAATGGTGATTGTAAGGGCGGATTGCTAGTTAAAATTTGTTGGGGAAGCGGTAGGATGAAGTACAAGAATAATAATACTAAAGAATATGATACAGTAAATTTGGATGATGACGGTGACGGTGCATGGTATCCTCATAACAAACCGACTCCGACAGATATCAAACAGTATCTTCAATGGATCAGTAAAAATCCTGAAAAATGTCGCAAAATACGAAAATTCTTTAGTGGTGGAATTCAAGGGTTGAGGCCTAAAGAAAATAGCAATGGCGTCTCAGATGTTTTGCCTGACAATTTCGGCGTAGACAGCAATGGCCAATATTGGACAGTTCGGAACACATGTTATATTTTCTACGATAGCAGATATGGAAAATATGCTTGGATCCCTGCATACGACTATCGGCATGCTTCTTATATGTGTGTTCAGGAAATGAAGGAATTCAATGAATGGAAAACTTCGACAAGTGAGAAAAAATATGTTAAGGATACAGATTGGAACAAATTTTATAAAGGAATAAGGCCGTATACCATAAACGTAATTCACTTTGATACAAGGCTGAATGATGCTCACGAATACGCATTGTAATAAATATTAAGTATATGACTATGATTAAGAAATTTTTTATACTATCAGCACTCATCGGCACCTTACTGGTGCCGGTGGGTTGCTCCTCTGACGATGAAGATGAGACGACTGATACTGAGGTTTTCTTGAATAATTTGTCGGAATCAGAACTGTTGTCTGTGAAACAGAGGGATGCCGTACGGTCGGTTCTTGCTACGCTTTGTAGTGTTCAGGAACTTTTTTGACCAGCAGATTTATGAACCGACTCTTGGATACAAGTTGACAAAGGCTCACGAGTACGCATTGTAATAAATATTAGTAATATGAAAGTTTGCAAGTTTAATATATTTATCCTGCTGGCCGTTCTATTGGTTTCTTGCAGTGATGATGAAGAATTTGTCGTTGACGCAAATTCTTGGCAGGTGAGCATCGCCCAGGGCGACAGCGAGCTTGCGAAGGAGGCTGCGTTCGGGAATGTGACTGTCAGCATTAATGGCCAAAGCCCCGACGACGGGAGTATTGTTATCACCTCTTCTGCTGAATGGCTTAAACTGGACCAGGACACTTTGCCGGCGGATAGTATTCTTGCATTTACAACAGAATATAATGACGAAGATAGAAGAAGAGAGGCGGTAATAACCTTTACAGCATCCGGCCGCCCGGAGCATACAGACACGATAGTGCTCACACAATTGTCGGCCGCAGACAACGATGACAATGCTGGTGATGCAAGATCGGTAATGTATATCGGCTACGGATATGATATTTTCAAAAAGATAGATGATCCCATGTCGGTAAAGGCAAAAATGCCAGTGCTCGATTATAACAGGATGTTAACAGATCAGTATAATTCCTCAGATATGAAGATATTGCATGAAGGGCGTCTGTCCGAGACATCATTGAATTGTATGTCGGCACAGTCTCTGACGGAATTTTCCAGTAAACTGACAGAACAGAAAGAGAGTACCAGCGGGCTTTTGGCCTTCACTTCGGATTGCAAAACGGCTTGTGATATAACCACCAATATAGAAGAGCAAAATATCGGATTCGGGGTGATGAAACGAGTTGTGCAATCCTGTACCATAGACAGAGGTGTACTCCAAGCCATGGAAAATTCACCAAAATCTGTCTTGCCATATTCTGACGAATTTTCCAAGAGGCTGAATGAATTTGAAAATCACGTTGACAATGAGGCTAACATGAAAAAGCTGGCAAATTTAATTCTTGATGATTATGGAACTCATGTCATAGTTCAGACAGACTGGGGCGGAAGGCTACAATATATGTTTACGTTTAGCAAATCTTCCAACAGTAATATTAGTACCCAGATGGAAGATGAGGTCAGGTTTACCTTCGGGCAGATATCCGGGGATACCAGATATTCAGAAAATCAGTATGGTGTAACGTCAACCAAATCGAAATCTGCTATCAACATTCGGGGAGGAAGTGCTTCAACAAGAGCAAATCTGGAAAAAAAGATATCAATGTTGAGAAATAACGGGCAGCTGGAGTATGAAGATGTGACAAAATGGCTTGCTACAATAGAATATGAAAATCCTGAGAATCTGGATGTAGTGAGTTTTGAATTGGTTCCTCTTTGGGACATCGTCCCGAGACCTCTGAGGAAAATTTTTATGGATGTTACCTTCGAGAAGATGAATCAGAGCGACTGTCAGATACCTGCCGTAGATGCGGGCACGGATCATTATGAGATAAATCTTACAAATGAAATGACAGACTTTTCCAATGTCGGAGATGACGGATCACTGTGCCGCATTTTATATGCTTATGATGTAAAAAATCAGTCAACTCCCATATTGGAAATATGCAATGAATATGTTCCCAAGATTCGTACGGACAAAAGGGTGACGGTCGTTTATCCAATATACAACAATAGGATTCGTATGCTTGAAGGAATCTTTCTTGGCGACGGCGTGCATAAGCCTGCCCTTGTAACCTTTGACAAGTCGGATTGTTATGTCGGGGCGATTGATTCTTTGGACGCAGGACATATTATAAATAAACTGTACTATATTACGGGTAATCTGTATACTAATAGCATGGGCCTGCCTGTTCTCAATGCGAAGAAAAAAATAGCGGATGACAAACTAGTGCTTGTGACGGTAAATAACGTGGCTAAGGATATCATCGTAGAATATCCGATCGTCAAAATCGGCAATACGTTCTGGACAAGAAAAGACCTTCGTCACCGAATGTTATTCTCTCAGCAGGAAAATTACGACAGTAGGGGTGATATCTTTGATGACAACGGAGTGCTCTTTGCCAAATTTAGCATGGTCCAGATGACAGCTTTCCTTAAAGCTAATCCTTGGTATGGATATACGAAAGCGGCAGAAGTTTCTTCAGGGATGACTACGAAATGGTATCTCCCGTCTGATACCCAGGTGAAGAATCTGTATAAACATTTGTTTTTTAATCCTAAAGCTTTGTTTAAAGGGCAAGTATCAGGGTTTAATGCCGAGTTTAACGGATATTATGGTAACAATAATATTCTTAATAACAATCAGTTTTTCAGTGAAACAGGACTAAGACAGCATTATGATGGTGAGATAAATGTAATCAGTTCCCGCTATAGTAGCAATGCGGGGGACGGTTGCCTGATGATATTGAAAAAAAATTACACTGTGCGTATGCTTTATGATAGTTCGGTCAGTGGAGCGCGCTCTACGTATTGGAAAGAATTCAATTATTATCCGATACGCTTGTGCAGGAGTTCCTATTTTAAGTATCCGACATTGGAAGAAATTAACGCTGAGAAAGAAAACTATTGATAAAATAATTAGGATAATTATGAAGATAACTCAAAGGTCCATAAAAATAATCAAGATATCATTAGTATTTTCACTAATGGTCATTGCAGGGATATCTTGCTCGGAAGATTATCTGGATGATGTAATTGCAGAAGAGATGGCCGAAGGTGGCGAAGAAAAAGCCGGAGGCTTTGTCTGGACCAGGGCTGAGGATCTTCCTACAGAGCCGATTCTCCTTAGGACAATAGGCGTGGGATTCAGTTATGATGCCCTTTATGGCAATTATGGTTCATGGGAGGATGTGAAGTGTCAGATATTTAATATCAATGCACCCAACATGAAAAACTTTTATACTCATTCCGAACTTCGCAATGGCAGGCAAACGTCATGTGAATGTTATCTGTCAATGCGTGACTATGTAGCGGATATACATATTGCCGCGAATTCTAAGTTTTCTCTCGGAGCATTGTATGAAAGCGAGGCAAGGACGAGAATGGATATCGTGGAGGATGGATATCAGGAGAAGATATATTATGTTCTTGATGAGAAGAGTGTTCTCGGAGAGCAATGGATCGAGACTTCTAATCTTCTTGCATCAATGAGTTATAAGGGTTATGAAGGAATGTTCTCAAAGAGTTTTATTAGCGCTGTGGAGCATGTGGCCGAACACTATAAAGATCAAGCCGTAGTCGACTCTTTTATAAATATCTTCGGAACTCATGTGATCACTGATGCCCAGATAGGAGGCCGGCTTCATATTGATATCGTTACTGATAAGTGGAGATATTATGACATCGGGGCTAATGATTATGAGACTTCGGAGAAGATAATGGGGAGTATAACATCGGGCAAGACAAAGACGGAAGATTCTCTCTATGTCTTGAAAGACAACTCAACCATTAATATTGAGGCTTTCGGGGGCAACCAGTCATACATTTATAGCATATCGGGTAAAATGAACTATAATGACTTGTTGCCGACAGCAAATGAGCAAGTGGATAAATGGCGTGCTTCGCTGAAATATGATGAATCGCAGTGGAACAAATCGAATACGTCGATAGTAGATATGGAGGTTGAGCCGATATGGAAGTTTATGGCTATCATTGATGACAGTGCGGCAGTTGCTGTACAGGCTACGGTTTTGCAGGACTATTCCCTTTTGATATCAAGCCTGGGGCGTAATAATTTCTTCAGCACGAGTTTTCCCGTAAAAAATCAAAAACTCTGGTATCGTTATAAAAAAAATAACAGTTGGAAAATAGGAGAGGTTGAGGACTCCGAATCAAATCCCATGATTGCTCTGATAGTCTCGGAAGGCCAGTACGTCGCTGCCGTTTGTCACGAAAAGATTAATGACAAGGACTTATGGGTGGCTTATCCTATTTATGAGGGAAAACTCAATCAGGCCTGCGGGCTCGGCGTGACTGATGACTTGAAGGCTGCATATAAAGTGAGATGGCTGAACGGTGCTTGCAAACTGACAGAAACGACAATCCCTGATGGGTTTGATGGCAATTTCTACATCAACAATGGGAAAGTAACTTTGGAAAAAGATGAGTATGCGAATTATTGGAAGGGGCATCCTATGCCTTATGTCGCAATAAATGGAGGCGTGACGACGAATGGTTCTATAGACGTAAAAGAATGTTTCCGTGTTAAGAAAGATCGGGACATTTTTCATCTGGATATAACAATATCTTGGTCTTCATACATCAACCCTTTTAGTACTATGATTCTTCAAGGATGGGTCCTGTACGAAGAACCCTCTATGTTTAGTAGAAAACGAAAATATATGCAAGATTGGAATTATACATTTATTTACAATCCGACGGAACTTGATTATGTTGATTATTATTATAGATGGTAAAAGTATGAAAAAGATTTTATTACCCTTGTTTTTAGTTCTTTGCGCTACAGTTAGCGCAGATGACGTGTTTACATCGTATGTGACTGTTGATGAAATTCCCGACGGGTCACTTTATCTGCCGAAGTTCGCCGATACTGCCAGTGTCTACTTCGTGTATGACTGGCTGCATTATTGCGAGGGCAAGACCTATCGCGATACCGAGCGTGGCGAGCAGGCAAAGAAGGATGTCGACAAGACACTGAGTACTATTCTTGAACGATTCAACGGCTTGCTGGATGTTCCCGTAACCGAAGAGGGGACTCCTCTGACTTATGCTTTCCTCAATAAGGTGGAGACGGGAATTATCTGGTCTTGCAAAAAAGCGAAGAAGGCTTACGCCCGCAAGCGTCCGTTCATACAGTTTAATGAATCGTCTCTCATTCCCGAGGAGGAAGCCGATAATCAGGAGCCTGAGTCTTATCCTTCCTCTCATTCCGCTTGCGGATGGGGGCTCGCTCTGATGCTGGCGGAACTGTTCCCGACAAACCAGGAAGCTATTCTGGTACAAGGTTATGAGTACGGGCAGAGCCGTGTGATAGCGGGATATCACTATCAGACCGATGTAGATGCTGGCCGTCTCTGCGCCAGTGCCGGCTTGGCTCGTCTGCACGCTAGTGACGATTTCGCTGAAGCTCTCAAGGCTGCGAAAGCGGAACTCAAGGAAAAGAAGACGAATAGCGTTTCCAGCGTAAAGGCTTCCAAAGTGGTGAAGGAGGAATACTATAATACTGCCGGAACCCGTGTCAGTGCCCAGCAGAAGGGCGTGACTATCGTCAAGAGAATCTATGCGGACGGAACTAATGAGACAAAGAAAATTCTCATTAAATAAATAGTAGTTTAGGACCTTCGTCCGACCGGTGAGGGCATGAGATTGTGAGCATGCCCTCATCATTAAAAAAATGTAAACATAAAATTACGAATATGCAAAGATTGCTTTATGTATCAATTATATTTGCTACTTTGTTCGCTGCATCTTGCAGCGATAATGATGAGACTGCGGAATTCTTAAATGATGATCCTTACGGCAAATATACTGAGGAGGGTAATGCAGTCTTATCAGCATTGCAGATGCTCGCTGATGTCGACAGCCTTCCGAATAACTGGAAGACGGCGACGTTCGAGCCGACTATCGGCGACGTCACCGATGAGGCCAATCCTTATGTGCGCTCATACGTGGTGAGCGACAGATGTGAGGCCCGATCGTTTTTTCTTGCATTAACAGGAGTGGATGTTACTGATACTCTTGGCACAGCGACAGCGCAGACGGAGGATATGAAATTTGTGTATACCGGTTCTGCATCATCCAATCTGTTTGCCACAATAGATATAAGCATGAGGCAAATGCCTCATCTCGTTCAGTTGAGGCTTATCCCAATGTCTGCCGCCGGTGACAATGCTCCAATATTTGAAGGACAGCCTTACTATAAAGTCGGTGACGTAATCCTTGCCGATGATGGGTGCTATTGGATATGCGTAAAGCAAGCTGTTTCAGATAAAAATGACTCCAGATGGTGCACGTTGCAACTGACGAGCGAAAATTATAAATATAGGAGTACTGATGAGAGTAATGTAAACTGCCTCCCTTGGCAGTTGGGGTCAAATTTGGACGATGTGGAACGATTCAGCGAATTAATGTATTTGATGAAAAACGGCAATCAGGATGACAATTACAAAAGTTCTCATAGCTTTGATGTTGCATATCTAAGAAGTTTACACAATATTTTTTATTCATATTTGGCTGAAATCCTGATACCCAAAGGATTCGGCAGTACTATTGAAGACCGGGTGGAAAATCTGTTTAATGGAGAACAGTATGTGTTTTACAAAGGATATACTTCCACATTTTTTGGCGGCACTTATTATCCGTACTATGCTTGGATTAATGGCGAGTATAAACAAAAAGCGAAAGAATTCGATCTTTCACTGGCCATGGCGGAATATGACGCCCATGAATATGCGATGTATGGGAAAAAGGGTAATGTAAGCAAAATTAGAATTGCAAATGCTTATGTATTGCGCGCTGCAGATGGTGAGACTTTGTTCAAATTGAGTAAATCAAATGTTTCTTCTTATACTCCTACGAAATCTATGAATCCATACAACGATGTTTTTCTTAGTACGAAGGATTCCTACTACAAAATTGTTCCTGAGGATTATACGAAAAGGGGACATTATCAATTCGGTGATATCATGACCGATCAGAATGGTGACCGATGGTTCTGTTTGATTCCTTCCGGAGCTATATTTGAAGGCGCCGGTTCAAAATCTCCCTATAGTATTTTTATTACTTTCGATACAAAAGGTATAAAGACACAGGTGGAAACTGACGGTACGGTTGTAGCGACTAATCTTATGCCAAAGAAAATAACTGCGAATATATTGTGCTTTATTACCCAACTGACACAGGGCTTGCGACAAGGAGAGTATCCTACAGGTTCACCTGATTTGAACGCTTTCTATCGTATGTTATATGAAGAGTTAGGCGTTAATTTTAGCGATGTGTGTACGTTGCGTCTGAATAAAAATGTAAAACCAGAAAAGGGCTCCGATAGATCTGCTTTTGTTTCCACAATCAGTGCTGCATATAAAGATGGAAATGGCATGTCTATAATGAGAGTTACAGATGAAATAACAGCTGCGAATCCAGAAAACGGACAAAGTTATCCACGCTTTATAATACATACGGTTTATCCTAAAATCTACAAGATATATGATAATACGCTAAGGGACTATGTCGAAAACGTAAAATATACAGATGTTCCGATGAAATTGTCTGATATAGCAAACCAACAAAGGGTTGATGAATTTGCACAACAGGATACACTCGTAACAAAAGCGAATTTATACACTGATTATGTGGATAAAGGGATTGTTGTAAGAAAATCTGTCAGTCAGGCTGCGAAGGATGTACGAAACTATTACTATAAGGATAATTTTAGCTTGGGCAAAAATTCTGCATGGACAGCTAAATGTTTTGACGGTGTATCTACTTGCAAAAATAATTCCATGTTTAATGATAATCTTGTAATTATCCGAGCTTGTAGGCTGTATGATTGTGGAAATGAGACATATAAACGAATATCTGCTGACGGACAATATCGATTTGATGAATCGAGAATCAAACTATTTAAAGAATTTGCGAACGAACACGGTGTCGCCATGCTTTCAGGTGAAATAGATTTAGCATATCAGCAATGGTATTTTGCATCTACTCAGTTGGGAAATTCAGGCCTAATTAAGGGTTGGCCTCTATGTCACAGTCTCTATAACGGCGAGGTCATTTCAGGCTTCTACTCTTGGAAAGACGAGTGGGAATAGAACGAATATAAGTCTTCTCTAATATAGTAATATCGTATGCAAAAGATTTTCTCAATATTATGCATTCCGGCAGCCCTCCTGCTCTGTCTGTTTTCCTTTTCCTCGTGTTCTGACGACGACGACATCGGGGAGGCCAGGGAAACAGAGCAGGGCGGCATGCAGGCTGACGACATGGAGGCCTTCGTGCTATTGAACCGTTTCTGCGGGTTGTCGGAACTGCCGTCTGACTGGAAATCAAAGACATACGAACCGATATATGGCAGTGTGATCAACGAGGCGGAGCCGTTCGTAAGATACCAGCCGGTTTTTGATTTCGAGGAGGCCCGGCTGATATTCGAAGGACTGACCGGGGAAGACGCCGACAGCAACAGCGTGACGACCGTGAGCAGGGGAGGTGCTGAACTGAACTTCACCCCGGTGAGAAGCAATACCCTCTTCGCCACCCTGGATATCGCGATGAAGCAGATGCCGTCGCTGACAAGGGTGTGCTTCGTGCCCAAGTCGGTGATCGGGGATAATGACTATCCTTATTATTCCGTCGGCGACGTGATAAAGGCGTCGGACGGATGCTACTGGGTATGCATAGACCCGGGAACTGTCAAGTCGAAGAACTCACAGTGGTGCTCGCTGCAGCTTACGACGAAGAACTTCTATCATACCAACTCGGAATATCTGCCCATGGTATTGGGAACAGACCTCGCACAGGCGAAAAAAATGCTCGAGCTGATGGCGACGCTGTATTACGCGGAGGAGGGCTGCCTGAGCGACGACTTCCAATCGCAGCTGTTCGGCACTCTCTCCCTGTCGGAGATCAAGAAGATCGCCGCATGGTGGGAGGTGACGGGGGCCTTCGACAAGATTCTGCCCAAGGGCATACAGGATATAAAATGTTTTTTTGACCAGCTGCTTTCGGAACAGTACTTCCACGTGTTCTATTATGGGCATACTGGCAGATGTCCTTATCATAGCGTCGCCAGTTTCAGCTTCTTGACAGATAACAATAAGATCAGGAGCATATATGTGGATGGAGACCCCTACAAATGGAAGTCGGATGCTTCATACTATAATCTGAAGAGCAGTAAGTTTGATATGAAGCCCTATGCGCACAACTGCACCAAGGGCACCGACACTCAATACAATACGGGATATTGTACCAACGGCGTCATCGTGAGGTCTGCCAGCGGTGAGACTCTCTTCAATATCGCCGGGAGCAAAAAGAATTATAGTTACGAGAGCAGCAAGATCAATCCCTACGGAGAGGTGTACTGCCGGAACGATTTCGAGAACTTCTACAGGAGGGCGGAGTCGGGGTCATCGGCGCTGGGCGAGGTGATTGTGGATCAGAACGGTGACAGATGGTTCTGCGTGCTTCCCGCCGGACAGAAGGCGCTGGGCAACGAGACGAATATGAGCTATTATATCTCCTTCGACAGCGTGGGGATTACGACGAAGAAGGAATCGGTGATTCTGGATAATCAGTATGTATACAACGGGTATTACTCGCTGAATATCGCTCCGATGGATGTATGCCCGAAGATACTGCTCGCTCTCGCCAGACTGTATTATATGAACCGCTACGGGAGCGACAGCTATGCTTTCGAGAATAATATCCTGCAGTTTATCAGACTGAATGCTGGGGTGGATATCAGAGACTTGTTTATGGAGTCGGAATACAACGGAATGTCGTATCTTACCACCAACGTGGTGTGCGCCAGCCGCGGGTCGCAGAATCATAACCCGATGCTGAGGATGGCGATAGGGATGAACCAGGCGAGCATGAGGGCCGGACAGGCTTACTTCTATAATCTTTATTATGACGGCACGGCGGACGACAACCACAGGATGTCGCTGTATGATATCGCGAGCGCCGGCCGGGTGGGGTGGTTCAGCGGCATCGATATGGCGCCTTACTATAGTTACTTCTGGCCCTCGGCGATGTCGTATATCGAGCGGGGACAGAGGATATCCGCAGACGTGAATGCGATGGATATAAGAAACTATTACTATCAGAAGAATCTCTACGGGAGGTATGCTGACACGAGCATGGCGTATCTGAACAACTATTACAGGAACCGGTCGTGGTCGATGTTCAACGATCCTGTGCTGGTATTCCGCGTGGCTGTGTTCCCGGAGCATCAGGACGGGGCGGGGTATAACCAGTATCTCTCGGTCGACGGATCGGTATATAAGGCGCAGGTTATCACGCATAATTATTTCGACACGTTCTTTTCTTATTCTGATCTGTATCAGAATATCTACAACTATATCTATCATACGGATGATATGTATTATGCGGGTACGACGATGAAATACTGGGCTCTGCCTGAGTTCCCGTTCGAATTTGACAAACATAACTAACCCTTCTGACAGTACAGCATGAAGAAGCATCGCATATTTACAACAATCATGGTTTTGGCTTTTGCCATCGCACCTTGTCTGATCTCCTGTTCTGATGATGATTCCGACGAGGGCAACTCCGCCGGGATTATCGAGATGGAGGATATGACGGCGGAGGAACTGGAGATGGATCATTTTCTCGGTATCGTGGCCGAGGTGTATGATCTGCCGGAGGACTGGCGGTCGGAGACTTTCGAACCGGTATACGGCGTCGTCCTGGATGAGGCGGCGCCCTACGTGAGATACGTCGAGGTGGAGGATGCCGAGGAGGCGTACGACGAATACTGCGACCTGATTCATTTCTCGCTCTTCGATGACGACAGCAACTCTCTTTCCGTCGGGAATATCCGTCTCGTATATACGCCTCTGCAGCAGAGTGACGTGTTTGCCACTGTCGACGTGGATATCCCGCAGATGCCGCATCTGACCCAGATCCGGTTTGTGCCCCCGAGTGCCATGCCGGAGAATGGCAAGGCGACGGTGGAGACACCGGGGTATTATTTCATCGGCGACGTGATAATGGACAGGGCGGGATGCTACTGGACGTGTATCACTCATGTGGGGGCGTATACTTACTGGGCTTCGATGCAGCTGAAAACGAGCACTCTCAGTTCGATGGTTCCGTCAAGCAATAAGGTGCTGAACTTCAAGGACTGGTATAATAATTATCCCGACGGGTATTGCCGCGTGCCGATGGCGCTGAACGATATCGGTAAGGACAGTTATGTGCAGTATTTCATCGACCTTATGGTGCTGATGGCCGGGAAGAAGGTACTCAACAAGGAGGACTTTCCCGCTAATCTGGGGGAGACGAATTACAGCGGGTATAATACCACTTATCTGAATTACCTCAAGGCGGCGTGGATGGAAAACGAGATTTTCGACAAGGTGCTGCCGGAGTACATGAATTTCAATTATTTCATCAACAATAAACAATATAATGTTTTCTACTGGTATTGTAAAAATAACAGCGTTTATTATATCCCCTTTAATTACATGAATAACTACAAAAATAACGGCAAGGTTTATGTTACGCTGACTATTCCCACGAGTGCGAACTCCTGCTTTGATATCTTCGATTATGCTTACTACGGCATGAAGGATATACAGCATAACAACATCTCCGGAGCTCCGCAACAAGGCTTCGTGCTTCGCATCACGAGGGGGGATAAGTTCGGCAGCCTGCCGTACAACTATAACGCCAGAATATATAATACGGCTGATATCCTTGTGAAAGGGAAGGCTGTGAACAGGAATTACAGATAGTGTGAGGTGCGACGACCGTATAACAGCACGAGTTGGGAAAAATTTCCTCACACCTCACGCAAAGTGGGGTTATGTTGCTGGGAACGAGGATTTTGCAGCGCGTGAGGTTGAAAAACCTATACGCAACCTTACGCAGAAAAACCGGCTCAAGAGGGGGCTTGAAAACGCCCAAAACGGGGAAATCCTCCTTTTCGGGTCTCTGGAAATCCACTTCATGGATTTTTTTCTGCATTTCATGGATTTTTTTATTCTTGAAATGGATGCCGGACAAATACATCATGGATTTTTCAGAAATCGACGTGGATTTTTGGAAATCAGGAAATATGGGTTTGTAAATTGCTGGTAGTCAACAACTTGCATGAGAGTGAAAGAGGCTGGGATGGCTTACTATATAAATATGTGTTTGGTGACATCGTCCCGAAGAGCCGATTTTTGGGCGTAGCGGTGCGGACAAAATAAAAATGGTGAAAACGCGCAGATCTGCGTATGGGTTACAAAACCTTACGCGTTGGAAAGTGCAGGATCACAAGGACTTGGCTGTGTTTTGCGTGAGGTGTGAGGAAAATTTCCGAAACTCTTACTGTAACGCATACGCGCGACTAACGCGGTTTTGATCGTGGAGGAGAGGGCTCCATCGGACAGTGTACTTGGTTCCACGCCCCCTCTCGCCAGCGAGGGGGAGAGATCAGAGTAGCCCCGTCATGTATAGCGGCAGATACAATATACCATCCTTTTCTTTCAGATCACCATCATATAAGATATAGGGTGTGGACAGATAGTTTCCATATTTCTTTATGCACTTATTAAGAGATGTAATCGTAAAATTCTTGCCGGATTTCACTTCTATGGGAGAAATGTTGTGGCGCGATGTAATTTTACTTTTCGCGATAAGAAAGTCTATTTCCATTCGGTTTTCCGCATCGTGGTTGTCGCTCTGAGAGAAGAAGTAGAGTGCGTGTCCCCCGGCTCGTAGCATTTGAGCGACAAGGTTTTCCGTAATCATCCCTTTGTTTGTTTCCAGTTTCCCAAGCAGAAGCTTTTTGTATATTTCTTCTGCCACGATACCGTTTTCATCGAAAGCATGGCTGATGAGCAGGCCGGTGTCACCCATGTAGCATTTCAATGTCGTACGTTCGTCATTCAACCGTAGTCCGATACTTGGTTCTGTAGTGTTGTAGCAGCAGTTTACTACTTTTGCTTCAGACAGCCAGATGAACGCCGATTCGTATTCTCTCATACGTGCTGATGACGAGATGGCTGACAATCTGAATTTCTTCTCATGCCGCTGTAATTGTCCCGGTATGGAGTCGAAGATGGAAACAACTCTCTTCTCGTCGTTATCGGCATATTGATGGATGTCGTTTCTGTAGAGGCTGATGATATCCCTTTTTACCTCGTCCACCCGATCGAAGTCCTGCGTCTTAACATATTTGTCTACAGCCTGCGGCATGCCCCCGACGATCATATACAGCCGGAGGAGTTCCGAAATCTTTCTGTGGAGCACTCCTACCATCGTTTTCTTATCGAAACAATCCCTGATATATGGCATCAGCATGTCTTCGCCTATCGCCCATAAGAACTCCTCGAAATCCATAGGATACATTTCCACGCAATATTCTTCTGATGGGATGACGATGCCTTTGGAATTCTTGCGGATGCTTACTAACGATCCCGTCTCGATATAGTCATAACGATGGTCTTTGACGAGGTATTTGATTGCAGCCCGGGCTTTGGGGTACAACTGGATTTCGTCGAAGATGATGAGAGAACGTCTTTCCACAAGCTTTACACCTGTTTTCAGCTGAAGCAGGCGGAAAAACAGGTCAAGGTTGGTTATTTGGGTGTCGAAGATTTCAAGCATTTCCTTATCAATATTGTTGAAGTCGACGAGAATATAAGAATCGTATTCGTTTCTTGCAAATTCTTCAACAATATAGCTTTTCCCCACGCGCCTGGCTCCTTCTATCAGCAGCGCGACCTCGCCACTTCTTGACTGTTTCCACTTTAGGAAGGTATTGTATATCTTTCGTTTCATCATGATAAATCACGTTTTTGAGGGTTTTCATGATGCAAATATACACGTTTTTGAGGGTTTCTCCAAGTGGAATTCCCACGTTTTTGAGATTTTTATGCTTTTTCTGTACTTTTCTACATAATTTTGTAGTCTGCGATGCCCCTCTTGTCGCTGCAGAATGACACTGCGATCTTATATACTTTCTTGCCATCAGCGCCGTAAGCTGCGGCATAGTCGCGTTCATTATGCTGATCGACTGCGGCATCGACGCCGCCGTTCTTATCCAGTTTCATCTCGAAGATAAGAACCGTCTTTTTCATATACTCCGCCACCATGTCGATGCGGCCCCTGGCCACTTGTCGCTCCTCTTCAATCCGACAACCGACGAGGGAAAACGTCTGCCGCATGATAAAGCGGTATCGTTCTTCTGTCAGATATTCCTGACTGTGCTGGGAGTAAGGAGTCTCGGCGAATAGCTGCTTGAGATTCTCCATCATCGCGGGGATGTCGTCAGACTTTATCGCCAATCTGATATTTTTGATGCTGCTGTCCACATCGTTGCTCTTTTTGTTTACGGCATTCGGCAACACTATCCTATACAGGGCTCGTCGCACTTCATTGTTGGGAATCCCCAGAGTATAGGTGTCTTCGTCGCAATCCTTTATCGTGAGATATCCGGCCTGATAGAGGAATAATTCTACATTGTCTAAGGACACATCATCAGTATCGAAATCTTCTCTGTCAACTATACACTTTTCGATGTTGATTTTGCTATTCTCAGCATGTGCGAGTAACTGATTAAGCAAACTGCTACCTCCGGAAGAAGCCCAGTAGTTGCCTATTTCTTTATCATTAAGGGCGCAGATGAGACTGTAGGGGTTATACACCATTTTTTCCGGGTTGGCATCATTGCTGAAACGATAGCCGTCGTAGGCATATTCCAGTCGTGCAATCGCTTCATTCACAGTCCATCCGTTTTCCTGGCTCATTGCTTGAATCTCTGGCTGGAAATTATCAAAGATTTCTTGTCGGGTGATACCGCAAACGGTCGCATATTTCGGTTTGTTGCCGATAATGGAGATATTGTTCAGAGTGCTGAAAAGACTGAGTTGGGTAAACTTCGTTATACCAGTAAGGAAAAGGCATTTAAGATGATTGCTGGCGGTCTTGAGGGCAGGGAAGAAACTGCGATATACGACAACCATTTTCTCGTGCTCTTCTTCTTTGAAGAGAGTATGCTGCAATGGGGCATCGTATTCGTCGACGAGGACGGCTACCTGATGACCGGTAGCTTTGTGGGCTTTCTCCAGAAGTGACACGAAACGGTCGGAAAGCGATTCGTCTGTCTTAAACTTTCCATATATAGTTTCATACTTTGCTAATGTCGTATTGATATGATGATACAAATCTTCCGCCGTCTCCTTGCCGCTGAAGTCAAACGAGAACACCTGCCGCTTTGGCCACTCCGTCTCGAGATCCATGATTTTCAGACCCTCGAAGAGATCTTTGCGACCTTCGAAGTAGCATTTCAGGGTGCTTGTCAGGAGCGACTTTCCGAAACGGCGGGGACGGCTAAGAAAGTTGTTCTTAACCCCGTTGGCGATTTGCCATACCATATCTGTCTTGTCCACATAGATGTAGTTTCCTTTGCGGATTTCCTCAAACTCTTGTACTCCTATCGGTAATTTCCTTGTTGCCATGGCTTTTCCTCCGTTGAGATTACTTTTCGCTGCAAAGATAGTGATAAATCGGGAGATTTGCAAATAATGGTGCAGATTTATTTCTTCACCGTGAAGTAAATCTCATATTTCTCGTCACCGATTTCATACAGCGGCACGAGTTTTATGTTGTGATCCTGTCCTTTGGTCTTATAATGACTCTTCGTCCATCTCACAGCCTTATACTCCTGATTGTACATCGGTTGGAGGATAGACGCGGCATCCGTCTTGTCGCCCTTCAGCGCCACCTCACTGTCTGTGATGCCGGCAAGCACTATCTTACCCTATCAGAGTGAAGATAAATTTAGCAAAGTCAGTGATGTCTCCATCGACACTTGCCTTTTCAAGCGTTGTCATGTATTCATCGCGTTTTTCCACAGGGATGATGGTCCAAGGATAACCGGCGGTGACGAGCATGGCATTCATGATGAAACGCGCTGTACGGCCATTGCCATCCATATAAGGATGGATGTACACGAAGAAGAAATGGCCGAGGATGGCACGCACCAAAGCGTTGTCTTCCTGGCGAAGCAAGGTATAGAAAGTCTGCATGGCATCGATGATGGCATCCGGATTGAGCGGAGTGTGCTTGGAACCACGGATGTAAACCTGATGCTTGCGGTAACCGATCAAGTCTCTTGCCTGAATGATACCCGCCTGCACACAAGGTTCAAAAAGTTCGAAGTGCCAGTACTGTAACTGCTCAGATACTACATCGCCGGCCCTGCCATTACCGTGAAGGATGGTGATAACACTTGAGCGCACACTCTGAAAGGCTTGATAGTAACCGCGTGCTGCAAGTGCATTTTTGGTATCATTGTCTTTCTTCACATCTTCCGGGCTCCATTCGCCACTTCGTACCCGCTCAATGAGTTCGTCGGTAACTCGATAACCTTCAATAGACAATGAATGATAGGAATCCTTCACATAGTTGGCATCCATACTGGCAAGAACCTGCTCTAAATCATCTTCGACGGTTTTGGGAGGAGCAATGCCGGATATCTGCTCGCGCATTTTTTTCCACAACAGTTGTATGCGGATGCAATAAGGTGAGCGCAGAATGATGTCGGAGGCAAACTCGGCACCCTCTTCAAAAGGATTCTCCGGACGCAGATCGTAACCCAGTCTCTTCATCATTCGCATGATGTCATCCGCAAATTCTGTACGGCCTATAGCATTCAAGGCTCCCACAATACGCGCCGCTCTGGTGGAATTACCATTGTTGCCGGCCAAGGCGATGATGTCAGATGCATCACGGAGGCTCTCAAGGCAGGTCTGGGCTTCGATGCGGTTGGTAATGAAATATTGGGGAGTGCAGAAGAGTAGGGCCTCTGCCAAGGAATAGACATTCAATCCGAACTGAGAATCTTTTTCTATATGCTGCGGAAGAACGGCGGTAACATCAAGAAGTGTGTCGCCATACTTTAGCTGGATAATATTGTTACCGGCCTTGGTTGCACGGATGACTACTTGTTTGGGCGCAACATAATAACCACTATAAAAAGCCAAAGACTGTTCGGCCGTAAGGCTCCAGTCGTTGCCGAAACGATTTTGGGCATAGGCGGCGATGAACTGCCAGTAAGAGGCGTACCAAACCGTAGTGTCACCTTCGTCACCGGGAAGTGAAGGCATATACCATCCCTTGATAATGGGCTGAAGATAACCATTATCAAGAAGTCGTTTGGTATGGGTGACGCCCAAAGCCTCCTGCCCTCGTATCACTGAGAAATGGTTCTTCTCCTGATACTCCTTCAATACACGGAGTGATTCTGCCAATCGTTCATTTGCTGATGCCATAACCTATAAATTTAGAAATCTTGATCGCGCATACTTTAGTATTTGTCCTTGTGCTTTTATTAGTATTTAGCCATGTGGACTTATTAGTATTTGTCGATGTGCGATTATTAGTATTTGGCCGCAAAGATACCACTTTCTTTCTAAAAATCCAAGAAAATGAATGTGTTTTTGGGAAAAATTTAATTCTTCTTCATTCCTTTGTAGCGTATTCATACCACTTATCAAGATAATAAGAACTATCAACGACTTTATAATAGAAAGTAGGTCTTGCATCCACTTTTACTGAGTTGAATATACTTTGTATACAGTCAAAAAAAGCGGCAGGCGATGTCTCGCTTGCCGCTTGCTGTCGGGATTACTGGACTCGAACCAGCGACCTCGCGCCCCCCAGACGTGTGCGCTACCAACTGCGCTAAATCCCGAAGCCTTTCTAAATTCGGGTGCAAAGGTAATACATTTTTCCCGAACCACCAAATTTTTCGCTGATTTTTTAATTAATTTCACAGATTATTTTTTTTTAAGTTTATAAATTAGGATTATTGACAATTTATTAATAACTTTGCCGTTTGATATACAAGTAATTAATTACAGATACTGATAATGCGATATAAAATAACAGGTCCAGAGAAGATTCGGAATACCATCACTCTGCCCGCCTCGAAGAGCATAAGTAACAGAGCCCTTGTGATTTGTGCCCTTGCCGGCAGTGAGATATTACCAGAGAATCTCTCCGACTGCGACGACACCAATGTGATGCTCGCCGCGCTGAAAGAAATGCCCGAAGAGATCGATATCAAGGCAGCCGGCACCGCCATGCGCTTTCTCACAGCCTATCTGGCCGTAACCCCCGGCGAGCATGTCATCACCGGCACCGACCGTATGAAGCACCGTCCGATAGGAGTGCTCGTCGACGCCCTCAGATACCTCGGAGCAAGAATAGAGTACATGGGTGAGGAAGGATTCCCGCCCCTCCGCATCGTCGGAGGCAGACACGAAGGCGGACATCTCGAGATAGCCAGCAATGTGAGCTCGCAATACATCTCCGCGCTACTGATGATCGGGCCGGTGCTGAAGAAAGGGCTGCAGCTCCGTCTGCAGGGCGACATCATCTCAAGACCGTATATCGACCTCACACTCTGGATCATGCGGTCATTCGGAGCCGAGGCGGAGTGGAGCGACGTAGACCTCATCACCGTGAAGCCGCGCCCTTACCTCTGCAAGCCCTACCGCGTGGAGAGCGACTGGAGCGCCGCATCATACTGGTATGAAATGCTCGCTCTAAACGGCGACAAAGAGTCGGAACTCCTCATCGAAGGACTCAGCGACAACAGCAGACAGGGCGACTCCATCGCACGCTACCTCTTCAGCATGCTCGGCATCAAGACCTTCTTCGAAGACAGCGGCGTCGAGGGAAGACAGAACGTGAGACTCAAGAAGAACCCCCGCGTGCTGCCGCGCCTCGATTACGACTTCATCAACTCCCCCGATCTGGCGCAGACCTTCGTCGCCACCTGCGCGGCAATGAACATACCTTTCCGTTTTACCGGACTGGGCACCCTCAAGATGAAAGAGACCGACCGCATCGAAGCCCTCAAGGCAGAGATGAGGAAGCTCGGATACGTGATAAAGAGCGAAGACGACACCATGCTCTACTGGGACGGACAGCGGTGCGAAGCCGATATGTCGGCAGGCATCGACACCTACGAAGACCACCGCATGGCGATGGCATTCGCCCCCCTGGCGCAGAAGTTTGACGGTCTGACGATCAACAATCCGCAGGTGGTGACAAAGTCATACCCTGCCTTCTGGGACGACATCAGGTCGGCAGGATTCACCATCGAGGAGGAGGGAGAATAGCCTATGTGGGTATTGCTTGCGATGCTCGCGGGTCTCGGTGTGATATGTGCCGTGATCGGTCTATTCTCCAAAGACTCCGAGGTAGTGCATCCCGGGAAAAGCACCTGCGACAGTTGCAGTGCCGCGGCCCTCGGCGAGTGCTCGCTCAAGGAGATGATGGCCAAGGGCAAGGGCTGTAAGACAGACAGGAAATCCGACGACGAAAATACAGAACAATGAGAAGAAACGGAATACTATCGGCAGTGATGATGACGACGGTGATTATCGCCGTGCTGGGATGCAGTACGAGCAAGAACACCGCCAAGACACGCTGGTGGCATTCCTTCACCGCTAAATATAATACCTATTATAACGGCAGTCAGGCTTACATCGAGGGATATATCGAAAAGGAAGACGGCAACAAAGACAATTTCACCGAGATAATACCCCTCTTCACCGTAGGCAACAAAAACAGCAAGGAACTCGGGAAAGGCAATTTCGACCGGGCTGTGGAGAAGAGCGAGAAAACCATCCGCCGGCACAGCATCAAGAAACGCCCCGAGTGGAAGAAAAGCCGTAAGAAGACAGCCAAAGACATCGAATGGCTCGGAAGAAAAGAATATAACCCCTTTTTGTGGAAAGCGTGGCTGCTGCTCGGACGGGCGCAGTTTCAGGAAGGCAACTTCGAGGAAGCCGCCGCCACCTTCTCATATATGAGCCGGCTCTACCAGACGCAGCCCGCCATCTACGGCAGGGCGAGAGCGTGGCTGGCACGATGCTACACACAACTCGACTGGATCTACGACGCCGAGGATGTGATCACGAAGATGAACCGCGACTCCATCGACTGGAGAGCCAAGAGAACGTGGGAGATGACATACGCCGACTTCTACCTCCATCAGCAGAAATGGAACGAGGCGCTGCCGCATCTCAAGCAGGTGATAAAGCACGAGAAGAGGAAAAAGCAGAAGGCGAGAGAGTATTATCTCCTCGGACAGATAGAAAACCAGCTGGGCCACAGAGATCTGGCATACAAGGCCTTCAAGAAGGTCGTGGCGCAGAATCCGCCCTACGAACTCGAATTCAACGCCCGGATAGCGCAGACGGAGGTGATGGCCTCGGGACAGTCGAAGAAGATGATCAGCAAACTGAAGCGTATGGCGGCGTCGGATAACAACAAGGAATATCTCGACCAGGTGTATTACGCCATCGGTAATATCTATCTCACGAAGAAAGATACAGCCAACGCCATCGCCTCGTACGAGAAAGGTGCCGGGAAGTCCACCCGCAACGGCATAGAAAAAGGTGTGCTGCTGCTCCGTCTCGGTGACCTGTACTGGGAGAAAGAGAAGTTCGGTGACGCCCAGCGCTGTTACGGCGAGGCCATCGGACTCCTCGACAAAGACAGAGACGACTACGAACAACTCTCCGACAGATCGAAGATCCTCGACGAACTGGTGCCCTATACCGACGGGATATATCTGCAGGACTCCCTTCAGGCTCTCGCCAGGATGCCGGAGGCCGAACGCCTGAAAGCCATAGACAGAGTGATCGAGGCTCTCAAGAAGAAGGAAAAAGAGGAAAAACGACTCGCCGATATCGCAGCGGCGGAAAAGACGATGCAGCAGCAGGGGGCTATGGGGAACAACAGAAAGACGACGACGCCCGTGGCATCGACAGCCAACAAACAAGGCACCTTCTACTTCTATAATCCCACGGCGGTGACGCAGGGTAAGTCTACCTTCCAGAAACAGTGGGGAAAGAGAGAGAATGTCGACGACTGGCAGCGAATCAACAAGACCGTGGTATCGCTTGGAGGAGAGTTTGCCGCTGACAATGAAGAACTTAACGACTCGACAGCCGGCGAGGAGATGGCGGCCGTTCCCGACTCGATCAGTGCCGAAGCCGACAGCGCCGCCAACGACCCCCACAAGAGAGAATACTATCTCGCGCAGATACCCTTCACCGAAGAACAAATGGCGGAAAGCAACACCATAATAAAAGACGGGCTCTACCACTCGGGAGTGATCTTCAAAGACAAACTCGACAACCTCGGACTCTCCGAAAAAGCCCTCACAAGACTCATACGGCAGTATCCCGAATACGAGAATATGCCCGACGTATATTACCACCTCTTCCTCCTCTATTCCAGAAAAGGGGATGACGCCACGGCGGCGCAGTATCTCAACAAACTGAAGACCGGCTACCCGACAAACCAGTGGACGACGCTGCTCTCCGACCCATACTACAGCGAGAACCAGCGCTTCGGAGTGCATATCGAAGACTCCCTCTATGCCGCCACCTACGACGCCTTCAAGGCAAACAGGTTCGCGGAGGTGAGAGCCAACACCCGTCTGTCGGAAGAACGCTTCCCCCTCGGAGCCAACAGGGATAAGTTTATCTTCATCAGCGGACTGTCGAAACTCAACGAGGGCGACGCCAACGCCTGTGTGGAAAATATGAAGACCGTGGTGGAGAAATACCCGTCGAGCGATGTGGCCAATATCGCCGGAATGATCGTCAAGGGAGTGCAGAGCGGACGTTCGCTCAGAGGAGGCAACTTCGACATCGGTAATGTGTGGGACCGCCGCACCGTGGTCCTCTCCGACAGCGACTCCATAGCGCAGCGTAAGTTCGTCGACGAGAGAAATATAGAATTCATGTTCCTGCTCGTATACAAGGCCGACACACTCGACGAAAACCAGCTACTCTACGATATGGCGAAATTCAACTTCACCAAATATACCGTAAGAAACTTCGACATGGAATTCGTTGACGACGCCGGACTCCGCCGCATGGAGATAGGCAGATTCCACAACTACGACGAGGCGCTGCAATACGCCCGCGACCTCTATGCCGACAAGGAGATGGCAGAGGCTCTCAAGCCCTGCAGGGCGGTGATAATAAGCACCACTAACATGGAGCTCCTCGGACGGCAGTTCAGCTACAACGACTACGAGAAATTCTACGAAGAGCACTTCGTGCATCTGGATATCGAGACGGAGAAACTCCTCGAAGGGCCCGAGGTGGCATCGCCAGAGGAACAGTTCGAAGACCAGGACGAGCAGCTCGGGGAAAAGATAGAAAACAACAGCGGCACCACGCAGGATGCCGAGGACGATTATTACGACGATTTGGAGGATATACTGAATGAGTAACGGTTTATTACTTTGGGCCGACGATGAGATAGAACTCCTCAAGGCCCATATTCTCTTCCTGGAGAAGAAAGGATACGAGGTGGTGACGGTGAGCAACGGCACCGACGCCATCGAACAGTGCAGGAAACAAACCTTCGACCTGGTGATGCTCGACGAGATGATGCCGGGACTGAGCGGGCTGGAGACGCTCCAGAAAATCAAGGAGATACAGCCGGCAACCCCCGTCGTGATGGTCACCAAAAGCGAGGAGGAAAATATCATGGAGGAGGCTATCGGACGGAAGATCGCCGACTATCTCATCAAACCCGTCAACCCGATGCAGATCCTCCTGACGCTGAAGAAAAACATCCATCAGAAGGAGATAGTGACGGAGGTGACGCAGACAGGGTACCAGCAGGAGTTCCAGCAGTTAGCGATGAAGATACAAGACTGCCGGGGATATCAGGACTGGATGGATGTATACCGCCGTCTCGTGCACTGGGAACTGGAGCTGAGCAGCACCGACAGCAGCATGACGGAGATGCTGAAGATGCAGAAGGAGGACGCCAATATCGGTTTTGCCAAATATGTGAAGAAGAACTATCTCGACTGGGTCGACGAGAGGAAACAGTTCGACCAGGATCCGTCGAGGCCGATGCTCAGTCCCGACGTCTTTAAGAAAAAGGTGTTTCCGCTGCTCAACCAGGGCGAGAAGGTGTTCCTCATCGTGCTCGACAACTTCCGTTACGACCAGTGGAGGATGCTCGCCGGAGAGATCGGGGATATGTTTGATATCGACGAGGATATGTATTTCAGCATCCTCCCCACCGCCACGCAGTATGCACGCAACGCCATCTTCAGCGGACTGATGCCCAACAAGATAGCGCAGATGTTTCCCGACCTCTGGGTCGACGAGGACTCCGAAGAGGGGAAAAACCTCAACGAAGGACCGCTCGTGGGCACTCAGATAGAGCGATTCAGAAGACACGACACTTACTCGTATCATAAGTTTAATGATCAGACAACGGCGGAGAAGTTCATGCAGCAGCAATACAAGGATCTGCAGAAATACGACCTCAACGTGCTGGTGTTCAACTTCATCGACATGCTCAGTCATGCACGCACCGAGTCGAAGATGGTGAGAGAACTCGCCAACAACGAGAGTGCCTTCCGCAGTCTCACCCTCAGCTGGTTCCGCCACTCCGCCATGGCCGACCTCTTCAAAGAACTGGCGCAGAGCGACTACAAGGTTATCGTCACCACCGATCACGGCAGTATCAGGACAAACAAACCCGTGAAGATCATCGGCGACAGGAATACCAATACCAACCTGAGATACAAGCTCGGCAAAAACCTCAACTACCAGTCGAAAGACCTCTTTACGATCAGCGACCCGAGGAAGGCACAGCTGCCGTCACCCAATCTCAGCACCACTTACGTATTCGCTACGGGCGACCTCTTCTTCGCCTATCCCAACAACTACAACTATTACGTGTCGTACTACAAAGACACGTTCCAGCACGGAGGAATATCGATGGAGGAGATGATCATCCCCATCGTAACACTCACGGGAAGAAAGAAATAATATTCAGATATCACGATGGAAATAATTATCGACAGTATTGACAATATAAGATCCGCGGCACGGCGGTTTGCCGATGCCATGGGCAATGCTAACGTATACGCCTTCTACGGTAAGATGGGAGCCGGCAAGACCACTTTCATCAAAGCCTTGTGCGAGGAACTGGGAGTGGAGGATGTGATCACCTCACCCACCTTCGCCATAGTCAACGAATACACCGACGGCGAAGGGCAGCCGATATATCACTTCGACTTCTACAGGATAAAGAAACTCGAGGAGGTATACGACATGGGCTACGAGGACTATTTCTACAGCGGCGGCCTCTGTCTTATCGAATGGCCCGAGCTGATTGAAGACATCCTCCCCGAAGATGCCGTGAAGGTGGAAATCACCGATCTGGGCGACGGAAAGAGAAAACTGACGTTCTGACCGGACATTCTGACTGCAGCCGGATTTCTTTCCGAGTGCAGTCGGATTTTTTTTGAGTGCAGTCAGAATTGTTTAAACCAATGATTACAAAATAGCTTTGTCATCGTCCTTGGGTTATAAGAGAATTGCGGAATAATCGATTATAGCTCATATATATGACAAAGCAGACACTGATAAAAACACTGATGCTGTTGGTTGTGGCCTTATCCCCGGTAGCGGAAGCCATAGCCCAGACGACCCGTTATCAGGTGGGAGTATGCGACTGGATGATCCTCAAGCGCCAGAAGCTCGGGGCCTTCGCACTCGCCAAGGAGATAGGGGCCGACGGCATCGAAGTAGACATGGGTTCGCTGGGACAGCGGGTGATGTTCGACAACGAACTGAGAGGAGGGGAGAAGACAGAGGCATTCATCAGGGCCAAGGCAGTAAACAAGATCGCCATACCGTCGATTGCCATGAGCGGTTTCTTCGCCCAGAGCTTCCTCAAGCGCGACAACTACAAAGACCTCCTCGACGACTGTTTCGACACTATGGAGAGGATGGGGGCGAGAGTGGCCTTCCTCCCCCTCGGCGGCAGCGGCAAGGAATGGATGGTGCAGGGCTCTCCCGAGAGGGCTGATATGACACGGCGCCTCCACGATGTCGGAGAGACGGCGCTCAGCCGCGGCGTGGTAGTGGGCATCAGGACTCAGATGAACGCCAAGGAGAGCATCCGGCTCCTCAGGGAGATCGACTCCGAAGGCATCAAGATCTACTACAATTTTCAGGATGCCGCGGACAACGGATGGGATATCTGCAAGGAACTCAAGCGGCTGGGAAAGAAAAGGATATGTCAGATCCACGCTTCCAATACCGACAAGGTGAATCTGAGGGAAGATACGATGATCGACCTCCCGAAGATCAGGAAGACACTCGACAAGATAGGGTGGAAAGGATGGCTCGTCGTGGAACGGTCGAGAGACGTCACCAGGGTGAAAGACGTGAAATACAATTTCTCCCGGAATGTGGCCTACCTGAAAGAGATTTTCGAGGAATAAGAAGAAACTAAGAATAATTACTAATAAAAACCTAAAAAGTCATGAAGAAAAATCATTTTATCAAACTGCAACAGTTCTGTTGGCTGCTCCTTTCGGCNGTCTTGCCAGNGCTGATGATTTCTTGTGCGACAGATGGTTATGATGACGAGACCTTCAGTTCGAGCGTGCAGAACGCCCAGCTGGAATCCCCCACGGAGGATAATATCACCATCACTTCGAGCACCGACGGGGCGACACAGACGATAAGCTGGCCCGTAGTGCACGGTGCCGGCGGTTATCTCGTTTCCGTAATCGAACTCGGAGACCCCGACGTATATATCGTGCANGACAGCATCGTCGACGGATGTGCTATCAGTTGCAAGAGATCGTCGGACGCCAACTACCAGGTGTCGGTGAAGACTCTCGGAAACACCAAGTATAACAATGCCGAGGCACTGAGCGCGACGGTGAAGTCGTATAACACCTTCACCCCGACCTACGCCACCATCCCCGACGGCAGCGACCTGTATCAGTATTTCCAGGCCAACGCCATCCCCACCGATACTGTCGGCGAACTCTGCTACGACCTCGTCGAGGGCGGTTCTTATACCGTCAGCGATGTCCTCGACTTCGGAGGTGCTTATATCACCCTCCGCACCACAAGCAAGAGCAACAGAGCCACGGTGACTTACGGTGAGGCCGGAACGATCCGCACCTCGGCTCCGATGACACTGAAAAACCTCATCGTCGACTGTTCCGCTTCGGGTGATGCCGCTGTCGGACTGAGCAAGACCCCCGACGAGAGCATACTCAACAAAAACGGAGGCAGCGGAGGATACTACATCATCAGCGGCGGTGCTGTATATATCACTGGTTGTCTCTTCAAAGGAGTGAAAGGCAACTTCCTCTTCGACAACAACACCAAATACTGCATCGAAACCTTCCTGATGGACAACTGCCAGGTGGAGGTCAACGTGTCGGAAGAAGTCAAGGCACAGGCACACTTCTACTTCAAGCAAGGCTTCGTGAAAGACTTCACAGTGAAGAACTCCTCATGGTGGAGCGTCGGAGAAGACGGATTCAAATACTTCATGCAGTATTCCAACGGAGGACGACTCGACAGAGCGGGATACGACACATCCGAAGGACAGTCGGTAAACTTCCTCAACAACTCATTCTATAAGATCGGCCGCAACGACAGCCAGTGGGCCAACTACTCGGCTTTCGTGGGAAGAAACTACACCTGGTTTGACATAGAAAACAATATCTGGCAGGACTGCATGCCCAACATCGCCAAGCGAATCCTCGGACAGCGTCTGCCAAGCACCTACGACCAGTGTACCTTCAACTACAACACATACTGGAAAGACGGAGCCATGGCTACAGACTGGTATGACGACTCCGGCAACTTCTACGACAACGGAACGGTGCTCACCAGCGACCCGGCGTTCAAAGATCCCGCCAACGGCGATCTCACGCCCCAGGGTGCAGAGCAGATACAATACCAGACGGGCGACCCGAGATGGTTTTGAAGAAAGAACGACTTTAAAGAATGACGATTATGAATAACAAAACGATAAAGACAGCGGCCGTGGCCCTGATGATGATGTTCTCGTCGGCGGCGATGGCACAGAATACGGTCGTAACCGGAAGCGTGGTCGATGAATTCGGAGAGCCGGTCATCGGTGCCACCGTGAGAGTGGACGGCACCAAACTCGCCACTATCACCGACCTCGACGGTAATTACAAGATCGAAGTGCCCAAAGGGAAGCAGATCACCATCTCTTACCTGGGCTACAAGGATATAAAGACAACAGGAGGAAAGATCGCTCTCTCGGCCGACGACAACGAACTGGAAGAGGTGGTGGTGGTAGGTTACGGCACTCAGAAGAAAGCCCACCTCACCGGATCTGTCGCCACCGTTCCTATGAACGATATCCAGGATATCGTGGCCGGAGGCCTCGCATCCACACTCAGCGGTATGGTCAACGGTCTGTCGGTGAGCGGCGGTGATGCCCGTCCGGGTGAGAACTCCACCATCTATATCCGCGGCGTCGACGACATGGGGGCTATCGGTAGTACCGCACAGCAGCCTCTCTTCGTCATCGACGGATATATCTACCCCAACGACGTGAAAGTGGGCAACACTACCCAGAACCTCGGTGCGGAAGCCTTCAACAACCTCGACGCCAGCGAGGTGGAGAGCATCTCCGTTTTGAAAGATGCCTCTGCCGCAGTATACGGCGCGCGTGCCGCCAACGGTGTGATCCTCGTCACCACGAAGAAAGGAAAGATGGGAGAACCGAGAATCAGCTACAGCGGTTCGTTCGGTATCAATAATGAGGTGAGTCGTCCGAAGATGCTCTCCGCATACGACTACGGCCGTCTCTACGATGCTGTGGCCGCCGCCGATCCCACCAATACATCACTCAACAGAACCACGGCTCTCTTCCAGGCCGACGAGCTCGAGGCGATGAAGAGTCTCAACTACGACCTGCTCGACGACAACTGGTCTACCAGCGTGACACAGAAGCACAGCGTCAATGTCAGCGGTGCCACAGAGAAAGTTAACTACTTCGCGGGAGGCGCCTTCTACACACAGGACGGTAACCTCGGCAAACTCGACTACGAACGCTGGAACTTCCGCGCCGGTGTCGATGTGAAGGTGAGCAAGTGGCTCAGTGCCAATATCAATGTCAGCGGCGACTACGGAACAAAGAACAAACCCCTCGTGAAGGTCGGCGGTTCGGGCGACGAGAAGGATTATAATATCCTGCTCACCCACCCGAGATATATCCCCGAATATGTGGGCGGCTACGCCATCCCTTCATACGGAGTCAGCAACTCGCAGTCGAGCGCCAACCAGAACTACAACTTCACGGTGTTGCAGAACAACGGTGACTACAGCAAGACGATGACCTCCAACCTCAACATCGGGGCGAGTCTCAATTACGACTTCGGATGGAGCAAGGCCCTCAAAGGACTGAAACTGAAATTCTCTTATTCGAAAAGTATCAACCACGACAAGACCAACCAGTATGGCTCTGCCTACACCCTTTATAAGATGACACGACGCTTCGGCAGCGGCAGCCACCTCTATACTCCGACGGCAGGCGACAACTGGGACGACTATGTATACGAGGACAACTTCACCGCCATGAACATCAGCAACGGCGACTACCTCTATCGTACTATGGTGCGTACCGACAACTATCAGATGAACTTCACCGCACAGTACAGCCGTGAGTTCGGACAGCACGATATCAGCGCCCTCTTCTCGATAGAGAAGTCGGAGGCCGAAAGCGAATATCTGCTCGGACAGAGAGAGACACCCTACGAATTCACCACAGGACAGTCTAACTCCGCAGAAGGCAAGGAGTCGACGACATTCACACGCAGCGAAAGCGGTACTCTCTCTTATATCGGACGTATCAACTATGCATACGCGGACAAGTATCTTCTGGAATTCCTTCTCCGTTCCGACGCCTCCACGAAATTCGCTCCCGAGAACTACTGGGGCACCTTCCCCTCGTTCTCCGCAGGATGGGTGATCAGCGAAGAGCCGTGGTTCCAGAACAACGTTAAGTGGATGGACTTCCTCAAACTGAGAACATCATTCGGTCTTACCGGTCGTGATAACACCGCGGCATGGCAGTGGATGCAGGTATATGCCCAGGATTCAAACAGAGGTGCCGTATACGGGACCGGAACAAGCAACGAGTCGGGCAACCGTATCACTATCAACAAGAACAACTCGGCGGTAAACCGCGACGTTCACTGGGATAAGTCGTATAAGTTTAATATCGGTCTCGACACACGTTTCATCAACGGCAAGCTCAGTGCCAGTCTCGACTACTACTACACATGGAACAGAGAGATGCTGCTCAACATCAACCAGACGATTCCCGCCACGGTGGGAACACAGACAGCAGCCCTCAATGTCGGTGAGATGGACAGCTGGGGATGGGAGCTCTCGCTCACATGGCGCGACAAGATCGGAAAAGACATCGGTTACCACGTGACTCTCAACACCGGATACTCCGACAACAAAGTGCTCAATATGGACTGGGACGACGAGTATATCTACCGCCAGATCACACAGGGCCACCGCACCGACGTCGGCGTATGGGGAATGCAGTGCATCGGTATGTTCCGCTCTTTCCAGGATATCGAGGAATACTTCGACAAATACAATATCACATCGTATATGGGACTTACCAAGGACAAGGTTCGCCCGGGTATGCTGATATACAAGGACGTGAGAGGCGCTTACGACAGCACCACGAAGACCTACGCCGGTCCTGACGGTATCGTCGATGCCGACAACGACCAGGTATGTCTGAGCAACCGCAGCACCAATATCTACGGTTTCACCATCAATGCCGGAGGAAACTACAAGAAGTTCGAACTCACATTCCAGTTTAATGCCAACTGGGGCGGATATACCACCATCCCCACTTCGGCATTGCGTCCGACGACAGGAAGCAGCAGCGCATCGCTCGAATACGCCAACATGCCGTCGTTCTGGAATCCGGATAATATGTTTGTCTACCAGGATGTATACGACGGAAGCGGCAATCTCGTCATCGCACAGAACAGAGACGCCCTCTATCCCAACCTCGCCTATACATCGGTCAACGCCAAGGCGTCAAGCTTCTGGAGAATCAGCAACGCACAGGTACGGCTCAACCGTCTGACCATCGCATACACTCTGCCCAATACCTATCTCAAGAAGATCGGTATCCAGAACGCGAGAGTCAACATCACAGGACTCAACCTGCTGAGCTTCTATAATCCCTATCCCGATCACTTCACCAGTTCTATGGCAGGCACTTACGGCAACTACCCGAACCTGCGCAAATGGACCATCGGTGTGAATCTGACATTCTAAGTCGAAGAAAACGAAAAAAGAAAGACGTATGAAAAGTAATATCAAATATATAGGTTTCGGCCTGATTGCCGCAGCGGCGCTGGCATCATGCAGCGACGAGTTCCTCGAGGACAAGAAAAACTACGACAACGTGAATGAAGGCATATATGATTACTACAGCGGAAGCAACGCCAGAGTGAACGATATCTACAGCTGGTCGCTCCCCGATATCAGTGATCTGGCATGGAACCGCCCCTCGATGGGAAATGCCGACCTGGCCAGCAAGTCAACGGAGGAATATTCCGGATTCAGCGATTTCGTCAATCCGGAGGTGGAACTCTCGTCGATGAGCAGCGGAACAAGTGTCCCCGACTTCTTCATGAACCAGAGCAACAATATCCAGGCTTCCGTATACGGACGTATCCGTAACATCAACGACTGCATCTACGGCATCGAAAACGGTTCGCTCTCCGAAAGCGAGAAGAACGAACTCCTCGGACAGGTGTACTTCTTCCGTGCCTGGTGCTACTATAATCTCGTGAAATGGTATGGCGGAGTGCCCCTCGTGACAGACGTGCTCGAACCGGTGGAGACATCGATAACCCCGAGGTCGTCGGCCAAGGAATGTATCGAGTTTATATGCAGCGACCTCGACAAGTCGGCCAGGATGCTCGCCCCGCAGACCCTCGGCGGAGGATGGACCGGCAGCAACTGGGGAAAGATCACCACCGGTACGGCTCTCGCTCTCAAGGGCAGGGTGCTGCTGATGTGGTGCAGTCCTCTCTTCAACCGTGCCAACGACCAGAGCCGGTGGACTCGGGCTTACAATATCATGACGGCCGAACTCGACTCTATCAAGGCCTGCGGATACGGACTCTATTCCACAAGCAACAATGTTAACGGCAGTGACTTCGCGGCAATGTTCTCGCAGTCGGGCGAAAATCCCGAGGCTGTGTTCGTAACTCTCTACAACAATATCCTCGGCAGCGGTCTCGACACACAGAAGAATAATTCTTGGGAGCGCCAGATTCGTCCGGCAAATACCGGAGGATCGGGAAAGAACGCCTCTGCCACGATGGTGGGGCTCTTCCCCATGGCCGACGGAAAAATACCGGCTTCGGCAGGCACTTACACCAAACTCGAAACATCGCAGTATACATACGATGCCAGCGTGCCCTTCCTCAAGCGCGATCCCAGATTCTACCGTACTTTCGCAGTGCCCGGATTCCGCTGGGCTTACAACGGTGACGCTTCGGCCAAGGATGCCAACAACCCATCCGACGGAAAGAACTACGAAGTGTGGAACTATGTATGGTATACCAGTCTCGACGATGCCGGAAATGCCGAGAGCGGCAACTCCTACGGAGCCGACAACCTCCTCAGCAGCAAACAGGGCGTGTACGTGAGAAAGAAGAGCGACGACCTCGATGTCAACTCGTCTCCTCTGTATCAGTATGATGCCACGTCGACATATAATGCGGCCCCCTTCTTCTCCGCAGCGCAACTCATCGAACTGCGCTACGCCGAAGTATTGCTCAATCTCGCAGAGGTGGCATGCGGAGCCGGACATCTCGATGAGGCTGTGGGATATCTGCAGATGATCAGAGCCCGTGCCGGATATACTGCCGATACCAATTACGGCCTGCAGACCAATCTCACATCCGATCAGGCTACCTGTATGAGTGCTATCCTCTACGAGCGTCAGATAGAGTTCGCATACGAAGGCAAGCGCTTCGATGACTGCCGGCGCTGGATGCTCTACGACGGTGGCGCAGTGCTGCCGGCAGGAGCTCCCTCGACATGGACCCTCACCGGTTGGGGCGGCAATACCTGCAACTGGCTCGGATTCAAACAACTCAACGGTCAGCGCCGTGAGAATATGCAGTGGCGTACGGCTGATGCCTACGGAGTGGGAGGTACCACCTACGACAGCGATCCTCTCAAGGCCGTGGAGCGCCCGGCAGGAATCGACCTCCGCAAGAGCGACCTCGATACACAGCTCGAGACCCTCGCGGCATGGTACGGACAGTATCTCGTGATGAAGGAGAACCGCGGCGACGGTTACGACTCGCAGCACAACCTCGAGTATATGAACTTCCGCCCGAAGTATTACTTCCTCGGATTCGCCCCCGGTGCGGCATCGTCCAACAAAGATCTGCCACAGACAGCAGGATGGGAGGATTATAATAACGGAGGTGCCATGGGTACTTTCGATCCGTTGGCGGAATAATATTGAAATATGGATTTCATCGGAGGGCATGCGCTGTATGGTTTCATGCCCTCCGTTTTGTCGATTTTCTGGTAATATCCGATAAATTTCATGGAAATATCGGTATATCGGCCGGAAATATCAAAAAATTAACATTTAAAATTTTCCAGTCTGACATTATTTATTTAAATTTGCAGATGAAAACTTAATTGAAATAAAACAAATAAATAAAATCATATATTACAATATAACAAATTATTATTTAAGCTTATGAAGAAAATTTTTACTCTTATCTCAGTTGCTCTTGCAACTATGAGTGTTAATGCACAGACAGAAAGTTATGTGGCAATCACAGCCGACGGTCTGGCATCAGAATTCGCAGCAGTAGTCGACGAGAATGGTGTAGCTACCAACGCCGCCGACGGTAAATCTATCGTTACAATCAATACTGCCAACGTGGAACTGGTAGCTGTCGGCGGTACTACAGCAGCCAGCAATTCAGAAACCAATACCGGTGACTGTGTCGACTCGGAGGGTAATGTAACACAGTGGAACGATATCAAATGGGACAAGAAAAACCAGGGCGATATCGATTTCTGGTATGTTGCAGGTACTGGTAATCCTTACGTGAAATATCATGCAGAGGAAATCGTACAGGAAGGTTATGCAACCGGTTATTACCGAGTTTATTATGACACATACCAGCTTGACGGTAGTGCCGGCATGCCTATCTCCGGTCTTTATTACAAGTTCACCCCGAAGGTGGCTGGACAGTTCAAAATCGGTATCTGGGCTAACAAGGGATGGCGCAAGACCCTTCTCGTAGAAGAGAGCACTATGGTTCCCATGCCTTACAGTGCAGAGGGTTATATCAACGGCCAGAACGAGACTTACCTTGATGCAGAGGGCGTAGAGTCCAGCCGCAAGAGATATCTCTCGGCAGAGCAGGTTGACTCTATTCACAATAAGATGATGATGGACGAGATCAATAAGTTGGATACCACCATCACCGACGAGACCGAGAAGGCTACAAAGATCCAGGATGTAAGGGATAAGTATGCATGGGTTATCGGTAACCCCAACCAGGCTTCCTGGCTCTACGTTACATTCCAGGCTGAGGCCGGCAAGAGCTACTGGCTGTTCCAGCACACTTCTCAGGTGGGCTTCCAGGGCTTCGAGTTCACTCCGGGCAGCTCCGAGGGTATCAGCGAGATTACTGCAAATGCCGACGAGAAGGCTGCTATGTACAACCTCGCAGGACAGAAGATCGAAAGCGGATACAAGGGTATCGTAATCCGCAACGGAAAGAAGTTTATTCTCAAATAAGACCAAAAATAACTCAAACAATTATTAATTATGAAAAAAACCTTACTGACAATTTGCACTGTGGCAGCGATGGTAATCGCACCGCAGACAATGATGGCAGATGACGAGGTGTATAACTACACCGCTGCTGGATGCTATCAGGAGACATTCAATAAACTGAACACTTCGGGCTTCTATGTAAATATGGGTGCCCAGGGCAAGCTCGAGCGCAATCCCAACAACTTCAAGGGATATAAGGGGTATGAAGGAACCAACTGTCCGGCAGTGTGCCACACTTTCTGGGGCGACCAGCTGAGGGTTGACACCGAGGGTCTGGTCATCGATCAGGATGGCAGATACTTCGCTATCGACAGCCTCGCTATCGGAGATAAGATCACTGTTACTTATAGCAATGTTCCCGAGGGCAAGGAAGTGGTTTACGCTTCAAGTATCAAGGCAGTGCGCAACGGCCTGGCTTTCGAGGCTAACGGTGCTGCTCTCGTCAGCGATACCGCTACCGTAGACGACGTTCTCACATTCACCAATACTCCTATCGCTTCAGGCGACGAAATCACTGTTACCGGTCTGGCTACAGGTATCAACGATGAGGCCGACAGCGTTAAGCAGAACGCTTTCTGCTTCTCCGTTCACAAGGGCATGAGAATCCAGAAGGTGGTATATGTTCACAATGGTGAGACTCTCACTTACGACTTCCTCGCAGCCGGTAACATGTCCGAGAAGCTGACGAAGCTCAACACCAACGGTTTCCAGGTGAACATGACTACCGGTAAGGAAGACCGCACCGACCGTAACTTCAAGGGTTACAGGGATTATACCGGTACAAATCTTCCCGCAGAGTGCCATGTATTCATCGGCGAGCAGCAGAACCTCGATGCCAAGGGTCTGATCGTTACTCAGGATCGTTACCTCGCAGTAAGCGGTCTGGCTAAGGGCGATACCGTGGTTGTCGACTATATCGACTGCCCCGAGGATACAGCCGTTTACTTCCGTCCCGGTACAAGCGTTAACACCGCTGCCGCTATCGACGGTGTGGCTCTCGTTTCCGGTGAGTCTGTAATTCCTTCAGGCGCCAAGATTGCTATCACAGCTGCCGGCGACAAGGATTACATCGTAATGAATGTATATAAAGGTATGCACATCTCTAAGGTTACTATCATGCATGCTCCCGAGCAGGCTTATCATTCTCCCGAAATTCCCGACACCGCTTACTGGGAGACTGTTCTCGGTCCGGATATGCTGACTCAGAAAGAGAAGACTACTACAACTACCACGACAGCTGAGGACGGCACAGAGACCACTTCAGAGTCGGTAGTTATGAAGTATGCTATCAATGATACCACTTATCCTTGGATCGTTTATACCAACCCGACATCTGCTGTTGACGATGGTACCGCAGAGGTTCAGACATCTGACAGATGGACTGACCTCAACCCGACAACCGCCGAGGCCGGCACATGGCTGCAGGCAACAGGCGCCGACGGTTCTGTCAACTCACCGGTGGTTAGCTCTCAGTGGGGCAAGTACATCTCGTTCTTCGTAACAGGTGCTGCTAAGTTCCGCGTATTCGCTACAGGTTCTGCCAAGGGCTCTGAGGCTGACGGCAACCAGATCCTCGTGCAGGTTGTAAACGGTACTGATACCACTACTGTAGAGGGTACAGGCGGCGTTTACGGCAAGAGCACCAAGTCTGACACTTGCGCCGTAAGTCTCGATGCAAGCAAGAAGTATGAGATTATCGTTTCTCACACCGTTGCCGGCAAGGATATCCAGATTACAGGTATCAACCTCTGGACTGCTGAGAGTCTCCAGCAGGAGTCTCTTACCGGTATCACCGAGGTTAATGTAGCTCCCGAGCAGAAGAGCGCAAGAAGATACAACCTCTCCGGCCAGCTCGTTGACAACAGCTACAAGGGCGTTGTTATCATGAACGGTAAGAAATACATACTCAAATAAGAACAAACATCATAAATGAAATGAGATTTTTCATTATTGGGGCTGCGTCGTGAGATGCGGCCCTTTTTTATTGCGTCGGACGTTTCGCCGGGCCATTCGTCGATAAAATTCCGCTATTTGTAGATTTCGCTTGCAGAAGTCCGAAAAATGTCGTTACTTTGCACCAGAAAACAAAAAATATTATTGACAACTAAAAAGGAGGTAATTATGAAAAGAATGATAATGACGCTGACCATGGCTCTTGTATTCACCATCTCAGCACAGGCTTTCAGTTATTCAAGCGCTCGCTCGAGAGCTTTGTTTCTGACAGATAAAATGGCTTACGAACTCAATCTCACCGACGATCAGTATGACGCCTGCTACGAGATCAACCTCGACTATATGCTCAATATCAGCGTGCAGGGTGACTTGTTCGGTAACTACTGGTCTCTCCGCAACCAGGAACTGAGTTATGTGCTCTCTCCCTCGCAGTACAGGGTGTTTCTGGCGACGGAATACTTCTACCGTCCGATATCGTGGGTAAGTAACAAGTTCCATTTCCTTATCTACGACCGCTATCCGAAGAACCGCTTCTTCCGCAGCGCTCCGAGGGTATATGATACTTACCGCGGCGGCAACCGCACTTACAACCACAGTGCTTATCAGGGACGCAGCTTCATCGGCAAGGATAAGAATAATAAGGTGATCGACCGCCAGCCGGCAAACAGAAAGTCGAATGTGGGCTCTAACAATACTCCGCAGCTCACCCGTCGCGAGGCTATCAAAGAGTCGAGAAACAATACCGAGAGACAGCGTGCACAGTTCTCACAGCGTTCGCAGTCGCAGAACAATGCTCCGGCAGGGGGCAATTCCAACCGTGGCTCTTTCGGCGGAAGCAAGAAAAGATAAAAGGGTAATGTATAATTGACATATATTTTGGTTAAAAGTTATATTCTAGGGTACTTAAAAAGAATGTGAGAGGATAACGAGGGAAGGGGCAGGCCGATGGGTCTGCCCTTTTTCCGTTCGACTCAACCCCGATTATATTACTTTCTCTTCGAAATCTTTTGTTTTCTGAAATTTTATTCCTACCTTTGCCGTCGGAAATCAAATAACAAAATCAATGAGAACGACAACACTAATGATGATGCTTATGGCATCGGCAAGTATTATGGCACAGAAAATCACTTATCCCGTGGCTCACAAGGACAATACCGTCGACGAGTATTTCGGCGAGAAAGTCGCTGATCCTTACCGCTGGCTCGAAAACGATACCAGCAGTCAGACCGCCGCGTGGGTGGAGGCTGAAAACAAAGTCACTAACGCTTATCTGAAGGGTATTCCTTTCAGAGACAAACTTCTCAAGCAATTGAAGAGTATGGCTAATTATGAAAAAGTGAGCACCCCGCGATACCACAGCGGGAAATGGTATGTATACCGCAACGACGGTCTGCAGAACCAGAGCGTGCTGTATCAGATGGACAGCCCTGACGGCGAGCAGCGGGTGTTCCTCGATCCCAACAAACTCAGTGATGACGGGACGGTGGCTCTCAGCAGCACTTCTTTCTCCCGCGACGGAAAGTATATGGCTTATGTCATACGGCGCAGCGGCAGCGACTGGTGCGAGATCTATGTGCTCGACGTAGCTACAAAGAAACCGCTCGACGACCATATCCTTTGGGCGAAGTTTACCTCCGCCTCGTGGGATGGCGACGGCTTTTATTACAGCGCTTACGATGCTCCCGAGGAGGGTAAGGAGTTCTCTAATATCAATGAAGGCCACAAGGTCTATTACCATAAGATCGGCACTCCGCAGTCTTCCGACGAACTGGTATATCAGAATCCTGCTTATCCGAAGCGTTTTTATGCGTGCGATGTCAATGAAGAGGGGACGATAATGTTCCTCTATGAGAGTGGTGAGAAGAGTGGCAGCAATCTCTTTGTGCGCGACCTACGCAGTCCTCGTTCGCAGTTTATACAGATGACGAGCGAGGCGGAGTATAACTATTATGCCGTGGAGACTATCGGCGACAAGATCATTATTCAGACCAACTACAAAGCTCCCAAGGGCCGTGTGATGGTTACTGACCTCAAGCACCCCGGCGTCAGCCAGTGGCGCGACCTCGTGCCCGAACGGGATGATGTTATCGATGGTGTCAGCGTCATTGATGGCAAACTGATCGTCACTTACAGCAAGGATGCTTCCACTCATGCTTTCCTCTTCGATCTCGACGGTCGTGAACTATGCGAGATTCCCCTTCCTTCTGTAGGAACCGCTTCTTTCAGCGGCAGAAAGGATCGGAAGGAGTGTTTCTATATGTTTACTTCCTTCACCGTGCCGGCATCGATATACCGTTTCGATCTTGACACTCGCAAGAGTACTCTCTTAAAGTCTCCGAAGGTTAACTTCAATATTGATGATTTCGAGACCAAGCAGGTGTTCTTCGCTAGCAAGGACGGCACGAAGATCCCGATGTCGCTGACTTACAAGAAAGGATTGAAACTCAACGGCAAGAATCCCGTGCTCCTCTACGGATATGGTGGCTTTGCCATCACTCTTCCCCCGAACTTCTCGTCGTACAGGATTCCTTTCCTGCAGAGCGGCGGCATCTATGCTCAGGTGAATCTACGCGGTGGCAGCGAATACGGCGAGGAGTGGCATAAGGCAGGCACTAAGATGGAGAAACAGAATGTGTTCGACGACTTTATCTCTGCTGCCGAATGGCTTATCAGCAACAAATACACCAATAAGGAAAAAATCGCTATTATGGGTGGTTCCAACGGCGGTCTTCTCGTCGGTGCTTGTATGGCTCAGCGCCCCGACCTGTTCAGGGTTGCCATACCTGCTGTGGGTGTGATGGATATGCTGCGCTATCATAAGTTTACCATCGGGTGGAACTGGGCTCCCGACTACGGCACTAGCGAGGACAGTCCCGAGATGTTCCGTTATCTGAAGGGCTACTCTCCGCTGCATAACCTGAAACCGGGAACGGAGTATCCCGCCACTCTCGTCACTACTGCCGATCATGACGACCGCGTCGTACCGGCTCATTCGTTCAAGTTTGCCGCCACTCTGCAGGAATGCCATAAGGGCGACAGACCGGTGCTGATCCGTATCGATACGAAGGCGGGACACGGTGGCGGAAAACCGTTGTCGAAAGCTCTCGAAGAACAGGCTGACATCTATAGCTTCATGATGAAAAACCTCGGGATGAAACTGAAATAAAATTTGACCCGAAGACTTGGCCATAGGGCCCTATCAGTTGAACTGTGTCAAGCCATTATTGCTTGATATAGTTCAACTGATACATTTTTCTTGGGGAATAATTACTTTGTTTTTACACTTTTCTTGGGGAATATTTGCGGCAAAATTACATTTTTCTTGGGGAATATCCAAATAAAAGGAGGAAAAATCGCAAAAAATGATGGTTTTTTAAGAATCTGCCTTGCTCCGGATGATACGGGTATTATCAATGTAGCGTTGTAGATATACGGAGCAAATGTCCCCGATTTTTCCAGTTCAAAAATTCCTCTCCTTTTCAAAAATTTTTTGCGTTTTTTTGAAAACCCTACATCGTTGTATTTAAATGTCTGTATATCAGTGCTTTAAGTGGTGGAGGATTGTTTTGCAACCCTCCACCAAAATGCCATTTTTAGGCCCTTTTTTACCTGAAATGTCGCAAAAAATCGGATTTTGTAAAGATTATCGAAAAGCAAATTAATTTATTTTGGTCAGCAAAATAACTTAATTTGGTCAGCAAAATAAATTGATTTGGTTTGAAAATTGCAAAGTGGTGGAGGTTTTTTTTACGAAAAAAGCAATCCTCCACCACTTAAGTGTCTTATTATCAGAGTGATATCTTGGTTGGTGGAGGGTTTTGGCAAAATTTTTATTTTTTTTCTTGGTGTGATTCGGTTGGGAAGAGAGACGGAATTGCCTTGCATACATAGATCAATACATTTCTAAACAATTGTTTTTTTTGTGTTTAAAAAATACAAAAAGAGTAGTACCTACTGTTTTTTTTCCTACCTTTGCAAGCGTCATCATACACAACGAAAGAATATGAAAGCAAGGATAAAATATGCGATAATAGTGTTTGTATTGCTTTTGCAATGCAGCAGTTCTCTGGCTGTGGTTCGCCACAAATGGTTGCTTGATCTCGGTTATCACCAGGGAATATTTAACGATAACAGTTTGTCGAAGTCAGGGGCGTGGATCTCATGTACTCAGGGAATTTCTTTTAATCCCCATTTGTTCTTGGGGGCGGGAACTTCCCTCTCCTGTTTGTTTCAATATCCGGATTATGTGATAATCCCTGTCCATATATACTTGGAGGGAAGATATCATTTCAAGGCCGGATCATCGCCCTTTATCGGCTCCCGTTTCGGTTGTGTTGTAAACGGTGACGTGTACTTCTTTCTGCATCCACGGAGTAGAATTCAATCCCCATTGGTTTGCGGGAGCAGGTACTGGTTTCGAATCGTATCTTAAGGAGAGCAAAGAAGGACGGCAACTCATGTCCCTGACAGGATACGGAGTGGGGAGATACACTCTCAGGAGCGGCAATTCCCCATACTTCGATTTGAGAGCCGGAGTCAATTGGAGACGGAATTTCAAGTTTGTGTTCAATCCGTCCGTGGGCTATCGCTTCAGCATGCCGGACAATATTAATATGTATGTGCAGATAGGATATGAGGGTCTGACGGCCAACAATGCGGAAGATGATGATATAATAGATCTTCGCAGCATGCTGTCACTGAGAATAGGACTGGAATTCTGAGGAAGTATGTCCCGGTATACATTAAGGGCGGATGCTGAAACATCCGCCCTTAAAAGTAGTTATTTCAAGACAAACTTTCTGCCTTTTCTTACATATAGTCCTTTTCCCCGCTTGTCCGAGAATTTCCTTCCGCTGAGGTCATAGACATCATCAGTTTTCTCATCGATGAGAGTGATATGTCTGATCCCCGCCGCCTTGCCGGCTTCATCTTTAGCCAGACTCTCGGCGGTGAAGAAATGAAGTCTGGCGACAGCAGCGTCTCCCAGTTCTTCCCCTCGGGAACCGTAGGCGAATAGTAGCTGACCTCCTGTGCGGAGATATTTCCGGGCAGCAAGGCAGCCGCTATGGCCAACAGAGCAATAAATCTTCTGTTCATAAGAAGTTTTTACTTTATGAATTTCTTACCCTTCTTCACTACGACGCCCTTGTAGGTATTCTTGCCGTTGTGGCCCGTTGAGGAAGTAATCTTCTGCCCCATGAGGTTGTATTCGCTGCCGTCGGCATCATCATCAGCGGTGATAATGCTGATACCCGTGATCGCCGTGGCGCGGACAACAGCCGAAGCAGTTCCGAGACCACCCATCTGATTGGCCGAACGGATGCTGTAGTCAGCCTCCGCCTCGTCGTAGGGCAGCTGGTAAGACTGTTCGCTGGTGAATCCTATCACTCTGCCATCCTTCACGATAGCATAACAGTACACTCCGGCCACGGGATTCCACGTAGCTATTCCGGCATCGATGGCGAGCCCCGTCGGAGCATCCATCTGCGCGGCTGTCTCCACCGGATTCCAGGCATCGCTGCCGCCGAGGACATTTTCTACGGTATATGTGGCTGCCGTGGCTTCGTCGATGAGATAAGTGTCGCTGTCGGACGATCCGCGGAGAGCCCGCAGCGAACGGCCGCTGAGGTCGATGGCATTGCCGTCGGCATCCTTCGAACCATATTCGTGGAGACGGAGCACCAGACCGACTGTCATTCTTGCCCAACCGCCGGTGGAGCCTTGCTGCTTGAATGTGGTGTTGAGGTAGGTGACAGAAGGCGAGTCGTTCCACGGACGTCCGAGGTTGAACTTACCGATCTGTCCTTCGTGGCAGTCTACGGTGCAGTTCTGGAATACGAAGCCGTATTGCGTGTCGGCCTGGGTGTTGGCAGCGGTGATTACGTCGGCACTGCTGCGCTCGCGGCAGTAGATATTGCAATCCTGGAAGAACACCGTTCCGTCGCCGTAGATGAAGTCTACCGTGCCTTCGAAGTCGCAGTTCTCCATATATGTCCTTCTGCCGGCATTATTAGCATAGAAAGTATCCTGATTGCCGCGGAAAGCCACATTCTTATATACCCCTCTGTCGCTGCGGTACATACGAAGAGCAAGACCGCGGCCCTTGGAGTTGTCGGCCGACTCGCTGAGGTCGTCGAGACCGTTGACGATGGTGATATCCTGCATATACACATCCTCGCCAAGGGTATAGAGAGTCTCCGTGACATCGATGCCTTCAGCTTCGGGATGATTGATGATAATCACGCTGTCTTTGTTCTCGCCGATAAGGGATACGTAAGGACCTACAAGCGTCTTCACTGCCGTGCCGAGGTCATAGGTGCCGTTGTGCAGGAAGATCCGGTATCGCCAGTCTTTCTGTGCCAGGTTGGCGGCATGACCAAGAGCAGCAGTGAGCTCCACACCATTTGTCACCACCTCGTCGTAGAGAGTTTCCTCGCGGTCGTTCTTGCTGGCGAAGTATGCGGTGAAATCGGCATCAGCGGTAGCGGTATAGATGAAACTCTCCGAACCGGCCACCATTTCTCCGTCGGCATTCTCCCAGCGGTCGAGGTAGTAGCCCTCTTCGGGAGTCGCCTTGAGAGTCACCTGCGAGCCTTCGGCGTAGGAGTTCATCGCCGGCAATACCGTCACCTCACCTCCCACGATGGGCTTGGCGTATGCATTGACCTTATATCGGGCCACGGTCTCCACACCTCCTGTCTTGTAGAGCTTGATGGCGGTGACAATCATATCATAACCGCTTACGGAACTGAGCGTCACCTGGTATTGCTTTGTGGAGTCGAGGGGTAGTACCACAGTACCGCAGAGCGTCTCGTTGGTCTTTCCGTTTTTCTGAAGCACGTTGGTGGTTACTGCTACCTGTTTCTCCGTTCCGTCGGTCGGCACGGCGATAGCCTGTACATAGTCACCGTTGGAGTTGGCGCCCGACACGTAAGCCTTGAAAGTACCGGTGTTCTCCACGTAGGCCGTGAGCACGAGGTTGGTGTTTACCACCACTCCGCTCTGCACTGAAAGCGACGTGTAGTCATCGGTCTCATTAGTGGGGTTGAGGGCGTTTCTGGTATCCTTGTCGCCCTTGCTGGTACCCTCGTAGTAGTTTCTGTTTATCCATCCTCCGATGGCGTTCACTGTAGCACTGTCGGGAGTATAGACAATCTCGCAGGTTTTGCCTTCGGCGATGTCGGGAGTGTGGAACTCCGCCCCCTCGGGCACTGTCAGGATATATGGCAGCGAGAGGTCGACGCGGTAGAGTTTGTCGGGACTGTTGAGCGCGAAGGTGAAACTGTCGTCCGATCCCTCTTCCTTCTGCACCGTGTCGTCGGTATAGTATACGGTGGCAGTGGCTCCGGTGGATGCCGGGAGGGTGATTGTGCCGTTGTCATACTTCAGTCTCACGTCGATATCGTTGCCCTCGACGGTTTTCTGCACTACGTAGACACCGCTACCCATCACGTCGGGAGCTCCGCTGCCCTGTTTGAAGCTCCACTGAACATTGATGCCTTCGGTCCTGTCTTTCAGGTTTTTGAGGTTGGTGGAAAACTTCGGGGTGAGTGTGATATCCTTCTTCACGGTGTATGTGTTGTCGATGAAGTAGGAAGTGGAACCGTCAGACCATCCCGTCATGGTGCAGCCCTCGCGGTAGATGGAGTTGTTCTTGCTGATGGTGATAGTGCTGCCGTAGGGCAGGGTGACAGACTCCGGTACTGTTCCCTCGTCGGAAGCTCCGAGCTTGTATGTCACTGTCACTGTCTCGGGAATAAGTGCCAGACCCGGTTCCACGAAAGTGTCACTTGTCTCGTAGTCGGCTTTGTTGATCGTTCCGTCTGCAATGCCGTTGAGATAGTTCTCCAGATATGTGTATCCGTTGTCAGCAGCGGTTGCCGCATCGTCGGGATTCTTCGGGTCGAGGCCGATGCTCTCCTCGTAACTGTCGGGGAGTCCGTCGGCATCCGAGTCTACCATATATTTGTCGCCTTCCTCGAGTCCGAGGTAGGGATAGTTGGTCTGTATCACAGCCTCACCGTCATCGGTATATGCGGTGAAGGTATCGTGTTTGCTCAGGGTGATATCGCTCGGAGAATCGATGATACCGTATTCGCCGTTGCTCTTGAGAGAAGCACCGACAAACTGCGGTTCCACTCTTCCGGCAGCCTCGTCGAGGAGTCGCTGGTCCACCTCGTCGATACGGGGGAGTGTGGCTCCGGCTTGGTTCACCACCTTCTCGTAGGCTTCATCGGCCGTCTCGCTATGACTCATTCCGGAGAGTTCGTAGGGCAGTTCGGTCATGATAAACTTATTATAGAAAGCCTGCCATCCCGACCCCTCGTCGTTGGTGAGAGCTCTGTTGGCGTTGCCCGACGACAGTCCGTAGAGGTTGTCGGCATTCACCTTGGCGAGCTGTTCGGCACTCCATACGCCCGTCTTGCTCGAATAAGTGCCGTCGACCTCGAACTTATTACCGTTGAGATACCACTGGCCGTAGTTGCTGCCCGACATACTGCCCGACGCCTTGGCGAAGAAACGGCCGTTGGAGGCTCTCACCTTGGTGGAAGGACCGGGGCGATAGAAGTTGTTGATCATATATGTGCGGTTCCATCCCACGGAGTCCATCCTGTCCCAGTACCATTCGCCACCGTAGATGGCGCCTGATCCTCCCCAGTTGAACACCACATTGTTGAGGAACTCGTTGTCGGAGAACTGATCGTGCTCACCCACCGTCTCCTTATAGTTGAACTCTCTTGCGTGAGGGTCGGAGATAGTCTCGCGGGTGCCGTTGAAGCGCGGGGAACGGGAGTGGGAGTTCGTGATCAGCGTATGATGCATGGTAGCCTGTTCGCCGCCCCACTGACAGGCGTAGGCTCTGCTGCCCTTGATATTCTTCGAATTGTAGAGTCCTTCGCCGAGGATACACCACTGCACCGTCGTCGTTTTACAGTCGAAGAGCGTGAGGCTCTCTTCCATCGACCATGTGATGGAACAATGGTCGAGCATCACCTCCTGGGCGTTTTCCACATCGAGGCTGGCAAGCGAGGTGTTGGGCACATCGCCGCCCCTGAAGCGGATATATCTTACTATGTAATTCTTGCTTTTTATGTACAGCGGCCATCCTGCGATACAAATACCGCCGCCGGGAGCCGACTGTCCCAAGATAGATACATTGTCGTGAGAAGTGCGGAGTTTGCTTGTCAGATAGATCGTTCCGCAGGTATTGAAAAGGATGACGCGCTTCTCGTCGTTGCCGGTCTTGAGGGCCCAGCGGAGAGTACCCTCCACGAGCTCGTCGTCGGAGCAGTCGTCATTGCGTGTCACGTAGTATACCTTTCCCCCTCTTCCTCCGGTGATATTCTTGGCATATCCGTCAGCACCGGGGAAGGCTAAAAGATTTTGTGCCGTAGCGGGGACTACGGCACAAAACACCATTAGTAATGAAAGAAACAGATGTTTCATATCATCAAAGTTTTATTTGTTCACAATCTTCTTGCCAGCCTTGATCAGGATACCCTTGGTGTTGGCGGTCACTCTCTGTCCTGCGAGGTTGTAGAAGGGAGCGTCGGCATCAGCGTCGGCAGTGATCTTGGAGATACCCGACTTGTTACCGATACGGCGGTCGGCCCATGGATCGTCAGACATCTCGCTCACCTTGATACCGTAAGCCTGGTCGGGGTCGCTGCTGAATGAGGCGGAAGGACCTGCTGTGGCGTCGAGGTATTCCTTCTCGGCACCGTCAGTGGCGCTTACGAGGGCGAGACCTACCATGATGAAACCTTTCTTCAGAGATACCAGCACACCGGTGTTGGTGCTGTAGTCCACTTTCTTACCCCACTTCTTGGTGTAGAAGTTGTAACCGGTGGAAGAAGCAGCTGCGTCGGCATCGTCTTCTGATGAAGAGCAGTCGTCCTTGTCGGCGAAGTAGTATGCCATCTCGGCCTCTGTGGTACCGTTGATGGTGAAGTTCTGGAACTCTGTCGGTTTGCCTTCTTTCAGGATAGCCTCAAGGTCGGATGTCTTCACGTTATTGGTTACGTCGACACTGAGCTTGTAGGGCTGGTCTACAGAGATGTAAGCTGTATTGTAACCCAGCTGGAATGCATCGTCATCAAGGAGCTTCCAGTTCATGAAGTCGGTGATGATGTTGATACAGTTGTTCCAGTCTTCGGTGTTGTACTGCGTGTTTGAAGCAGCGATCTCGCGGTAGGCGGTGTTGGTGGTCGCCTTGACAGCACCGGTGTCGTCAACCTCGGCATACTGAGCCTGGATACGGCCGCTGAAGAGGGTCTGCCAGTTGGCCATGTTATATCCGTTGTCGTGTTGTACGGCATATCCTGCGGGAACGAGGTAAGCGATCACCTTCTTGATGTTGGTGAAACCACCGCGACTGTCTGATATCTCGCCTGACGGGGTTGCTACGTTGCCATAGAGACGGTATGTTCCCTGTACTTCCACACCGCGGTAGTAGCCCTTGGGCATGGTGAAACCTGTCTCGCTGTCCACATAATCCTTTGTGAAGGCGATGTTAAGGCCGTTGTACTTGGAGTCGCTTCCCTCGAAGGCCATACCTACGGCGTTGAAACCGTTTACGAGGTCGGCAGAACTGAACGGGATGGCCTCACCGGCGTCTACCGATACAGTGTCGGATGTGGTGTAAATCACTCTGGTCTTGTCCAGTTTGATGGTTTGTCCCACTGCAACAGATGCGCCCAGCAGGCACATAGCTGCCAAAGAATAGAATTTTTTCATAAGCTTAAATTTTTATTTTATTCGAATAAATGATTAATAACCGTTAGTGCCGAATTCGTCGGCGTTAGCCAGCTGGTCGAGGAACTGCTGCGGCACAGGTCGCACGAGATACTTGCTGGTGAAATTGGTGATATACGGGTTTTTGCCTTCCTCGCCGAGATACTCCTGCGTGAGTCTTCCGGTACGCTTGAGGTCATACCATCTCCACTGCTCTCCGCAGAGTTCTCTTGCTCTCTCCTGGAGGATGAAGTCGATATTGAGATCGGCAGCAGTGACGGTCATCTTGTCGGCATTGGTAGACAGGGCGGCATGATGGCGCACATCGTTGAGATACTTCAGTCCTTCGCTGAGATGCTGCCCTGATGTCACTGCCGCCTCGGCTGCGAGGAGATAGATGTCGGTGAGTCGGATGATGGCGATGTCCTGCATGGAGTACTGGTTGGAATACAGATACTTGAAGCAGCTGAATTTCCTCAGCGACGGGAAGATATTGCGGTAGTAGGAGTTCTTGGCCATACCTCCGATCTTTTTTGTCGGTCCGTCGCCCACCTTGTCCATATACATATTGGGGCCTGCGGCGAGGTATTTCACCTTGGAGCATTCGACGGAGTCGAGGTCCCAGTTGGGTGTGAAACATCCCATGGCATTGTCGTTATCCTCCAGTTCCACGATGTCGACAGAGGAGAGCTGACCCTGGTCGGCATAGTAGTTAAGACCGGGGTACTTGGTCTTCAGTTCCGCCGGTGTGGCCACATTGCCGGTGATGGTATACGTACTGGGGCGGCGGGCGTTATACAGCGTAGAGTCTTTGCCGTAGAATATCCAGTTGCTGTATGATACCTGATATCTGCTCGACCCGATGTAATACTTGTAGTAGAAACTGTCGCTGAAGCGAGTGTCGGGAGTGTCTTCCTTCGGATCGAAACAAGTCTGGAGCAGATAGAGCGTCGGTTTCCATACTGTCTGGTTGGCTCTTCTGTATCTCAGTCCGTCGCCGATGACGCCGAAGTTCTGTGCCGCCGATCCGATAGGCATCATATAATACTGTGCCGTGCGGCCGCGGTTCCAGTATTCGGGGTTCTTTCCTGATACATGGTCTACAGCCTCGATGAAGATATTCTCCTGATTGCTCTTATTGTTGTCGGGATCCCAGTATTTGGTGCTGCCGCTGGAAGTGGCGTCGGATGCGTAGAGTTGTTTGGCATTGATTACCACCTGTGCCGCCTGGAAGGCCGAGTCGGCGTAAGCCTTCTTCTGGGCCGAGCCGTCGTCGTAGAGTCGTGTGCGCTGCAGATAAGCCTTTGCGAGCATAGCGTAGGCGGCATACTTGTCGGCTCTTCCGCGCTCTCCCTGTTCTTCGGGCAGGTTGGCGCAGGCATACTTCAGGTCGGAGATGATCATATTATAGAAGTCTTCCTCGCTCGAGCGGTAAGCCTTTTCCGTTCCGGCACCCGACTCGGCGATGGATGTGGTGTTGAGAACCACGCCGCCGAACTGCTCCACGATGTGCCAGTTGGCGAAACCTCTGATGAAGTAGGCCTCGGCCACCTTCGAAGCCACCGTAGTGTCTGCAAACTCCTTCTGATAGTATATCGCGGTGTTGCAGTATGCCACCATGGCGTAGAGAGCGTTCCATACCACCTGAACCACGCCGGTGCTCGTAGAGAGGTCTTCGTTGTAGTTGGTAATCTCGCCGTTGCTGCTGAAACGTCCGCCGTTCATCCACAGGTCGGTACCCATCTCCATCGGCCCGATGCCGTCAAGTTTGCCGTAGAGATAATACAGATTCTCGTAACAGGCGTTCACCAGTCCGTTGAAACCGGCCTCGCTGCCATATACGATATCCTGGTCCACTGCCGAATAGTTTGTCTCGTCGAGTGAGCATGCGCCCATCGCTGCGACGATGGCAGCGGCACCGAAAAACTTATATATCTTGTTCTTTTTCATAATTGTATGCCTCCTTTAGAATGAAAGATTTAAACCTACTACTACAGTCTTGTACAGCGGATAGCTGTCTGATGCGTTAGATTCGGGATCCATGCCTCTGAGCAGTTCGTGCTCTTTGGCGATGATGATCGGGTTGGTGATAGTTCCGTAGATACGGGCTTTCGTCAGCTTCAGTTTCTTTTGCAGCGACTTCGGCAGAGTGTATCCTAATGTGATATTGGTAATCTTGATATAACTTCCGTCCACGTAGTACATCGACTCTTTCTGTGCCGTTGTCGAGGAGTATCCGAGGATAGGTCTTGGATATCCGTTGGTGGGGTTGGTGGGGGTCCAGTAGTCGTAGCAGTCGGGGATATTGGTGTTGCTCAGATAAGAGAGCAGCTCGCCGTTGATCATCTGTCCCCATCTCATGTGGGCCATGATGGTGAGGTCGAAGTTCTTCCATGTGAACTGGTTCTGGAAACCGATATTGAAGTCAGGTGTCTTACTGCCGAGAATCTGTTTGTCGGCCGGGCCGATGGAGTAGGTGTTGGCGGCAGTGTAGTAATTGTGCGTGCCATCTTCGTTATCCTCCTCTGGCTTGTAGTAGGCTCCGGTGTATGTCTTTCCCTCGTACTCGTAGGTGTAAGAGGCGTCGTAGAGCATACCGGGCACTTCCACTTTCACTGTTCCCACCTGATTGCCGAAGCATGCTGCGGCATCTTCCTCACCGAGCTGCCAGAGACCTAGCTTCTTATATCCGTAGAAAGTGTTCACGGGATTGTCGAGGAAGAGGTTGAGGGCGATGAGTTCGTCGACAGACACATTGTTACCCATATTGATTTCCTTGAGTTTCTCCACGTTCTTGGCGAAAGTGAAGGTGCTGGTCCATGTGAAGTCTTTCTTCACGATATTACGTGTGTTCACGGTCAGCTCCACACCTTTGTTCCTGATTCTTGCGATGTTGCTGGTCTTCTTATACGGCGACTTGGCGTTGTAGAGTCCGAAGGCTGTTGGAAGCGGACGGTCGTAGAGCACACCCTTGGTATCGGTGTCGTAGTATTCGAAACTACCGTCGATTCTGCCGTTGAGGAATCCGAAGTCGAGACCGATGTTCCAGTTGTACGACTTCTCCCATGTCAGGTCGTAGTTCGACACGTGCTGAGTAAGGATATACGATGCCAGTTCGGTGTCGCCGAGAGTAAGCGGGCTCGTGGAGTTGGTGACGAGCGTAAGTGAAGAGTACGGGCTGATGTTGGAGTTACCCGTAACACCGTATCCCACTCTCAGCTTCAGGTTGTCGAGCCAGTTTTTCGTGCCTTCCATGAATTTCTCGTCAGAGATGCGCCATCCTGCAGATACGGCAGGGAATGCACACCAGCGTTTGTCTTTGTAGAGCTGCGAGGCGCCATCCCATCGTATCGATGCTGAGAAAAGGTAGCGTCCGAGCAGGCTGTAGCTGGCTCGCATGGCGTACGACATCTTAGTCTTCTCCGAATAGGAAGAGTATACGTAGGGGTTGAAACCGGCGTTGAGGTTATACCACAGGAACTGGTCGTAGTCGAAGTCTTCGGCCTGTGCCACTCCCGACTCGCTTCTCGACTTGGAATACTCTGTCACTCCTGTGAGTGTGATGTCATGGATGTCGTTGAGGGTGAAGGCGTAGGTGAGGATGTTCTGCCACTGGTATCCCCATCCGTGACCGCTGGTATAGTTGGCGGTACGGGTGTTCACCTGCGAACCGGTAAGTTTCATATATGTGTCGAGGCCGTCCCATGTTCCTGTTCTGCTATGTGAAAGCGACGCGTTGAAGAGTGTCTTGTATGTGAGACCCTTGAGTGGTGTTATCTCGATGAAGGGCACGAGGTTGACGTATGTGCTCTTGATATTTCTCTTGTATGCGTAGGGCTGGTCGTCGGCGAGAATGTTGATATAGCTGTCCATATCGTCGATAGGATGTTGCTTGATAGAGCCATCCTCGTTGTATACCTCACCTAAAGGAACCTGATTCAGTGTCTTGTTGAGTCGCGACTGACGGGCTTCTTTGTTCTTGTAGCTCATCGTAGCCTGGAAACCGAGCTTCAATACCCTATTTATTTTATAGGTGCTACCACCGCGGAATGTGAATGTCTCGGCGTGGTCGTTCTTATACAGACCTTTCTCCTGCTGGAAACCACCGCTCATGTATGAAGTGCGCTTTTCCGTTCCGCCTCTTACGGAGATGTTATAGTTCTGCTGGGTACCGGTATGCAGCACCTCGTCTCTCCAGTTAATCCACTGGTTGTTGTTGTATGCAGCCACCGCCCCGTCGGTAAGTCCGTGGGCATTGAAGAGTTCGTTGAGGTCGGTCGGCTCTTCGTTATATCGAGCCACATAGCCCTCTCTGAGGAAGTTGATCCAGTCTTCGCCCTTCAGGGTGGAAGGATACGACGGGAAAGCATTGACACCGAAGTAGGCGTTGAAGTCGACCTCTGTCTTTCCCTCTTTGCCCTGGCGTGTGGTGACGATGATGACACCGTTGGCGCCCTCGGCTCCGTAGATGGCTGTCGACGATGCATCCTTGAGCACCTCGATAGACTCGATATCGTTGGGGTTGAGATTGTCGATGCTTCCTCCCGCCACACCGTCGATGACATAGAGCGGCGAACAGTCGGAGGTGAGTGATCTGTTACCTCGGAGGAGTATCGTCGGGGTGGATCCTGCCTGTCCCGAAGAGCGGGTGATATCGAGACCGGCGATCTTTCCGGAGAGGCCCTCCATGGCGTTCATCGAAGGCGTCATCTTGATATCGTCGGATTTCACCTGTGAGATGGCTCCCAGCATATCGCGCTTCTTGACAGTACCGTAACCGATGACGAGCACCTCGTCCATCACCTTCGAGTCGGGCTTGAGGTTGATGGTGAGATTCTGTCCGGGAGATGCCTGCACCGACTGGGTGAGATATCCGACATACGACAGTTCGAGGGTCGACTTCCCGCTGATGTGTAAGGAGAAATTTCCGTTGAGGTCGGTGATGGTGGCGTTCTGTGTGCCCCTAACCTTCACTGTGACTCCGATGAGCGGCTCGTCGTTCTCATCGAGGATCTGTCCCTTTACGGACTGCGACTGCTGCAATGCCTCGAGACCCGTCTCCGGTGCTTCTGTTCCGGCGGCGTGAGCCCCGACGGGGATTGTCATACCCATCGCAACCGCACAAATAGTGGTTAGTAAGATCTTATTCATACGTTTTAGTTTTATATTTTTTTTCTGATATTTCTTGTCGTAATACACCTATAACAAAAATAAGACGGACGACAGAATGATTTGTAACCTACAAAAAAAACAAAAAAAATATTGGCTGTGTCGGAAAAAATACCTATCTTTGCACTGGAATCAACTAACAGATAATTAAAAACCTAAAGAATAAAGAAAAATGAAGAAACTTATGTGCAGTATTTTGCTTGCTACAAGCGTGGCCGGGGGCATGGCTCAGGATGCTCCGCAACTGAGAGAAGACAATATCGACGAGGTGGTGGCAGCCATGACTCTCGAAGAGAAGGCTCAACTGCTCGTCGGCGGCGGAAATGACGGTTTCGTGGGCTCCGGCTCCCGTATGGGACATCAGGAGAAAATCGTGGCCGGAGCGGCCGGAATAACAGTCGCTATCGACCGTCTCGGCATTCCCGCCACGGTGATGACCGACGGACCTGCCGGCGTGCATATCGACGCTCAGAGGAAGGGCTCCGACAAGAAATACAATGCTACGGGATTCCCCGTCGGCACCTGTCTGGCATCATCGTGGAACCTCGAACTGATGCAGCAGGTGGGAGAGGCTATCGGCAACGAGACGAAGGAATACAACTGCGACGTGATCCTCGGACCGGGCATGAACCTGCATCGCAATCCCCTCTGCGGGCGTAATTTCGAGTATTATTCCGAAGATCCCATCCTCACCGGAATGATGGCTACGGCATACGTCAAGGGAGTGCAGAGCCAGGGCGTAGGAGTGAGTCCCAAGCATTTCGCCGTAAACTCACAGGAGAGCTCGAGAACAAGAGTCGACGAGCGACTCTCGCAGCGTGCCCTTCGCGAACTCTATCTTAAGGGATTCGAAATCATGGTGAAGGAAGCCAAACCGTGGACTATAATGTCGGCATATAACCATATCAACGGCATTTACTGCCAGAAGAGCTATGATCTCCTTACCACCATCCTGCGCGATGAGTGGGGATTTGACGGTATTGTGGAGACCGACTGGATCGGCAAGCGCAAGGACCTTCCCACGGAGGATGAGGTGGCAGCCGGCAACGATCTTATGACTCCGGGATATCCCGCACAGGTGGATGATATCGTGGCTGCAGTGAAGAATGGCACTCTGAAGATCGAGGATGTAAACAGATCGGTGAAAAGAATGCTGCAGTATATCGTCAAAACACCGAAATTCAAGAAATATAAGTATTCCGATGCGCCTGACCTCGCAAAACATGCTCAGATAACCCGTCAGAGTTCTACCGAAGGTATGGTACTTCTGAAGAATGCAAACAATACCTTGCCCATCAAGGGCTTGAAGACAGTGGCTCTCTTCGGAGTCAACTCATACGACTTCCTCAGCGGAGGTCTGGGCAGCGGTTGTGTGAATGTTCCTTACGTAGTGGATATGGTACAGGGTCTGAAGAACATCGGCGTCGGCACTACTACCCAGCTCACTGAGATATACCGCAACTATGTGGCATACGCGAAGGCCAAACTCAAGGCTGATAAAAACCCGTCGATGTGGTTCCTTGATCAGGGTCAGCCGAAACTTGACGAGATAGAGATCACCGAGCGCTGCGTGGCTCATGAAATACCTTACGCCGATGCCGCTATCATCACCATCGGACGACAGGCGGGAGAGGGCATCGACCGAGAGATGAAGGAATTCAATCTCACTAAGGATGAGCAGGATATGATCTTCCGCGTTAGCGATGCCTTCCATGCCCAGGGCAAACCGGTAATCGTGATTCTCAACTCGGGAAGTGTGATGGAGACTGCTTCATGGCGCGACAGGGCTGACGCTATCCTCGTGGCTTGGCAACCGGGCGAAGAGGGTGGTAATTCGGTGGCCGACGTGCTCACCGGTAAGGCTAATCCGTCGGGCAAGCTTACCATGACTTGGCCTATCGCCTGCACAGATCATCCGTCTACCAAAAACTTTCCGCAGGATATCGAACTGTATGACTATAAGAATATGGAGGATAACGGCATAAAGATCAAGGGCGTGGACTATACCGATTATGAAGAAGACATCTACGTGGGTTATCGTTTCTTCGACAGCTTCGACCGCGAGGTGGCTTATCCTTTCGGCTTCGGTCTGTCGTATACCACCTTTGAATACTCCAAGGCGGCAGCCAAGGTGAAAGGTGATATGGTGGAACTGACAGTAAATGTGAAAAACACCGGTGATGCCGCCGGAAAAGAGGTCGTACAGGTATATGCCGTGGCTCCCGAAGGAACGCTCGAAAAACCCGTTCACGAACTGAAGGCTTTCGCTAAGACTCGTATGCTCCAGCCGGGTGAGTCGCAGACTCTTAAAATGACTGTAAAACAGCGCGATTTGGCTTCCTTCGACGATACGCAGAGCCAGTGGGTCGTAGACGAGGGCAACTATAAATTCGAATTCGCCGCATCGAGCCGTGATATCCGTACTACCGTTTCCGCAAAGGTGAAAGGAATGACTGAAAAGGTGCACGACGTGTTCAAACCGCAGGTAGAACTTAACTTACTCAAAAGAAAATAATGAAAAAACTATCACTACTTCCTTTATTCCTCGCAACAGCTATCACTGCCGCTGCCGAGAAGGTGGAGATAAAGACTCCCAAAATGTCGATGGTGATAGACGTCACCGAAGGAAAACAACCGCAGTATCTGTATTTCGGCAGCAAACTGTCGTCTTACGATGTCGACCATCTGCAATGGCCGCGCGAGGGCCGTATGGATGCTTATCCGGCATACGGCATGAACTGCCCGGCAGAGGCCGCGCTGAGCATCCGTCATAACGACGGGAATATGTCGTCGCAACTGACAGCCACCGGCGTGTCGACGGAAAGCGACGGACCGGCGACTATCACCACCATACATCTTAAAGATATTGTCTATCCCGTCACCGTAGATCTTAAATACAGGGCTTACAATGACGTGGATATGATCGAGGCGTGGACGGAAATCACCAATAAGGAGAAGGGCACGGTCACCCTTACCACTTTCGCCTCAGCTATGCTGCCTATCCGAAGGGGTGATGTGTGGGTGTCGCATCTCTATGGTTCGTGGGGTAATGAGGGCAAACTGGTGCAGGAGCCTCTCACTCCCGGACAGATGGTGATAAAAAACAAGGACGGATCGAGAAACTCGCACACCGATCATGCCGAGGTGATGTTCTCTCTCGACGGACAGCCTCGCGAAAATAGTGGCGATGTCATCGGAGCAGCGCTCTGCTATAGCGGTAACTATCGCCTGAAAATCGATACCGACGATACGGAATACCATTATTTCTTCGCCGGAATAAACGAGGATAACAGCGAGTATCATCTCAAGAAAGGGGAGACTTTCACTACTCCGCGTCTTGCTCTCACCTTCTCAAAGGAAGGCCTCAGCGGTGCCTCGCGCAACTTCCACAAATGGGGTAGGGAGTATATGCTTGCTCACGGCGACAAGGAAAGGAAAATCCTGCTCAACTCGTGGGAGGGCGTATACTTCAATATCAACCACGAGGGAATGGAGCAGATGATGAAGGATATCGCTTCTATGGGAGGCGAACTCTTTGTGATGGACGACGGATGGTTTGGTGATAAATACCAACGTCTCACCGACAATTCATCTCTCGGGGACTGGGTGGTCGATAAGAAGAAACTGCCCGAAGGCATCGAACGTCTGCTCAGCGATGCTAAGAAGCACGGGGTGAAGTTCGGCATCTGGATAGAACCGGAGATGAGCAATTCAGTAAGCGAACTTTACGAGAAGCATCCCGAATGGGTGGTGAAGGCTCCCAAACGTGATGTGGTGCTCGGACGCGGCGGAACTCAGGTGGTGCTCGACATGAGCAATCCTAAGGTGCAGGATTTCGTATTCTCCGTTGTCGACAATCTGATGACTAAATATCCTGAAATCGACTATATCAAGTGGGATGCCAATATGCCTATCCTGAACCATGGCAGCCAGTATCTCTCGGCTGATGACCAGAGCCATCTCTACATCGAATACCACCGCGGACTGGAGAAAACATGCAAGCGCATCAGGGCTAAATATCCTGATCTCACAATTCAGGCTTGTGCATCCGGCGGAGGACGAGCCAATTGGGGCGTGCTGCCATATTTCGACGAGTTCTGGGTGAGCGACAATACGGATGCTCTGCAGCGTATCTACATGCAGTGGGGTACTTCCTATTTCTTCCCTGCCATCGCCATGGCGAGTCATATCTCGGCGACTCCGAATCATACCGTGTTCCGCACTACATCACTCAAACTCCGTATCGATGTGGCTATGAGCGGCCGACTGGGTATGGAAATCCAGCCGAAGGATATGACTGACGAAGAGAAGGAACTCTGCCGCAAGGCCATTGCGGAATATAAGACGATAAGACCCGTGGTGCAGTTCGGCGACATCTACCGTCTGATATCTCCCTACGACAACAAGGGACTTGCTTCGCTGATGTATGTTGACGAGAAGAAAGACAAGGCCGTGTTCTACTGGTGGAAGACGGAACAGTGGCAGAACGAGCATCTGCCTCGTGTGAAGATGGCAGGTCTCGATGCCGCTAAGAAGTATAAGATACATGAGTTCAACCGTATCGACAACAAGGCTCTCGATTGCGAAGGTCAGGTGTATAGCGGAGAGTATCTCATGAACCATGGCATCGAACTGCCTTATCGTCATGATGTAGATCATCACAAGAAAAACAACTGGTCAAGCCGTGTGCTGAGCCTTGAAGTTCAGTAATATAAAGTAAGGCTCTATTGAGCATGATTTATTTCTGAGTGCACTCAAAATAATTTTCGAGTGCACTCAGATTTGTTTTCGAGTGCACTCAGAATATTATGGGGGCGTTGCTAAACAAAATGATGACAATTCGGGTTGTTTTGTGGCAAAATGCAAATATTTTTGCCGATTTGCTTGCACAAATGTAAAATTATTACTACCTTTGCGGCCGATTTAATGTAAAAAACGGATTTTTAATAGCAAATTGACAATATGAGTAATCTGATAAAACCGGCCGGTTATAAGGCGTTGCTTGATATGAAGCATACCGAGCAGGGAATAAAGCTGATAAAGGAGTTTTTCCAACAGAATCTGAGCACGGAACTGCGTCTGCGTCGTGTCACGGCGCCGTTGTTTGTACTCAAGGGGCTTGGTATCAATGACGACCTCAACGGAGTGGAGCGCCCGGTGAGTTTCCCTATCAAAGATATGGATGATGCCACTGCCGAGGTGGTGCACTCTTTGGCCAAATGGAAACGTCTTACCCTGGCCGAATACGAGATAGAACCCGGCTACGGCATATATACCGACATGAATGCAATACGAGCCGACGAGGAGCTCGACAACCTTCACTCATTGTATGTCGACCAGTGGGACTGGGAGGCGGTGATCACCCGTGAGCAGCGCAATATAGCCTTCTTGAAAAATATCGTCGAGAGAATATATTCGGCTATCCGTCGCACGGAGTATATCACCTGCGAGAGGTATGATCAGCTGAAGCCCTTCTTGCCCGAGAAGATCCACTTCGTTCACAGCGAGGAACTGCTGGAGATGTATCCCGACAAGACTCCCAAGGAGCGGGAGGATGAGATATGCAGGAAGTATGGTGCGGTATTTGTGATAGGTATCGGGGGAAAATTGAGTGATGGCAAGAAGCACGACGGCCGCGCTCCTGACTATGACGACTGGTCTACCGAGGCCGAAAACGGCAGGATGGGACTAAACGGCGACATCCTGATATGGTATCCGGTACTCGGGCGATCGTTCGAACTGTCGTCGATGGGAATAAGGGTTGATAAGGAATCGTTGCTGCGCCAGCTGGCACTCGAAGGTAAAGAAGACAGGGCGGAATTATATTTCCACAAGAGACTTATCGAAGGTTCGCTGCCGCTGAGCATCGGTGGCGGTATCGGGCAGAGCCGTCTTTGTATGGTATTGCTGCATAAAGCTCATATCGGTGAGATTCAGGCCTCGATATGGCCTGAGGAGATGAGAAAAGAGTGCGAATCGGCTGGAATGCCGCTGATTTAGCACTGCTTCTGCGGATATTCAGATTAGCTCCAGATCGAGGAGCTGGCACAGTTTGTCGAGCGAAGGATTTTGTTCCTTGACCTCGGCAAACTGTTCTTTTTTTGATAGCACTTGCTTCCGTTCCTCTTGTTTGGCGAGGCGGATGGTGAAGTGGATATTGCTGTTGTGCAGAGTCTTTCTCAGGGTGCTTTGTATTCTTCCCTCGATTCCTTTGATAAGACTCATGATGTTATCGTTTTCCGCCACCACTTCTATGTTTGGGAAGTCGGTGATCACGGGGTTGATATTTTTCATTCTCCTGGCGCTGGCGACATATTCTTTCGGCATGCGGTTGCACATCGCCATCCATTGGAATGACAGTTCGGAGATGGTGAATGGTTCGTTTTCCTCCTCTTTCACCTCTTCGGTGGCTGTTATTACTGCCGTATCGCTTTGTTGCTTCACAGACTTGAAGGTATTCCCTAGTTTCAGCTTAGGGATACTGTTAGCTACCTTCACGTTTGTCACAGGAGTATTATCGGTCTTGCCTCCACCGCCAAGACTGTCATTCTTGACAGTTTGTGTGGTGGCATCATTGTTTTTTGCAACTTTCGGAGCAGCGGCGTTACCCTGCGGAACGGCCGTAGTGTTCTGCATCATAGTCGGTTGCAAGAGTCTGAACAGGGGTTTTAATCTCTTTGCAGGGCGTCGCCCCGCACTGTTGGCGTCACCGTCTTCCTGTGTGATCTGAGCAATCTCGATGATGGTGAGTTCCACGAGCAGTCGCTTGTTGCTGCTCTGTCTGTATTCCACATCGCACTGGTTCATGATCCTGAGCGCCTGATAGAGGAATTTGTCGGGGCAGCGCTGAGCCTGTTCCTGGTATTTCTTTCTCTGTTCGTCACTGGTTTCGAGCAGAGGCAGCGTCTGGGGGTCACGTGCCATCATCACGTTTCTTACGTGTTTTGCCAGTCCCTGTATCATATTCCCTCCGTCGAAACCGCGTGACAGAATCTGATTGATGAGCACCATCGCATCGGCAACCTTGTTCTCAAGGCTGAGGTCGATGAGACGGAAGTAGTTCTCGCTGTCGAGAACGTTGAGGTCTTCGATTACCTTTTGGTATGTGATATCGCCCTGGCAGAAAGATGCCGCCTGATCGAAGATCGAAAGAGCATCGCGCATACCGCCGTCAGCTTTTTCTGCGATTACGGCGAGGGCTTCCTCCTCGTAGGTATACCCCTCTTGCTCGGCTACTTTCTTGAGATGGTTGATGGTGTCTCTCACGCTCATTCGCTCGAAGTCGTAGATCTGGCATCTCGAGAGGATGGTGGGCAGAATCTTTTGTTTCTCCGTAGTGGCGAGGATGAAGATTACATGCTGCGGCGGTTCCTCTAGCGTCTTGAGGAAGGCGTTGAAGGCCTGCGATGACAGCATGTGGACCTCGTCGATGATAAACACCTTGTATTTTCCGATCTGCGGAGGGATGCGTGTCTGTTCCATCAGTGATTTGATGTCTTCGACACCGCTATGCGACGCGGCGTCGAGTTCGAAGATATTGTACGATCTGTTTTCGTCAAACGATCGGCAGCTTTCGCACTCGCCGCACGCCTCCCCGTCGGGTGAAGGATTGTAACAATTAATCGCTCGTGCGAAGATTCTGGCACAGGTGGTCTTGCCCACTCCTCGCGGTCCGCAGAAGAGATAGGCATGGGCCAGCTTGCCGCTTCTTACCGAATTTTTCAGCGTCGTGGTCAGTGCCGTCTGCCCCACGACGGAGTCGAAGGTGTTCGGTCTGTACTTCCTTGCCGAGACTATATATTCTGACATGTCTGTAATGTTTATTTGGATTTCAAGGGGCAAAGATAACAATAATAAATGAAAGAAAGACTAAAGTTTGGTTTAAAATCCATAAAAACGGCAGATTTTCTTTGTCATTATCCTTTTTTCTGTTATCTTTGCACATTGTTATGAGCAAGTTGGGCAGTTTCATAGGTTTCTTCAACACCTACCGTTATTATCTGGTGGTGATAATAGGTGTCGTCATGGTCGGTTTCGTCGGTCAGGACAGTGTGTTGAATCATATCAAGAATCAGGAGAAAATCGCCGTGATGAAGGAAGAAATCGCCGATTACAATGCCCGTAACAGGAGAGATATGGATCAGATGCGCCTGTTGGACACGGATCCCAAGGCAATGGAGAAGATTGCCCGCGAACGCTATTTCATGAAAGCCGACGACGAGGATATCTTCGTGCTGAGCACCGACATCCCCGGCAGGAAAACGACAACCGGCGCAATGCTTGAGGAAGAAAATGATACAACAATTGAATAAACTCGGAACTTTGGTTTTTTCCGGCGGTGCGATTCTGATGGCCGCCGGCTTTGTGCTATATATGGTGGGTGCGGCAAGATCGTTCTCGCCGTGGATATATCTCGTCGGGGCCGTGTGCTTCGGAGTGATGCAGATGATTCAGGGATACCATGGCGCGTCGCTGACAATCCATCGGCTCCGGTCGATACAGATTCTTGCAGACTTGCTTTTCATCGCAGCCGGACTGCTGATGGTGGAAGATTGTTTCCATCTCGTGAAAATACCGCAGTTATGGTATGCCCAGTATGTGCACAACAATTGGATCGTTTTGGTGCTTATCGCCGCCGTTCTCGAACTCTATACCACTATCAGGATGGGCAAAGAACTCGACAAGGAGGCAAAAAAACGCTAAAAAAGGGAATAAACATTTAAATAGCATAAAAAGATTTTCGTAGTTCGATAATACGTTGTACTTTTGCAAAGAGAAAAAGTTAAAACTGGATATGAACAAAATATTCTACTTGATATTGACCTCTGTGTTAATCTGTTCTTGTGCCGAATCATACAATATCGTCGGTTCGAGCGCCATCAGCGACCTCGACGGAAGAATGCTGTATCTTAAGATTATCAAGGACAACGATCTGAAGAACCTCGACTCGTGCGATGTCGTGCATGGCAAATTCCATTTCACCGGTACTATGGACTCGGTGAGGATGGCTAATCTCTTTATGGATGACGAGAGCGTTATGCCGCTGGTGATAGAAAAGGGCGAGATATCAATAAGTCTTGACAATACTCAGCAAAAGGTCGGCGGAACACCGCTTAACGATGCTCTTTACAAATTCATAGAGGAGCACAAACAACTCGACAGCGAGATGGCGGAACTTACGCACAAGCACGACCAGGCGATAATGGATGGTGCTGACATGGGGCCGGTGATCATGAAACTCAACAAGGAAGCGGATGAAATTGCCGAGAAAGAAGACAAACTCGTGACATCGTTTATAGTAGATAATTTTGACAATGTGCTCGGCCCCGGTGTTTTTATGATGATTACCAGTGCATACCAGTATCCTATCCTCAATCCGTGGATCGAGGATATCATGAGTAAAGCTACTTCGAAATTCAAAAACGATCCTTATGTGAAGACATATTATCAGATGGCACAGGAGAATGAGGCGAGGATGAACGGCATGGAACCGATGACGACCGAACAGCGGCCCACACCTCCGCCGCCACCAGCTATGAATGAAATGCAACAAGACACGGTGATGCCATAATGAAAACACTCGTTCACAACGCGATAATAGTTAATGAAGGTAGGACGTTCCGCGGAAGCATCGTAATTGATAACTCGGTTATCAGTGAGATCGCTGAAGATGGCAGACGCCCTATCGGCGTTTTTGACAATGAGATCGACGCTCACGGCTGTTATCTGCTGCCGGGTATTATCGACGATCATGTACACTTCCGCGAACCGGGTCTCACACGAAAGGCGGATATCACGTCGGAATCGGCCGCGGCGGCAGCGGGAGGGGTGACGTCATACTTCGATATGCCTAATACAGTGCCGCAGACGACATCTCACGAGGCTCTCGAAGAAAAGTTCAGACTCGCCAGGGAGAAAAGTGTGGTGAACTATTCCTTCTTCTTCGGAGCCACCAACGATAATGCCGATATGCTCGACAGTATCGACTACCGCAGGATACCCGGCGTGAAACTGTTTATGGGGTCGTCGACGGGAAATATGCTCGTCGACAAATCCGAAAAATTGGAACAGTTTTTCAGAAATGTGAAGAAACCGCTTATGGTTCATTGCGAAGACACCTCTATTATAAATAAGAACATGGCAGAAGCCAAGGCTCGTTTCGGTGACGATCCTTCTATAGGCTATCATCCGCAGATACGAAGCGCAGAGGCATGTTATGAAAGTTCTTCTCTCGCCGTGAGACTGGCAAAGAAATACGGAACACGACTTCATGTGGCTCATGTGTCGACGGCACAGGAACTGTCGCTCTTCAATGCAGGTGACAAGATGATTACTGCGGAAGCGGTTGTGGGACATCTTCTCTTCTGTGATGATGACTATGAAAGACTTGGGGCCAAGATCAAGGTGAATCCTGCGATTAAGTCGCGCGATGACAGGGATGCCTTGCGGAAAGCTCTCGTCGACGGACGTATATCCGTGGTGGCCACAGATCATGCTCCGCATCTTCCGACAGAAAAACAAGGCGGTTGCTGCACTGCTGCTTCAGGTATGCCGATGATACAGTTCTCGCTGGTTTCCATGCTCGAACTGTCGGATATGGGGGTGCTGCCCGTTGAGAGGGTGGTGGAACTGATGTGCCACAACCCCGCGGAGCTCTTTTGCATCCGTGAGCGGGGCTTCATAAGGAAAGGGTATAAGGCGGATCTGGTTATGCTCCGGCGGAATAATCCGTGGACGGTTGATTCTTCCATGATTCTCAGTAAGTGCGGGTGGAGCCCGATGGAGGGCCGCTGCTTCAGATGGAAAGTGATGATGACGATTTGCAACGGTCGGCCTGTGTATACCGATAGTGACGGAGTCATCGCACGTGATGCCGGCGAGGAAATAAAGTTTATATGATATATAGGATATTTATATTGCTTTTGCTGATGATTGTGCTGCCGGACATCTATCTGGAGAAGCACTTCAAGTCGCAGGGAAAGGTGCGGCGCTGGGTGCGGCGGCTTATGTCGTTGCTGATGATTATTTTCACCCTAGCACTGGCATCTTCGAAAGACTTCGCCCCGAAAGATATGACATGGCTGAACTGCTATCTTTTCCTGCTGGGAATCATCGTGGTGCCGAAACTTCTGTTCGCGCTCTGCTCCTTGATAGGACTGGGCGTCAGACGACTCACCAAGAGTCGCATGAACTGGGGCAATCTCGCAGGGACGATCTTGGCGATAGCCGCTCTTTATATCGTTATTTACGGATCGACGATAGGTTTCAGAAAACTCGATATCCGGCATGTTGATTATTATTCCGCCGACCTGCCGGAGAGCTTCGACGGGTATAAAATGGTGCATTTCTCTGATCTCCATCTCGGCACATACATCGGCGGAAGGGAATATATCGCCGAAAAGGCTGTTGATTCTATCAATGCCGTGGGGGCTGATGTAATATTATTTACAGGAGATATACAGAATATGGAGCCGAGCGAAATCTATCCTTTTATCGACAAACTGAGCACACTGAAGGCTAAAGACGGAGTGTTCGCCGTACTCGGAAATCATGACTATTCTATGTATATCGATACTGATGAGGCTACCAAGGTGGCTAACGAACGAGAACTGGTGATGAGAGAGAAGAGCATGGGGTGGACTTTGCTGCTCAATGACCATCGTGCGATAACCAGAGGTTCTGACAGTATCTTTATAGCTGGTGAGGAAAACGATGGCGACGGCAAGCACTTCCCCCGGAAAGGGAATCTTAAGAAGACATTCGGAGAACTTGGACAGAAGGATGGCAAGAAGATGCATAAGATGCCATTTACGGTTCTGCTCGAACACGATCCTACAGCCTGGAGGCGAAGTATCCTGCCTGAGAGTGACGCCCAACTCACGCTCTCCGGACATACTCACGCCATGCAGTTTATGATCTTCGGGTGGTCTCCCTGTGCCCTCGTTTACGATGAATGGGGTGGTATGTACTACGATGGTGACAGGGCTCTTAACGTTTCCGTCGGAGTGGGGGGATTCGTTCCTTTCCGTTTCGGAGCCACCGGCGAGATTTGTGTTATAACACTCCATAAAAAAGTAAAGAAATGAAATATCTGTACAGACTCTATCAACTGCTCGTCTACCTCCCGATAGGTATCGTCGTCACCATCCTGACGTCGATAGAGACTGTCTTGGGCTGTCTGCTGGGTAATGGCCATTTCTGGGGCTATTGGCCCGGCAGAATATGGTCTGTCATAATGATACGTCTCGCCTTGTTGCCGGTAAAGGTGGAAGGCAGGGAGAATCTCGACAAGAATCAGTCGTATGTCTTTGTCTCCAATCATCAGGGGGCTTTTGATATATTTCTTATTTATGGATACCTGGGCCGCAATTTCAAGTGGATGATGAAGAAGGGCATACGGAAGATTCCTTGTGTGGGAGTGGCTTGCGAGGCCTCGCACCAGATCTTTGTCGACAAGAGCGGACCGAGCAAGATCCGTGAGACTTATCGTCAGGCGGAGGAGACTCTCAAAGACGGTATGTCGCTGATGGTTTTTCCCGAAGGGGCGCGGACGTTTACCGGCCACATGGGAGTGTTCCGTCGTGGCGCCTTCATGCTTGCCGACGATTTGCAGCTGCCGGTGGTGCCGCTAACCATCAACGGGTCGTTTAATGTGATGCCTCGTATGCGCGACTGGCATTTCCTACAGTGGCATCCTCTGTCGCTGACGATACATCAGCCGATAATGCCGCAGGGCAAGGGGGCTGACAACGTGAAGAAACAGATGACCGAGAGTTATAATGTCGTCATGGGGGATCTGGTGCCTGAATATCAGGGATATGTTGAAAATCCCGACCAGTAAAATAAAATAATACACGGAATATTTGTATATACCGAATAATATTGTTAACTTTGCAGTAAAAGAAGTGGATCGTACATGAACGAGAGTGACAGCATAGTAATAATTCCTACTTACAACGAGAAGGAAAATATAGAGAAGATAACCAGGGCGGTGTTCGCTCTGGAAAAGTGTTTCCATATCCTTGTCATCGACGACGGCTCGCCCGATGGCACCGCGGCTATAGTGAAAAATCTGATGAGCAGCGAGTTCGGCGACCGTCTCTTCATTATCGAGAGGGAAGGCAAACTGGGGCTCGGCACTGCTTATATTGCTGGTTTCAAATGGGCGCTTCAGCATGGTTATGACTACATTTTCGAGATGGATGCCGACTTCAGCCACGA